>ERZ808252.852-NODE-852-length-26256-cov-6.639785_pt1 | contig 26256 bp, 22 predicted proteins | sample MGYA00521242_ERZ808252 | MGnify/ENA primary metagenome ERZ808252 (study PRJEB31516, sample SAMN03275581) | gut metagenome | biome: mammalia-associated habitat; material: feces | host: Papio cynocephalus | place: Kenya | collected 2012-08-07 ...
CTCTTGGCTGCCACATTGTCGAGAACCTGCAGCGTATGATAAAAGATGTCTTTGTGAGTGATGCCGTTGCGCGAGTCGCGGCCTTGCAGAGCTGCAATCTCGGGCAGTATGATATCAAGCAGCCCGCAGCGTTCCAAGTCGATGAACCCTTTCGAGGGAACGGGCGAAAGCATTATCTTGTTGAGCTCTGAGGTGATGCGCTCATAACTGATGATCTTTATACGTTCCTTGTTGCGACCCAGGGCATCGAAGGTGTCGTCATCAATGAGAAAATTGAGCTGTGTGGCAAATCTGATGCAGCGCATCATACGCAACGGATCGTCACTGAAGGTAATGTCGGGGTCGAGAGGTGTACGGATCAGACCTTCTTCTAAGTCGCAAAGCCCGTCGAAAGCATCCACAAGACGGCCAAAGCTGTCTGCATTAAGGCATATGCCAAGAGCGTTAATAGTGAAGTCGCGCCGGTTCAAATCATCTTGCAGGGTGCCGTCTTCCACAATGGGCTTTCTGGAACTCCGGTCATAGCTCTCGCGGCGCGCACCCACAAACTCAAACTCAATGCCGTGCCATTTCACCTGTGCCGTGCCAAAGTTGCGGAACACGGCCGGCTCATGACCCCCACCCAGGCGCTGTGCAAAAGCCTTGGCCGTTTCGATGCCATTGCCTACAACCATGACATCCACATCGTTGGTAGGCCTCTGAAGAAACAGGTCGCGCACATAGCCCCCTATAAGATAGCAGGGAAAGCCCAGGCTGTCGGCCGTGCGGCCGATAAGGTGAAAAACTTCTTGTTGGCTGATTTGCTCAACAACTCTCTCTAAAGACAAAAGCTGCATATGCGGTCATTTTGACTGCAAAAGTACGCAAAAACGCCTAAACTCACACCTTTTGAGCCTGCCAACCACCCCGAAACCGGTTCTTCATGAGCCGGAAAAGCACAAAAGACCGTTTAGGCATACAATGAATAATAAAAATCATTATCTTTACACCCAAAAAGAAACATTATGGAAGAAATACGCATCGTTGAGGTCAAGTCAGTGGTCCACGAATATGTGGCAGCCATCGACAGCCTGCTGGAGCAGCTCACTCCCGGTTTGCCTCCCTTTACGGAAAGCGACCTGGTCAGCATCGTCTCATGTCCCAACAGCCATCTGTTCCTGCTCCTGTCCGGCTGGAAAATCATAGGGATGATGACGATTGCAGTCTACAACTCGCCGACAGGCAAGAAAGCATGGGTAGAGGATGTCGTGGTAGACAAGGCATACCGCGGCAAACTGTTGGGCAGAAAGCTCATAACACATGCCGTGAACTATGTGCGCGAAATGGGCGACTGCGTGCTGATGCTCACCTCGAACTCATCGAGAAAAGCCGCCAACCACCTGTATCAGTCAGCAGGATTCGAACAGAAACCCACCAATGTCTACCGCATGAAACTGTCCAAAGCCAAATGACGGCATCGCATAACAGAAATATAAACAACCCCAAAAACCATAGTCACATGAAAGCATTCATAGCAACAGTATTCTTCTTCTGTCTCTCTGCAGTGCTTCAGGCACGAGACATGAAACAGTTATTCGTACAGATGCCCACAGAACTCTTGCCCGAACTCTCGGCCGACAACAAGTTGGACTGTATAGACTTCCTGGCCAGCGGTATGAAGGCAACGGTGCAAAACAAATTCGGGGAAAACAGCTCGTTGCTGGTAATCAACGACAAGTATGCCCTGATGAAAGTATCGTCGGCCATGCAGTGCGAAATGCGCCTCCTCACAGACGGCAGCGACAGCCTTATATGCATCGTAAAGACCTACTATACACCCGGAGCCGAAAGCACCGTCGAATTTTATGACACAAAATGGCACAAGCAGCCCTCGTCGGCCTACTTGACGATGCCCTCACTCAAAGACTTCGAAACATCACCCCTCTGCAACACGCAGGCCCCGAAACCAGGCACCGTGCTGATACAGGCACGGCTCTCAGACTCGGAAGATGCCATCACCTTCACCCTGGACTGCTGGGACTCCAACCCCGACCTCAGAAACCAGTTGGAACAATGCCTCAAAAAAGAACTGCCCTACCGGTGGCAGAAAAACCGCTTCGAGCCGTCATCCACCCAATGACAACCATGGATGCACCCAAAAAAACAGAAAAATAAGCCCTCAGCCGGCAAAAGCCACATTATGTTCGTATCTTTGCATTTCATTGAATGATTAAGTAGAATGTCTTGCATCGTACATATAGAAACAACGACAACAGTATGTTCGGTAGCCCTTAGTCAGGACGGACAATGTCTGATGTCGGAAGAAAAGTTCGACGGTCCCTCACACGGCACCGTCCTGGCTCCCTTTGTAGAGGAAGCCGTGTCGTTTGCCGACAGTCACGCCATCCCCATAGATGCAGTGGCCGTCAGCCGTGGCCCCGGCTCATACACCGGTCTGCGCATAGGAGCCTCTACGGCAAAAGGCCTTTGCTACGGCCGCAACCTGAAGCTCATAGCCGTATCAACGTTGGAACTGATGTGCGTACCGTTGCTCCTGTTCCACGACGAGCTGCCCTACGATGCCCTGTTCTGCCCCATGCTTGATGCCCGCCGGATGGAAGTATATTCGGCACTCTATACACGCAGCCTGAAAGAAGTGAAACCCGTCTCTGCCGAAATCATCGACGAGACCTCTTATCAGGACCTCCTGCAACAACACAAGATAGTGTTCTTCGGCAACGGGGCCGAAAAGTGCAAACAGACAATAGTGCACCCCAATGCCCTATTCATCGACGGCATCACTCCGCTGGCCAAATACATGTTTCCCCTCGCAGAAAAAGCATTGGCCCAAGGCATCACCGAAGACGTAGCCTATTTTGAACCCTTCTACCTTAAAGAATTCGTGGCCACAAAGCCCAGGAAACTCATTTGACATGGATTATAACACCGAAAGAGAAAGACTGATATTGCCCGAATACGGCCGCAACATACAGAACATGGTTGACTATGCCCTCACAATAGAAGACCGCAACCTGCGCCAGCGATGTGCAGTGACCATCATCCGGATAATGGGACAAATGTATCCCGCCATCAAGGAAATGCCCGATGCAGATGAAGTGCTTTGGAACCATCTGGCCCGCATGTCGCGATATCAACTCGACATAGATTACCCCGTAGTCATAGACCAGGAAAAGGACGTAAACGCCAAACCTGCACCCATGCCTTACCCGATGACAAAGATACGCTACCGGCACTACGGCCATCTGATCGAGGCTTTGCTGAAAAAAACAGAAGAAATGGAAAGCGGCAAAGAGCGTGACGCTCTCCTCGGACTCGTGGCAAGCCAGATGAAAAAAGACCTTTTCTATTGGAACAAGGACGCACTGAACGACAAGAAAATCGCCAACGACATAGCCGGTTACACCGACGGCAAGATACGGATTGACGTAAAGTGACAGCGGCAAAACAGCACACGGCGCATGGCATCATTTATCATTGAAGGCGGTCATCGGCTGGAAGGCGAGATTGTACCCCAAGGAGCGAAAAACGAAGCCTTGGAAGTCATTTGTGCAACTCTGCTGACTCCCGAGAAAGTCACTATAAAGAACATACCCGAAATTCTCGATGTTCACCATCTCATAACCCTGATGCGCAAGCTCGGGGTTAAAGTCAAAAAGACTTGCAATGGCGAATATACGTTTCAGGCAGATGGCATAGATTTAGACTACATCCATACACAGGAGTTCCTCAACAAATGCGCAGCGTTGCGTGGATCTGTAATGCTTGCAGGTCCCTTATTGGCTCGTTTCGGCCAAACAGTCCTGGCAAAACCGGGTGGTGATAAGATAGGTCGCAGGCGTATGGATACACACATCCAAGGCTTCGAAAAGCTGGGTGCAAAGTTTCAAGTCGACACAACCAACTCCTATTATATAATAGAAGCAGAGCAGCTCAAGGGAACCTACATGCTGCTTGACGAGGCATCCGTGACCGGAACTGCAAACATCATAATGGCAGCTGTGCTGGCCCAAGGCACAACAACTATATACAACGCAGCTTGCGAACCCTACATACAGCAGCTTTGCCACCTGCTCAACGCCATGGGCGCTTGTATAAGTGGGGTGGCATCAAACCTGCTGACCATAACCGGCGTCAAGGCATTGCACGGTGCCGCACACAAGATATTGCCCGATATGATTGAAGTGGGAAGCTTCATCGGTATGTCGGCCATGTTGGGCGGAGGCCTTACCATCAAAGATACTTCCATAAACAACCTGGGCATCATACCCAGGGCCTTTCAGCGTCTGGGCATACAATTGGAGTTCCAGGGCGAAGACATTGTAGTGCCTCCTCAGGAACATTATCAGATAGAATCCTTCATTGACGGCTCTTTCATGACCATCGACGATGCTCCCTGGCCCGGACTCACGCCCGATTTGTTAAGCGTATTGATCGTTGTGGCAACGCAGGCAAAAGGTTCCGTGCTGTTTCATCAGAAGATGTTTGAAAGCAGGTTGTTCTTTGTAGACCGCCTGATTGACATGGGAGCCCAGATAATATTGTGCGATCCTCACCGTGCCGTTGTTGTCGGCCATGACCATGAAATGCGGCTTCGTGCCCGCAGGATGGCATCTCCCGACATACGTGCCGGCATTGCATTGCTCATAGCTGCATTGAGTGCAGATGGCACAAGTCGCATTGACAATGTTGAACAGATAGACCGCGGTTACGAGAGTATCGACCGGCGACTCAACTTATTGGGAGCTAATATAGGGCGCGAATGATAAAGGATAACGACGTTTTCAGGATTGGAACCATACAGCGTCCTCATGGCCTGCACGGTGAGGTGGAGATGCGATTCACCGATGATGTGTTTGACCGCTCCGATTGCGAATACCTGTTTCTTAGGATAGAAGGGCTGTATGTTCCCTTTTTCATGGAAGAGTATCGCTTCAAGAGCAACGAAGCTGTCATAATGAAGTTCGAACGTGTCGACGATGAAGCAGCCGCAAGGCGCATCAGTGGCACCGAAGTGTTCTTTCCTTTGAGCGAGACGGTAGGCCATTCCGAGGCTCCGCTCACGTGGAACTTCCTGACGGGTTTCACTGTCTTTGACTCTGTTGCCGGCGAGATTGGCATTATACAGTCGGTCGATTCGTCCAATGCCAACATACTTCTTCATGTGCAGAGAATAGACGGCACGGAGGTATTGTTGCCATTGCACACCGATTTGGTCGTGGGCTGTGACGAAAAGAAACGCTGTCTGACACTCAGCCTTCCCGAAGGCCTGTTATCCTTAAACAACTGACTCATCCATGAAGAAACGCATAGCAATACTGGGTTCTACAGGCTCCATTGGCACTCAGGCCCTTCAAGTGATATCCGAACATCCCGATTTGTTTGAAGCCGAAGTGCTCACTGCCAACAACCAGGCCGCTCTTCTCATAGAGCAGGCCCGCCGGTTCAGGCCCAATATGGTAGTGATTGCCAATGAAGACCTCTACGAAACGGTCTGCCGGGGCTTAGACGATTTGCCCGTCAAGGTCTATTGTGGCGAGGCTGCCCTTTGTGAGGTTGTCGAGAGCGATACGGTAGATGTCGTGTTGACTGCTTTGGTGGGCTTTGCCGGTTTGCAGCCAACCATTCATGCCATTCGAGCCCGCAAGCAGATAGCATTGGCAAACAAGGAGACCCTCGTTGTTGCAGGTGAGCTGGTCACACGTCTGGCACAGCACTATAGGGTCCCTATATTGCCCGTCGACAGTGAGCATTCGGCCATTTTCCAATGCCTGGCAGGTGAGGGAGATAATGCCATAGACAAGATTTTGCTAACCGCTTCGGGTGGCCCTTTCCGATGCTTATCCAAGGAAGAGTTGTCGCGTGTCACTCCCTCGCAAGCCTTGTGTCATCCCAACTGGCATATGGGGGCCAAGATCACCATTGACTCGGCCACGATGATGAACAAAGGCTTTGAAGTGATAGAGGCGCGCTGGCTTTTTGGCATCGGTCCGCAACAAATTGAGGTGCTTATTCACCCACAATCGGTGATACATTCGGCAGTTCAGTTTGAAGATGGTGCGGTAAAGGCCCAGCTGGGTGTACCGGATATGCGTCTTCCCATCCAATATGCCTTGACCTATCCCGACAGACTGCCGCTTTCGGGCCCGCGTCTCAATCTGTTTGATTTGGGAAGTCTCACCTTCGAGCGTCCCGATACCGACAGGTTTCCGTGTCTCAGTCTGGCCTACGAGGCCTTGGAGCGAGGCGGCAATACTGCCTGTGTGGTCAACACGGCCAACGAGGTGATGAACCGTGCCTTCCGTGACGGGCTCATCGGATTTGCCGACATTTACCGCAACATCAGGCGTGTCATGGACTTGATTCCTTATGATGCGCACCCCACTTTTGATACATATATTGCCACCGATGCCGAAGCACGCAGGGTGGCAGCAAGCATAATCCAACAACAGTAATATTTATGGAAGCATTCCTGATAAGAGCATTACAGCTCATTTTGTGTTTTTCGATACTCATTCTTCTGCATGAGGGCGGCCACTTTTTCTTTGCCAAGCTCTTCAAGGTGCGTGTAGAAAAGTTCTGCCTATTCTTTGATCCTTGGAAGACATTGTTGAAGTTTCGTCCCAAGAAGTCAGATACCGAATATTGTCTCGGCTGGCTTCCGTTGGGCGGATATGTAAAGATCTCGGGCATGATTGACGAATCCATGGACACGCAACAGATGAAACAGCCGCCCCAGCCCTGGGAGTTTCGCTCCCATCCTGCCTGGCAACGCTTGTTGATTATGCTGGGGGGTGTGCTGGTCAACTTTATATTGGCGCTGTTCATCTATTCCATGATTCTCTTTTATTGGGGCGAGACCTACATCCCGCTTGACCGGATGTCGAAGGGCATGCAGTTCAATAATGAGGCCAAGGCTTTGGGTTTTAAGGATGGCGACGTGTTGCTCTCGACCGATAAGCGTGCTTTCAAACGTTTTGACAGCAGCGAGAGCATAGGTTCGGTCTACCGTGACATCTCGTCGGCCCAGTATGTAACGGTGCTGCGCAACGGCCATAAGGTCAACGTGGATATACCGGCCGATGGGCTCAACATGCTCAATATGTTCCGTGCCGTGCCACCTTTTGTGTCCACCTATGTGCCGTCTGTGATAGATAGTGTTGTAGCGGGCACTCCTGCCGCCAAGGCAGGCATCTGCAAGGGAGACCGCCTGATGGCTTTCAATCAGTCCAAGGTGGTTACGTGGAATGACTTTAATGTGGCCATCCAACAACTCAGTGACCGCCTTGTGGGTGCACCTACCGACGACAGCCTTGCGGCACGTCACGTCAGCGTGGTGGTGAGCCGTGCCCGCACCCATAAGATAGATACCTTGAAGCTCATGCTGATGCCTTCCCTGACCATGGGGGTTATCAAGGCGAGCCCTTACACCATGTACAAGCCCGTCACGGTCAAGTATGGTTTCTTCGAGTCTATTCCGGCAGGCATCAATCACGGCATTGACGTGCTGGCAGGCTATGTCGACGACTTGAAATACCTGTTTACCAAGGAAGGAGCCCGCAGTGTAGGCTCGTTTGGTGCAATAGGCAGCATGTTTCCTACGTCATGGGATTGGCAGCGCTTTTGGGAGTTGACGGCTTTCATCAGCATCATCCTGGCCTTCATGAACCTGTTGCCGATACCTGCTCTCGACGGTGGCCATGTGTTGTTCCTGCTGTGCGAAATCATCACGCGCCGCAAACCGAGCGAAAAGTTCATGGAGCGCGCCCAGATGGTGGGCATGATCATCCTGCTGGTGCTGATGGTCTATGCCGTCGGCAACGATGTGTTGCGCTTCATTTTCCATATGTAAGAGGGCTGCGGCCCATCGCTTGCTATAACCGTTCTTTAGTGTACTCTTGTGAAATACAGATTTTTGCAGCTCTTATTGTGCCTTGTCTGCATTCCATTGTGGGCAGGCATACGGGTCAATGGCCTGAGGCCTGCCTATGATTCCCTATGGAACATGTACCTTTATGCCTTGCCCGAGGGGTGTTTCCATGGCGACAGCTGCCGTCTGACCATTACGATTGACAGTGTGCAGCCCAACACTGTTTATTTTGTAGATGCCGAAGTGATCAGGGGCGATTCGCTTACCTTGGACATTATCCCCGCGAAGGCAATGACAGGCTGCCGCATTCTTTCGGTGTCGGCCGATACATTGCTGATCGACAGACTGATGTTTACGTCGCTTCCGATAGTGCAGCTGGAGGGTGAGTTCGGCTATGACTATATGCAGGGACGTTTCGGGTTGCAGGCTGCCGATTCGCTGACTGCCGGACGGCTGTTGGCCAAAATAAAGTGGCGGGGCGGCTCAACCAACGGTGAAGGCAGGCACAAACGCAACTATCATGTCAAGTTTCTTGCTGATACGCTTGGCGGGGAACAAGAGGTGAACTTCATGGGTTTCAGGTCGAGCGACAGCTGGATATTGGATGCGGCCCAGGTCGATTTGAGCAGAATCCGCAACAGGACGTGCACCGATTTGTGGAACGATTTTGCCCGCCGTCCCTATTATGCTGCCAAGGAACCCGAGGCACGCAGCGGTGCAAGAGGCCGTTTTGTAGAGCTCTTCCTCAACCATCGCTACATGGGAGTCTATTCTTTGGGCGAAGCCATCGACAGAAAGCAGCTCAAGCTGAAGAAATATAAGAATGAGGAGATAAGAGGGCAGCTGTGGAAAACCAAGGCATGGACGACAGATGTGACCATGTACGGAGTGCCCGAATATGATAATGAGCAGGAAAGCATGGGCGGATATGAAACCAAGTATCCGAAGCTCGACAAGGCTTTTCCCACCGACTATTCGGTCATTCACAACGCCATCAGGCTGGTGGCCGAAAGCAACGACAGTGTCTTTGAGGCATGTGTGGGCGACTGTTTCGACTTGCCTGTGCTGACCGACTACTATGTGTTTCTTCATACTGTCTATGCCATCGACAACAATGGCAAGAACATGTATTGGGCATGCCATGACAAGACCGTCTCGCCCAAGCTGACCTTGGCCGTGTGGGACCTTGATGCCACAATCGGGGGCAACGTGGATTGCAATGAAATCAGGACAGAGCCTTTGGCTCCCTGCAACGACTTTATGGACAGGTTTGGCTACCTGAATCTCCTCCGCCGGCTGTATCAAGGCAATCTGTGCGGCTTCCGCGATGCCGTAAATGAACGCTTCTGGCAGTTGCGTGAGGGATGCCTGCACACCGATTCCCTGGTGGCGCGCTTCATGGACAATATAGAGAAATTGCAGCTTTGCGGCGCAGCCGAGCGTGAAGAACGGCGGTGGAGCGGTGATTCTGACTTATGTTACAGGGAGCTTTGTCTACACGACGAGGCTGCCTATATGGCGGATTGGATAAGGCGGCATATGCAGTTTCTCGACGAAGAAGTCTTTAATCGGAGTGCTTCGGCTGTACATTCCGTGAAGCGCGATGCGGCTCATCGCGATGTGGTGTACGACCTTTTCGGACGTCCTGTTGATACAGCCAGGATGTCGCCGGGTCTATACATCAGGAATGGACGTCTGTATCAGAAGAAGTAGCAGGGCTTGGCAATTTAAGTTAATATATTAACAACTTGAACTGCTTAATTGTTATTTTTAAGTGCTGGATTTGTGCGGAATTTTTGTGCAAAACAGCACATAAAACCGGCTTTTCCGACCTTTTTACAGGCTGAAAATGCCGTTTCAAGCCTTGCAAAATGGCTCATAAACCCCCTCAATCCGGCAAAACAGCTGTGAAAAATCCGTTTTTCGGGTCTCATAAGATACTTTTTGCAGCCGTCGATTGGTGGTTGCAAGGTGGGTTTTCTGCCCGTTTGTGGCATGCCGTCACGGAGCATTGGGTGAGCGATGTGTACATGTCGAGGCTGCGATGTGTACAGTTTGTGCGTGCGATATGTACATGTCTCAGGTAGTGATGTGTACATATCAGTGGGTGCGATGTGTACAGTTTGTGCGAGCGATGTGTACATGTGTGAGTAGCGATATGTACATATCGCAGGGTGTAATGTGTAGGGATCGTGCGTGCGATGTGTACAGACCTAAATGCCTGAAATGCTGATATATTATTCATTTACAGAATGTTTCCCTGTTATATCCCGCGGGGCTGCTTTTCTTGCTACGGATGTTTCCGGAGCTTTCAGCCGGTTTTGAGGTTTGAACAGGGGAGAAAGTGTCGCCTTTTGTGCCTTTAAAGCCTCTGAGAAGCCCGTCGGTTGGTCGGAAAAAGCCCGTGAAGGCAATTGCAGGTGGTATGGGAGACTTATCGAATTGTTAAAATTATTAATGCAAAATCACCCTAAAACCTGTTGCCGTTGCGGCCTCCGAAAGCCCGGCATGAGCAAAATGAGGGTGATATTTGCCCAAGCAACTGAATTGTTGTACCTTTGCAGTAAAATCAACAGCATACAGATTCCCGACAGATATATGGCAGAAGAAAACTCGTTGCTCGACAAGCTCGACGGCTTGAAATCAAGGTTTGAAGAAATCAGTACGCTTATTACAGACCCCTCTGTTATAGGCGATCAAGGTCGCTATGTCAAGCTTTCCAAGGAGTATAAAGACTTGGAACGGCTGATGAATGCACGCACCGAATATGCCGCCCTGCTGCGTAACCTGAGCGAAAGCAAGAGCCTGCTGCTTTCGGAAGACGACCCCGAAATGAAAGAAATGGCTCGCGAAGAGATAGCAACCTGCGAAGCGCGCAAGCCGCAGTTGGAGGAAGAAATCAAGCTTCTGCTCATTCCGCAGGACCCCGAAGACGGAAAGAATGCCATACTCGAAATACGTGGAGGCACAGGAGGCGATGAGGCAGCCCTGTTTGCCGGCGACCTGTTGCGCATGTATACAAAGTATGCAGAGCGCAAAGGCTGGAAAATGGAGATATCGAGTGCCAGCGAAGGAGCCGTGGGAGGCTTCAAGGAAGTGATATGCTACGTATCCGGCCAGGATGTCTACGGCACCCTCAAGTATGAAAGCGGCGTGCATCGCGTGCAGCGTGTGCCGGCCACCGAGACACAGGGCCGCGTGCATACATCGGCAGCCACCGTGGCCGTGCTGCCCGAAGCCGACCAGTTTGAAGTGCAAATCAACGAAGGTGAAATCAAATGGGACACATTCCGCTCCAGCGGAGCCGGTGGACAGAACGTCAACAAAGTGGAGTCGGGCGTACGTCTGCGCTACAACTGGAAGAACCCCAACACGGGCGAGGTGGAAGAAATTCTCATAGAGTGTACCGAAACCCGCGACCAGCCCAAAAACAAGGAAAGGGCCCTGTCGCGCCTGCGTACCTTTATCTACGACAAGGAACACCAGAAATATGTGGACGACATAGCCAACCGTCGCAAAACCCTTGTAAGCACCGGAGACCGCAGTGCAAAGATACGCACCTACAACTATCCCCAAGGACGTGTGACCGACCACAGGATAGGGTATACCATGTATAATCTGCCCGCATTCATGGATGGCGACATACAGGACTGCATAGACCACCTCATAGTGGCCGAAAACGCAGAACGAATGAAAGAAGCCGAATTATAAACAACAAAAATATGACCAGACAGCAACTCATAGAAAACATACGCACAAAAGAGTCCTTCCTGTGTGTAGGTCTCGACAGCGATAGAAAAAAGCTCCCCCATCACCTCTTGGGAGACGACGACCCCCAGTTCAGCTTCAACAAAGCCATTATAGACGCCACCGCACCCTACTGCGTGGCCTACAAACCCAACGTAGCCTTCTACGAATGTGAAGGCATACAGGGATGGACATCCTTGGAGAAAACAGTGGAATACCTGCGGCGTTACTATCCCGACCATCTCATCATTGCCGATGCCAAACGCGGTGACATAGGCAACACCTCAGCCATGTATGCCCGTTGTTTCTTTGAGGAACTCGGTGTGGATGCCGTAACCATAGCACCCTATATGGGCGAAGACAGTGTTTCACCCTTCCTGGGCTATCCCGGCAAATGGGTCATACTGCTGGCACTGACCAGCAACAAAGGCTCGCACGACTTCCAGATGAGAGAGACCAAGGACAGCCATGAACGGCTCTTCGAAACCGTCATCAGAAAAAGCCAATCATGGGCAGACGAACAGCAGATGATGTATGTCGTGGGAGCCACTCAGGGACAACTCTTTGAAGATGTACGCCGCATAGCCCCCAACAACTTCCTGCTCGTGCCCGGCGTAGGGGCACAGGGAGGGTCGCTCGAAGAGGTATGCCGATACGGAATGACCGACGACTGCGGCCTGCTGGTCAACAGTTCGCGAGGCATCATCTTTGCCGACAGCACCGAACACTTTGCAGCAACGGCAGCCGAAAAGGCCAAGGAACTGCAACAGCAAATGCGCCAGCAACTGCAGCAACGCCACATCGTGTCGTGACCTGAGCCGATGATCATCAACGACCCCGTCTTCGGGTTCATCGAAATACCCGAAGGCCTATTGGCACAACTCGCGAGACATCCCATCATGATAAGGCTGACCCGGCTCAAACAGCTGGGAGCCACCCACTACGTATATCCCGGAGCCGTGCATACACGCTTCGGACATTCCATCGGAGCCTACCATCTGGTCACCGAAGCCCTCGGCACATTGGAGAAAAAAGGGGTAGTAATAACCAAGGAAGAACGCCTGGGAACGCAGATAGCCATGTTGCTGCACGACATAGGACACGGGCCGATGTCGCATGCACTGGAAAACACATTGGTCAAAGACGTCGAACACGAAACCATCTCGCTGCTGCTGATGCAGCGCCTCAACCAAGAGACCGGCGGACAACTGGAAACAGCCATCAGCATCTTCAAAGACCAACACCCCAAGCATTTCCTCCATGAACTGATATGCAGCCAACTCGATATGGACCGTCTGGACTACCTGTGCCGCGACAGCTTCTTCGCAGGAATCAGGGAAGGAACCATCGGAGTGGCACGCATCATCAAAATGCTCGATGTCAGAAACGACCGCCTCGTCATAGACCACAAAGGCATCTATACCATAGAAAACTACCTGATGGCACGCCGCCTTATGTATTGGCAAGTCTATCTGCACAAAACAGCAATGGCCGCACAAGAAGTGCTCAGAATGACCGTAGAGCGGGCAAAAGACCTGATGCGCAAAGGGCTGAAACTGCCCTGCACGCCACAGCTGGCCTACTTCCTGCAAAGCGACATCACAGCAAAAGCAATGGACAACCAACCGCAATGGGCAGACCGTTTCACAGCCATTGACGACAGCGACATGGAAAATGCCATCAAGCAATGGACCACCTGCGAAGACAAAGTGCTGGCACTGCTCGCCTCAGACTACATCGACCGGCATCTCTTCAAGTCAAAAGAGTTGACAGGACCCATAACAGACCGGGCCTTGAACCAATTGCGCCGGCAAATGGCCTCACATCTCGGCATCAGCGAGCAAGAGGCCTCCTATCTCGTACGCTACAAAGAAACCGACCAGATGCTCTATTCATCCGATGACGAGCACATATGCATCTCATTTAAAGACGGTACCACCCGTGACATCTCGGAATGCTCCGAGTTATTGAAATCCAATCTGACCGACAAGAAAAGCAAACGCTACAATCTTTACTATCAGCGCAGCCCCTTACAAATACCGGCCGATTTTTGCCTGCCAGAGTGAAAATGTTCATACTACGTATATAATATGTCTGCTTTTTTTGCGATATTTGCAGACTAAAGTGGATAAAAAACAATGGAATTTACAGCAAAACAAATTGCATCCCATCTCCATGGAACTATAGAAGGCAATGAAAATGCAACAGTACATACATTCGCTAAAATAGAGGAAGCTCACGAAGGTTCAATATCCTTTCTGGCCAATCTCGCCTATGAGCACTACCTCTATGACACAAAGGCAAGCATTGTATTGGTGAACAAGGATTTCAAGCCTCAACAGCCCGTTGCCGCAACACTCATACGCGTGGACAACGCCTATGAATGCATAGCAAGCCTGCTGGCACTCTATGAACAGAGCAAACCGCAGAAAAAAGGCATCAGTTCGCTGGCTTCGATAGCCGCAAGTGCCAAAATCGGAGACGACTGCTATATAGAGCCCTTCGTGTGTATCGGCGAGAATGTGGTGATAGGCAGCCACACACAGATCTATGCTCACTCGACAATCTGCGACAATGCCAAAGTGGGCGACAACAGCCTGTTGTATCCCAACGTGACAGTCTACCACGACTGCATCATAGGCAGCAATGTCATACTCCATTCAGGTGTCGTGATAGGGGCCGACGGCTTCGGCTTCGCTCCCACGGCAGAGGGATATGAGAAGATACCGCAAATAGGCATCGTCACCATAGAAGACAATGTTGAAATAGGCGCAAATGCCTGTGTGGACCGCTCAACCATGGGGTCTACATTTGTCAAAAAAGGAGTGAAGCTCGACAACCTGGTGCAGATAGCACACAATGTGACTGTAGGCGAAAACACCGTAATGAGTGCCCAAGTGGGCGTAGCCGGCTCAACCAAGATAGGAAAATGGTGCATGTTTGGCGGACAAGTGGGAATTGCCGGCCATTCCACCATAGGAGACTTCACCAAAAGTGGGGCACAGGCAGGCATCGCAGGCAGCATACCAAAGGGCAACACCACAATCATCGGCTCCCCGGCCATCGAGGCTCGACGCTTCGCACGTTGCAACGCCGTGTTCCGCAACCTTCCACAGCTGTCGAAAGAAGTGCAGGACCTGAAAGCCGAAATAGAAGAATTAAAACAATCACTCAACCAAAAATAAAGCAGCATGCTAAAACAAAAGACCCTGAAAGGCAGTTTCTCCCTATATGGCAAGGGGCTTCATACCGGGTTACATATCACTGCAACGTTCAATCCGGCACCAGAGAACACAGGCTACAAAATCCAACGTATTGATCTGGAAGGCCAGCCAATCATCGATGCAATAGCCGAGAATGTGGTGGATATGACGCGAAGCACAGTCCTCGCCAAAGGCGAAGCACGATGCTCAACGGTAGAACATGCATTGGCCGCCCTCTATGGAATGGACATCGACAACTGCCTCATCCAAGTGAACGGTCCCGAAATGCCTATCCTCGAAGGTAGCGCAGAAGCATACATCGAAAGCATAAAAAACGTAGGCATAGTAGAGCAAAACGCCAATAAGGATGTATACATCATCCGTAAAAAAATAGAAGTGCACGACGAAGCCACAGGGGCATCCATCGTGATACTCCCTGACGACAGCTTCAGCATTACGGCAATGATTTCCTATCAGTCAAAGTGGTTCTCAAGCCAGTTCGCTACATTAGAGAACGTCAAAGACTTTGACAAGGAGATAGCCCGTGCGCGTACGTTTGTCTTTGTGCGCGATGTCGAACCCCTGCTTCAGGCCGGCTACATCAAAGGAGGTGACTTGGACAATGCCATAGTCATTTATGAAGAAGAAATACCTCAGGAACGTCTTGACAAGCTGGCCGACCATTTAGGCGTAGCACATGTGGATGCAAAGAAGCTGGGATTCCTCAATACGAAACCCCTGGTATGGGAGAATGAACCCGCACGCCACAAGCTCCTGGACATCGTGGGCGACATGGCTCTGATAGGACGCCCTATCCGCGGACGCATCATTGCCACCAAGCCCGGCCATTCCATCAACAACAAGTTTGCACGGCAGATAAGGCGTGAAATACGCGCCCATGAGGTGCAGGCACCCATATACGACTGCAACAACGCACCCCTGATGGACGTTAACCGCATACGTGAGCTTCTTCCGCACCGCTACCCCATGCAGCTGGTTGACAAAGTCATTGAAATAGGTTCCAACTTTATCGTGGCAGTGAAAAACGTAACAAGCAATGAGCCCTTCTTTCAAGGCCACTTCCCCCAGGAGCCTGTCATGCCCGGCGTGCTTCAGATAGAGGCAATGGCACAGGCAGGAGGCTTGCTCGTGCTCAACTCTGTAGAGGAGCCCGAACGCTGGAGCACCTACTTCATGAAAATAGACGGCGTGAAATTCCGTCAGAAAGTAGTGCCTGGTGATACACTCATCTTCAGAGTAGAACTGCTGGCTCCTATCAGACACGGCGTTTCCTCAATGAAAGGCTTTGTCTTTGTAGGCGACAAAGTGGTGAGCGAAGCCACCTTTACAGCCCAAATAGTAAAGAACAAGTAATTCAAAACCAATGAACAAAATCAGCCCGTTGGCTTATGTCAGCCCCGAAGCCATAATAGGAGACAATTGCGAGATAGGGCCTTTCTGCTATATAGACAGGAACGTGAAGATTGGAAACAACAATGTCCTGATGAACAGTGTCACTGTTCTATATGGCGCACGTATAGGAAACGACAACCGATTCTTTCCGGGTGCAGTCATCAGTGCCATTCCTCAGGATTTGAAGTTCAAGGGAGAAGAAACAGTAGCCGAAATAGGTGATGGCAACACCATCCGTGAAAATGTGACCATTAACAGGGGAACGGCGGCAAAAGGCAAGACAGTCATAGGCAATGGTAACCTGCTGATGGAGGGCTCGCATGTGGCACACGATGCTAAAGTAGGGAACCGCTGCATCATAGGCAACACCACAAAAATAGCCGGAGAAGTCACAATAGACGATAACGCCGTAATCAGTGCATGCGTACTTATCCATCAGTTCTGCCACGTAGGCAGCTATATTATGCTTGGAGGTGGCACACGCACGGGGCAGGATATTCCGCCTTATGTGATGGTAGCCCGTGAACCTGCACAGTATTGCGGCCTGAATTTGGTAGGATTGCGCCGCCATGGCTTTACACCCGAGCAGATCGGAATCATACATGATGCCTATCGCATCATCTATGACAGGGGAATCTCAATGGAAGAGCGCATTGCCAAAATACGCAAACAGTTTCCCGACAGCCCGGAAGCCCGCTATATTACAAGTTTTGTAGAATCGTCTCAACGAGGCATTGTTTATGATAAGTAGCTATGTTGTTCAAGATTACTTTTATTTGTGACGAAGTAGAAGATTTTCTCCGCGAAATCACTATTGATGCCGATGCTTCCTTCCTTGATTTGAACAAGGCAATACTGGATGCATGCGGCTATTCGGATGACCAGATAACCGTTTTTTATATCTGCGATGACAAATGGAATACCAAAGAACAAATCACACGCGAAGATATGGAAACAGGAAAATCCGACCAGGATATCTATATCATGGAAAAGGCTGTGTTGCGGGATTTTATACACGATGAAGGACAAAAGCTCATCTATGTATTCGATTCCTTCTATGATCGCGTGCTTTATGCAAAGGTAACTGAGGTGATTACCGGCAAGAACTGCGAGAAACCTGTATGCAGTCGCTCTAAGGGCAAAGCTCCGGAGCAGATAGCTCTTGAAGATGAGAACCTGACAAAGTTGGCGCAGACCGATGATGACCTTATGGATAATGACGATTTCTATGGCAGCGATGAATACGATCAGGACGACATAGATACCGATGGCTTTGAGATAGAAGAACGTTGAAGCATGTCCGATGAAGACGGCAAAGAAGGTGTGAAGACGTTATTTGTATTACTCGGCCCGACCGGCGTTGGAAAAACAGAATTGAGTTTTTCCATCGCCGGTTTGCTTCATTCACCGGTCATCAGTGCAGATTCGCGGCAGATATATAGGGAGATTCCCATAGGGACAGCCGCACCGACCAAGGAGCAGCAACAGGCCGTGAAGCATTACTTTATAGGAACGCGTTCGATTCTTGAGGACTATAGTGCTGCACAATACGAGCAAGATGCAATGCAACTGCTTTGCCGACTTTTCCTGCATCACGACAATCTGCTGCTTACCGGTGGCAGTATGCTCTATATCGACAGTGTTTGCAACGGCATTGATGACTTGCCTACCGTGGATGTTGCCACACGTTTGCACTTTAAGCAACGCTTGGAAACGGAAGGACTGGCTGCTTTGGCCCGAGAATTGGCAGAGAAAGACCCCCTTTGGGCACGACAGGTGGACATGAATAACCCGAGGAGGGTAGTACATGCACTTGAAATATGCCACATGACAGGCGGACGCTATTCTTCATTATTAGGACAAAGAAAGGCAAGCCGCCCTTTCCGCATCATCAAAATAGGCTTGCTGCGACCGCGCGAAGAGCTCTATGAACGAATCAATCAGCGGGTCGATGCCATGATGCAATCGGGTTTGCTTGACGAGGCATCGCGGATGTTCCCCTATCAAGCGGCAAATGCGCTCAATACGGTTGGCTACAAGGAACTGTTCTCTTATTTCAAAGGTGATTGCACTTTGGAAGATTCCATCGAAAAGATTAAACGAAACACACGCGTCTACTCGCGGAAACAGCTCACTTGGTTCAATCGCGATGGCTCCATTGTCTGGTTTCATCCTGACAAGGCTCAAGCCATTCATAATTTTATATCAGATAGCTGCAGTCGCGATTAGTGCATGAAAACGCTGCGTTACAGTGCGGATACTCAAGCCACGGCGTGTAATTCTCCGGCTGCCTGTGCGGCTTTTCATGCATTATCTTTATCGCTGATTCGATGCAAGCCTTTACCCCTCAAATTCGGATAGCTCAAGCCAGCGCGTTGATTTACTGTCGAGCTCTTGTTCCAATTCAGGCAGACGTTTGCTTTTCTCTGTAATTTCTTCTACTGAAAGTGTGCCGCTGCTGAAAGCCTCTTCAATATCTTTTTTCTCTTGTTCCAGCTTGTCGATGTCTTCGGTCAACTGCTCAAACTCTTTTTTCTCTTTATAAGTCAGTCGCCGTTTGCCGTCGGTGCGGCTACGTTGCCGGCTGTTTCCTGCTGCTATGGCTTTTTCCGTACGTCCCTTTCCGCGTTCGGCTTCGGCCTTTGCTTCGGCCCATTCACGATATTGACTGTAATTGCCCGGAAAGTCTTTTACCTCGCCTTGCCCTTTGAAGACAAGTACATGGTCGACAACCTTGTCCATAAAGTAACGGTCGTGGCTTACAACAATGACACATCCCCTAAAGGCCTGAAGGTATTCTTCCAGCACTTGAAGGGTGACAATATCCAGATCGTTGGTCGGTTCGTCGAGTACAAGGAAATTAGGACTGCGCATCAGTACTGTGCAGAGATGCAGGCGTCGGCGTTCTCCGCCACTGAGCTTGCAAACATAGTTGTATTGCTTTTCGGGAGGAAAAAGAAAATACTGTAAAAATTGCGATGCCGATAGTTTGCGGCCGCCTCCAAGGTCAACATATTCGGCAATATCGCGGACCACATCAATCACCTTGATTTGATCGTCAAAGGCCATGTCTTCCTGCGAATAATAGCCAAAGCGTACGGTCTCTCCTATGCTGATACGACCACTGTCGGGCTTTTCCAGTCCCAACAGCATCTTGATGAATGTTGATTTCCCTGTACCGTTATTGCCGACGATTCCCATCTTTTCGTATCGGGAAAAAACATAGAAGAAGTCTTTTAAGATGATTTTTGAACCAAAACTCTTACTGATGTAATCCGCCTCGAAAACCTTGTTCCCGATATAAGCACTTTTTACTTCAAGTGTGGCCTTGCGTTCTTCCATGCGTTGCTTGGCTATCTTCTCCAGATTGTAAAATGCATCTTCGCGGTATTTGGCTTTGTGGCCTCGGGCGCAAGGCATTCTGCGCATCCACTCCAGTTCTTTGCGATACAGGTTATTGGCTCTGGCAATCTCACTGTTGCGTGCACTGATGCGTTCTTGCCGCTTTTCCAAATAGTAGCTGTAGTTTCCCTTGTATGAGTAGATGGATTCGTTGTCAAGCTCTAAGATCTCGTTGCAGACACGGTCCAGGAAATATCTGTCATGAGTCACCATCAGCAAGCTGAAAGAACCGGCTTGCAGAAAACCTTCCAGCCATTCAATCATTTCTAAATCTAAATGGTTGGTGGGCTCGTCAAGAATAAGCAAGTCTGGTTGCATCATCAGAACATTGGCCAAGGCGACACGTTTGATCTGCCCTCCCGAAAGATGGCTGATAGGTTCATCAAAGTCGGTGACCTTCAGCTTTGAGAGAATCTGTTTTATGCGGGCTTCATAGTCCCATGCCCTGGCATGATCCATTTGTTCTATCAGGTCGGTCAATTGCGGATTATTCAGAGTGTGAAGGCTTTGTGTGTATTTTCTGATGAGCTCGGTAGTGGGGTTGCCATGTTCGAAACAAGCTTCAATCACCGTCAATTCGGGTGAAAAATAAGGGTGTTGCGGTAAATAACCTATGCGGATATCGTTGCGGAAGGTGATTCGCCCTTTGTCATAATCTTTATCCCCGCATAAAATATTCAGCAGGGAAGTCTTTCCTGCTCCGTTTTTAGCGATAAGTCCTACATGATGGCGCTCGGTAACACTGAATGATATGTCGTCAAAAAGCGTTAGGTCGCCGATAGTCTTTGTGAGACCTTGAACATCAAGAATGGTATTCGACATAATAGTCGCAAAAGTAAGAAAAAACTTTTCCCCGAAGCAAAAAAACATCGCAAAAGCAAACGCGTTTCAATAAATAAATACTACTTTTGCAACTCGTAAGCCGTTATCCGGCTCACTTACCAAAATATTTATACAAGCATAATCAAAACAGGAAAGCCGTCGTAAAGGATTTTTACGAGAGGCGTTTCACAATTACAACAGTTTATATATGACAAACTTCAACAAGGAGGAATTGTTGGCAAAAAATGATTCTGACATCCGTAATATCGCTGCCGAATTGGGAATAGAAGCCGGTGCGTCAGAAAGCAAAGAAGAGCTTATCTATCGGATTCTTGACGAACAGGCCATTCAAAATGCAGCGAAACCGGCCGCAAAACGTCGTCCGCGTATCACGAAAAAGGCAGCCGAAAAAGTAGTTTCTGCGACAAAGGGCAGTACAGTTAAGGAAAAATCGACAAAAGCTAAGACCACTGCTGCGGCCGACAGCCCCGAAGCCGATGATACCAAGAAGCCTACTGTTAAAAAGACTGCTGCCAAGACTAAGAAAACGACCAAGAAAGCTGCAGACAAGCAAGAGGTATTAGAAGACAAGCAAATCTTGGCAGATGAAGTGCCTGAAGCAAAGGATGAGGTTCAAGAGGGAATGGTTGAAGCTGTTGCTCCGCAGCCGGAAGCTGTACCTGAGGCCGAGACCGAAGTCGAGGCCAAAGTTGAGCCGGCGAATGGAGCTGCCAATAATGCCGATTCGGAATCTGCTTCGCAAGCCGGGCAAGACGAAGTGCCGGCCGAAGAAGACGAAGGTCCGGATTTTATCACTATCGAAGACATCCCTGTAGAGGAAAATACCATAGATGACGAATTGTCGGGTCATTTGCTGAATAAGTTCAATATAACGGCTTCTGAAGCGGCAGTTGCCCAAAACCCTCCGTTTATGGACACGGAAGTGCCCGACTATTGGCCTAAGGAAAAGGTTGAAATGGCATCACCGTCACCGGCTTTTCCCGGTGTCAATCGTGCCGCATCCAAGCAATCTCTGCCAAAGGAATACGACTTCAATAATATCCTGACCGGGACAGGAGTGTTGGAAATTATGCCTGAGAATTACGGATTTCTTCGTTCGTCTGATTACAATTATCTTCCTTCGCCCGATGATATATATGTTTCCCAGCAGCAAATAAAGTTTTTCGGATTAAAGACAGGCGATGTGGTGGAAGGCGGTATCCGTGTTCCCAAAGAAGGAGAAAAGTATTTCCCGTTGGTAAGTATTGTTTCCATTAATGGATGTTCACCCGAACGTGTCCGCAATCGTGTGCCTTTCGAACATCTTACACCCTTGTTCCCAGATGAGAAATTCAAGCTTTGCAAGGGTGCAGGCGACAATCTGTCAGTGCGCATTGTAGACCTCTTTACCCCGATAGGCAAAGGTCAGCGTGCCCTAATCGTGGCCCAGCCAAAAACAGGTAAGACGATACTTATGAAAGATATTGCCAATGCCATTGCCGCCAATCATCCGGAAGCATATTTGATGATGCTTTTGATTGATGAACGTCCCGAAGAAGTCACAGATATGGCACGTACCGTAAAGGCCGAGGTGATTGCATCCACCTTTGACGAACCTGCGGCTCATCATGTCAAGATTGCAGGTATAGTATTGGAAAAGGCAAAGCGAATGGTTGAATGTGGCCATGATGTCGTCATTTTCTTGGACTCGATTACTCGTTTGGCCCGTGCCTACAATACAGTGGCACCTGCCAGTGGAAAGGTGCTGACCGGTGGTGTCGATGCCAATGCCCTGCAAAAGCCCAAACGCTTTTTCGGTGCAGCACGCAACATCGAGGGCGGAGGTTCGCTTACCATTATAGCCACGGCACTAATCGATACCGGCAGTAAGATGGACGAGGTTATCTTCGAAGAGTTCAAGGGTACGGGTAATATGGAATTGCAATTGGATCGTACACTTAGCAATAAACGCATATTCCCTGCGGTCAACTGCATTGCTTCGAGTACTCGTCGTGACGATTTGCTCCACGACAAGACAACGCAGGATCGTATGTGGATTTTGCGCAAGTATATTGCAGACATGAATTCAATGGAAGCCATGAACTTGCTGCAGCAGCGCATGAAAGGTACGCGTAACAATGAGGAATTCCTGATGTCGATGAACTCTTGACCTTATTATTGCATGAATAGACAGACAAGGCCTGCAGCTGTTGACTGCAGGCCTTGTCTGTCTATTCATGCAACCTTTCTCTTATCTTTTGCCGACGAGTATCTTCTTCCTGTTCTTTATATGGATTTTCCCGGCTGAATTCTTTTTTACCTTTATGCCTTGCAGGTCATAGGTATCGCCATTGTCAGATGCCTCGTTGGTGCCATGCAGCGATTTTATTGCAGTGGGAGTGGTTGGTGAGGACTCTCTCAACAGTACCTGTGTCATGCAATGAGCTGCACCGTAGCCGTCTATCAAGTTTTCCAATGGTATCCATTCAGCTTTAACACCGTTGTTTTTCAAGGCAAGTTCCAGCTCTGATGACTGGCCGCCAACCATCATTACGTGTCGTGGTGATATGGTAAGGTAGTTGTTGGCGTAGTGCAATTCATCGTTCTCATTGATTGGTATGATGGAGAAGCCTTTCTTTTTAAGAAAATCCACGAATGGCAGGTCTTTTGATATCAAGCGGTATTCTTTTGACCCGTGCTCGCGTGCATAGACATCGGCTGTCACATATTCGGGTTGGTCGGGTTTTGCATTCAGTCTGCTGCTGACCAATGTACACAAGTCCTTGTCCATGATGTTGAAATATGTGTCCAAATGCATCTGCATTTGCCATAGCTTGTGGTCGTTGACAACAACAATGGTATCGTGTCCGAATGCGTCAGCTTCCATGATTTGCCTGATGGCCTCCATATTGGTACGCATTCCGCATCCAATTAGTGAGAAGGTGCCTGCTGGGATGTAGTCACCGCCTTCCAGCCGTCCTTCGCCTTTGATTTCAAGTATCGGTGACAGCCCGAGATGGATATAACAGCTGCGGATGATGCGGGTTTCGGGAAGGCGTTGTGCAGAGTTCATGTTCGAGATGATGTGTCCGCGGGGTGTTGTGATGCTTTGGTCGCGTGTAAAGTAAAGGTTCATCAGCGAATGGTGGATATAGTCTGCCTCAATGCCTGTGTTGTTGTCTACGCTTCTCATCTTTACCGTAGGTTGGAACAACAGGCACCGTATCAGGTCTTTTCTTGTCATTTGGCCTAACACTTTCTGCCTGTACACTTGTCCGCAGGCGGCTGTGTCGCGTTTATTCACATTGCTGATGTCGTAAGTCAGTGTCTTTCCTGCCAAAGCCCGTAGGGTATCCATGTCAAGCTCGTTCAGGATGTCGGCTACGTTGTAAACCTTTATGCCGTTTTTTTCTAACTGCTTGATGTAATTGCGGTGTTCGTCGGCAGCTGCATCTACGTCAAAATAGTGTTCAAAGAGCCCGGCCATGGGATGGATCACGCCGTCAAAGAGTTCTTCTCCGGGGGTGTGCATTAGGATAACTTTTGCTTTGTCCCATTCAGCTTTGGGATAGGTTGTCTCGTTTTGGGCTTGAGCCGTAGTGACAAAGCCCGATATCATACCGAGCAATATCAGATTTTTCGTTATAGTCATGTGCAGATAGTTTGTGTCTTTCTCTTAGTGCCGTTTTATGGCTGCCTTGTCGTGTTCCAGTTTTTTCAGGAAAAACTTGACCTTTTGCTGTGCCCTGTCCAGATTAATGCCCAAGGTGTCGCGTTCTATGTTCGACAGATTAGCTCTGCCGGCCTGCCGTTTGCTTTCTTCCAGTTGTATGCGTGCTTCGGCCAAATCTATCGAATCGAGCAGCAGTATGCCTTCTTCGCGTGCGTTAAGTGCCAGCGGATATTCCTTTCGCAGTCTGTCGATGCAGTTTTTAGCCTTGGTGAAGTCGTTGATGCTTAATGCTACACGGGCATCTGACAAACAGGTTTGTCCGGCTGCTTCGACATCGTTTTTATCTTTACATCCTGCTGCCGAGGCAAGTAGTAGGGCCGAAAAGGCCGCATACATCATTGTTTTTTTCATGGGCTATGTGTTTGAGAGTTGTAAAAGTACGAAAATAGTTTCATTCTTTCTCTCAATATCCGATGTTATTTTTCATACGCCATTGTAAATCTTCTGTTTCAGAGCCGTGTTGCGTTTCCGGCAGCCCTAATTGAAGATAAGGTGACAATAAAAACAAGAAAAAGCTTTGTCGGCTAAGATTTTTGTTATACTTTTGCACCCATAAAGCAATGGTACCTTGACCGAGTGGTTAGGTAACGGTCTGCAAAACCGCTTACAGCAGTTCGAATCTGCTAGGTACCTCCCTCGTTTCAGCAGCCGGTTTGTCCTTCGTGCGCAGGCCGGCTGTCCTATTTTTGTGATGTTATACATTATTAATAAGTAATCCGCATTTCCAAAGTCAGGAATGCGGATTACTTATTGACAAGCAGTGTGATTAAAGCACTTTCTTGTAGAGTTCTACGATGTCGGCTTCCGTAACGTCACGTGGGTTGCCCGGAGTGCAGACATCTGCAATTGCCTGTGCTGCCAATGCCGGGATGTCGCTTTCCTTGATGCCGAGTTCGGTGAGGTGCTGCGGTATTCCTACCTTTATGGCTAGTGCGCGTACTGCATCGCAGGCCGCCTGTGCAGCCTGTTCGGGTGTCATTCCTGTGGTGTCGACTCCCATGGTGCGTGCTATTACTCCGAATTTCTCGATGCATTTGGGCTTGTTGAATTCCATGATGGTGGGCAACAGCAGTGCGTTGGCTACGCCGTGTGGAATGTCAAACAATGCTCCCATCGGGTGAGCCATGCCGTGCACCAGTCCGAGACCTACGTTGGAGAATGCCTGTGCAGCCACATATTGTGCCAATGCCATTCCTTCGCGTCCTTTGGGGTTGCGTGGCTCTTCTACGGCTGTAACAAGGTTTTCGTTAATCATGCGTATGGCTTCTATTTCAAACATATCACTCAGGGCCCATGCTCCTTTTGTGATATATCCTTCGATGGCATGTGTCAGTGCGTCCATGCCGGTGGCTGCTGTAAGGCCCTTCGGCAAGGAATACATCAGTTCGGGGTCTATGATGGCTACGGCGGGAATGTCGTTGGGGTCGACACACACCATCTTCTTTTGTTTCTCTTCGTCTATGATGACGTAGTTGATGGTCACTTCGGCTCCGGTGCCTGCTGTCGTGGGAAGTGCAATGATGGGCACGCTCTTGTGAGTTGTAGGTGCGCAACCTTCCAATGAGACTACATCGGAGAATTCGGGGTTGTTGCATACAATACCGATGCCCTTGGCTGTGTCCATCGAGGAACCGCCCCCTATAGCAATGATGCAATCGGCACCCGAAGCTTTGAATGCGGTGACACCCTGCTTAACGTTCGTTACGGTAGGGTTGGGCTTGATTTCACTATAGATCTCATAGGGGATGTTGGCTTCATCGAGCACGTCGGTAACCATTTTTGTGGTACCAACCTTTATAAGGCCTTTGTCACTGCATACCAATGCTTTCTTTAAGCGCAGACGCTTGAGAACTTCCGGTAATTCTTTTCTTGCTCCCGGACCGAAGTAAGAGACTTCGTTTAAGATAAATCTGTTAACCATAGATGTTCTATATTTTGAATGTTTGATGATAACAAAAGTACGAAATAATTTGCTTTTAGCAGGTTTGTTGCAGAGATATTTCATGCTTAAATTATCATAGTCTCAAGATTGTTTCTTGGAGACAAGAAAAAACCCGTTGCATCATCTG
>ERZ808252.855-NODE-855-length-26204-cov-4.070634_pt1 | contig 26204 bp, 35 predicted proteins | sample MGYA00521242_ERZ808252 | MGnify/ENA primary metagenome ERZ808252 (study PRJEB31516, sample SAMN03275581) | gut metagenome | biome: mammalia-associated habitat; material: feces | host: Papio cynocephalus | place: Kenya | collected 2012-08-07 ...
ATTTTCTATACTCTGCACTTCTTCTATTGTACCGTCTGGACGGACTGTGGTAGTACGCTTTAATACTTCTAAAGCTCCGCTACTTTCCATCTTTTTAAGGTCAGCCAGAATACGCAAGTTTTGGTCTATAAGGTTTGATACTGTATTTGTTATCATACCACCGTCAAGATTTTCTTGTACCAAAGCTCTCTGGAGACGGCTAACAGAAACATTAGCCATTTCATACAAAGCGTCTGCAACATCTTGGGGATTTCTTGTGTCAAATTTACTAAAGACTTTATCAAAAGCACATACATACCCACGCTTAAATTCGGGGCAAGAATTACGCTCTATACAGTTATCACACATTATTTTAGGTGTATTACCCAACAGAGTCTTCCCTTTAGGTACGACCATTTTACCACCGTTAAATCTACCGTTCTTATCACGTGTAGGCATAATAGCTGTGGTCTCAAAGATTTCCCTGTCGAGGTCTTCACTCACTAAAACTTCCTCGTCCTTTGAAGCTGGAGGTAAAAGTCCTTGCTCTTTAACTTTGTCCAAAACTTCTTCCTCAGTTAAATGCTTAACCTCTTTATCCTCGCTGTCAATGTAGGCATTTCTTTCTTTCCTCACTTTACTGTAGGGGGTTTCTAAGAGTAATAATTTATCCTCTTCTCCCCTTACAACGCTTTTAAAGAAATCCTGTAATTCCTCAAACATTGTGTCGGTATCAAAACAGATTTTATTGAGGTACTTGTCATAGCTCTGCTCCACAAAATCCTCAAATCCGTTATCATACTGACCAAGAATAACCTCTTTAAGTACAGCATAATCATCATTATCCCACATACAGAAAAGAGTACAGTCAACCACATAGTCAAGCACTCTGCGGATTTCTGGGTTAATATTGAGCTTTCGAGCGTACTCATCAAGGTCTAAATAAACTGCGTCCTCAAACCACTGCGGAGGAGGAAATAAAGCTGGGTCTACTCTCTGTATCATTGCTTTAGGTTTATGCCAGTATGTGAATGGCTCTAAAACTTCTTGCAGATACTTCTCAGCACACTGAAAAGCATATACAGATGATTTTATAACCTCAGACTCTTGATAGTCGTATAACGCTTCTAAATCAAAGGACTTATCATACTTCTTGAAATAGGGTATGACTTTCTCTTCCCACATATCTTTAGGGAACTGCTTAACAGCACTACCCGTCCACGTTACATACATACCATATCTCAATCCAGATTTCCACGTTGTTGAGTCAACGGTATAAAACGGGAGTTTAGTGAGCATTTCAATAGAGGTCATACCCATACCGTGTACTAAAGTGCCATATTTTTCGGCAATAGCTAAACGGTTCATACATTCAGCCACGTCCGCACGTCCTGTCTGCTCAGAAGCCATAGAAAAGCCCACATAAGGGTATCTCTCGCACATCTTCTCCCAATGGTCTATTCCAGATACACCGTGCCATATAAAGCACACAGGAATACCTGTCTCAATCATAAAAGGCTCAAAGTATTTCTTATTCCATTCCCACACAACATCAGTACCAACCAACATTTCAAGGTCAAGGTTAGCAATAGCGAAAATAATATCCTTATGCTTTCTCGCCCAAGCTAAATACTTCTCAATATGAGTCTCCCAGTATTCTATGGACATATCGTGATAAGTGGGGTCAGTAATGTAGGTAAAAGCACCAGAGTCCACGAACATTTTAATACCGACTTCGTGATAATATCCAATATCTTTCATACCTTTAGAGCTGAGGTACTCAAAAGACATAAGAAAATTCTGTACACCCTCCTCATATACAGAGTCAAAATATCTTCTATATTCAACACCAGAATAAAAAATATTAAAAGGTCGATTATAATTCATAATCTCACTTAACTGTTTCTTAGGGTCTCCCTCAAACTCTTTGTTACGTACTAAAGGCTCTGGAACTCTTTTCTGCAACCGACTCTTTTTGGGTTCAGATGTTTTTGCTTTCTTTTTTAATTTCATCTATTAACCCTCCTAAAGAACTCGTCTACATACTTTTGCTCCAAATTACTCCCCACAACGAAATTAGAGCTATAATCAAAAGTATCTGTTTCACAGTCTTTTTCTATGCCCCGACAAGCTACACAGCTATGCTCAGCAATAAGACGCACACAAACAAAAGTAGGGTTTAAATACTCTTTCATAAGGTCAACTATGTCACTACATAACTTCTCCTGTAATTGAGGTTCGTGGCATAAATAATCAACAATACGAGGTATTTTTGACAACCCGATTATCTTTGTACTGGGAACATATCCAATCTGAGCTTTACCACTAAAGGGCAACAGGTGATGTTCACAAAAGGCGTGAAAAGGAACAGTAGTAACTATCATCTGATTTCTATGAGATACTGGATTGAATGTTTTTATACAAGAGTCAAGCTCCTCTTTAAACTTATCAGATGTATCATTCCTAAATATCTCTCGCACCCACATCTTTGCAACACGATGAGCCGTACCAATATTACTATCTGTTTCTTTAACTCCCATTATTTCAAATATTTCTTTTAGCTTTGCTTCAATCTTTTCTTCTTTTACCGTTATTTCATCTAACGTAGCCATAATATCTACCTCCTTTATTTTATTATAACACACTATTTAAAAGTAATCAAGCCCATAAATAAGAAAAAGCCGTGGAGTAATATCCACGACTAATTCTCAACCAACTGAGCAGTTAAGCCTGTCTGCCACGACCAGTTCTTCTACCAGTCGAGCCAGTTCTTGTAGACGTACCACGACCGTTAGCACCAGCCTGTCTACCACGACCAGTCTTTCTACGACCGTTGTTCTCGCCCTGTGCACCGCCACCAGAACCCGAACCGCCACGTCCACCGTGAGCGAATACAGTAAATCTCTTCATAGCCGATTTACCTCCTTGTTTATTATTTATAAGATAGGGTTGAAACAAAGAAATAACTCTCTACCTTACAGATAACATTATAACACCAAACCCTCAACACGTCAAGGGGTTTGATTAAAATAACTTGGAGGATATAAACTAATCATTTCATTAACTGCTTCACAATCTGGACACATACCACAAGGCTCACCATTTATAGGTGTATTACAGCTAAAGAAATTCGCTTTCCCACCTTGCTCTATCATTCCATACTCAATAGCTCTTGAATAGAGATACATCTTATCGTGGTTTATAAATGGGGTAACAAATTCAATCCCGACATCTCCAGCAATCTCATTCAAACTGAATATAAAGTCGGGTGTGGTATCTGGGTATGTCCCACCACCGAGAATAGCCATAAAGACTTTAGTAGCCCCTACAGACTGAGCGTACGATAAAGCATATGAAGCAAATATCATATTTCTCATAGGTACATATTGAGCTTTTAAATCTTCATAGTCTTCTACCTCAGAATTTCCAGTCATAGATGTGTTTGCATAAGAAAATTTGGGCAAGATAAGGTTTAGTGTATTACAAGGTGGAATACATAGAGTATGTACCCAGTAATGAAACCATTTCATCTCTTGCTTTACATTCTTCTGACCGTAGTCAAAAAATAAAGCGTGAACATCGTAAGAGGGATTTCTGGCTAAATCGTTCAGCATAACTATACTATCAAATCCACCAGAACACAAAGCTACGATTTTTTCTGCCATAATTACATCTTTCCTTTCTACTGTACATTTAAAAACTTATGTATCTGACACTGCATTTTTACAAAGAATAATCTATCTTCAATTACCCACCTACAAAGGTCTTCTGATACTGGGCTAACCCACCGACCGTCCTCTGTTTTATTCATAACAGGAGAGAATAAAATTTTGGCTTTAGTGGGGTAGTCTCTCAAAATCATTCTTGCATATTCATAGTCCCGTCTGTCTGAAATAACAAACTTAACCTCATCGTTTCCGTGTAATATCCCCATATTTTCAAGATGATTTTTTGAAGACATTCCACTGCTGGGACACTTAACGTCCATAATATACTTAAATGACCGAGCATAAGATACATCATCAATAGGTATAGCTCCATTTGTCTCAATAGACACTTTATATCCCGTAGAAACAAGGTCATAAATAACAGGAAATACATCTGGCTGTATTAAAGGCTCTCCACCAGTAATACACACTCTATCCCCGTGCTTAGACCGTATTTTCATTAAAAGGTTTTCTACAGACATCTTTTTAGCCGTACCTTTCTCTTGTGGCTGGTCACAGTATTTGCACTTTAAAGGACAACCATAAAGCCGTACAAAAGTGGTAATAAGTCCGCTATCATATCCCTCTCCTTGTATTGACACAAAGATTTCATCAACCATTAAAGCCATTTCGCTCACCAGCCTTTTCATTTAATACATTCATCATATAGTCACCTCTGCACAATTCCCAGAGGTCTCCCAGAGTTTAACTGAATACAACTGAACATCGTTTCCGAATTTTTCATACAATGCTTTGTGGAGCATAAACCAAAAATCAACCACCATATTCTCAGCCGTAGGGTTACTCTCAAACATATCATTCAAATAGGTATGGTCATACTGGTCTATAATTTCGGACTTGATTATCTTTTTAATCTCACCAAAATCTGCTACCATACCTGTATTTTCATCAACTTCACCAGTCACAGACACGGATAATTTATAGCTATGCCCGTGCAAATTTGCACACTTACCCTTATAATCAATGAGATTATGTGCCGCTTCAAATTCAAAATTACCAACTGTTAAAATAACTTTTGCCATAATAACCTCCATAATTGCAACAGAGGGCAATACAGACTATTAAAGCCCATACTACCCTCTCAGTCTTTTATTTTACTATCAGCTTAAAAACAATGACAGTCTTTTTATTTCCGTCAATGGTAGTTTCATCATAACCAATCTGAGTCATAAGTGTCTTTGCTTTTGTTGCTAAAGTTCCGCTTGCCGCTCCGATAGCTTTTACAGCTTGCGAAACAGAAGCCGCCCCAATAGAACGAAGCTCAACATCTACACAATCATCAGTAATTGATTTAACAATGCTACCAGCCAAAGACGTTACAGGACTGTCAGCCTTTACTCTTAGAGTCTTTAACTCTTTCACTACAATGCACTCCTTTAATAATTATTACGATTTTCACATCATTACTTTTGCTACAATTTCTTTCTTCGATACCCAGCCATAATTCCTACTGTCATAACTCTCGTCTGGATTGTCACCAAGTAAATAGTAATATCCGTTTTCAGCTCTATGCACACGCTTTATAACAAGGCGGTTAGAGTCTAAAGACGGGTCATCAGCTAAAGCATAAGGCTTAGCCACAACAATATCACCAATTTCCACGGGAACAAAATATGTTCTCACAGACCAGAGTTTATCCCCGTCTACAAGAGTGGGGTACATTGAACGACCACTTACAGTCAGAAACATCAATATTAAGGAAGTATGAAAAAGAATGATATAAAGTGCTATTAGGACTAAAGCAATTAAAACTGCAATAAACACATCAATCCCTCTTTTCTATAATCTTATTGACATCTACCAACTGCAAGAAGTCATCAAGGTCAATAACAACTAAGTTCTGCTGGTTTCCAGTCTGTCCGACTTTATTGGTATTGGCTTTCTTCATAATCACAACAGGAATTTTGCTCTCTGGACAATCTTCTTGTGCTTGATTAAGCCAACCCTTTAAGTTCCATTTCTCGTGATTTTTACACTCAATATGTAACTTTAATCGAACATCTTTATCCGCTGGCAATATGTCACCTCTAAAATCTTCTGCTTTGTCACTTTTCTTACAAAAGCCGCCAGACTGAGGTGTTCTTACAAAATCATAACCAGTGAACTCTTGAAATATGTGGGCTATATCCCGTTCATAAGAAGCTCCTTTTCTTCTGCTTTTCTTACCACGCTTAGAAAGGATTTCTTTTTGAACTTCTGGGTTTATGGGTTTATGTTTCAGTTTAAGACCCATAAGCAACACCACCTATCTTTGAATATTATACACCAAAGAAGTGCATTATGTCAATAGGCTAATTTGTTTAATTCACTCTAAATGTGCGTACAAAAGACATTGGTTTTAAAAAGCTATTTCCAAAGTTATAAATTCTAACATTTATGGTATCTCCCTTAACAGGTGTCTGCATAAACGATATGTCACCGAAAGAATAAACTTTAGACACGATATTCTTTATAGGAATATAAAGAGTTTCCTTTATCTCTCCAGTAGATGATTTCAAATCAACAAAACATCTCAGATAACTTACAAAATGGGGGGTTTTTGTATAGGCACTTAAATTCTGAATTTGCCCACTGCTTAAATTCCCATAAAACCATACAAACACTGGAGTTAAAGTGAGTTCAACATTGCTACCAGACCAATCGAATATTACGCTGTCCCCATCATTTAGTTCAACATCATCTTTCATACCTGTACTACCACTGCTAAGTAGTCTATAGCCAACAGTCCCATAAAAACTTGACCCGTCATTTTCAACGATAGTTTTAAAGCTTGTTCGATAGGTAGGGGTACTACAGGTTATACCAGTCTCAGAGCATACAAGGTCATTACTCAACAAAGCTCCGTAAATATTGTAAGCAAGAAATTCAGAGTCAGCTTTCCCAAAGGCAGTATTGTTAGAGGGTATCTGCTTAACACCAAAATTTCGGATATAATAGTTTACACTTCTATCAGAAGCCCCGTCAACATAAATAGGTCTTAAATTGTTCACCTTATAGGTGCTGTCCAATCCTAACTCACTAAAAGTATAGGTGGTTACCGACCCATTTATGTTGTAGGAGACTGTCTGATATAAATGAGAGATAACTACTCCGACATTATACCACTGGTTAATGGTAATGTCATCTGTAATAACCTTTTTCCCGAAAGCTATTGCTTTTCCGTCTGTGAACCTTATTATGTGACCCCATTTAGAATTTGTAAATCCCGTATACATACTGGCTACATACTGCTCAGTTAGGAAATTATAGCTTGCTGTAAGAACTAAGGTATCGGAATACAAATCATTTAATGCTGTATCAACAACACTAAGCTGACCGTCAAATCCACCACTCACTGATACATAAGCAGAGTCGAAATCTACTCCAGCCGTCCACTCTTGACCATAGTGTACATAGGCATTACCTACTGTATTTGTTGTAATCATTTTCTGAGTGGACTTTGCATTGTTACCCTTATATTTAACACTTAAAGCTATAGTCTCGCCATTACTCTCTAAATCTGCCCTCTGGTTATAATTAACCATATAAGCATAAGACAACGAGGAAGCCGCTGAAACAGGGGTGTGTACATTAAAGGCAAACAGTAGTGTTATAATTAGCGTCATACCAATAAGTCTTTTTAATATTAAGTTTTTAGCCATAAGAATTAGCTCCTTTCTATGGTAATATTATATCACAAACCGCCATTTTATTCTATACGTTTTGGCTATTTACCATAAATTACATACGGATAGCGTAGTAACATTTTCTCCACCCCCCTTAATGGTTCTTAATAAATGTATATCAAAGCATAGAGGTGTTTAGAAGCTAATTCGATTTTTTATTTAGATAGAGCTTGCAATATCAATAAGCTTGTCTTTTCCGTCAGCTATTTCTTTTTCAACTCTATCCCAAATATCAAGGTTAAGGTAATTTGAAATACCCTTTTTAATCTCCTTGGTTAAAGTCTGGGGGTCTAAAGCGTCAAGCTCCCAGCACTCATAACCATATACTCTCGTATATGATGAAAACCGAGCGTCTGTAACTTTTGCTGGGTTCGGGGGTGGATTGAATATATCAATCTGGTCTCTGTTAAGAGCCAGTCTCTCAACTACCACTCTTGACCCGAACATCTCCAGTCTTTCCTGTATGTCTCTTGACATATCAATACCAGAGGGGTCGTGGTCTCCAAAGTGGAGAATATGAGTTTGCTTTCCACCGATTTCCTGTTTCTTAAATCTCATAGCCGCTTGCCACATTTCAGACTGTGACACATATCCACGACAAGAGAAACAAGGTACATCTAACCCCTCACACACTTGCTGAACAATGTCTATGAGAGCGTCTTTCTCAACCCAGACTTCCACATAATCGGGAGAGTCAATCCAGTGGTCTTTATAAAACTGATTTGCACTTGCTTTCACAATATCACTGATATTATCCCAATGGGGATTTTTACGTACAAAACGTGTACGGTCAGTAATAGCATACCAGTCTATCAATCCAGCCATTCTGCCGTCATTTATAAGATTGCCGAGATTTTTATAAGAACGGTCATTATTTGGAATAAAACCACGTGCAACAAGCTGATAATAAACCTGTCTAAGCGTAAGAGAATAACCAGCTAAATCATATTCTTGAATAATGCTGTTTACTCTCTCAATAGTTTCTAAAGACTCCGCTCTAAATTTCTTCTCTATGTACTGAACTTTTGGCATTTCTTTTCTCCTCCCATCTCTCAAAAGCCGATGAGTAATTCATCTCGTGTGAACCCACGTTTTTAACAACTTTAAAATCTTTAAATACAACACACTCGGACATACACTGGTCTATAACATAATCTTCCGCTTCTCTTAAAGTTTTAAACTCTCCGCTTATAACATAGAGAGCTTGATTATGTTTTCTAAAAACACTATACATACTTTTTCCTCGCTTTCGCTACATTATCATTTCGTACTTCTGTGTCCCAATCGTGTGACCGTCTGCTCACTTCACGAGATATAAGAAATATACCGTCTTCTATAGAGTTTAAAACGGTCTCTACAAGCCCTAACTTCTCCCGCTCATTAGAATACTCTATATAAGCTGGATAAACGTCTTCTTGCAGATTTATGAGCTTATCTTTAGCCGTCTCAGATAAATTTCGATTTGCAGTTAAATCGGAGTAATGCGGAGAGGACTTTTCTAAGTATGCCCTCTTCTTCTCTTCCACAATTACACTCTGCCACCCCAGCACTGTACGCATATACATACGATGTTGAGTAAAGGCATTTAGATACCGACCAAGTTCTACTCCGTCACACTCGGTAATATCACGGGGGAGAGTTAAATAACTTTCATTTATATCCAAGTTCTTTTTTGGTTCAAAGAATGTTACTCCCTTAGCTTCCACTTCACTTGTGAGATGGTCTAAAAGAGCCATAGGGTTAGGCTTAGAGCTGGGGTTCTGTGGTTGTTGTTTCTTCTTTGAGCCGTTTTTCTTCTTCAACATACTTAGCCACCCTTTCTCTTTCTCTCTTATTTAGCATATGCTGTACTTTTTTGCACAGTTTCTCATCAACAAAATAATAATTTGAGATGTGAGCGAGAAGATTATCGACTTGACTCTCATCAGTAATAAGGTATCTATCAAAATCATTTATACGCGTATCTGTTTTGAAAACTCGTTTGTTATAGTCTACATTATCAAGGGTAAGCCGCAACTCACCGTAACCACATTGAGATGTCGGAGCTTCCTCTGGCAAAGCAGATTTAATTTCACGAGGATAGCTTGAGGACTCCAAGATTATCCTCTTCAAGAAGTACTCATTAAAAGAGTATTTTGTTATTGAATACCAATGCTCTCCCGTGCTTGCACCTTTACACTTAGGGCAAGTGTATTCTTCGCCTTTAAGTGTTATCTTTTTAGCTCCGTCACATAGAGGACACTTGCGGTTTACCCAGTTAGTTGTTGAAGATAGTCCGTAGATACCCCTCATACCCAGTTTCATCTGACCAAGCACAGGGTGTACTATGTTGTACGTTCCTCTTAATTTATCTTCTGCCATAATTATACCTCCTCACTCGTACCAGTCTTAGGCTCTAAACCGCCATTTAAAAATATATCAAATAACCCAGACCGTACAAAGAGATTGCACAATGTAGGCAATGCAAAAGCCAGTGTGTCTACGAGATTTTCATCATTATAATATTCAACTTGACACATCTCAAAGAATACTGCGTGTATAATTTCGTGACACAATACCTTACACACAAACAATTCAATGTTATTATAGGCTTTGGGGTCATCAACAGCACTTAAATCTGCAATGTATATTGTTCTTTCCCAAGACTCACAAAGTCCGTTACACTTATTTATAACCATTTTAGAGTCATCTTCTGGAACAACTTTAATAGTCCACGTGTTACCACAAATATTCAGCTTCATACCGTCAAAGGTTTTCTTAAACCGACTGGTCGGCTGAGGTGTCTGCGTAACTAAACCAATGCTGTAAGCATTATTAAAGATAGCTAAAATATCTTCCGAGGTGTAGTCACTTGCGATTTTGCCGTCTTCAATCTCTTTCCGTGCTTTGTTATAAATAGCAGTAGGGTTTTTAGATGATACTTCTGTAGTCATTCATTTCTCTCCTTTCAACTTATCCACAGAGTTATCCACACGTGTGGATAACTTTATAGCCAACAATCATATTTAAAATCACAGTATGTACATTCTCTGCACACTTTCGTTCTGCCACCACGGCTGGGTGGTGTTTTGTCTTTCACGCATTTATTTAGAAAAGCATACTCTTCAAGAACTTCCGCTATAAGCTTATTATCACGCTCCACAGGGTATTCTTTTATCTGTTGAGTATTTTTGTTCTCATACCAGAAAATCACTTTAGAGATAGGTTTCTGCTCGTCATAGAGTATCTCGTCTGCAATGAGCTGGTCTTTAACTTTCTTTGCAATTTTCTGTTCACGTGTAAACTTTCTCCCACCCTTTAAATGCTTATAATGGTCTGCCGCCCATTTTCTACGTTCTGGCTCACTTGCCAAAAACTCAGTATAGGTAGGATATTTAAGGTGTAAATACTTTCTTCTTTTCTCTAAACAATGTAGATACACCATAGCTTGTCTTTTATGTTCGGGTTTCTCTGCTTTTAAAGCCGTCCAACCAGCGTCATTGATACTCTTAATTTCAAGTACCGCAACTTCATCTTGAAATTTGCCAATGGTAACAGCTCCGTCTGAATGACCTTGTATAAGATAATCGTCATCAATAACAGGTATTTCCGACATCATCATTCTACCCATAGCTTCAAGATACCCTTGTAATCTTTCGTGTACGCCGTCCCCATTCTCAAATATACGTCTAAGTCTGGGGTCAATAGTCTGTTCAACGTGGGGTAAAACACGTCCGAAATAATTAGCTCTCGGACATCTGCCAGCACAAGACGGAGAGTTTATATCCCACCGTCTGTCTTGTCCCCCACGGTCGTTTGAAAGAAAAGTATCAAGGTCTTTTAACAAAGTCCCGTCTTCTCTTTTCATATTATTAAATACTTCTTTCAGTCCCAATATAATCACCTATTTCTCATAAATCATATTAAATAATTTTATAAAGTCGCTCCAGCGTATTTGTACTAAACCGTCATCGGGGTCAAAGGCAAAGTGCTTTCCCACAATAATATCCGCATTTACAAAGTGGTCTGATATATCCACAATGCGATAAGACTTCTCATTTGCTTCCTCAATATCCAATACATACACAGCTTTACCGTAACACATCAGTGTAAAATTACATTCTTGCAAAACAGCATAAGAATGAGCAGAAGAGTCCATAAGGTCTATCCTCATAACAGGTATTCTCATATTACTGTTCCGTACAGCTTCTTTGAATATCTTATCCCACGTGGTCTTTTTAAGACTGTAAAAGTCTTTCTCTGTTGTTTTACATTCAACCAACAGTTTATCATTAAACACGTCACCTTTTTGTACTAAAGCTCCACTGGCTATTGTGGTCTTACCACCAATATCTTTAGCCGTCTGAGCTTCTTGTTTCTTTGATTTCTTCTTTACCAAATTCAACTATCGTCACCCCAATCCGTGAATATAACCAACAGGAAACAGATAGATAGTAAAACATTCAGCATAGGTAGCAATAACAGGGCTAAAACCCTCGTCCCACTATGCTTATCTGTAAAATATGATAAAACACCATATCTCTCTGATAGTTTACCCAAAAGGTCTGGTTTACTGTATAGCACAACACACCCAATTCCACAAAGCAAACAGGAAAGCATAACAGTTAAAGAATAGGTAAATGCTATTGTTTTAATAACAAAGCTAATGTAAATCATCTTCCCATACCCCTTTCCAGTAGCTACAGAATACTCTGTTTCCATTTACGACCATATCATATTTCAGTACATTGTTATTCTGACATAGCTCACATAAGTCTCCCTCTGCTTGATAGAAGAAGTCACAGCTAAAACAACAAGCCAGCGAAGCTCGTGACCGAGGATTTGAATATGGTTTATGAAATACATCATACCCTCTTCTGAATTTCGCTGGCTTTTTCTTTTTAAGTTCAGCCATTCTTTACGAGAGCCAGCAGTTTCTTTTCCAGCTCTGATACTTCTTCTGGGTTCTCTCTCAGATACTCCACAAGTTTATCAAAGCCTTGAAATTTAAGACCACGCTCGACATCAAGCATATACCAAGCTCCACCTTGTTCGATAATTCCAAAAGACACTGCTTCTGTAATAAGTGCTTTAAAATTATCAAAGTTAAACTTAGGTATGCCAAGCTCATTGTCTTCAATATACAGGTCAAGCTGACCCTCTTGCATACGTTTGTATGTCTTGTTCTTTTCCGTCTTATATGAAACAACTTGTCCCACAACGGATTTATTATTGCCTTTTCCCTCTGTTATCCACTCAGCTCTACGAAGTCTGAGGTCAATAGAAAAAGCAAAGTCTTTAGCACGACCACCTGGGGTATTATGTACGACAACCCCATTTCCAAAACCACCAGCTAAAAAGTTCTGATTTTTTCCGACAGATATATCATACTTACCAAGTTTCCTTAACTGCTTCTTACTTGCTGGTCGAATTAAGGTAATATTCGTAAAGGTGCTTTTCTGAACAACCTCACTTGTGAGTTCAAAATCCACATAAGGCTCTGTATTATTAGGAAGTTTGTATCTCATACACGGAGGAATATATTTTGATATTCTACTAAACAGTGTATTACATTCCTCGTAGTTAAAATCAATTCTTCCATTCGACCCAGACTTACAGGGTATACCCCTATCATTAAGAGCCGTTACTATCTGACTCATTTTCTTCTTATCAGCCGCAAACCTCTTAACACTTATAGAAGCTCTATATCTCTCACGAGAATTGTCAAAGTTTCCGTCATCACAGTACCAGACAGCTAAAGCCAAATCTGAGTAGTGAGTTCCCATAAGCATTTTTAGAGGGTCTCTATTGCCGAGTATATCCTTTATCTGCTTAAACTCCACGGAGGGCTGTGTACTGTAAATATTGTTCTTCCACAGCTTAAAGTCAAATACCTTACTGAGTTTATTAACTTTCCACTGAACATAGTCTGCATTGCTATTATCTCTGAGTCTAAGGCACGCTGTATTGCTGTGAACTTCTGCGAGGTGGCTATCTCCTATAAAACAGCCCCACAAAAAATCTGCAACACTACCATTTAGTACACTCTCATAACGAGTAACAAGCTTATCAGATAAAGTTAAATCTTGTGCTTCTTTCCAGCCATTATTGGTTAAAAGTTGATGATTATAGGTTACTGTAGTCCCAAACTTTCCGTTAGGCGTTCCTATACCGTTACTTTCAATATATAGATAGTCCGCTTTATTAGGAACGTTGCCATTATATTTCCAATCAAGGATAGGTTTAGGCTCAAAAACTTTTGATTGTTCATTGTAACTCCATACTTCCCCACTAATTCTGTTTTTAACAACATCTCCAATAGGAATACTTCTACCGTCTACAAAATTAACCTTAGTATCATAGTGTAAACAATATTCGGGATTTCCGTACATAGTGGGTTTCTCTCTCAACTGATTAACACATACTAAAGTAAAAGGCTCTTTCCCCTCTCGCTCCAGCTTATTGTTATTCATTGCAAACTTTGAAAAGAACTCGTCCAACATAGTCTGCATTACACCCATTTGTACACTATCACCAATGTTCTTGTCAATAACCTTATTAGGTTTTGTAACAATAACACAATCCCAAAGACCGAACTTAAATGCTCCGCTTCTCTGTATATCCAAAATCATATTTGTAGTCTCTTCAAGAGATGACGGATTGGTGTATAACAAGGACTCTGTATTCACACCAATACCACCCAAATATTCTTCTGTTCCGCTTGTACCCTCAACATCGAAAAAAGCACAGGGATAACCAGCTTTCTGAAATGCTTTGAGGATATGTAAAGCAAGGGTGGTTTTTGCCACACTAAATCCACCAGCAATATTTATAGCTCGTCCCACAGGAATACCACCACCGAGGTCAATATCAAGGGATATTAAACCCGTAGGAACTCTTTTAAGCTCTTTATGAGGTAAACCAATTCTCACAGCTCCCTCACCGTATTTACTGTTTAATTCGGCTACAATAGTATCAAGCTTTGCACTTCCAACTTTAGCCGTTGTCTTTTTAGCTGTCGTTGTTTTCTTTTTCTTAACAGGCATTTTATGTTCTCCCTTTCTTTACTTCGCTTCTTGATATGAGTCTCCGCTGTCTGCTTCACAGTCTAAAGGCAATATGAGTTCTTGACTCTTTTTATCGCCAAACGGGTGACTCATAAACTGACTGATGATAGGAATTGCTTTATCAACATTCTCCTCTGGACACTCAAAAACTAATTCATCGTGGATTTGAATAAGCATATAGCAATGTAACTCTTTCAGCTTTTCACTTGCTTCCACTCGGTTTTGAGCGTTAATTGTAATGTCTCCAGCAGACCCCTGTATTGCTGAGTTTACTGCAAGACGTTCTTCATAGCTTATTTGCTTAAAGTCTTTTCCAGACGGATTTCTTATGAGCAAATGAGGTAGTCTACGATGTCTGCCAATTAAAGTCTGTACATATCCATTTCTGTGTGCAAACTTCTTTTGGTCTTTAATAAATTGAGCAACACCAGTATATGAGTCAAAATATCTGTCTATATACTTTTGTGCTACTTCTACACCATTCTTACAACCCTCTGCTTTAAGATACTGTTCGTCATTAAGATTTACGTCATAATTACCCAGCAATTCACATAAAGCACTTGCTCCACCACCGTAAGCTAAAAGGAAGTTCAATACTTTTCCGACCTGTCTCTGTACTGGATATTTCTTTTTACATTCATCTGGTGTACAGTCCAAACCGAACATATTTACCGCCGTAGAGCCGTGACTATCGTGCTTATTCAAGAACATTTCTAAAAGGTTCTCATCTTCGCTGAAATGTGTTAAAACTCTCATTTCAAGGTTAGAGTAGTCCAAGGCTATCATCTTCTTACGGCGTATCGTTTCAGTCTTTATTTTGCCGTCCAGCTCGTCCACAAAGTCTCCAGTATCATCATCAGCATAATACTCACTGCCAATAAACAGAGAACGTATCTGATACTTGTCATCGTCCTTAGCTTTTGGCAACTGCTGTAAGTTCGGGTCTGACATTGAGATACGACCGCTATCTGTACCAATGATATTACAATTAGGGTGTACTTTTCCGTCTGGGTAAATCAAGTCACTGATACCAAGAATAAAAGCGGAATAAAGTTTACTCAGTTTTTTGTAGGATAGTAGATTTTTAATAAACTTCTGTCCTCTCAATCTTCTCTTGTCAATGTATGTGCGTTTCATCAATTTAGCTAAAACACCATTACCAGTCTGGGGCATACCACCCTTTGTAGTTGTCTCTGGTTTAAACTTAAAAGAGTTCTCAATCAAGTTCCAGTTAGGGTTTTTACTCTTGTCGTAACCAAACAACAGCTCTGCCAAATGCTGATTAGAGCTTGCATTAAATTCAAACCCGACAATCTCAATCATATCATACATAAGCTTATCAAGGTCTTCTTTAATTTCGACTTTCATCTCTTCCAGTCTTTCTCTATCAACGACAACTCCACGTTCTTCCATATTGAACAAAGTATACAAGAACTTTTTGTACATCTTGCAATAAATTTTCTCCATACCCTCTTCTTCCAGTTTATCCAACAGATAAACATAGTTTCTAAAGGTATTAAAAGCGTCATCTATTGCATACAAAGCTCCGTCATCAATATCCACAAGGGAGAACGGTACTCTTGAATTTGCTTTCAAGCCGTTTTCTTTTCGTCTTTCTGGAGAGACAATTCCCGTAACTTCTGTAAACTCACGAGGTTTCTCTCCCCAAATCCTAAAGGTATTATCTTTAAGACCATTACCACTGTTTTCATCAATAAGCCAACTCATTATCATTCCGTCCCAAATATCGGGAGTCACAATATCAACTCCGATACGCTTCATAACGTGCATATCAAATTTAATATTCCAACCAATGATACGGACATCTTCTCTCCCAAATATCCGACCAAGATACTTTCGTACATACCACGTAGGTATATTCGGATATTCTTCGGTAGCATAGAGGTGTCCCGTGGGTATGTAGTAATTGTTATCTACACCCCACGAGATACTAATGCCGACTAAAGAAAATTCATCACTGTCAGAGTTGACACGGAGAGTGTTTGTTTCGGTATCGAAAGCAAACTCCTCTATATCATTCATCATATCAGCCAGTTCTTTCAACTGACCGACTGACTTTATTATAGAATAATTACGTAATTGCATAATTATTTTCCTCTCTGCTCATACTTCAATATTTTCTTCAATGTACGTTTAATGTACTACTGCATTAAGCTTGTCCGACAGTATTTTGCCAGTGCTTATTTTCAGCTTTCGAGCAGAACGTGTTTCGTACTCAATACCGTTCATAGGTACTTTACCCTTTCTTGCGGATTTAACAGTCTTTTCGATTGTAAACAGGTTTCTAAGCATTATACCGTCAACTTCGGGGTCTACTAAAAATTCAACCATTAAGTCAACCACATCATTTACTCTCTGCTTAGCTTCTTTTACTGTTATGCCCGCTTTCTGGGCGTAAGATGTTGCAATGTCATCTTTTACTGCAAAACACTTGTCTGCTTTCATCACTTATTACCTCCTACTCAATCTGGAATGTTTTTTAAGACCACCAGACTTATGAGAGGATTTAGATTTCATACGAGAGTGTGAAGTTCTACGAGGAGGTTCATCTTCCTCATCATCGTCTTCATCACCGTCATCAACTTCGTCATAATCATCGTCTTCATCGTCATCGTCTAAATAACGACTTGCTTTACGCTTAGACGATTTTCTGGGGCTATGTCTTCTCGGCGTTTCTTCCTCATCGTCATCATCTTCTTCACCGTCATATTCGGGGTCTTCATACTCATCATCGGGCTGTGCCATAAGTTTTTCGAGCTGGCTTTCCAGAATATCGTAAAGACTATCTTCTGAACCGTCATACTCATCTCTGCACCAGTCGGGGAGAGCATTTGAAATTTCTTTTTCCGTAATCGGCTCTTCATCTCCACGCTCTAAAGTATAGGACGTGTTCGTGCCTTTGCCAATACGAACAATAGTAATGTCTCTGTTTGTAAGACCATACTTCTGAGACATTCTTTCGAGCTGACCCATAACTTTTGTACCTTGCAAGAACAGCTTAACTTGATTTTTGCCTTTTCTCTTTTTACCGCTCTCATCAGTGTACTCAAAGGGTCTGCGGTCGATAACAAGGTTTGCCCCTTTCAGCGTTGGGTTATCCCCACGGTCACAATAAGGACAACTGTTATCCTCTGTACAAATCACATTCTCGTAATAAGTTTTCCCATTCGCCGCACGTCTCTGCACTTGATGAATACGAACATTACAGGGTTCTTCAAGCAAGAAACGTACATCTGCTTCGTCTCTGTCATCTTTAAGATAAAACTCATACAGTCTTTCTCTTAAAGCGGCTCTGCGTTCTTCTTGTTTCTTAGCTTCTTTAGCTAAGGGTTTGTAGCCACGTTTAAAGTGTGCCATAAAATCATTCCTTTCATTTAGTACGTGTATTTTGGGTAATGCACTATACGTAGTATAACACAGTTTTATATTTTTGTCAAGCTCTTTTTAATAGAGTATAACAACTTTTTGAAATGAGCTTATTCATATGAGCGTATCTTAGGTTTTTCAAGGACTCCAAGACGTTTTACGTTCTCCAGCATATACTCAATATCTTCTGGGCTACAATCTTGTGGGTCTTTGCAACCACGTGGATATAAATGCTTTACAGAATAAAGCTCAAAATCATCTTTCCCATATTTCAACAAAGTCTCGGTAAACCGATTTCCCATTTCGTCACAGTCAGAAAAATCAATGATTGTATCAAAATGTTTTCTTAGAAAATTAAACTGGGTCTTGCTTATGTTATTTGTTAAAGTAGCAAAAGCATTTTCTATTCCACACTGATACAACCATAGCCCGTCCAACAGACCCTCACACAAGATACACGTTCTGTTTCTTGTATTTATTAAATCGGCATTATATAAAACTTCGCCAGTCGTAAAATCATATATCTTATACCGCTTATTTTTAGGTCTATCGGGGTCTATATATCTTCCCAGTACACCAGCCAGCTTTCCGTCTGAATACCACACAGGAACAGTCACTGTTCGGCTCTGAGAGTCATACCCAATTTTTCTTTCTTGCATAGTTTTCTTTGTAAACCCACGCTTAAAGAAATACTTATATGTGGACTTGCCAGAATGAAATGGGGCAAGAGTATAATTTGGTTTTACAACACGTTCTTTCTTTGCGTGCTTAGGTGTCTCGTCCTCATCTTCATACATAATTATTTTATCTTTTATGCGACTGTCAAAGGCTTTAAAGTCAACACCATATCTATCTTTAAGCCACTCATCAACTTCTCTGATAGAGGAAAACTCTGACGGGAGAGACTTGTAAATCAACCAAGTTATATCTCCAGAAGCGTGACAGCTAAAACAATGAAACATCTGTTTTGAGAGAGAAAAGCCCGCACTGGGATTTGACTCACCTAACCGTGAATAGTACAACAAAATTGAACATCGTCTTTTCCCTCTTTATTTATAATTTTAGGGCTACCAATATACTCCAGTATATCTATTAACTGTTCTCTATTTATACTATTCGACATAATTATCACCCCCTTTAAGCTCCAACAACTTATATTTCATTTTCATCTTCAATAAGCTCAAACCGATATTTCTGTGGTATATGCGGATATTTATTTCTATCCACTTCCGACATAAACTCATCAACAGGTCTCGCCCACATACGTCTTTTATTATCCCCACCACGATAGATAACATACTCTTTCATATCGTCTGTATCGTATACACAAGGAATAACCACAATGTAGACATTACCTTTCTTGAAGTGTCTATACTTCTGACCCGCTTTTAAACATCTGCCGTCATCAAAGGTATAGGTGGTGTCAACGTCTGAGTTCTCCAACAAGTCAGCTCGCTTTCTTCTAAACTCCAGTTCATTTAACCACTCCACCATTTGGGACAGCTCTTGCTTTTCACCAGCAGTACGTTCACCCTCCAGTTTCTCTTCCAACAAGTGTCTGATTGCTTCTTTAACTGTTACCATAGTTACATCTCCTTTAATCTAATTCTATTTGTTTTTTCTTTTTTAATGGTTTCTTTGACTTTGGTCTCTCTTCTTTGTCACTATCCAGCTTGTCCGACTTTTTCTCAACCTCTTCAACGTCCGATTTATCATACTCTGCATAAATCTCATCAAAGGTCATTGTCTTAAAGTCCCACGTCATCATCAAGCTACCAAGATTACCCTCACGATGTTTTAAAAGCTTTATCTTAGCTTCTCTATCTTCTATCATCTGTTCATCTCTAAACAAGGTCAATACAATATCAGAGTCGTGTCCGATTGCTTTTGAAAATCCGATATTCTCCAGACCCGCACCAGTCTTTTTAGATGTGGTACTGTCAGTCTGTGTATTTACGAATATAGGAATATCTTTATTCTTTGCAATCTTTTTAAGTCCTCTCCATATATTTGTTACTCTCAACCAGTCATCTTTTGCTCCCAAATCATCTGTCATAAGATAAGCACCGTCTATTAAAACCAAGTCTGGCTCGTACAAATCTATCTTTGCACTTACCCCACTTACACCCTCAGCAGTATCAACGATTAACTTCTCCATTTTAGGTGATTTAGTTTCAAGGTAATCAAAGTAATTCTTCTCTTCTTGTGGTGTCAATTTACCGTCTGTAAATCGGGTATAATTAAAATCCCCATAGTAATGAGCTACTTGAAGAGAGTCATAACGGTCTATAATCTGCTCTTCCGACATCTCTGTTGTGAAGTGTAATACACGATAATTATTCCGCTGAGAATAAGCACCAATAATACATTCAAGCCACGTTTTACCAACACCAGTAGACGCTATGAGAGTTATCAACTGTTTACCTTGCAAACCTTTCAGCATAAAGTCCAAACCTTTTATACCAGTCGGAATACCAATAAGACCTTGACAGTCTCTACGCTTCTGATAACGAGCTTTACGGTCACTGCCAGACTGTTCTGATGTTACATCAATAGCAGAAGTCTCTTCCACGTCTCCCTCAATTACAAGCAAAGCTTTTTTAAGTTCATCGTAAGCTCCGTCTAAATCTTTGGAATTAAGCTTATCTATCATCTCTTCCGCTGTGGTAGCAAGCTTATTGTGTTTAACTTTATTTCTAAGTTCATCACACCAATATGTAAGAGGTTCTTCCGTACCAATGACATAATCGTCTTGTTCTTCATCATAGACTCTCTCAAACTCATAGTCTGAAAACTGTCTGTTTAAAACTCTTTCGGACGGCATTTTTCCGTGTGACTCATAGTAGCCACAACAGAATTTATATATCTGTCTTGTCTCACCAGCAAGAAAACTATTTCGTATCTGTTTATCTTTTACTGTGGACAATTCACCACTATGTATTAAAGCTGAGATAAAGGACTTGTCCACATTCATTTTTGCCATACAAGCCACCTCACACTTTCATACAGGTTTCTAAAAAGTCTTTCAAAGATACCGCCGCTGGGTGTCCGATTTTAGCTCGTCTCTGGTCGTTGTCATCAATATAATATTCCCACTCTTTAGATAAAAGATTGATTTCAAGTTCAGAAATTCGGGTATGATTAACTTCAACCATTTCACAATAAGGGAAAAATCTTTTTACAATAGAGACTTCTTCCTTATCAGCGTTTCTACCGTCCAACACCAACACAACACAGTAATCTGTATTTGTATAAATACGGCGAATAATATGAGCAACACTCGTGTCCATAGCATATCCGTGAAGTCTGTTAAACTTCCGCATAAAATCAGCTATCCGACCGTCACTCTGTCTCTTTAAGAGAGTATCTTCCACTCTGAAAGCTATTTTAATACAACCGTGATTTGATAAATCTCCATTTTTCATATCAACTTCTCCTGTCTTCTCCAACAATTTTTATAGGTGTCATACTTCCGTGCATAAGACTCTCAATACTTTTAGACTTGTACAACTCCATTAAAGCTTTCAAATGCAGATTGGTGCATATGATTGTACATAACCCGTGTTCCTCTCTATACCGCAAACAATCTTCCAGAATAGATACAGCCATATCTATCTTTGTCTGCTCTTTCCCGACTTCTTCAAGCACTAAAAAATCGACTGCTTTTATGTAGGAATAGAATTGGTCTTCGAGAGTTTCTTTTTCGTCCACAGACTGAGCTTTCCATATTCGGGTATATTCATTTATGTAGTCCACAAAAGTAATACGTTTAGAGGTGTATCTATGACGATAGGCTTCTTTAACAATTATAGAACCGAGCATTGATTTACCGACCCCGTTTGTTCCGTGTATATACAAGCCACGACCATTCTCACGGGTATTGTCTATATCCACAAGATAATCTTGAACAGTTTTCTTAGCTTTTATGAGAGAGTCATTGTCATAAGTATTAAAATCAGATAACTCACTCCCCAAAAAGTGAACAGGCACTCCCCGAAACAGTAGATTTTTTCTTGACAAGACGTTTCTTATGGGTCTTTTGTTCATTATTTTTCACCTCCGATTTCTTAGCACACATCTCTTTAAACTTTTGTAACTGATAATGTTCTACCGTCCGACTTAAAGATTGCATAAAGTTAAATTTAAGCTTGTCTTCATCAACCGCCAGCTCCCGTCTTTTAGCTCTTTTAACACATACACACATAGGTTTGTATGAGCTTTCAACAGGGCAATAGCAACCAACAAAATCTGGTATCTCATCTTTAACTTTATCATAGATTTCTCTCGGCATTACATAATAGTTATAGTGACCATAAAAGGAGTTGTAGCATTTACTCCTAAAATCTGAAACAGAGACTTTAAGCTCATAAAATCTCCACGTTCCATTCTTTTCATACTGTAAAAGGTCTACTCTCTCACGAGACATTTTATGATAAACACTATCACTCATTTTACCAACACCACATCTTACAACAGTCTCAATCTCACGAGGTATCATAACCTCAAAACAAAGATATGTACCGTTCTTAACTAAACTCCAGTAAATACATTGTTCTAATTCTGATGTTTTCATTTGTTGTACCTCTCCAAAAACTTGTCCACATCAGAATAACCAACCATATCTCTAAGAACATTCAGCTCTCTGCGGAGCTTAATAATGTCATTCCAAATTTGTGTATACCCAACAATCCAACCGTAACTTAAAGAGGGCTTATCTGTACCAGTAGATACATCTCTCTTAATGCCGTCCATAAGCATATCACAAAAGTCTGATTGCCTTTTGATTATCTGCTTCATCATTAAAGCTTTACTTTCAACAGTCACTACCATTCACTCTCCTCATCTTCTGAATAGTCCGCTTCTCTCACACGAACTACTCCAATATTTTTCTCATAAGCTTTCTGACCGACAGGCTTACACATTTTCATAAGTTCAGTATAATCTTCTCCCTTTTCATACATATCCCCATAGGCTTGCAACCAGTCGATATTTTTATTTATATAGAATAGAGAAATCACTCTCTTATGAATAAGTGTCTGGTCAGAGTCAAATAAAAATTTAATAACAGTGTACACCGTATATGACCCATACTTCTGTATTAAAGTCTTCATCAAGTTGTGCATTTTTCCGTGTAAAACCATAGGACATTTATTCCCAGTTTTCTCTACACAGTTCTTAAAATACAGCAACATATCTTTAGCGTCCATTTTGGTGTACTGGTGACGTTTTAATCGTGAGTCTAACTTATCTTGCTTAAAGCTGTTTTCGGTCTTTAAAGGCTGAAATTCTCGCTTCTGAGACCGCCAGCGTGGCTTGGTTTCTTCATTAGGCTCAAATTCGACATTTCCAAAAGAGCTTTTGAGTTTATCTCTTACGTCACTCACCGCAACTTTTCTCTTTGCCATATTAGGTTTCCTCTCACTTAATTATTGGTTTCTTTATCTATCTCCTCATCAAGAATACTGTCAATATAGTGTGCAAGTTTTTCGTGAGTCTGAGCTATCTCCTTTCGGTCTGGATTTGCACTTAAAGGCAAGCTCAACCAGACATCAACTCTTAAACTCTGAAAATCTCCCATATTAACAGTAACACCTTTATTCATTCCCATACAAGGAACATCAAAGTGTTTTTCTGAATGTTCTACTGCTACGCCGTCTTTCACAAGGACATCAACAGGTTGTCCGTTTCTATCCCGTCCAGACTTTTTTACAGTAACACTTGGTGTCTTTTTAAGCTTCACGTTTTGCCACCCCAATTCCATATTTCTGATTTATTTTTTGGAAACAACTATGTACTTGCGTTCTGAATGAAGTACGAGACATAGCTTTACCTTGACTGATATTACATCTTCCAGCACAATCAGCAATAGCGTCAATATGCTCTTGAAGATATAAGCGTCTTCCCAGCTTATCTTTAAACGGGGTTTTCGGTATAATATCAGACTTTTCCCAATTACGAATGGTCTGAACATTACGCCCAGTAGCTTCACACACAGCTCCGATATAATACAGAGTCAAGTCATTTCCCTTGTAATTAAACTTAACTGAGGTTCTTACACCCACAAATATCACTCCTTATCTTCTTACTAATCGACTCTTCTTAGGTCTCTCTGATACTTGAATTTCGGGCATTTCTTCGGGTTCTTCTTTCTTAACATCACCCATATAGAATGAGAAAGACTCTTTCACATCAGATATGGACTCAATATCATCTGCCGTAACTTCTCCGCACGACACTAAAACATCAATCTTATCTTCATCGAGAACAGTTTTAGTAACGTCTTTAAGCAACCCCTTTTTCTTAAAGAACTTCATTGCTTTGTCTTCATTGAGAGAGATAGAGCATTTTCTTACACGTCCGAAAATCTTATCACCCTCCGTCACGTAGAAAGAACCTTTATCATCTTTCGTACCAGTTTTAAGAGCCAGCTCTTTCAAACTTTCTGATAACTCTTTCTTCCGCTTGTCCAAAAACTTAATCTTTTCATTCACTTCTGCATACTCGGCAAGCACTTCACTTAAAGCTCTTCCACTAAAAGGAAGCTCACTCGCTACCGCTTTCTTCTTTTTCAATGGCATACAAACACCGCTTTCTATAAATTATTTTGGATATAAAAAATGATGACATAACTTATATCTGATATAAGTATATCACCATTTCGATAATTTGTCAAGCCCAATTTTAAATTTTATTGTTCTAATACCCAATAGAAAAGCGTTTACCAGCTCTATTACTGGGATTTATGGCTTCGCTGACACTAAATTTAAGCATTTTATATCTCTGGTCTCTTTTCCACTTATGGTTTTTTAGTGCATATACATTTGGATAGCGTACATCATACAAATCTGCAACAGAAGTCTTGCCCGCTCTTGTTCGTCTAATTCGTCCAGCGGCTTGCTCGACATTCTTTCCATTATTGATAGAGGAAATGAGGTAGGCTGTGTCCCACGCTTTAACATTCGTTCCCTCCGTTGCGATTGAATATGTCGTAAAAGTGATTTTATAAATGCCACTTTCTATCTTCTCCTTTCTCTCAAACAATTCTTCACGAGAGTAGTTCCCATTGTAAATACACATAGTATCTAAAGGAACTCCATAAGTTTTGTGCATTTCGTCCATATAATACTGACAATGAGCTTTCTGAGAGAAGAAACACACGATAGTCTTCCCCCTATCATAGCTCTGTTTAATAGAGCTACAAACAGTGTTCATTGTCATTTGTGATGTAACAGCTCTATCATCAATTTCTGCAAAATTCAAACGAGGTCTCTTTTTAATTGGCACGTCTTCGGCTGATACTAAATCCCACTTAGAGTCGGGAGCAGAAACTTCGCTTTCCAAAACGTATCTATAATGCTCTGTACCGTCCTTTGATTTGCCAGTAGGGATTTGATAACACTTAGGGTCGTAAATGGCTTTAGAGGTCAAAATATGGACTCTCACGGGCAATATATCTTTATTGCTCTTTTCATATTCGTATTTATAGGCTAATTTACCCAAATACCAGTACATAACGTCAGATAAACCGTCTGTGCGTTCTGGGGTAGCAGTAAGACCAACTCGGTAATAAGCTGGGAAATGATTAACAAGGTCATAGATACTTCCAGCAATGTGGTGCATTTCATCTACAATCACCATACCGAACTGTTCTACAAATTTTTCAAAGCTGGTTAAATCATTCTTAGCCCAGCTATTCAAGGTCTGTATTGTTGCTATGGTTATCTGGTCTCCAACTTTTCTTTTAGACGCTTTAACAAGACCAACTTTAATATCGTCACCGAAACACACTTTACAATCTTCTTGCCAACCAGTCACAAGGTCATTCTTATGTACGATGACAAGAGCTTTCTGTCTCATAGCGTAAGCACAATAAATCCCCAAGATACTTTTACCCATACCAGTAGGCATACACACTATACCCTTATCTGTATCATCAATCCAAGCTCTAAAAGCAAGTTTCTGTTTGTCCCGTAACCCAATCCGAATTTGTGGATAGGAAACAGTATTTAAAATACGCTCGTCTATAATTTCATCTTTGTCAGTCAGTATATCACTTAAATCATAACCAAGTGGTAACTCCATGCAGTCCTTATGAACATCGTAGAAAGTTAAAAACTTAGGTATGCGAACATTATTCCATTTGCTAAATCTTTTCGCCGAAAGATAAGCTGGGTTAGTGACGGTTAAACTATCTTTAACTATTTCTTGCTGTTTAACATTAAGACCATACACTTTTAAAGTCTCTCGCTTAACAACTTTAATTGCCACTTTAATTACTCCTTTCCGTCCTGTCGATACTATATAACTTTAGTTATATTATAATATAATACTATTATTTAATAATATAATAATATATAAATATATATATATAGTATCGACCCTTTGCTCTCACAAATATT
>ERZ808252.856-NODE-856-length-26201-cov-8.020768_pt1 | contig 26201 bp, 34 predicted proteins | sample MGYA00521242_ERZ808252 | MGnify/ENA primary metagenome ERZ808252 (study PRJEB31516, sample SAMN03275581) | gut metagenome | biome: mammalia-associated habitat; material: feces | host: Papio cynocephalus | place: Kenya | collected 2012-08-07 ...
CCAAGGTGTTTCAAGCCTCGGATAAACGGTAGCGCGCCGCGGAGTCGGTGTCAAGGGAAAAAACGCAAATCCAACTCAAGACCAAAACAGCCAGTTCTTAAAGATAAATATAAATAAAACAGAAGGAGGTCCTATGTTTAAATCGTATTTATCTGCTACCGGCATCATATTTGTTTCAGCGCCTAAAATAATTGAAGCGGCGTCCCGCTTCGATTATTATAATCCGTATCGTGGAATAATCATCATCTTTTTGATCATTTTCCTTGGTTACAAATCAATAAGTCGCTCCTTTGGTTAAGCGTTTCAAATCGCCGACCAAGGAGCTTTTGAGACCCGTTAGGCGGCGGGAGCTCAAAACGCCACCAAAGAAGCGCGGAGTTATTACCCGAAGGCTATTCCTCGCACTCCCGCCATTAAAAACGGGCATAAAAATACCGCAAAATCTTTCGGGCGCGGCAACCGCTTTGGTAGTGTTGTTTTGAGCAACGCCCAAAAACGTATCAGCGGTCGCCGTCATTGTCAAACCCATTTCAGCAAAAGGCGTTCAGTTTCCTGATCGCCGCCGCGCGGGCGATTGCAGAACACGGAACCAGCACGCCGCGGCTTTGGGCGTGCGCGCGAACATTCCGATCAGCCACGCGCCCTCCCGGTTGAACACGCGGACGCGCGTCCGCCCCTGTTTGATGATCCGCGTCATTTCCGGCGTGAACTCGTCGGCATTTCGCCGATAGATTTTAGCGACATCGCACGCACCGACATTTTGTCGGTCTGACGGACGGACATTTTGTCCGTCTGTTCCCCCTAACGCTGCTCCAATTTGCGCCGCCGTCATCATCGGCTGACCGTCCACGGTAATCAGTTCGATGTCTTGATTTTCAAATTTTACGATTGAGTTTGTCATTTTTGTACTCCGTTTCAAGGAACGCCCGAATCCGTCAGGCGCGGGAGGTGAAACCGTGGTAAAAACACGTGGGCTTATTCAATATATTCGCCGCCCTCCCGCATGAAAGCGGGCATAAAAAAGACGCTTTAACGGAGCGTTCGCCGTTGTACCAAGGTGTTTCAAGCCTCGGATAAACGGTAGCGCGCCGCGGAGTCGGTGTCAAGAGTAAAATCGCCCGCGGTTCGCGACGCCGCGGGCGTTATTTTACGCCGCCGCGCGGGCGATTGCGGAACACGGAACCAGCACGCCGCGGCAGACGGATTTGCCCAGCCGCACGCTGACGGGCGCGCGCGCCGCGCCGTCGATCGCCAGCAGGGCGTCGGCGTGCTTGCCTTTGTCGAAAACGCCGTCTTTGAACAAACGGTCTAAAAACGGGTGGCGTCTGGCGACGAACAGGTAACGGACGCCGCCCAGTTCGTAAAACCGCACGCCGCACCCGCCCCGGATTTCGCCGTTTTCGAACGCGGCGTCGACGATTTGCGCCAGACACACGGCGCCGTCCGCGGCGGAAAATTCGCCGTCGATCGGACGGGCGGCGTTCGGAACGTTCCGCGGCGTCGGCAGGGGCGAACTTTCCCACACCGAACGCGCGGCGGCGCGCCCGTACAGCAGACGCGTTTCGCGCACCAGATTGATCCATTGCTGGAACGTGCGGTCGGGCAGTTCGCCGAAATCGTCGCGACCGCGAACTTCGTCGGCGGATTTAACATCGACCTCCGGCGCGATGTACATTCCCGTCTTGCGGATCGACGGCAGCACCTCCGCCGTCACCCACTTGCGGAACTTTTTCGCTTCGGGTTTTCGCGAACGGAATATCAGATTGTACAGCCCGCTTTCATTGATGATGTTGAGCTGACGTTTCTGCTCGACCCCGTTTGCCGACCTGATGTATGTATTGTATACACCAGCTTCGTCATCGTCCAAATCGTTCAAATTTTGACGGATGTTTTGAATATCCAACACCCGCGCCACGTCCGCGGCGACGAACCACGGCTCGCCGTCCTTTTCAATCACGCGCACGGCGTTGTCTTCAAAATCGAATACCTGAATATCGTTCATGTTTTTATCCTTTCAATTTCCCCATCGCGTCCAGCGCGCGAATGGTGTCGATGATGATTTTGTCTTCGGCGAACGCGTCCGCTTCGCCGCGTTCGACGGCGCGTCTGCTCATCGGCTTTTTGACGCCGACCGCCGCGCAAACCGCACGGTACAACTCGAATTGTTTTGCTTTTGTCATAAAAACAGCCCCTTTGGTTAAGCGTTTCAAATCGCCGACCAAGGAGCTTTTGAGAAGCCCGATAGGCGGCGGGAGCCTCAAAACGCTACCAAAGAAGCGCGGAGTTATTACCCGAAGGCTATTCCTCGCACTCCCGCCATTAAAAACGGGCATAAAAATACCGCAAAATCTTTCGGGCGCGGCAACCGCTTTGGTAACGTGGTTTGAGACCACGTTCAAAAACGTATCAGCGGTCGCCGTCATTGTCAAGTTCCTTTCAGCAAAAGGCGTTCAGTTTCCTGATCGCCGCCGTCGCCATGGCGCGGTTGCGGGGCAGGTACGTTTCGACGATTTTGGCGCATTCGTCGATTTTATGTCCCGTCACAGCCGTGATTTGCGGAATCGTCGCGCCTTTTTCCGCCATGCGGACGACGCAGGTGCGGCGCAGGTCGATGTACTGCAAATTCGAAAAGTCGATGTCCGGAAAATCCCGTTGCGCCCGATCGCGAATGTCCGCGAAACAATGATGAAACGCGTCCGCCGTCCATTGTTTGCCGGTGTATTCGTTCTTGCACAGCGTCCCGGTTCGTTCGCCGATGCGGCTGACCGTTCCGGCGTCGCTTTTCAAATCGGCGGCGATCGCGTCGCAAACGGGGATTTCCAGATACGCGCCCGTTTTCGACTGCGTCAGGCAGATCGTCGGTCCGTCCGGCGTTTTGACGATGTCGTCCCAGCGCAGTGAAAGGACGTCGCCCTGGCGCTGTCCGGCGTACAGGGACAGCAAAAAAGCGCGTTTGACGGACGGGCGGTTCATTTTATCGCACGTCGCCAGAAAGGCGCGTTCGGCTTCGACCGACCAGACGGAACGGCGGGGCGGCGTGCCGACCATGCGGACGCCCGCCGTCGGGTTTTTCACGATGTAGTCGCGCGAAACGGCGTAGTTCATCAGAATTTTGATGACGCGCAACGCCGCGTTCGCCGACGCCCGGTGTTTCACCGCCTGCGCGTTGTAGTACGCGGAAACGTCGGCGCGGCGGATCAGGGCGACCGGCGTTTGTCCGAAAACGGCGCAAATCTTTTTCAGCTGGTTTTCGTAGCCGCGCAGGGTGTTCGGTCGGCGGTCGCGCCAGTACGCCGTTTGTTTGTATTCCCGAACCAGCGCCAAAAACGATCCGGCGACCATCGGCGCGCTGCGTTTCGTAAATTCGGGCTGGTTTCTGCCGGCTTTCCATTCCTCGACCGCTTCGTTCAGGCGGTTGGCTTGTTTGACCGCCTCGGCGTAATCGGTGCCGAGGCTTTCGATTTTAAAGCCGAACGTCCGAACCGCGCGGGACGGCTGCCAGTAATAGCGGATTTCCCCGCCGGCGTTCCGACGTTCCGTCATGAATTGAGGTTTTTTGTTTTTGCGCATTTCAAATTCTCCCTGCCGTTGATGTTAAGCGGGAAAGACTTGTCTGATGCGGTCGGAAATGTCCGATTGTACCCGACGGCGTTCGTCGTCGTCAACCGGAACCGCCGCCGCGAACGGATTGCCCTGCGCGTCGATCCAGCGGTCGATCGCCGTTTCGTCCCAAACGTCGCCGACCGCCGCGATCGGCGACGGAAAACCGTTTTCCGAAATCAGGCGGGTTTTGTTTTTGTTGAACCACGACTGCGACCGCGCCAGTTTGGCGGCGACCAAGTCGGAGGCGATTAAACAACGCATGATGACCTCCCTTTGTTTTTCTTAAAGGTACAAAAAGTACATTTTAAAGTCAAGAATAAAAATGTACAAAAAGTATATTTTTTAAAAGGGCAAGAAAAATCCCCGCCGCGGCGGGGACGAAACGGCGAAAAGCCGGTTGAAAAAATACCGTTAAAGGTACATAATAAGAGAAGTCATAAGGAACGGAGAACAAACATGACGGCGATCAACATCATCGAAGACGTCCAGCCGTTGACGGCGTTTCGTCAAAAAGCGGCGGAAACATTGAAAAAGATAGCGGAAACGCGGCGACCGTCGTTTTTGACGGTCAACGGAAAAATCGAAGCCGTCGTGCAGGACGCCCGATCCTATCAGGAACTGATGGACCGCGTCAGCGCGCTGGAAGAGGAAACGCAAATTCTGCTGGGGCTGGCGGACGCCGAAGCCGGCAAGGGAACGGACGCGCGGGCGTTTTTTAAAAAACTGCGGGAATCGGTCGATGAAAACGTATAGCGTCGTCGTCACGCCGCAGGCGCAAAAAGCCGTTTCAAAAATTTTCGAATACATCGCGGAACGGAATCCGTCCGGAGCGCAAAAATGGATCGACGCCGCGACGTCGGCGGTCGCCGAACTGGAAACAATGCCGGAACGCGGCGTTTTAATCGAAAAACACCCCGGAGTGCGGCAAATTTATTTCCGTTCCGGTTCGGGCGGGGATTTGTACAGAATGATCTATCTGGTCAAAAAAGAACGCGACGCCGTGTATATTTTAACCGTCCGTCACGGGGCGGAGCTGTATAAGTGAAAATCAGTCAAAAATAAAAAACACGCGGCGAATAACCATCAGCATTGCATGAAAAAATAAAACAATCAGCGCATATATGATAAAACTGCCTATGTTTAAAAGGTAGGGAATATAATTTTCAAGATTGAAATCACGAAAGGCGCGCAACAGAATAATCATCAGAATATAACAAAAAATGACGAACAACGCGGAAATCAGCGCAAACGCCGTATTGTAAAAGCATTCTTTGAGTCTGACGACAGAATTTGCTTCCCGAACAGAGGTTTTTCGGTCAGCAAGGACAAATAAGGTGCTGGAAAGAAAGCCGACAGCAATGGAAAAAACAGTTAAAAAACAATCGTTTTCGGTCGGTTCAATCGGTTGTTTCAGCAGAAAAACAAGTACCGCCGGAATTGCAAGCGTGAAAAGCGACAACAGAATCACTTCCAACCAGTTCGTTTTTCCAGTTCGATTGTCGTACAGTGTTAGAAAATGTTCCCTAACCAACGAAAAAACATTTATTCGCGAAAAGAAGAGCATGATCTTTTTCCTTTTCAGGCTACCAACGGTTTGATTTGATTGTCAAGAATGCGAATCGCCATATCGTTGATTCTATCAAAAACCGGATTCCCGTCAAAGTCTTTTTGAATGTCGGATATATCGTAATTCGTCGCGGATTTTCTAAAATCATCGACATCAATGGACTTAAGTTCACCGTTGTATTCAACATAAACCTTCATTTCATCCAAATTATCCTGAGGTATGGAAAACAGTGAATTCAGTTCAATTTTGATTTCTTTAGGATCAGCCGTTTTTCGGACTATGTCGTTTATTTTCCGTGAAAACGGGTTATTTGAAGTTCCTTCTATCGTGGTCGTTACTTTGCAATTTTCTCCTTGCTTTGAGAAAAAATCGGCATGTTTTTCGTATTTTGTCGCCGTAACCTTTTTAACAATCCCATGTTCAAGGTATTGATCAATAAAGAGCTTTCCGATAAAAATCGGAGCGATTTTCAAGGCGGCGTTCAAAGTGTTATTTGCCTGTTTAAAAGAATCGAATTCACGTTTTATCGTGGATTGAACCGGGGTGAATATTTTGTTTTGACCGATTCCTTGTAAAACCAAATAACCGATTTGACCGCTTTGCGGTATTTCAAGGCGAAAATAAAACGGCATCAATTCCAAGTCCGTCGTCTTTCGTTTGTATTTTGCCGCCGTTGTTTTGATATCGATTAAATCCGACGATATGCCTTGCGTTCCATAGCGAAGTATGCCCCAAATAGAATGGGCGCTTATGTCTTTTTCCGCTCTTTCGATAAAAACCGTTGTTCCGTTTTCCAGAGATATTTTTTGTTTTTCCGTTATATCTTGTTTTTGGGCGATCGGGTTGTATTTCGGTAATTTATTTTCAACAAAATCAATAAAAAAATCAAAAAGGGAGGACTTCCCGATTTCTGTCGATAAGTCAACAGATTTTCGAGCGATATTGAGCTTTATTTCATGAAACGAAAGTGTGAATTTTGCCATTGTGTATTCCCCTTAAAAAAACTATGTCTGCTTTCCCGCGGCGGAAAGAAAGGCGGACAGGGTCGATTTGATGACGTTTTTCTGGTCGTCGGTCAGTCGTTCGTACATATCCAGCACGGCGCGGGCGTCGTCGGACAGCGGCGCTTCGCCCAACAATTCGCCCTTCGTGCAGTTCAAGGCTTTGGACAAGCGTTCCAGCCATTCCGGGGACAACTTTCGTTCTCCACTTTCTAAAAAATAAATTTGTCCTGGCGTGGCATTCACAAGTTCTGCCAGTTGCCGTTGGGTCAAATTCCGTTTTTTGCGCAACGTGTAGAGAAAATTTTTTTTCATGCCTTTCCCGACAATGCTTTCAGCATTGCTTTGACCGCTTCTTTTTTTTCAACCGTCAAAATTTTGTACATATCCAAAATTTCACGTTCTTCTTCGGAAACGCCTTCCTCACCCAAGAGTTCTCCCTTGGAACAGTTCAAAACTTTTGACAGGCGGTCTATCCATTCTGGGGACAGTTTTCTATCCCCGTTTTCTAATTTTGAGATATGATCGGGTTCAACGCCAACCGCCTCGGCGATTTGCCGTTGCGTCATTCCCCGTGCTCTGCGGATTTCGTATAAAGCAGTTTTTTCCGATATTTTTTTCATAGTAACCATCTTATTTTCTGCCCTTTTTTATTCAATGTACATTTTGTACAAACATTTTCGTTGACAATGTTTTTCAAATAGGTACAAGATGTACCTATGAAGCTGATCGAATTTTTGGTTCAAAACGCCGTTAAACAAAATGAATTCGCCACGCGCATCGGCGAAAAAACGTCGCGCGTGAACAAGTATTGCCTCGGGCAGCGGATCCCGCGTCCGGACGTCATGCGCAAAATATTCGCCGCGACGGGCGGAGCGGTAACGCCGAACGATTTCTTTTTATCCGACGAACAAATCGCGGCGGCGGGGCGCGACGACCCCGCCGGCGATCCGAAAGGCGGCGCGGCATGCTAGACCTGTTCGGATTCCCGCAATCGGCGCAGCAGCTGCGTCTTCCCCTGACGTTCCGACCGCAAAGCAAGAAAGCCCCCGCGCTGTATCTGGAAATATGGAACAGCACGAAAGGGAATGACATGGGGAAAAACACCGGAACTATTCAATCCGCCGAAGTCGGGCGGCGTTGGGCGCAGGCGCTGCGCAAGCGGTTTCCCGCCAACCGCGCGAAGCTGATCGCCGCCGCGTTCGGCGTCGAAATCAAAACGGCGGAAACGTGGCTGGCGGGCAGGTCGCCGTACGCCAAGCATTTATGCACCGCGTGGCGGCTGTTCGGGGCGGGCATCGTCGCCGAAGTCGTCGCCCCCGGATCGAACTGGGAAAACGGCGCCGAAGCCGACGCCATTTTAAGCGACATCGAGGCGAAGTTGGCTGATCTGGACGCCAAAATCGTTTATCTGAAAGGGGGACGTCCATGAACAAAACGGATCGCGTCCTTGTCGCTTTCGCCGAATTTTTGCAGCGCGTCGCCGCGCGCGTCGTCGCCGCCGTGCGTCTGCGCGTTTTGAAGCGCGAAATCAGGGGGCGGAAATGAACACGTACACGATCCCGCAAATCGTCGCCCTGCTGTCCGACCGAATGTCGGAGCTGGTCACCGCGTTGGGATTGCGCGGCGGCGGGGCGCGGCCGGACGGAAACGATCTGGTCTGTCTGAACCCCGCGCGTCCGGACGACAAGCACGTCGGCAGTTTCCGCATCGGGCTGAAAGGCAAATACAAAGGCGTTTGCAAAGAGTTCGCCGGCGACGACGCCTACGACGCGCTGGATCTGATCTGTTACGTCATGAATTTTTCCAAAACGGACGGCATCAAGTGGGCGAAAAGCTGGCTGGGCATCGACGGCGCGAATCCGCCGCCGCCTCCGCGCGTGCCGGAACGCAATCCGGAATACGAGGATCCCGCGATCGCCTATCAAAAATTCTGGGACGATCCCAAAAACGCCGAAATTCACAGGAAAAACGCTTTGCGCCTGTTTTTGCGCGGGCAAGACGGCAGTTTGCGCGGAACGCCCGTGGACGGATATCTGGTCGGGCGGGGCATCAATCTGGCTCTGCTGGGGCGGCAGCCGCGCGCGATCCGGTACGTCCCCGATCTGGCTTATTACGAAAGCGACGCCGACGGCGAAAGAAAGCTGGTCGGAGAGTTTCCCGCCATGATCGCTTTGGCGCAGGGACCGGACGGGAAACCCCGCGCGGTTCATCGTACTTGGCTGGAATACGACGGCGCGCGCTGGCAAAAGCGCAACCTGACAAACAACAAGAAAATGTCGGGCGCCTACGGCGGCGCGTTCATTCCCATCTGGTCGGGCAAAAGCAAAAAGCCCATGCACCAAATCGCCGAACCGGAGCGCGTCTATGTCACCGAAGGCATCGAAGACGCGCTGTCCGTCGCTCTGCACGTTCCGGAATACCGCGTCGTTTGCGGCATTTCCGTTTCAAACATCAGAAACATTCTGTTTCCCGAAACCGTCAGGGAAATCGTCGTTTGCGCCGACAACGACAAACCGGGCAGCCCCGCCGCCCTGCAACTGGAAAAGACGGTCGACGCTTTGGAAAGCCGCGGTCACGCCGTGATGATCGCGCGTTCCAGCGTCGGAAAAGACTTTAACGATTGGCAAAAAACACAAGGACAAAATCAATGACGGAAGAAATGCGCGAGGCGTTGATAAACCCAACGCCCGCCCCGAAAAAATCAAAAAAGAAAACGGAAAAAGCGCCCAAACCGCTTAATCCCGACGATTTGAAATCGTTTAAATACTTGCCGCTGGAACGACAAATACAAATCTGTCCCGTCAAACCCGTCGGCATCAGCGACGATATATTTTACTATATCGACGGCATCAAGCAGTTGCGCGCGGTGGAGGCGAACAAGCATTCCATCAACATTATCCGGTCGCTGTTCGTTCCGTACAGCGAAATCCTGCCCGATCTGTTCCCCCGGTACAACAAAGACGGGGAGCTGACCGGTTGGAAAGGCGACGACGCCGCGGATTTCCTGATGTCCGCCTGCGCGCAAAAAGGAATCTGGGATCCCGCTTTTGAGGAACGCGGAACGGGATCTTGGCGCGACAAGGACGGCGGAATCGTCATGCATTGCGGCGACGTCCTGCTTGTCCGCCACCCCGACGGGCGCGAGGAGTGGCTGGAACCGGGGGAACACAACGGCTTTATCTATCCCGGCGCAAAGCCCGCCCCACGCCCCGCCGCGGCGGATAAAACAGCCGAAGACGCCGCCGTGCGTGAGCTTTACGACCTGTTGAAGCAATGGAATTTCGCCGTCGGTTCCGATCTGGGCGCGTTCCTGATGCTGGGGTGGATCGGTTGCGCCATTATCGGCGGTGCGCTGGATTGGCGACCGTCCGTCTGGCTGATGGCCAAAAAAGGCGGCGGCAAATCGACCTTGCAGCACGTGATCAGGTCCGTTCTGGGCGAACGCGGCATCATCAAAACGTCCGACGCCACCGAAGCCGGTATCCGGCAAATTCTGAAAACGTCAACCGTCGCCGTGTCCATCGACGAGGCGGAAGCCGAGGAAGACAACAGAAAATCGTCAAAAATGGTCGCTTTGGCGCGCATTTCCGCATCCGGCGACATGTCTTTGCGCGGCGGCGAAGGGCATCAGGCGCGATCCTTTGTCATTCGGTCGCCCTTCATCTTTTCGTCGATTCTGCCGCCGCCGATGGAGGGGGCGGACATTGACCGCATTCTGCTGTTGGACATTCTGAAAAACACGGGCGCCGCGCCGATGATCGACGAGGTGCGCCTGGGCGAAATCGGCGCGCTGTTGCGGCGGAAAATGGTTGATGCGTGGTCTTTTTTCCGATTGCGCTTTTCCGAATACCGCGAGGGATTGCGCGCGACCGGCATCGACGAAGCCCGAACGCTCGACCAATTCGGGACTTTACTGACCTGCGCGGCGTGTCTGCTTTACGATCCGGCGGCGGAAACGTACTGGGACGACGAGTTAAACGGCATCTTGGCGCGCGTTCGCGACATCGCCGTCAGTGTCCGCGAAGAAAACATCGACGAAACCGATCGCTGCCTGATCAAACTGCTGACAACGACAACGGACACTTGGCGCGACGGCGTTAAAAAGACGATCGGCGAGCTGGTGGACGAGGTGTCCCGCAGCGACAAAGCCGTCGATAGTGACGACGTTCTGCAACGCAACGGGATTCGCGTGTTTCGACGACGCGATGATCACGAGCTTTATTTCTTCATCGCAAATCAGCACGACGCCCTGCGCCGCATCTTTGAGGGGACGAAATGGGGCGCGAAAGGCAGCACCGTCGGCGGCTGGGTGCGCGCTTTGCGCCAAAAGAACCTGCCTGCCCGTCGCGAAACCGTGCGTTGCGCCAAAATCCCGCTGCGGGGCACGTCGTTCCGTCTGCTCGATCTCTTACCGGAGGGAGAACGCCATGCTTAACCCACGCCCGTTTGGACATTTAAAGAAAACGCGCCAATCGTTACGCGTTACGACGGCGTTACGGAAAGCGTTACGGCGCAAGCGACGGCGGGCGCGGGGTTCGGAATTTCGTAACGCTGTAACGCAAAAGCGGGGCGGGGTTTTCATGTGTGTGCGGGCGTGCGCACGCGACCGCTTAGACCGTTTCAAGCGTTACAGCGTTACGGATTTATTCTTTTTCTTTTTAAACAAACAGATAGTCGTAACGCTTTCGCCGAAGGCGTAACGGTACGGACGAAAATAATAAAATATTGGGGAAATAATCGGATATGGCGGACGGTGTCAAAACGGCGGTGAGGGAAGCGGTTGAAGCGGCGGCGGAAAGCGGCGCGCTGGATCTGCAAGCCGACCTGTTCCAAGGGCGGGAACTTTGTCCGTCCGCGGCGAACGCGGGACGCGAAGAGGACGCCGCGGGGCGGGGCGAAAGCACGTCGGGCGGAGCGGGGCGTGACGGGAACGCGGGGACGATCGCGGTGGCGGAAGACGGAGAGGTCGAGGAAGCCGGCGAGGACGAAGTCAGAGCCGAAGCCATGAACCTGCGCGGTCGCGGACGACCCAAAGGCGCGAAAAACAAAAAATCCGCCGCCCTGCGCGAATACATCGCCGCCCGGTACGGCAATCCCGTTTGTCTGCTGATGGCGCGCGCCGTCGCCGACGTGCGGAGCCTCGCCGCCGAATTGGGCGCCGACCCGCTGGACGTCTGGAAAGAGCAAAACGACATCTTGAAGTCCGTCCTGCCGTTCGTGATGGAAAAAATGACGCCCGATCAGGTTCAGCAAAACCTGATCAGCCTGTCGGTTTCGACCGCCGCTTTCGACGCCGCGGACGAAAAAAACGAAACAATAGAAATGGCGGATTTCCGCCAAATTTCAGCAAAGGAGATTGACAATGACTAACGCCGCGCGACTAACGGATTACAAAAAAAACAGCGTTTCCGCCGCGTTCGGGGCGGGCGTCCCCATGATTAAAAATCACATAGGGGGCGCGGTCGCGGGGCAAAAGGCGGCGGAGCGGGACGCTGAAACAAACGCGGCGACCGGACGGAGAGAGGAAAGCCGGAGCGCGAACGCGGCGGGGGCGGGCATCGACGAACGGGACGAAGCGGCGGCAGTCGTCGAAGCCGGCGCGGACGCCGGAGGCGAAAGGGGCGGCACCCCCCCCCCGCGCGTCCGTTTTGTTTGTCCCCTCCGTCGCCGATAAAATTTTTCCCGTTTCCGAAAAGGTCGGCAAAAAAAAGGCGTTTTTCAAAATTTTTTCGAACAACGGGCGCGGGAAAGAAAATCAAATCCGTCGGGCGGCGGGGAAAAACACAATTTCGCGCAACGGGGGGAACGGGGAATGAGCGGCGTCAGAACGGTTCAGCCGAGCGGCAGGGTCGCCAGCCGGTATTTTAAAAACCTGTCGCCCTATCAGTGCATCATGGGTCCCGTCGGGTCGGGCAAGTCCACGACGAACGTGATGAAGCTGCTGTCTTTGGCGATGTTCCAGCCGCGCGACCCGCACGACGGCGTCCGCCGTTCGCGCTGGGCGGTGATCCGCAACACGAAAACGCAGTTGAAGCAGACGACGATCAAGACGTTTCACGACTACATTCCGGAAACGTACGGGCGGTTCCGCGAAAACAACGGGTCGATTTCGCACGAGTTTTCCCTGCGCCACGACGACGGAAGCCGCGCGGACGTCGAGGTCCTGTTCATTCCGCTGGACAAGGAGGAGGACGTTCAGCGTCTGCTGTCGCTGGAGCTGACCGGCGCGTTCATCAACGAGGCGCGCGAGGTCCCCGGAGGTCTGATCAACAGTCTGTACGCCCGAACGGGGCGTTATCCGTCCGTCGCGAACGGCGGGTGTTTCTGGCACGGCATCATGATGGACACGAACAGTTTCGACGTGGACAACTGGATTTACAAAAAATTCGTCGAAGCCCCCGCCGACGGCTGGGCGTTTTTCCGCCAGCCGTCCGGTTTGTCCGCCGAAGCCGAAAACAGGGAAAACCTGATCCCCGGGTATTACGAAAACTTGTGCGTCGGGTCGCCGCCCGAATGGGTCGATATGTACGTTCACGCGAAATTCGGGTATTCCCGCGACGGAAAGCCCGTGTTCCCGATGTTTTCGGACCACGTCCACGTCGCCAAGGAAATCCTGCGTCCCGTTCCGGGGCTGAAAATCCAGATGGGTTTCGACGCGGGGCGCACGCCCGCCTGCGTGTTCGGGCAGACCGCCGCGAACGGGCAGAAGCGCATTTTGGCGGAATTTTTCATGGAAAAGACGGGTCCCGTCGAGTTTTCGCGCAAATTGAAAGAGTTTATCGGGCGGCGTTTCGGCGCGGACGTCCAGTTTTCGGAGCGCAACTGGGCGGACCCCGCGAGCGCGATGGGCGACAGCAAGACGGATCCGTCGTGGATCAACGTCGTGCGCCGCGAAACGGGATTTACCATTCTGCCCTGTCCGGGGGACAACGCGATCGGTCCGCGGCTGGACGCCGTCGCGGCGAATTTGTCGGAGCTGATCGACGGCGAGCCCGCGTTCGTCCTGTCCCCCGACTGTTCGATTTTAAGAAAAGGTTTCAACAGCGGCTACTGCTATCGCCGCGTTCGTTCGTCGAGCGGGGAGGCGTTCGAAGACGTCCCCGACAAAAACAGATTTTCGCACCTGATGGACGCCCTGCAATACCTGTGTCTGGGCGACGGAGGGTATGAAAAAGCCGTGGGGTTCAAACCGAACCGAAAAGCGCGCGGCGTCATTTTGACACATTCGGACACGGGTATTTTCAAGAGGTAAGAGAAATGTCTTGGGTAAGCAAACGCATGGGTTCCGTTTTGGGAACGATCGTATTTCCGGGGGTCGGCACGCTGATGGGCGCGGCGATGGACAGCCAAAAAAACGCCATGAAAAAGCAGGCGGACATCGCCGAACGCACCGCGGCGCAAGAGGCGGATTACTACCGTCAACAGCAGGAACAGGCGGAAGCCGACGAAGCCAAGGCGACCGCCGCGTCGTCGGCGACCGCCAACGCGATGAAGCGCGGCGTTTCGGATTTTTTGTTTAACAACAACCTGCTGGGCGTTCCGGCGGGCAAAAAGAAAAAACTGGGATAACGGAGGTTTGAAATGGAGAGGGAAAGTTACGTCTGCCGCGCGTGCCAAGCGGCGCGGGAAACGAACGGAACGACGGCGGCGCAAAAGGTCGCCGCGTTCGAAAACGAATTGCGGGAGATCAAAAACGACGCCCTGCGTTCGTTCGTCGCGCGGTGTTTGGAAGCCGCGCCCGATTATTTTTTCGAAATGCCCGCGTCCACGACGGGGCGGCACCACCCGAATTACGCGCTGGGGCAAGGCGGGCTGGTCCGCCACGTCAAAGCCGCCGTGCGCGTCGCGGTCGATCTGATGGCGCTGAAATGCGGCGCCGCGGTGTTTTCCGACGACGAAAAAGACGAGATCGTCGCCGCGCTGATTCTGCATGATTGCGTGAAAAAAGAAAATCCGTCCGACAAATACGCGTCGGCGCGCCACCCGATTTTCGCCGCTCGCCTGATTTTGAAAACGCAAGAGGAAACGGGGTTTGATTATTGGCGCGCGTGCCGGATCGCCGACATGGTCGAACGGCACATGGGGCAATGGACGACGGATTGGCGCGGGGGCGGCGTCATTCTGAAAGAGCCGGCGACCGCCGCCGAACGGTTCGTTCATACCTGCGATTTCATCGCCAGCCGGAAATACATCGAAATCAGCGCGGGGTGAGTTATGGACATTAAGGAAAGATTTTTAAAGCGGTTCGCCGCCGCCAAAGCCGAGTGGGAGGATTTCCGCGCCGATTTCAAGGACGTGTACCGGTTCGCGTTCCCCGGGGGAAGAAGTCTGTTCATCGAAGACGGCGACCGCGCGAAAACGGGCGCGGTGTACGACGGGACGCTGGCGACGGCGATCAACCGCCGCGTGAAAAAGACGCATTCGTCCCTGTTCCCGCCGTTCAAGGAGTTCGTCGATTTCAATCCGTCCGACCGCGAGCTGGCGGACGGCAATCCCGACGCGTGGAGCGCGCTGTACGACGCCGCGAGGCGCAAAACGCATCTGGCGATCATGCGGTCGAATTTTCACATCGAAATCGACAAGGCGCTGGGGGACGGGTTTTGCGTGTTCGGCGCGGTCGCCCTGCGCAAGGGGACGGAGGACTGTCCGTTTGTGTTCGAAGCCGTGCACCCCGCCTGCGTCTATCCGGGGCGCGAATTCGGCGGCGTCGTGCGCGAGGTGTTCCGCGAACAGATGATCGCCGGCGACGAAATCGCCGATTATTGGGACGGGGCGAAGCTGCCCGACGGCGTCGCCGACAAAACGGACAAGGTGAACGTCAAGGACGGGTGGCTGTTCGACGTCAAAACCGGCAAATACACCTATGCCGTCGTGATCGGCGACGACGTCGTTTTCCGGCGCGAAAATCTGGAAAACAGCGAACTGCACGTTTTCCGCACCGCCAGCAAGACGGGTTCCGCCGTCGGGTATTCGGACGCCCTGCGCGTCCTGCCGGAGATCCGTTCAGCCGACGAAACGCGTTATCTGCTGTTGAGCAAGGCGCGGTTCGACCTGTTCGGCATCTGGTGCGCCGAAGAGGAAAGCGTTTTGAACGTCGATGATTTAAACCGCGTCGAGCCGGGGGCGTGGATTTTCGTCGCCCGCGGAGCGCAACCGCCGCGACCGCTGTACAGCGGGGCGAATTTCGATTTGTCTCAGATGGTTTTGAACGAACTGCACGCGCAAATCAAAGAGGGCGTCGAAGGTCCCAGTCTGCCAGCGGAAAATTCGGGATCGCGGCGTTCCGCGTACGAATACCAGCTGCGCCAGGGGGAAATCGAAAGCGTCGAAATGCCGGGGTATCTGCAAATCCTGCTGGAACTGCAACCGCTGTTCGAACAGATGATCGACATTCTGACCGATCCCGACATGGCGGGCAGTCCGTATTACATCAAACTGCCCGAGGTCGATGGCAAAAAACGAAAGGAAAAGCTGTCGATCTGTCCGATTTCGCCGCTGATCCGCGAACAGGACAAGGCGGACAACCAAGCCGCCCTGCAAGCGTACAGCGTCGCGAACGAAATCGATCCGGCTTTGGTCGCGCAAATCGTGGACAAGCCGAAGTACCTGCGCAAGTTTTTGGACGACGGCGGATTTCCGTCCGACTGCATGCGCAGCGAAGCCGCCGCCCGCGCCGTCGAACAGGCGCAACGGCAGGCGGTCGAGCGGGAAACGCAAGCCGCCGCGCCAGCCGAAACCGATCCCGAGGCGATGCGGCAGGCGGCGCAGGTCACTTTGCCGCAGGAGGCGCTGATATGACGAACGAAAGCAAAACCGCCTGTTTCGCCGTGTTTTCCACCGAAAGCGGAAAAAAGGCTTTGGCGTATCTGAAAGAACGGGTCGCCGCCGTTCAATATCCGCGTCAAACGACGACGGAAGAGCTGTGGTTCCGCGAGGGCGAGCGCGCCGTCGTCGCCGAAATCGAATTTTTAACCAAGAGGAGTTTGAAAAATGACTGACGAAAACAATTTGCCGGATTCGATCGAAACGAACGAAAATACGACCGAAACGAACGAAAACGCCGCCCCCGCGGATTCCGCGGGCGAATTCGAGTACGACGGCGAGAAATTCCAAATCCCCGACCAGTTTTTCGACCGCGAAAACAACAAGCTGAAGCTGGGCGCACTGTTGAAAAGCCAGTCGGATTTGCGCCGCCAGATCGGGCAGGCGCCGCAAGCCCCCGAAAAATACACGTTCGGCGATCTGGACGAGGAAAACGACAACCTGCTGATCAAGGCGCTGGACGCGTTCGGACACGGCGGAAAGATCCCGCAGGACAAAATGGACGGGCTGGTTTCCGCGCTGAGCGCGGCGGGGGCGGAGTTCCGCGAGAACGTCCGGAAAGAGGCGGAAGCCGAGTTTTCCCGCCTGTTCGCCGCGGACGCGCAAAAAACGACGGAAAGCGTCGCCGCGTGGGTCAACGGGCTGATCGGCGACAAGGTCGGAGACGATCCCGCCCTGCGCGCCGCCGTTGACGGGATCGCGCGCGATCCGTACGCCGTGTTCATCATCAACGCCGTCAAAAACGCGGTCAAAACGGGCAACGCGTCCCCGTCGTCCGCCGGAACGCCCGCCGCCGGCGGCGTCAAAAGCGAGGACGAGCTGGACGCGATGGTGCGGAATCCGAAATACAAAACCGATCCCGAATACCGCAAAAAGGTCGAAGCCGAATTCCGGCGCAAATACGGGTGAAAAAAAACGCCCGCGGCGGGTTGTGATCCCGTCGCGGGCGCAGGCTGTCACCGGTTGACGATTTCAAGCAGGAATGCTATAAAAAGCAACAGATACGCAGCCGCTTTAAAGTATATGGAGGTCAATGCATTCACCCCCTTTCAACCGTAAAGGTACGGCGAAACGAATATAGCAGACGAAAACATCTTGTAAAACAAAATCAGCCGTGCTTATAATAAACACATAAGAGGTATGTGGAGGTCAATACTCATCACCTTCTTTCAGCCCGCGGCGTCGTGAACCGCGGGCGATTTTTTTTCAATCGTGAATCGGGCGGCTGGAAAAACGCCGCGAGATGTGTTATCTTTAAAAATAAAGATGTGGATTTTTTCGGGGAAATATGATATGCCCCATCGATCGGAAAGGGAATGCGCGATGTTTTCTATCAGAAAAATTCTGCAAGCGTTGTATTATATTCAACAAAACGCGCCCGCGTCGAATTCGTCGCGGAAAACGTATATGTTTTTGTTGAAAATCCTGTATTTCGCGGACAGATTCCATTTGCGCCGATATGGTTTCATCGCGTCGTGCGATAAATATTGCGCGATGAAGCTGGGACCTGTCGCGTCCGCAACGTATGATGTTTTGCGGGGAAAGTTGCCGCGCGGCGCAAATTCCGCGGAAATCCAGCTGTTGGGCGATGTCGTTCCCGTTGATGAATATTCCGTTGAAATCCAGCCGCAGGAACAGGACGAATTATCCCAGAGTTTTATTGACGCGTTGAATTTTTCAATTACTGAATTCGGAAATTACACCCAATTCCAGTTGAGCGACATGACGCACGATTTTCCCGAATGGGCGCGTTTTAAAGACGGATTGGAAAACGGCGATAAAAAAGAATACGATATTCTTTTGACGGATTTTTTCGCCGATCCGGTTGATCAGCCGAATATGAAAAAATACCGCAAAAAAAATCCCTATACCGAAGACGCCGAATTTTTGGACGCGATGAAGGCGGATTTAGATGACGGTCGTTGCTGATTTCAAAGTGTCAAAATGGTCCGCCTACAAAGGGGAGTTTTACGGTCATCATCGTATTATCGTTATTTATGAGACGAGTGAGGACGCCCATTTTTTCGTTGTCACGTCCCAAGTGGACAAAGCGCGTATCCGCGCCCGATACGATGAGGAATCGCTGGTGTTTATCGACCAGTCGGAGTGGGGCCAGCTGACGTGTCCGTCCTGCGTCGAATGTTCCAAGCGAAATTTAAAGCGGATTTCAAAAAGCAATATGCAAAAGCTTTATGAAGCGTGGGCGGTCAAAAGCATAGGCGAAGTTCCCGAAACCGTCAGAAAACGCATTATCGACGCGATCAACGCGTCCGTTTCGTACAGCGAACGCGAAAAACAGATATATACATTGTAAGTTTTCCTTGCGAATCGGCGGAAACGCTGGTAATATCGACGCATTGAAACGAATTTTCGTCTTTGTGGGTTTGTTTCGATGCACGGCATATCCGTAGTCCGGACCCGTCGCTTTCAGACTGGAACGCCTTTCCTTAAAAGGCACGGCTGGAAAGCATCGGGTTCGATTACGGATTTTTTTTGTTTCCCCGCCGTCGGTTCAATATCTATCGCAGGGAAACATTTTCATGAACGATGTATCCACCGTTTTCGTCAAACTGTACGAAAGCGAAGTATCCAACGCCTATCAGCAGGAAGGGTCTTTGTTCCAGTCGCTGGTACGCAACAAATCCGTGACAAACGCCGCAAAAGTCCAATTCCCCTGGTTGGGAAAAATGGACGCCGTCACCAAAAGCGGCACGGGCAAAATCCCCACCGCCAAAGTCGAACACAAGCCCGTCGAAATCGAGCTGGTCGATTATTACGCCGCGTCCACCATCGACGAAGCCGATCTGGACAAAATCAATTACGACGAACGTCAGCAGTACGCCAAGCTGGGCGGTTACGCGCTGGGGCGCAAAACCGACGAGGTCGTCGTCAAAGCCATGACGAGCGGGCAGACGGTCGATTCCGGTTCCGCCGACGCGTCGTTCAATCTGGACCTGATCCGCGGCATCATTTCCAAATTCAACAAAGCCGACGTCCCCGACGACCGGCAGCGGTTCTGCGCCGTCGGCGCCGATCAGTGGGAATATCTGATGAAGCAGGACGCGTTCGTGCGTTCCGATTACGTCGGCGCGGACTATCCGCTGTTGAAAAACAAGGAAAACCGTCTGTGGCGCGGCATCGTCTGGTTCCAGACAAACATGCTGGCGAAGCCCAGCGCGGCGACGACCACCTGTCTGCTGTTCCATAAAACGGCGGTCGGCTGCGCGAACGGCAAAAAAGTGTCGTCCAAAATCGAATACCGCATCGATTACGACGATTATTTCGTCATGAACAAAATGGCGATCGGCGCCAAAGTCATCGACGCCGACGGCGTCGTCAAGTTCACCGTCAAAGACGCGATCGCGACCGACTGACGGTCGTTTCGGCAATTCAAGGAAAGGAGAGCATAAATGCCCGTCAATCTGAAAAAATTGTACATCACCGGCGAATACGGCGACAACCACCGTTACGCCTGCAACGCCGGCGCGGACAGCGCGTCCGCTGTCAAAACGAGCGGATATTTCGACGCCGCCGTCAAAGAACGCGCAATGAAGGACGGCGACATCGTCGACGTCGTTTGCGCGAACAACACCGTCGGCATGACGCTGCTGGCGAAGGTCGCCGACGGCGTCGTCACCGTCGCCGCGTTTTCGTCCGGCGACACCGCGAGTTCGGGCGGCGGAAGCGGAGGCTGATCCGCCATGCTGTCGGACGTCGAAATCTGTTCGGGCGCGCTGAGCCTGCTGCGCTGCGATCCCGTGTCCAGTCTGGACGACGCGGAAACGCCGGAGGGCATCGTCGCCAAAACGCATTACGCGAACGAACGGAAGCTGCTGTTGAGCAGGCACCGCTGGAATTTCGCGCACCGCGTCGAAGCCCTGTCCCCGCTGTCGCTAAGACCGGAGGACGGGCGGTTCGATTACGCGTTCGCGCTGCCCCACGGGTGTTTGAACGTCCGCACGATGTCCGACAGGCATGCGCGGATTTTCGGCGACCTGATTTATTCCGGTTCGTCCGAAATAACGGTGGAGTACACCGAAGCCGTCGTCGAGGAAAAATCGCCCGTCTGGTTCGACGAGGCGTTGAAGCTGCGTCTGGCGCACGTTTTCGCCGTGCCCATGACCGGCAAAATCGAACTGTCCGATTATTTCAAAAGCCAAGCCGCCGACGCGCTGGCGGAGGCGTTGCGCATCGACGCGCAACAGTCCCGTCCGCCCGCGTTCGCCGTCGGTCCGCTGGGGGGAAGCCGTGCGTAATCTGAACCTGATCAAGCAATCGTTCGCCGGCGGGCAGTACGACGAAAGCATGAGCGTCAGAAACGACGTCGCCGGTTTCGAAAGCGCCGCGTTCGAGCTGAAAAACGTCGTCGGACTGCCTCGCGGCGGCGTCGAACAGCGCGGCGGTCTGCGTTTTCTGGCGAAAACCGGCGCGTCGGACGAACGCGTCAAGCTGGTCACGTTCAAATTCAACACGGAGCAGAAGTACGTCATCGTTTTTTATCCCCTGCACGCCGTCGTTTATCACGAAGACGCGCAGGTCGCCGACGTCGCCGTTCCCTATACCGCCGACGACATACGCGGTCTGGACTGCGTCCAGCAGCTGGACACGCTGATCATCGCGTGCGCCGACCGTCCGCCCGCGAAGCTGATGCGCCGGGGAAGCCACGCCGATTGGGCGTATTCCGTCATCGAGTTTCAAAACGCCCCGACCTACGAGTTCGACGCCGGAACGAAGGAAGCCGCGTGGTCCGAGGCGCGCGGATACCCCGCCTGCGTCTGTTTCCACGAAGGGCGGCTGTATTTCGGCGGCACGAAAAGTCTGCCCAACACCGTTTGGGGCAGCAAGACCAATTCCCCGTTCGATTTCAACAAAACGACCGATCTGCTGGACGACGAGGGCGTCGAGGCGACGCTGGTCGGTTCGCGCGCCGTCGCAACCGTCCGCGCGATTTCGTCCTGTCTGGGGTTGTTTTTTTTCACCACCGAGGGACCGTACGCCCTGACGAAATCCACGATCACGCCGAAAACGTTTCTGCCCGCCCGGTACGGCGCGATCCCGTCCGGAACCGTCCGCGGCGTCGAAGTCGAGGGCGCGACGCTGTTCCTGTCCGCCGACGACGGGCGGTTGAAGCCGTCCCTGAACGAGTTTATCTGGAACGACGACGACAGCCGTTTCGAAACGAACGATCTGAATATCCGCTGTTACGGCATTCTGAACAGTCCCGTCGATTGCGCGTGCCGGCAGGGCAACGAAACCGACGCCGCCAATCACGTTTTCGTCGTCAACGGCGACGGTACCGCCGCCGTTTTGAACCTGAAGCGCGCGCAAAACATGGTCGGCTGGACGACGATGGAAACGCGCGGAAAGCTGTTGAGCGTCGCCGTTCTGGACGCCGACGTCTATTTCGCCGTCAAGCGCGGAAACGCCGTTTATCTGGAAAAATCCGACCGTTCGTCCCATCTGGACAATTCCGTCAGCCTGTCCGCGGACGAACCGAAAACCGAATGGGAGCTGCCGGACGATTTCGACGGTCGGACGGTCGCCGTCGTCGCCGACGGCGCCGCGCTGGGCGACGTCGTCGTTCGCGGCGGCAAAATCGCGCTGGAATATCCCGCCCGCGAAATCGAAGCCGGATACGTTTTCGACGTTTCCGTCGTTCCGATGCCGCCCGCCGCCGAAGACGTCAGTCTGGTCAACGAACGCTGGTGTCTGGTGTGTCTGCGTCTGATGCTGGAAAACACCGCAGGCTGCAAGGTCAACGGGCGCGAAATCGTCGTGCCGCGGTTCGGAACGGACGTTTTCAACCCGAAAGCGTCCGTCGTCACCGGCTGGGTCGCCGCGCGTTCCGTCGGCTGGGTGGACGAGCAAACGCAACGCCCCGTCGTCATTTCCACCACCAGCGACAAAAGGATCACTTTGCACGCGCTGAGCATGGAAGTCGCGTGCTGAAAGGAAAAAACGCAACATGTCCGCCGCTTTGCTATACGCCGGAAAACTGGCGACCGACACCGCCATCGGGTTCGTGTCCTATATGTCCGCCCGTCAAGCCGCCAAGGCGGACGCCCGCATCGCCGGCGCGAACGCCCGCGCCCGATACGCCGCCGCGCAGTACGAAGCCGCCGTTCAAAAGCGCGACGCCGCGCAGCAGTACGCCCGCGAGCTGGCGGCGGCGAACAACGCCTACGGCGCGGCCGGTGTCGCGACGAACAGCGGTACGGCGGCGGCGACCGCCGACGGTCTGTTTGAAGGCTACAAGCGCGAAATCGACGAAATCGGCGTGCGCAAGTCGTTCGCCGAGCTGGAATACGGTTCGACGCTGGCGATGGCGAAAGCCAAGCGGAAAGGCGCGAACGCCGGCGCTTTGCTGAATTTCACGGCGGACGTTATCGGATCCGCCGCAGACGCGGGCGCGAAAATCGGCGAAAGGGGAAGCGAATAATGGCGAGGCGTTCGGATTATTACACCTACAACCGTCCCAGTGTCGAAGACGTGCAATTCCGGCATGTCGCGAAGCCGCCCGCGCCGATCGCGTTCGACGGCGTTTCCGACGACGGCGTTCAAAGCGCGCTGTCCGCGTTGAGCCGTTCGCTGGGCGGGACGATCGACCGGCTGGGCGAACGCGCCGACCGCGAAGCCGAGGCGCAAGCCCGCCGCGCCGCGCAAGCGCAGGCCGAAACCGACAAAAGCCGCCGCGACATTTCAAAAGCCGAAGCCGACACCGCCGCCGCCGAGGCATTCGCCGATCTGGAAGTCAAGTCCGGAACGGACGTTGACGCGTTCAAGGCCGGCGCGCGGTCGATTTCCGACAATCTGGTCGCCGGCGTGACGGACGGGCGCGAAATCGCCGACCGTCGAACCGTGTTCGAGCGCCGTTACCGCGAAAGTCTGCTGCGCGTCAAAAACGCCAAAGCAGACGCGGACAAGCGTCAAACCGCCGCCGATTATCTGGGCGTGCAGAAAAAAAACGCCGAAGACGCCGCGCTGGCGATCAGAAACGGCGATTACGACAAAGCCAAAGAGCTGAACAAAGCCGCCGTCGCCGTCGAAGACATGATGATCCTGAAAGGCATGGCGACGCCCGTCGAACGCGCGCGAATGGTCGAAGACCGCCAGTACAACGCCGAGCTGGCGGGGCATTACCGCAACATCGACTGGTTGAAGCCGCAAGGCGTCGGCGAAATGCAAAAATACGTCCGCCGCGTCGCCGAGGACGAAAGCATACCGACGCAAAAGCGGCTGCGGTTCGCCGCCGCCCTGCAACAGGAATGCGACCGGTACCGCGCGGAATTTCAAGCCGGAAACAGCCGCAGAAACGAAAAAATCGCCGCGCTGGAACGGTCGATCGAAGCCGGCTACGAAACCGACGACGCCGAAGTGCTGGAAGCCCAAAACGACGCGCTGAGATCCGGCGACGAGGAAAATTACGAAAAGCTGGCGATCGTGCGCGAGGTCGCCAAAATCGCGAACGTCGTTCGGACGCTGCCGCCCGACGAGCAGGACGGGATCATCGCCCGCGCGGTCGTCCGTCCCGACACCGCCGTTTTCGACGAAAAGCTGAACAAGAGTTTGCGCAAGATCCGCGACGCGACCGTCGCTGGATTGCAGTCCGACCCGACGGGCGTTCCGGTCCGCGCGGGGCTGTTGGCGCCGCTGGACGATTTCAGACCCGAAACGGTCAAGGCGCGCGCCGACGGACTGAAAGAGGTCGAAGCCCGGTACAGGCGAAAGTTTCCTTTGTTCGCCAAAGCTGAGGCGGAGCGGCTGGCGCTGACGGTCGGCAGTTTCGAAACGTACGCCGACCGCGCCCGCGCGCTGGGCATGGTGATGCAAGCCGTTCCCGATTACGCCGACGACGTTTTGTCAGCCGTCGCGCCGAAAAATCCGGAAATCGCCCACGCCGCGCAGATCGCCGATCTGGGCGACGACGACACCGCGCAGAAAATCATGCAGGGGGCGGACGTCGTGCGCGAAACGCCCGAATACGCGCCCGCGATCGACACGGCGTTCAAAAACGCGCTGGCAAACAAAATGACGCCCGACGTCACGCAAGCCATGTCCCCCGAATTTGAAAGCGGCGTCAAAGCCGCCGTCGTCGATTATTACGCCGCCGTCATGCGTTCCAGGGGCGACGCCGCCAAGGTTTTGGACGAAAGTCTGCTGAACGAGGCGGTGGACAAGGTCACGGGCGGCGTCGTCGAATACGGCGGCGGGTGGTTCGGCGGAAAGAAAAAGACGATCGCCCCGGCGCGCGGCATGACGAGCAAACAGTTCGAAAACCTGATCGACAATCTGGCGCCCGAGGATTTCGACGGCGCGCTGCTGGAAGGAAACCGGTTCGTCGCCGACCGCAACGTGATCGAAGACGCGATGTCGTTCGTCGCGATCGGGCGGAACAAATACCGCGTCGCCGCGGGCGAAGCCGTCCCCGCCGGCGAAGTCGGGACGTTCGGCGTCCAGAAGAACGAAGACGGGCATTTCGTCGTGAAGTTCGCGGGGGAAAACGGCGAAACGCTGGACGCCGGCACGTTCAAAAACGCCGAATCCGCCGAACGGTTCGCCGCCGCCGCGCGGTCGCGCCACGCCGTCCCCGAAACCGTCGTCGCAAAGAAATAGGGGGCGCGTCATGTTTTTCGATCCGAAAGGTTTTGAACAATCGACCGAAGAGGCGCGCCGCGCGTCCGCGTTCACGCCGGAGGGAAAGCCCGAACCCTATGTCATGCAGGGATTCGCCGACGGGTTCGCCGCCGCGTGGGAAAACAAGCGGTATTCGGAAAATTCGTCGTCGCGGGTCAACGCCTATGCCGAAGAGATCAAATCCGATCTGGACGCGCTGCGGTCGTTCGCCGAAGCCGACGGGTTCGACGTCGCGAACGGATTCGAGGGCGCCGCGCCGTATATCGCGGACGTCGCCCATTCGTACGCCGGCGTCGCGACGGATTTTTTCCGGCGCAAGGAAGAGGAATATTGGGAATATTACGAAAACCTGCGGTCGCTGTACCCGCAGGCGGGCGCGCGTTCCAAAGACGAAATCACGCGCGCGATCGCCGAAAAGGCGAAAAAGCTGAAAACCGCGGCGGACGCCCGAAAGACGTTGCGCGGATCCGTCGGCGCGTTTATCGGCGAAGCCGCCGCGGCGATGACCGATCCGATCAATCTGTGGACGACGCCTTTGCCCGCCGGATCGAGTTTCGGACTGGGCGGGCGCGTCGCGATCGGGGCGGCGTCCGCGATGTTCGGCGAAGCGATGATCCAGCCGTCCGTCAAGCGTTTCAAAAACGAAACCGGCGTCGAATACACGATCAAAGACGGGCTGGCGGCGGTCGGCATGGCGGGCGTCGGCGGCGGCGCGTTCCCCGCGGGGATCGAAGCGATCAAGCGCGGGTACGGCGTCATCAAGCGGATCGTCGGCAAACACGGGACGAAAGCGAACGTTCAAATTCGCGCGGCGGACAGGGCGATCGCCGAAAAGGAATTGACCGAAAGCACGAACCCGTACGACAAAGGCGACGTCGGCGGACAGATCCGGCACGCGGAGGCGTTGAGCGACGCCACGGGAAAGATGATCCGCGGCGACGACATCGACGACGGCGTCCGCCGGTTACGGTACATCGACGAGGACGTCGCCGCCGCGACGGGCGGAAAAGCCGGATATTTGCAGTTGAAAACCGCCAACACCCACCCGTCCGAACGGCATTTGGCGCATATTCGCGACGCGGGGTTCGACAGCGTCGAGGATTTTTCCGATTTCGTCGCGCAAAATTTCGACAGTATTTATAAAAGCAACACGCCGGGGCGTTTTCTGTTTGTCGTGTCGAACGGCAGATTGAAAGAATTGGGAATGGCGGCGGGAAAACACGCCGACAGTTTGGTCGTCGAAGCGATGATCGTCAAGGACGCGGGCGTTTTCGACATTGTGTCCGCGTTTCCGGAGAAAGCAAGAAATCTGAAAAACAGGAAGCCGATTTTGAATGGCGCGCCGAACCATTATCAGACGGGATCCGTTCCCGGGGCGTTAACTCGGCAAAATCAAGCTCCTGATAACAATATACGCTACGACGGGCGGAATGTCCAGCCCGTCAGCGCGGGGGATTACAAAATAACGACGCGTTACGAGGTCGTCGATCTGGACGATTTGAAAACGTCGGACGCACCGGATTACCCCGCGGCGATGCAGCCGCGCGACCGTTCCAGGCAGGCGAGCGCGG
>ERZ808252.860-NODE-860-length-26158-cov-4.742252_pt1 | contig 26158 bp, 28 predicted proteins | sample MGYA00521242_ERZ808252 | MGnify/ENA primary metagenome ERZ808252 (study PRJEB31516, sample SAMN03275581) | gut metagenome | biome: mammalia-associated habitat; material: feces | host: Papio cynocephalus | place: Kenya | collected 2012-08-07 ...
CCTAAGACCTGCTCGGTCTGCAAGGCCACAGAGGGCGAAGCCACGGGCCACACCTGGGACGCCGGCGTTGTCACCACCGCCGCGACCTGCACCGCCACCGGCGTGAAGACCTTCACCTGCAGCGTCTGCAAGGAGACCAAGACGGAGGAGATCCCGGCCACGGGTCACAAGTGGACTGATGCAACCTGCACGGCTCCTAAGACCTGCTCGGTCTGCAAGGCCACAGAGGGCGAAGCCACGGGCCACACCTTCGGCGAATGGACGGTCACCAAGGCCGCGGGCTATGACACGGCTGGCGAAAGGAGCTGCACCTGCAGCGTCTGCCATGCTGAGAAAACGGAAGCCATCCCCTCTATCCTTCAGCAGCTGCAAGCCTTGCAGATCACACCTGCGGAGGACGGCGGCTACACCATGACCTTGCCCACGGACAGGAAGGTTCTGGTGCTGCTGGCGGGCTATTCCCAGGCGGGGCAGCTGAAGAGCATCCAGATGCTTTCTGCCGGCGAGAACGGAGCAGTCGCCTTTACCCGTCCCAACAGCGAAAAGGCTGTGCTCTTCTTCCTTCAGGAGAATTACAAGCCGCTTTGCAGCCGCGAAGTGACGCAATAAGCGCTGGCGCTGTCTCCAGCAAACAAAAAAAGGGCCCCCGGGACTGCCGGGGGTCCTTCTCTATGCAAAAAAGATGGAAAACAGGGTGGAGGTCAGAGACTTTCCTCCCATTCCCGCAGGCGGCGGATGATATTGCAGACCACGGAGGGGCGGCCCTGGGGCGTGATCAGGTAATAGCCGTCTACAAAGGCGCGGATCTCCCGGGCGGTCTGGCAGGAAAGGTCGGCCGCCAGCAGCAGGGCCTCCTCCTTGGAGGCGTTTTCATAAAGGGCCAGCACGTCCGCCGGGATCTGGATGCCCGCCACCTCGCTGTTCATATACAGCGCGCTCTTGTAAGAGGCTACGGGAATGATCCCGCCCAGCAGATAGCAGCCGGGAAGGGCCTGCCGGGCCTGCTGGAGATTTTCCATGGACTGGGGCGAAAACACCGGCTGGGTCAAAAAGCCGCAGACGCCGCTCTCCGCCTTGCGCCGGGCTTTTTCCAGCTCAAAGGCGAAGTTTGGCGCGTTGACGTTCAGCGCCGCCCACACATGGAAGGGGGCCGCCGCGCCGCTTTCCGAAAGCTGGCGGATATAGTTGGCAAAAATGGCGGAATTGAAGCTCCAGACGCCCTTGACCTCGCTGCGCTCCGCGTTTGGAATGGGGTCGCCGGTGATCACCAGAACATTGCGGATCTCCTCGGTGGAAAGCCCCAGCAGCAGCGCCTTGGCGGCGTTCAGGTTCCGGTCGCGGCAGTTCATGTGGGGCATGGGCTCGATGCTCAGCTCCCGCCAGAGCTTTGCGGCGGTCATGCAGCTGTCGGCATGGACCCTGGCCACCGGACAGTCGGCCAGCGTCAGGATGTCTGCGCCGCCCTCCTTCAAAATGCCCGCGTGACGCAGAAATCTGCGCATATCGCTCACCGACGGGGGATCCAGCTCCGCCGCAAAGACCAGCTTGCCCTGCTGCAGCTTCTGCCAGAAGGGACTCTCCGACGCAGGCAGCGGCTCCTCCGGCTGGCGCAGGGCGACGGTCTTAGGGGCCTGAGCGCGCTTCTGATCCTGCAGGCGCAGCGCCAGCGCCACCTCGTGGATATGCTCCGGCGTCGTACCGCAGCAGCCGCCCAGAACAGAGGCTCCCGCCGCCGCGATCTCCAGCATCTGCCGGGCAAAATATCGGGGGTCGGAGCCAAAGCGGGTCTCGCCGTCTTCAATGGTGGGGTAGCCGGCGTTGGGGCTGATGCAGAGGGGCTTGCGGATGGGCGGCAGAGTCTTCAGATAGCGCAGCAGATGGAAGGGGCCGGAGACGCAGTTGAAGCCAAGAATATCAATGCTTGGGTCATCCTGGAGCCGCAGCAGCAGGTCCCGGCCGGCGTGGCCGCCGGCGGTAAAGCCGTCCGGTCCCACGGCAAAGGTGGCGATGATCAGAGCGTCCGGCGCCTTCTGCTGGATGTAGGCCGCCGTTGGGACGAGATATTCGTCGGAGCTGAGGGTCTCGAAGAGAAAGCAGGTGACGCCTCCCTCCAAAAACAGGTCCGCCAGCTCCCGGTATTGGCCGGAGAGGTCGCTCTCGTCCTCCTGAGGGATGGGGCCGATGTCGGCAAAAACGGTCACCGGATGGCCCTCCGCCGCTTCCTTTGCCAGCCGGCAGCCCTCCAGAACGATGCGGCGCAGATGGTCGCCGCCGCAGCCCAGGCTCACCCGGTTTGCCCCGAAGGTGTTGGTCTTGATGGCGTCGCAGCCGGCGGTGATATATTCAAAGGCGATCTGCCGGACCATTCCCGGGGCGGTGAGATTGGCCTCCTCATATTTTCCAAAACGATCGCAGCGGCGGGCCGCGTAATAGGTACCGAAGGCCCCGTCAAACAGCAGGGGCCGGGTCTTGATCTGTTCCAGGATCTGGTTCATTTTTTCTGCTCCAATACCAGTTTTGCAATATCCACCGCCTGCTTGGCGTCCTTGGCGTAATAATCCGCGCCGATCTCCCGGGCATAGTCCGGCGTGAGCACCGCGCCCGCGGCAAAGATCCGGCAGTCCGGCGCAGCCCGGCGCAGGGCGCGGATGGTCTTTTCCATGCTGGGAAGCGTGGTGGTCATCAGAGCGCTGAGCCCCACCAGACGGATCTTTTCCCGGGCAGCTGTCTCCGCAACGGTCTCAATGGGCACATCCCGTCCCAGATCCAGGACCTGAAAGCCATAGTTTTCCAAAATGCATTTGGTGATGTTTTTGCCAATGTCATGAATATCGCCCTGAACGGTGGCCACCATCAGCCGCCCGGCGGTCTTGCCGGACTGTCCCTGCGCCGCAAGTCTGGCCTGCAGCACGGAAAAAGCGGCCTGGGCCGTTTCTGCCGCGTTCAGCAGCTGGGGCAGGAAAAAGCGGCCCTGCTCAAACAGCGTCCCCACCCGGTCCAGCGCCGGGATCAGCCGCTGCTCGATGATGTCCATGGGCGCTTCGCCCTGCTCCAGCAGGGCGCGGACAGCGTCCTTGGCTTCCCGGCGCAGACCCTTCTGCACCAGATCCTCCAGCGAAGCGGGCTTGGCTGAGCCGCTCGGGGCGGGGCCGGCGGTCTGCCCGCCGTAGGCCTCGATATAGCGGGCCGCGCCGGCGTCCTTGCCCTGAAGCACGGCTGCCGCATGGAAGACGGCGGTCATGCCGGCGGAATTGGGATTGAGAATGGCAAGATCCAGCCCCCGGGCCAGCGCCATGGCAAGAAAGGTGCTGTTGAGCTGCTCCCGGGCGGGCAGGCCGAAGGAGATATTGGAGATGCCAAGGATCGTCCGGACGCCCAGCTCCCGCTTGATCAGCTCCAGCGCGTCCAGCGTCTCCATGGCCTGGGCCTGCTGGGCGGAGACCGTCAGCGCCAGACAGTCGATGACCACATCCTCCTTCGGAATGCCGTGCCGTCCGGCGGCCTTCACGATGCGCCGGGCAATATCCAGCCGGGCCTGGGCCGTCTCTGGAACGCCATTCCGATCGGTGCACAGACCGATCACCGCTGCGCCGTATTTTTTGACGATGGGGAGCACCTGCTCCAGCACCTGGGGATCGCCGTTGACGGAATTGACCAGCGCCTTGCCGCAGAAGTGCCGCAGGCCTCGCTCCAGCGCCGCAGGATCGGAGGAATCCAGCTGCAGGGGCAGGTCGCAGACGCCCTGCAGCGCATCCACCGTCTGCTCCATCAAAGCAGGCTCGTCCACCTGGGGCAGACCAACATTCACATCCAGCACCTCTGCGCCGGCGTCGGCCTGGGCGATGGCCTGGGTCAGGATATAGTCCATGTCACGCTCCCGCAGGGCCTGCTGAAAGCGCTTTTTGCCGGTGGGATTCAGCCGCTCACCCACCATGCGAGGCCGATCCAGCGGCAGGACGGTGCGCTCGGTGCAGAGCCTTGCGCCGGGGACAAAGCCGGTCTTGCAGACGCCCAGCCCCCGATAAGCCCGGGACACCGCCCGGATATGCTCCGGCGTTGTGCCGCAGCAGCCCCCCAAAAAGGCCACGCCCAGAGGCAGATAAGGGGCCAGCAGACGGGCGTATTCTGCGGGGGAGAGACTGTATTCCCCGGTCTGGGGATCGGGCAGGCCCGCATTGAGCTTCAGGATCAGCGGCAGGGAGGTGCTCTCTGAAAGAGCCTGCACCACCGGCAGCATCCGATCCGGCCCAAGAGAGCAGTTGATGCCGATGGCGTTGGCGCCGGCCCCCTCTAAAACGATGCCCATGGCGCGGACGCTGCAGCCCAGGAAGGTGCGGCCGTCGGCCTCATAGGTCATAGTGGCGAAGACGGGCAGGCGGGTGTTTTCCTTGGCGGCTAAAACGGCGATGCGGGCCTCCGCCAGATCCATCATGGTCTCAAACACGATGCAGTCCGCCCCGGCGTGCTCCGCCGCAACGGCCATCTCCCGATAGACCGAATAGCATTTCTCAAAGGACATGGGCCCCGCCGGCTGCAGCAGCCGGCCGCAGGCGCCGGCAGAAAAGGCCACCCGGGCGTTGGTCCCCCGGCAGGCGTTCCGGGCGCAGCCCACGGCAACCATGGCCAGCTCCTCCACGGAATGGCCGGTGTCCCGGAGCTTGAACCGGTTCCCGCCGAAGGTGTTGGTATAGATCAGCTCCGCTCCGGCCTGCACATAGGCCCGGTGGATATCTGTGATCCGATGCGGATCGGTAAAGCACAAAAGCTCCGGAATGTCGCCCAGCTGCAGGCCCTGCTTCTGGAGCATGGTGCCCATACCGCCGTCTAAGAGCCTGATCTGCTTTTGCATGAGATCCCCGCCTTTCGATAAGAACAAGTTTCCTTCCGGCTGCAGCTCTGGCAACCGAAGGCGTGCCGCACCTGCGGATGCGCGGAAAGCCCGAACAGCGCCGTGACGGATTTTCGCGGCGTCATCAGGAAGGAGTCCGTCAGCGTCAGCCCGATCTTCCGTTCCGCGTCTAAAAGGGACAGCAGCCGGGGCTGCAGCGTCAGCGCCAGGTCGCCGTAGCCGGGGCTGTAGCGGTCTGTCACAAAGAGGCCCTCCCTTTGGAACTGCCCGGCCAGCATGGCCTGCAGATCGTTGCAGCTCTGCTCGCAGGCGGCGCTGGCGCAGGCGTCCAGCAGCAGCGCCCGGGTCTTGTCGGCAACGGCGGCCCTGCGGATCAGCCCCTCCGGCGCTTCACCCAGCGTCAGGGCGAAGACCACGCAGCCTTCGCAGTCCGCCAGCAGCGCCGGCAGCGCCCGTCCGGGAAGGATCAGACCGCCGGCGGAGAGCCTGCCGTCCTCCTGCGTCAGCGCCAGCCTGCGCCATACATACCGTGGGGTGCAGCAGGCCTCCAGCGCATGGATGCAGTCCTGCAGCAGCGCCTCCAGCTCCGGCGGCAGCGCGCCGCCCTTCCAGCCTGCATAGCGCAGCGCCTGGTCCCGGGGAATGGGAGAAAGAGAAAGCTGCATGGCGCGCCTCCTTTGCCGTTTGATGCACGATTTATCCTTTTACTATAGCAGAAGAGCCGCTTTTTTGCAAGCTGCGGCGGCAAAAAGCGGGACTTTTGCATTGACAATCGGGAGAAAAAAGGGTATAGTTTATCCAATTATACGATTTATGATAGCGTGGGGGTAAAGCACATGGTCAATTCCGATTTCAGCAGCAAGTTTTTGAAGAAGGGCATCACCTTTGACGATATTCTCCTGATCCCGGCGGAAAGCAGCGTTATGCCGGACCAGGTGGATCTTTCCGCCCGGCTCACCAAAACGATCCGCCTGAACATCCCGCTGATCTCTGCCGCCATGGATACCGTGACGGAGGCCGCCATGGCCATCGCCATCGCCCGGGAGGGCGGCATCGGCGTCATTCACAAGAGTATGCCCATCGAGCAGCAGGCAGACAATGTGGATCGGGTCAAGCGCTCGGAAAACGGCGTCATCAACCGGCCCTTCTATCTTTCTCCGGAGCACACCTTGGCCGATGCCGACGCGCTCATGGGAAAATACCGGATCTCCGGCGTCCCCATCTGCAAGGACGGCCGTCTGGTGGGCATCCTCACCAACCGGGATCTGAAGTTTGAAGAGGATTTTTCCCGGCCCTGCGGCGAGGTCATGACCTGCAAAAATCTGATCACCGCCCCGGTGAACACCTCTCTGGAGGAGGCAAAGAAGATCCTGGGGGCCCACAAGATCGAAAAGCTCCCGCTGGTGGACGAAAACTTCGCCCTGAAGGGCCTGATCACCATCAAGGACATTGAAAAGGCCGTGAAATATCCCAACACCGCCAGGGACGCGCAGGGCCGACTGCTGTGCGCCGCCGCCATCGGCGTCACCGGCGATGTATTGGAGCGGGCCGGCGCGCTGCTGCAGGCAGGCGCGGACGTGCTGGTGCTGGATTCGGCCCACGGCCATTCCCACAATATCCTCACCTGTCTGCAGAAGGTCAAGGCGGCCTATCCAAACGCCCAGATCATCGCCGGCAACGTGGCCACCGCCGAGGGGGCCAAGGCGCTGATCGATGCCGGGGCAGACTGCGTCAAGGTGGGCATCGGGCCCGGCTCTATCTGCACCACCCGGGTGGTCTCCGGCATTGGCGTCCCCCAGATCACGGCCATCTACGATGCCGCCTGCGAGGCCCAGAAGAAGGGCATCCCCGTCATTGCAGACGGCGGCATCAAATATTCCGGCGATATCGTCAAGGCGCTGGCTGCCGGCGGCGATGTGGTCATGATGGGCTCGCTGCTGGCCGGCTGCGAGGAGAGCCCCGGTGATACGGAGATCTTCCAGGGCCGCCGATTCAAGGTCTATCGTGGCATGGGCAGCCTGGCCGCCATGAACAAGGGCTCCGGCGACCGGTATTTCCAGTCCGGCTCCAAAAAATTCGTGCCCGAGGGCGTGGAGGGCCGCGTTCCCTATAAGGGGCCGGTCAGCGACACCGTCTTCCAGCTCATGGGCGGTCTGCGCTCCGGTATGGGCTACTGCGGAACGCCCACCATCCCCGAGCTGCAGCAGCGGGGGCAGTTCATCCAGATCTCCTCCGCCGGCCTGAAGGAGAGCCATCCTCACGACATCTACATCACCAAGGAGGCCCCCAACTATTCCATCAATCCCGACGCATAAGCGAGGGACCCGGCCAGAAAGGAGACGGCGGACTTGCACATCTGGAAGCATTTTCAGACCATCACCCGGCACAGGCACGCCGTTTTGCGGCACTGCTTCCGGGCGGGCATCGGGCTTCAGGGCCTGACCCACGACCTTTCCAAATACAGCCCGGCCGAGTTTTGGACGGCGGCGAAATATTATCAGGGCGACCGCAGCCCCAACGACCGGGAGCGGGAGGAAAAGGGCTATTCCGCAGTCTGGATGCATCATAAGGGCCGCAATAAGCATCATTATGAATATTGGACCGACTACAGCCTGCAGACCCGCCGCCCTGCGCCGGTGAAAATGCCTCTGCGCTATGTGGTGGAGATGTTCTGCGACCGGGTGGCGGCCTGTGAGATCTATCAGGGGCCGCGCTATACGGCGGAAAGCCCGTGGAATTATTTTCTGCGCATCCGGGGCCGGGGCCTGATGCATCCGGAGACGGAGGCCCTGCTGGAGGCGCTGCTGCAGATGCTCCGGGACAGGGGCGAGACAGAGACCTTCCGCTATATCCGCACGCAGCTGCTGCCCCGGGGCAGCTATGGCGCGGCGCAGCCGGAAACAAAAGAATAGGAGCATAAGGAAGGCCCCTCCGCACCTTGCGGAGGGGCCTTTTGCATCACAATGCTTTGGAATAGAGCATATACTGCCCGATGCAGCGAAAGCCGAGGGCCGAAAGCACAGGCCGTTCCTCCGCGCTGCAGAAAAAGGTCAGGTGCGCGGCGCCCTGCTGCCGGCAGATGGCAAGACAGGCAGTCAGCAGCGTTCGAAGCGAGTCTTCCCGAAAGGATCCGCCGGAATAGGCCGTACCAAATACCTCATACCGCCGGTCTGTGCCCGTCAGAAGGAGCGCCGCTTCCGGCGCGTCTTCCGGGCCGGAGACAAAGATGATCCAATCCTCCGGCGCGGCAAGGATCCGGTCGCAGGTCCAATAGGTCCCGGGCTCAGGCCGGTAGAGGGCGCGGAACAGCGAAAAGCATTCCCGGGTGATCCGCCGGACGTTCGGCGGAAGGCGCTCCGGGCCTGGCTGCGCAAAGGAAAAGGCATGATCCCAGGAGCGCTCCAGAAGGGAAAAGCCATGGGCAAAAAGAGTGCGGGCCGCCATGCGGTTTTCTGCGGGGTAGCCGAAATAGAGGGTATAGCCGGGGAAACGGGCGGAAAGCCGGTCCAGAAGCTCTGTCAGCGCCTGGACCGTGCCGTCGGCGCGGGAGAAGCGTGCAAAAAGCCGTTATTTTGTGCCGAAGATCCGGTCGCCGGCATCGCCCAGGCCGGGCACGATATAGCCGTGGTCGTTGAGCTTTTCGTCCACGGCGCCCACATAGATGTCCACGTCGGGATGGTGCTTCTGGATGCGGGCGATGCCCTCGGGCACGGCCACCAGCACCAGCAGCTTGATATTGGTGCAGCCCCGGGCCTTCATCTCCTGAATGGCGGCATCGGCAGAGCCGCCGGTGGCCAGCATGGGATCCACGATCATGATCTCCCGCTCCGCCACGTCCTTGGGCAGCTTGCAGAAGTATACATGAGGCTCCAGTGTTTCCTCGTCCCGATACATGCCGATATGGCCTACGCGGGCGGAGGGCACCATGCGCAAAACGCCGTCTACCAGGCCAAGACCGGCCCGGAGAATGGGCACCACCGCCAGCTTCTTGCCGGCCAGGGTGGGTTCCTCCGCCGTGCAGATGGGAGTCTCCACTTCCTTGGTGGTCAGGGGCAGGTCGCGGGTGGCCTCATAGGCGATCAGCATGCCGATCTCGGAGACCAGCTCCCGGAAGTCCTTGACGCTGGTGTTCTTGTCGCGCAGGATGGTGAGCTTGTGGGCCACCAGAGGATGATCCATGACGTAAACTTTGCTCATAAGTAAGACTCCTTCTATCTATGTAATTTTGAGATCCGTCGAATGTGCGGGACTTATTTCTCCAGGGCGGAGATCATGTCCACCCGGGTCTGGTGCCGTCCGCCCAGGAAGGAGGCGGCCAGCCAGGTGTCTGCGATGCGCATGGCAAGGCCCGGGCCAACGGTACGCTCGCCCAGACAGAGGATGTTGGAATCGTTGTGCTCCCGGGTGGCCTGGGCCGTAAAGCAATCGGAGACGGCGGCGGCCCGGATGCCGGGGAGCTTGTTGGCGGCGATGCTCATGCCGATGCCCGTGCCGCAGACCAGAATGCCCAGGTCTGCCTTGCCCTCCGCCACCATACGGGCGACCTTTTCCGCATAGACCGGGTAATGGCAGGAGGCCGTGTCGTAGGTGCCGCAGTCCTCGATCTGATAGCCCTGCTCCAGCAGGTGCTGCTTCAGTGTCTCCTTGAGAGAATATCCGCCGTGATCGGCGCCCAATGCAAGCTTCATGATCCCATTCGTTCCTTTCTCATCCGTTCTGCCTGCGTCATCCGGAGATACGCAGGAGTGATCTTGTGGCAGGTCTGCAGTGCGCCGCCGCAGGCCATCTCCCAGGCGGCCCTTGCCGCGCCAGAGGCGGTGCAGCAGTCCCGGAGAAATATCGTGCAGCCCTGTTCCAGGGCAGTCTGCTCCATCTGCTCATCGGAGCCAACGGCGTCCTCCGTCAGGCGGATCACCCGGCCCTGCTCCCGCCGGAAGATGGCATAATAGCTCTCGTCCTGCCTGGCCCGGAGCGAGCAGCAGATCACGCCGTCCTCCCCGGCGCCCCAGGCCATGGCCAGCAGGGAGGAAACGCCGGCGCAGGGCTTGTCCAGCGCCCAGCCAAAGCCCTTTACTGCCGCCGCGCCGATGCGGATGCCGGTAAAGGAGCCGGGTCCGATAACGGCGGCAAACACATCCACCGACTGCAGCGTCAGCCCGTGCTCCTCCAGCAGCCGGCGGCACAGCGGCAGTAGAAGCCGGCTGTGGTCCAGCATGGAATCCTGCGAGGCCGCATCCAGCAGCGCGCCGTCTTGCAGCAGGGCGCAGGAGGCTACCCGGCCGGAGGTATCGATGGCAAGGATCAGCATAATATCACCCGGATCTCCCGTTCATTGTCGCCCAGCCGGGAAAAGCGGATCTCCGCCGTCCCCGGGGGGAAGGCCCCGGGGCAGTTTTCGCTCCATTCGCAGACGCACAGCGCGCTGGAGGCCAGATAATCCTCCCAGCCGATATCCAGCAGGGCGTCGGCGTCCGGCAGGCGATACAGGTCAAAATGGCAGAGCTTCCGCGGGCCGGGGTATTCGTTGACGATGGTATAGGTGGGGGAGCTTACGGGGCCGCGGCAGCCCAAGCCCCGGGCCAGACCCCGGACAAAGGCCGTTTTGCCCATGCCCAGATCGCCGTAAAGCGCCACGGCGGGCGCGGCAGAAAGGGTCTGCGCCAGCGCTTCCCCCAGCGCCTCTGTCTCCGCCGCAGAGCAGGTGCGGTATGCTTTTTCGGTCAAAACTCCCTACCTCCCCACTATATTCTGCCATAGTATAGCACGCATTTTCCCGTTTGAAAAGGGAATTCTGAATCTTTTTTTACTTTTTGCCGTCCTTTCTTGCATAACGGCAGGGGGGATGGTAGAATAAAGGAAAAAGCAAGGATGAAGGGAGGGAGCGCATGCTGCGAAGAGCGTGGAACAGCGTCTGCCGCTATCTGAAGCAGACGGATACGCTGCTGATGGTGCTGGCACTTCTGATCTGCGCCTGCGGTCTGGTGCTGATCTTCAGCGGCTGTCAGAGCGTCAAAAAGGTGAACCCGCAGCGGCTGATCCTGATCCAGTGCATCGGCATCGCCGCAGGCTTTGTGGGCATGATCATCCTGTCCTTCTGCGATTTTGAGCGGTTTCCCTGGCTCTGGATCCCGGCGGCGGTCTTTAATGTGGCCTTTCAGCTCTCGCTGAAGTGGCTGGGCAAGGATGTGGGCGGCAACAAAAGCTGGATCCCCCTGGGCGGCATCAATATCCAGCCCGGCGAGGTGGGCAAGGTCATCTTTATCTACACCATGGCCAGCCATATGGCCCTGCTGAAGGACAGGAAGAACCACTTTCTCAGCATATTGCAGCTGACGCTGCACATGGCCGTCACGGCCGGGGCGGTGTTTATCATCTCCCGGGATCTTGGCGTGACGCTGATGTATCCGCTGATCTTCATCACCATGCTGCTGATCTATGGCGTTTCCCTCTGGTGGATGGGGGCGGCGGGCCTTTGCGCGGCGGCGGCGATGCCGGTGCTTTGGCACTTTATGGACCAGGGCCACCGGGAGCGGATATTGGTGGTGTTTGACCCGGCCATCTCAGAAAAGCGCGCCTGGCACGCCAAGCAGACGGTCATGGCCATCTCCAACGGCCAGCTCACCGGCGACGGCTATCTCCACGGGGCGCGGACCCAGGGCGGCTGGATCCCGGAGGCCCACTGCGATTCCATTTTCGCCGTCTGTGCGGAGGAGTTTGGCTTTATCGGGGCCATGGTGCTGCTGGCGCTGCTGGCGGCGCTGGTGCTGCGGATCTTTTATGACTGCTGGCGCGCCACAGATACCTTCAGCGCCATGGTCTGCGCCGGCGTTGGCGGGATGTTCCTCTGGCAGATCGCCATCAATGTGACCATGAATCTGGGAGTCTTCCCGGTGATCGGCCTGACGCTGCCGCTGGTCAGCTCCGGCGGAAGCTCCGTGCTCATCACGCTGGCCTCCCTTGGGCTGGTCTGCGGGGCGGTGCGGCGCATCAAGCCCACCTGGATCCGTTCGGAAAACGACTGAAATACGGAAGCGCAGAAAAACGGCAGGCACTTTATGTGCCTGCCGTTTGATGATGCTTTAATCGCTGATGACGCGGCCGCAGCCGATATAGTGGGTCAGGTAATAATCGGAATCCAGATCGTCATACCGGACGCCCTTTCCGGGAGAAGCGGCATGGATAAACTCATTATCGCCCACATAGATGCCTACATGACCCACCTTGGTGCTGCCCTTCTTCTGAGAGAAGAAGACCAGGTCGCCCACCTGCAGCTCCGACTTGGAGATGCTGACCGCCTTGGTATACTGAGTGGCGGAGGAGTGGGAAAGGGAGATCCCGAACTGGGAGAACACATGCATGGTGAAGCCGGAGCAGTCAAAGCCGCTCTTGGTGCTTCCGCCGTAAACATATTTGCAGTCCAGCAGCGTGGCGGCATAATCGATGATCTCCTGCCGCGTGCCGGTGGCGGCAGCGGCCGTCCCGCCGGAGGATTTTGCGGCGGAGGAACTGGAGGAAGAAGCGGCAGACGCCGCAGATGTGCCGTAATTGCCCGTAAAGGCGACCACCTCAACATAATCCGGAGAGACATAGCCGGTCTTCCCATCGTACTGAACCTTGAACCAGCCGGAGTTGATGCCGATGATCTTGGCCACGACGCCGGAGGCCAGCTTGGAAAGCACATTGTGCTCCGTGCCCGGGCCGGTGCGCAGATTCAGAGAGGAGGAGGCCGTCACCTTGGCACCGCCGCAGACGATGTTCATGACGGACTGCGTCTCGATATACTGGGCGCTCATATAGCCAACATCGCCGTCATAGGCCACCTGATACCAGTCGTCCTTCTGATCCAGAACGGCCACCCGGGTGCCGTTGTAGAGCTTGTCCAGAACGGCGCTCTCAGTGGAGGGCTCCTGCCGGAAGTTGACGGCAGAGACGGTGTTGACGGTGCCGCCCTGCACATCAAAGGCAAAGGCGGAGACTGCCATGGCGGCGGAAACAACGCCTGCGGCAAGAATGGTTCGGATGATTGGTTTGATGCTCACGGTAACGCTCCTTCCAGAGCCGGGGTGATTTATTTTCCGCTCAGCGCCCTTTCCAGCCAGATGGAGCCGAGCTCCATGGCGTCGTAGAGTCCCTCCCGCTCAGCGGATTTCACCACGCGGTCTTTTGAACTGATCTCAGGGTCGGTATACTGCAGCTGAATGGCCACCTTCTTTGCCAGAGAGTAGCCCTCCTTCTGCTCGGCCGAAAGGATTTGGAGCATGATGATGTATTTGTCGCTCATGCTGCCATAATAAATGATAGCGTCTTTTCTCATCAGGGGACGGCCTTTGTAGGTCAAGGGCAAGGCGCTGTTTTTCCCGGTAGCTTCCATATAGAATACCTCCGATTGCATTTAGTATAACAAAAATAATTACAAAAGTCAAACAAAATGGTTACAAAAAATAAACAAAAATGCCGCTCGTTTTTTGTCGCAGCGGCATGAACAGGGGAAGCCCCCGGCGTTTCCGGTCAGGCTCAGTCGGCAAGATAGTGCCGGACCAGCTCCTGGAGCAGCTCATCCCGGTCCAGCTTGCGGATCAGCGTCCGCGCGTTGTTGTGGTTGGTGATATAGGTGGGATCCTCGGAGAGGATATAGCCGACGATCTGATTGATGGGGTTGTAGCCCTTTTCCCGCAGGGCGTCGTAGACCGCCGTAAGGATCTGCTTCATTTCCAGATCTGCATCATCGCTGACCCGAAATTTCCGGGTGCCATCGAACATAATATCCACCTCCGCATCAAGTTATAACTTATTATACAGCATTCTGCTGTCAAAGTAAAGGAAAAAGCATCGGATTTTGCGAAAAGCGCGGCGGTCTTTGCCGGTGCAGCCGGAGCGGAACAGGTCAAGAACCCTATCTTTTTGTGGAGCTTTACCAAAGCGAAAGCGCAAAAGCGCCTGCCAAAGACAAGCTGCACAGGAAAAAACAGCAGGGGCAAAGCGTTTCCTGTCCATGTTTCACCAAATTGCGAAAAATGGGAAAAGGGGCTTGCAAATCGCCTTTCGTTCATGTATGATACCAAAAGAAAATTCGGGAAGAGGTGAGGCAAAGTGGCGCACAGCGGCGGAACGATCCGGAAGGTCTGTGGAACGCGGGGGCAGCTGTCCCGGCGGCGGAAGCTTTCTTTCTCTCCCTTTGCCGTTTCCTTTACTGGCATTTCCATTGATTGAATGGAAGTGCCGTTTTTTTATGTTTGTTTTTTGAAAAATATAGAGGAGGATGAATCATGAAAAACGAAAAACAAGCGCTGGGCGCGGAGCCCATCTACGACGCGCGCAAGCTGGGCGTCCCCAAAATGCTGGTGCTGGGTCTGCAGCATATGTTCGCCATGTTTGGCGCCACCGTTCTGGTACCCATCCTGGTCAGCGGCTACGGCCTGCCCCTGAGCATCCAGACCACCCTGCTGTTCGCCGGTCTCGGCACGCTTCTGTTCCATGTCTGCACCAAGTTCAAGGTCCCCGCGTTCCTGGGCTCTTCCTTCGCGTTCCTGGGCGGCTTTGAGGCTGTCGCCAAGCTGGACGCCGGGAAGTTTGCCTCCATGACCGGCGAAGAAAAGCTCCCCTACGCCATGGGCGGCGTTGTGGTGGCCGGCCTGCTCTATCTGGCGCTGGCCCTGCTGTTCAAGCTGGTGGGTGCAAAGAAGGTCATGCGCTTCTTCCCGCCCATCGTCACCGGCCCCATGATCATCCTCATCGGCCTGAATCTGTCCGGCTCCGCCGTTTCCAATGCCTCCACCTGCTGGTGGCTGGCGCTGGTGGCCATGGCCATCATCGTGGTGGTGAACATCTGGGGCAAGGGCATGATCAAGATCATCCCCATCCTGCTGGGCGTGGTGGGCGCTTATATCGTGGCCCTGATCGCCAATGCCTTCGGCGCCACCGCAGTGGACACCGCCGGCAATGTGGTCCCCCTGATCAGCTTCAGCAATGTGAGCTCCGCCAGCCTGGTGGGCCTGCAGAAGTTTGTCATCGCCAAGTTTGATATCACCTCCATCCTGGTGATGGCCCCCATCGCCATCGCCTCCATGATGGAGCATATCGGCGACATCTCCGCCATCTCCGCCACCTGCCAGCGCAACTACATCGCCGATCCCGGCCTGCACCGCACGCTGCTGGGCGACGGCCTGGCCACCGCGCTGGCCGGTATGTTCGGCGGCCCCGCCAACACCACCTACGGCGAAAACACCGGCGTCCTCGCTCTGAGCCGGGTCTATGACCCCAAGGTCATCCGTCTGGCGGCGGTCTACGCGGTGATCCTCTCCTTCAGCCCCAAGTTTGACGCCCTGGTCAACTCCATCCCCACGGCCATCATCGGCGGCGTCTCCTTCATCCTCTACGGTATGATCTCCGCGGTGGGCGTGCGCAATGTGGTGGAAAACAAGGTGGACCTGACCAAATCCCGCAACCTGATCATCGCCGCCGTCATCTTCGTCTGCGGCCTGGGCTTCTCCGGCGGCATCTCCTTCCAGGTGGGCAGCGCCACGATCACGCTGACCTCTCTGGCCATCGCCGCCCTGGCCGGCGTCCTGCTGAACGCCATCCTGCCCGGCAACGACTATGAGTTCGGCACCGATGTGAAGGGCGACAGCGCCGCCAATCTTGGCACCTATTAAATAAGGATCCAGCAATACGGCAAAACGAAAAGGCCCCTCCCCATGGAGGAGCCTTTTCTTCTGCGAGGCGGGTATTTCCGCAAACGGTTGAAAAAAGAAGGGATCGCGGGTATAATCAGAGCAGAAACAAGAGGAATGGGGCTGGATATATGGCAAAAATCATGGAGATCTCGGATTTTTCCGCGCCGGAGCTGGATGTTTACGCCCGCCTGACGGAAAATCAGCTGCTGAATCGGGCGGACCCGAGCAACGCGCTGTTTGTGGCAGAGAGTCCGCTGGTCATCGGCCGGGCGCTGGATGCAGGCTGCAGGCCGGTGTCCTTTCTGATGGAGAAGAAGCATGTGACGGGGAAGGGCGCGGCCATTTTGGCCCGATGCCCGGAGGACATCCCCGTCTATGCGGCGGAGCTGCCGGTGCTCACGCAACTCACCGGCTTCCATCTCACCCGGGGCATGCTTTGCGCCATGCTGCGGCCGCCGCTGCCTTCGGTGGAGGAGATCTGCCGGGACGCCAGGCGGGTGGCTGTATTGGAAAATGTGATGAACCCCACCAACATCGGCGCCATCTTCCGCTCGGCGGCGGCGCTGAATATCGACGCCGTCCTGCTCACTGCCGCAGGCAGCGATCCTCTTTACCGCCGGGCCGCCCGGGTGAGTATGGGCAATGTATTTCTGGTGCCCTGGACCTATCTGCCGGAGGACGTCTGCTGGACGGACACCCTTCATGGGCTGGGCTTCAAAACGGCGGCCATGGCTCTGCGGGAGGATTCCGTCCCGCTGACGGATCCGGGACTCATGGCGGAGCCGAGGCTGGCCATCGTCATGGGAACGGAGGGGGACGGTCTGGCGGGAGAGACCATTGCCCGGTGCGATTATACCGTCCGGATCCCCATGTCCCATGGGGTGGATTCCCTCAATGTGGCGGCGGCCAGCGCCGTGGCCTTTTACCAGCTGGCGCAGCTTTCGGAAAAAGCAAACTGAACGCAAAAACGGCAGAGACAGCCGGCAGGGATCGAGGATCAGCCGGAAGCCTCTGCCGTTTTTTGCACCGGCGTCATGGGCAGCGCCAGCTGGAGCAGAAAGACGCCGTCCTCCGCGCGGAAGACGCAGAGACCGCCCTTCTGCCGGACGATGGAAGCCATGCTGCGACAGCCGAAGCCGTGGCCTGCCTGCCGTGCGGCGGGAAGCCCGTCCTCCAGCTCCACCGTGCCGGAATAGGGGTTTTTGATCTCGATGAGCAGCTTTTCCCGGCGGACATCGCAGTAAAGATCTACCCAGCGAGCGCCCCGGGTGATCTGACCTGCGGCCCGGAGCGCGTTTTCCAGGCCGTTGGACAGAAGGGAGCAAAGCTCGATGTCGGAGAGGGGAAGGACTTTGGGCAAGCGGGCGTTGACGGTGAGCCGGATCCCCGCCTGCCGGGCCTGCTCCGCAAAGGCGGAGCACAGCAGATTCACCAGCTCGTTTTCACACCAGCGGGTGGGCGTGATGGCGTTGACGCCCGCATGGACCTGCCGGATGTATTCCTGGGCCTGCTCCAGCTGCCCGGCGGAAAGATAGCTGCTGATGACGTTGAGATGGTGGCGCATATCGTGACGGTAGACCGCCGCCTGCGCCTGAGATTGCTCCAGCGCCTCTACCTGCTGGGCGGCGGAGGCCAGCTCCATGGACATCATGGAGTTCTGCAGCTCGGTCTGGCTGCGCTTCTGGACCTCGCCATGGTAGAGGATAATAAATAAAATGTAAAAAAGCGCCATAGCCGCCGGAAGAAACTCGATGATGCCGCGGATCCCCAGATAGAGGGCGTTGGAATAGACCGTGGCGGCATAGTCAAATAAATAATAAAACAGCGGCAGTCCGCCGAAGACCAAAAGGGAGCGGGGGGAATAGGTCATGGCCGCATAGGCGGGGGATGCGAACCGGCGGCAGAGAAGATAGCCAAACAGCAGGATGGAGACGGCATAGGCCAGCTCAAAACTCAGAGGGCTTCCAAGGATCGCCTGCGCCAGCGATCCGACCCAGCGGGGCAGCTGGCAGCAGAAATAGGCCGTCAGCACGCTGGCCAGCGCCAGCATGGGCTTGCGCTTCAGCCCCAGCCACAAGAAGAGCCACAGGGGAAGATGCGTCAGCAGAGGATAGAGCATCCGCGTGCGCTGAAGACCCAGCAGCAGGAAAAACAGCCCCTGCACCGCCAGCAGCACAAGACAGAGCGCCGCCGTCATCCACCGGTCCCGCCGGGTGCGGATGCCGCCGGAAAAGAAAACGGCCAGAGCCGCGCCGTAAAACAGCACCAGCCCGAAGTTGATCAGCTGAAGGGCGGCCGTCATGCTTCCTCCTCCTTGCGGGAAAAGAGATAATCCAGATAGGCCGTGCGCACCTGGCTCTGCAGCAGGCGGGAGATGGGGATGGTCCGATGGTCAAAGGTGGTCAGCTCCCGGCTGCCCAGCGACTGGACGCCGTCCATATTGACTACGAAGGCCCGGTGGACCTTGATGAACTCCGGCCGGGACAGCAGCGCCCCCTCATATTCGCTGAGGGCGCCGGGGATCTCCAGCTCGCTGCCGTCTTCCAGATAAAACATCAGATGCTTGTTGCGCACCTCCACCGCCACGATGGAGGAAAAGGGGAGGCGGGTCACGCCGGAGGGCCGGCGCAGGGTCAGCAGAGCGTCCTGCTTCTGGATGGCGTGGAACAGCTTATCCAGCACGGGAAAGAGATTGTCGGCGGAGGCGGGCTTGAGCAGATAGGAATAGGCCTCCACCGCATAGCTCTCCACGGCATATTCCGGGGAGGAGGTGAGAAAAACGATCTTTGGATCCAGCGCCGCAGCGCGGATCTCCCGGGCGGCCTCCATGCCGGAAAGCCCGGGCATCAGAATATCCAGCAGCACGGCGTCATAGGCTGTATGGCGCATGGACTCCAGAAGATCCATGGCGCTGCGGAAAAGATCAAAGCTGAGGATCGTGCCGCGGCTGGCCTGATATTGGCTCAGCAGCGCGGATACACGGGTCAGCTCTTCCCGGTCGTCGTCGCAGACGGCAAGCCGAAACATTGGCTCCGCCCCCTTTCCCGTGAGGTGATGCTATCATTATAACCCAGGATCGCGCTTCCTTCAATGAAAAAATGCATTTCGAGCCGCTGAAATGACATTTCAGGGAAAAAGGCCCATTTTTACCGCGGGCCTGCTATACTAAGCTCATCTGAAGCGGCTTTGCCGGAAGGGGGAAGGAGCCATGGGAACGGTGGTGGCGGCGGTATCTGTCATCGCGGGGCTGAGCCTCAGCGCGCTGCTCCTCTGCTGGTTTCTCTGGGTCTACCGTCTTCTTTCGGCAAAGAGGGAAAGCGTCATGGCGGCCCGGCAGCAGCTTCAGCTGCATCGGGACGGGCTGGATCAGGTCCGGGGCAGCGAGCGGGAGGCCGCCGCGCGCCGGGCGCTGGAATCCAGCAGAGACATCTGCCAGAGCATCCGTCAGAGCTATAACAACGCACTGCGGCGGCCGCTTTGTAGGATCCCCGGCTATCTCATGGGCTTCCGCCCGCTGCCCTGAACGGCCGGCATAAAAGAAATAAAATCAATCATCTTTGGACGGAGGAGATCAAATGGGTCTGTTTACAAAAAAAGAACCCTGCGCCATCTGCGGCGGCAAGGTCAAGGGCCTGCTTCCCTGGAAGATCGAAGGACAGTATGTCTGCGACAGCTGCCATGGCGTTGTTGACGTGCAGAAGGACAAGGCGGATATGACCATGGAGCAGTTCCGCCAGTATCGGGCCTTCCGGGAGGAAAACCAGGCGCTGAAGGATCAGTTTACCATCTCGCAGAAGGTGGATTTCGGCGCGTTTGACACCAAGCTGGTCTTTGACTTTGACCATCGGCTCTTCTGCATGGATCAGCATTTGGGAAAGACCGTCTTCCGCGGCGGAGAGATCAAGTCCTTCGTGATCCAGGAGGATGGCGCGCCTATCTTTGAGGGCGGCCCCCAGGGCCTTGTGCGCTATGAGAGCGTCGTGCCCGAGCGGCTGACCATGATGGCCCCCCAGCTGAACCAGATCCTCATGCAGAAGCAGATGGAGGATCATCTGAACATGGGTCGGGATCCGGAGCATCGCCCGGCGCCCCGGTTCTACGACATTCCGGAGCCCTTCAAAAAGTTCCAGGTGTCCATTTATGTGGAGCATCCCTACTGGAGCCTGCTGGAATGCGACCGCTCCGGCCCCACCTTCGATAACGACTATCCCGATGTGAACGATTATATGACCCGCTATCAGGAGGGCTATTGGCTCATGGAGAACCTGGCCCAGTGTCTGATGACGGTGGCCTTCCCGGATGCGCCTGCCGAGGGCGCGCAGCAGGAAGCGCAGCCTGCCGCCGCGGCGGAAGCGCCGGCCCAGGATGCCGTGAGCCAGCTGAAGCAGTATAAGCAGCTGCTGGACGAAGGCGTGATCACCCAGGCGGACTTTGACGCCAAGAAAAAGCAGCTCATGGGCCTTTAAGCCCCAAACAAAGCCAAAAATATTTTTTTGATACAAATGGAGGAAAATCACATGAAAACCAAGAAGATCCTGGCGCTGCTCTGCGCCGTAATGATGGTGCTGGCTCTGGCCGCCTGCGGCGGAGAAGGCGAGGAAGGCTCTGACGAGGTGACCATGAAGTCCGTCACCCTGGGCGATGTGACCATGGAGGTCCCCGATACCTTTGGCGAGCCCCAGGAGGCCAACGGCGCTATGGCAGTGGCCGGCCCTGAGGCATCCATCACCGTTTCCGGCCCCGTGACCATGGATATCCCCATGGAGAGCTGGACGGAGGAGTTCGTTTCCGCCAATCTGGACGGCCTGTTCGGCGCTTCCTACACGGATCTGGCGCTGGCGGATTTCGTGGGTGATGTGGACTTTGACGGCACGCCCGGCGTCTTCTTCACCGTTACCGGCACCAACTCCAAGGGCGTGGCCCGGGTGATCTACAGCGCATATCTCTTCGACGAGACCATGGGCGATTATGTGGTGTCCTTCCTGCACAGCGTGGACAACGCCTCCTACACCGCCGAGCTGGACAACGCCATTGTTTCCAGCATCACCCTGCACTGAGCGAAATCAGAAAAAGAGTATAAAAGGGATGGGGCAGGGCCCGCGGCAAACGCCGCGGGCCTTCCAGTTTTTTGAAAAACGCCGGAAAACTGCGGCGGGCCATAGTATTTGCCGCGCGGTTCTGTTATAATAACAGAAAAAGGAGGGGATGCTGCTTGAAGAGACGGAGGGGATGGCTTCGGCGTCTGGCGCTGCCTTTTTTGTGGGCGGCGGGGCTTTTGATCGTGCTGGCCGCAGTCCTTTCCCGCGCCCGCGGCTCTGCGGCTGCCGCAGAGCTCTGCTATTTGGCTGCTTTTGCCCTGTCCGGCCTGCCTGTTCTGGCCCGGGCGGCGCAGGCGCTGCGCTTTCGGACGGTGAGCATCGAGCTGCTGGTGTCTGTGGCGGCCGTCGGCGCCTGCTGCATCGGGGAATATCACGAATCAGCCATGGTGACCTTTTTGTTCCAGCTGGGTTCGTTTCTGGAGCAGAAGACCATGAAAAAGACCCGCTCCGCCATCAAGGCCCTGACGGAGCTTGCCCCAACCACGGCCCGGCGGATCGTCTGCACAGGACAAAACGGCGATTTTGAAACGGAGGAGATCGACGCGGATCAGGTGGAAGCGGGAGATCTGCTGCTGGTCCGGGCCGGGGATCAGATCCCCGCGGATGGGACCGTGGTCCGGGGCGAGGGCTATGCTGCGGAGGCGGGCATCACCGGCGAACCGCTGCCCCGGCGCAAGCAGGAGGGCGACGCGGTCTATGCGGGAACGCTGCTGGACAGCGGCACGCTCCAGCTGCGGGCCACGAAGGTGGGGGAGGACACGACCTTTGCCCGGATCATTGCGCTGGTGGAGGAGGCGCAGGACGCAAAATCCCCGGCGGAGCGCCTGATCGACCGCTTTGCGAAGTATTATACTCCGGCGGTGGTGGTCATGGCTGCGGTGGTCCTGCTGGCCACAGGCCGGGTGGAGACAGCCATCACCGTTCTGGTGCTGGCATGCCCCGGGGCGCTGGTGATCGGCGCGCCCATTGCCAATGTGGCAGGGATCGGACGGGGCGCTCGGGAGGGCATCCTGCTCAAGGGCGGCGACAGCATCCATACCTTTGCCAAAACGGATACCGTCGTTTTTGATAAGACGGGAACGCTGACGGCCGGCGTCCCCACGGTCGTGGCGCAGAAGGCCTATACAGACCGGCCGGAGGAGGCGCTGGCGCTGGCGGCAGGCGCGGAGCGGGCCTCGGCCCATCCGCTGGCAAGGGCGGTGGTTCAATACGCGGCGTCGCTGCCGGCTTATGGGCCGGAGGAAGCCCAGACGATCCGGGGCTGCGGTGTGGAGGCGACCGTCTGCGGCCATCGGGTGCTGGTGGGCAATGAAAGGCTCATGGAGCGAAACGGGATCGCCCTGCCGCCGCAGGTGCGGCAGGAGCTGGAGATGCTTCAGCGCAGCGGCGCATCTACTGCGCTGGCCGCCATCGACGGGGAGGTCCGGCTGCTTTTGGGCATTGCCGACCAGATCAAGCCCGACGCGGCGGAAAGTCTGCGGCAGCTGAAGGCCATGGGGCTCCGCAGGATCCTGCTGCTCACCGGAGACAATGCCGCTGCGGCACAGGCTGTGGCGGCGCTTTTGGGCATCCCGGACTGCCGGGCAGAGCTATTACCGGAGGACAAGCTGGCAGTGATCCGGACGCTGCAGCAACAGGGGCGGACCGTCACCTTCGCCGGCGACGGCATCAACGACAGCCCGGCCCTGGCCGCGGCGGATACGGGCATCGCCATGGGCTCCGGCACAGACGCCGCCATCGACAGCTCCGATGTGGTGCTGATCCGCTCCGATCTGACCAGTCTGGTGAAGGCCCTGCGCCTTTGCCGCAGGACCGTTCGGATCCTTACGGAAAATATCGCCATCGCGGTGGGGACGGTGGTGCTGCTGCTTCTGGGCCTGCTTGCGGGCCGGGTCCCCATGTCTTTGGGAATGCTGATCCACGAGGCAAGCATTTTGGCGGTGATCTTCAACGCCATGCGCCTGCTGATCGTACCGAAACACAAAAAGGAGGAACTGTCATGAAGAAAACCATCCAGATGGAGGAGCTGGTCTGCCCCATGTGCGCCCAGAAGATCGAAACGGCGCTGAAAAAGGCAGACGGCGTGACCAGCGCCGCCGTGCTCTACAACGCCAGCAAGGCCAAGGTGGAGTTTGACGAGAGCAGGACCAGCCTTGCGGAGCTGATCCGCATTATTACCGGGCTGGGCTATGAAGTGATCGGGGAAAAGGAGCGATAAGGATGGACGAAACGATCCTTCGGGAGCTGGATAAGCTCCTGCCCGTGGTGGAGCGGGTGCATGGCGGCAGCCATCCGGAGCTGCATCAGGCGGCGGCCCTTTACCGGGCGCTGAAAGAGGCCCCCTCCGCCGCCCTGTTTCAGGAGCTGCGGCAGGTGACGGCGGACTATGCCGTCCCCGAAGACGCCTGTCAGGCCTATGCAAAGACCTATGGGCTGCTGGCCCGGCTGGATGAGGACTTTTCCCGCTGAGCGGCGCAAAAAGAGACAGAAAGACCGATGACCGGGCAGGTGCGCTTGCCCGGTCATGGTATATAAAAATAGATGATATTTTCTGTTGAATGCGGAGAATCTTTGTGCAAAACAATGGTTCTTCTTGCGAATTTGTGCAAAAAATGCTATGTTGATAACAGAAAAGGGCCGCAATGACGGCCCGGCTTCGGCCGAAGCGCCGTGGAAGCCGCTGAGATCGGGAAAGAGGTGCTTCCCATGGGAAGCGAAGGGGCGCGCTAAGCCGAGCTCCTGTCGCGCGATGAATTTGTCCTCTATAAATCAGTATATGGCGACTTCAGCGATTCCCCGGTCACGGGCATCGGACAGCGTGCCCGGCTCTATTTTAACGACGCGAGAGATCTGGCTGCCGTCTGCCTGACCACATACGCAAACAAGCTGAACGATTATTATGACGGTGTGCTCGATCCGGAGTCCTGCGTTTATTCCTTTTCCATCAGGCTCAAGGCAACGGACGGGGGAAACGGCCCGCTTTCGCAGGTCACCAATTTCGATGGGACGGGCAATGCGGGCGTGCCTATGGTCGCCTGCCTTGAGGTTTCGGAGCCGGATGCCTATGTGGGAAACAGCCCTTATGAATTCTCAACTACCCTGCGCTACAGGACGCCCTGCTATGTTGGCACCGTCAACCCCACCGTGACCTACACCTACACCGATGTGGAGGATGCCATTGGAAGCACGACCATCACCATTGATTGAGGGATAGCATGAAAATGAAAACCGTCTGGCTCATAAGTCTGGGCGCGCTGCTGCTGATCATGGCAGGCATCCTTTTTGCAGTCGGTGTCCATGAGGTTCCGATAGAGGACCAGCTGAAATACGGAGAGACCTATGTGGGCGTCGTCCTCCATAAAAATGAGGAAGAGGGGCGCTTTACGCTGCAGACCGAAGCGGGTTATCTTCACACCTTTTATTTTTTTGAACACACACGGTGGGATATGGTCAGCGACTTTTCCGTGGGAGATAAGGTGAAGGTGACCACGATCCACCGAAAAAATGAGATCACCTACAATGTGTTTATCCTCGGCATCGTAAAGGAATGAGCGCACCGCGCTTCCTTTGCCTTACAGCAGCATATAAGACGCAAAAATGCCGGGGCAAGGCCCCGGCATTTCTTGTATGGATCCATGGAGTGGATCAGTGCTTTTTCTTCCGGACCAGCACCACCGCCACGATCGCCGCAGCCAGCACGGCCACAAGGACGATGGGCAGGATCAGGCTGCTGCCGGCAGAGGAATTGGCGGTGTCGGTGCTGCTGTCAGCGGAGGGAGTCTCCGGCTGGGGCAGCTCCATGCCCGGCGTATAGACCGGTGAATCGGCAGAGGCCGTGGCGGTATAGGAAGCGCCGCTGTTGAAGATCACGAAGATGGTGGGCGGCGTTTCCTGCTCCAGCAGCTCAGGGATCAGGCCGTCGGTAAACTTCAGATAGCCGTCCTCCGTGGGGTTGAACAGGTTGAAGTAGAAGTCGTGGTTGGCCGTGACCCGGCGGACGCCCTCCGGCAGCTCCGCTTCCTCACCGGGGACGATCAGCGCCAGCGTACCGTGCGCGCCGAAGTTTTCCCGGGGATCCCGCATGAAGTCCACCGGCAGCTGCACCACCTGACCGTCGGCGATCAGGGCGTAAACGTCCTCCTGACCCTCCACGGGCCAGAGCTCTGCCTGATGGTATTCCCGGGCATAATCGCCTGCGCCTTCCTCCTTTTCATGGACGAAATAGGCCGCGCGGCGATACCAGGCCTCCGAAAGCTGAGATTCCCGATATTCCCGATGGGCGGTCTTCAGGTCGGAGCCGGTGGCGGGGTCATTGGAATAATAGACATATTCCTGCAGCTCCTGGCTGAAGTAATAGCCCACGATGGTGATCAGGTGGCCGCCGGTATTGGTGGGGGCGTTTTCCAGATAGGGATATTTCCCGTCCGGCGTGTTGCTGTATTTCACGGACATGGCCACCGCATGGCCGGCGGCAAGCTCCTGACGGACGCCTTCAAAGCTGGCGTAGTGCACATAGCTTTCATAGCCGAAGGCGCCGGCGCCGGCGCAGGTGAAGCTCCAGTTGCCGTTGCCGCCGTAGCCGTAGTCAAAGGCGGTCAGCGCGACCTCCTCCGGCAAAACATCTGCGCCCTGGCCGTCCAGCAGCATGGACATACTGGTGGCGGAGCAGATCACGCCGCCGTAATCCGGATCGCGGATGGTCTGCGCGATGGAGGGCGTATCCAACAGGACGGACTCCGGGAGCTCGCCGGCGCCCTCCGTCAGAGAGCAGGCAGACCACCAGTCGGGATCGTTGGTATTCTTGAAGGTGGCGGCCACCAGACGCAGCACCGGCTGCGCCGTCTGGGTGCCGTCGGCCCGCACAACGGCCTTCAGCTGGAAGGCGGTGGCGGTAAGTCCATCGGTGATGTTCAGGGAGCTGTCGCCTGCGCTGCCAAAGGAATAGGCGTAGGCCCAGCCGTTTTTATCGCCGCTGCGGGAGGGGTGGCTGTCGGCATCCTGCGGGCAGCCGCGCTCGATAAACGGACTCCATTCGCCCCAGGTGATCCAGTCTGTCCAGCCGTCATAGGTCTCGCCGCCGTTGGACCAGCCGTCATAATCCGGGATATAGGCCCGGCCATAGATCTCAACGGAGGTCCCGCGGGGGGTGTCGGAGTTCCAGGAGGCTACCAGATCGTTCCAGGGGAAGGTTTGGTAGATGGGGGAGACATAGACGCCCTCCGAAGCGCCGGCCTTCAGCTGCAAAGCGCCATCGCCCACGGAGGAAGGCTCCAGATCGGTGCATTCTCCGGCGGAAAAGTCCTCTGCCGTGGTGATCTTGACAAAATTGCCCTCCAGCGTAACATCCGCCGCCGCCGCAGGCAGCGGAAGCAGGCAGAGGACCATGGCCAGCGCCAAAAGCGCGGTGATGGTTTTTTTCATAATCGTCACTCCTGTATTGAAAAGCCCCTTTGCAAGCGCAGAGGGGTCTTTTCGAATGATTTTATTTTGCGATCTGCGCCTTGTATTTTGCCAGCTCCTCCTGGTTGGCCATGATG
>ERZ808252.864-NODE-864-length-26061-cov-5.295855_pt1 | contig 26061 bp, 12 predicted proteins | sample MGYA00521242_ERZ808252 | MGnify/ENA primary metagenome ERZ808252 (study PRJEB31516, sample SAMN03275581) | gut metagenome | biome: mammalia-associated habitat; material: feces | host: Papio cynocephalus | place: Kenya | collected 2012-08-07 ...
GCGTGCGGTCGGATATGCCAAGCTCTTGCGCCGCTTTTTTCCTGTTGCCACCATTCTTCTCCAAGGCTTTTTCCAGCATCTGTCTGCCCAAGTCGTTCAGGTTCAGGCATTCCGGTTCTTCAGGCTTTATTTCCTCTGCATCGGCATCTTGTGGCGATGGTTGCCTGAACGACCTGCTCTCGCTGAAAGCATTGCCGCCCACAATGGCAGGAATACGCGTTCCACCCTCAATCATGGCTTGCCCTATTCCAGCTTGCCTCAACTCGCGTTCCTCATCAATCTGCTTGCGCATGCTCGTGAGATCACGGCGGAGGTCAGAGATATTGCCACGAAGCTCATAAAGAATCTTGTAGAGTATCTCGCGCTCACTTTCATAGGAATGCTGCCCTGGCTTGCTTATAGTGGAAAGCTCCGTTGAGTCGGGGTCATCCGGAATGAAACGCTTCAAGTCTTGGGCATTGATTTCCCTCTTCTCTGATAGCACCGACATCTGCTCGGTGATGTTTTTCAACTGGCGCACGTTTCCCGGCCACTTATAATGGAGCAGCAACTGCTTGGCGTCATCGGTAAGCGTCACCTTTGGCAACCTGTACTTGTCTGCCATCTGCATGGCGAAAAGACGGAAGAGCAGCAAGATGTCGTTGCCTCGATCGCGAAGAGGCGGCAAGTTAATGGGAATGGTGTTGAGCCTATAATACAAATCCTCACGGAAGCGGCCTTCCGATATCGCCTTGCGCATGTTGACGTTTGTGGCCGCCACTATGCGCACGTCGGTCTTCCTTATCTCTTGGCCTCCCACGCGAATGTATTCACCAGTCTCAAGCACTCGGAGCAACCTTGCCTGCGTAGCCATTGGCAACTCGCCCACCTCGTCGAGGAAGATGGTGCCTTTGTTTGCCACGCCAAAATAGCCATCACCCTCGCCCACGGCACCCGTGTAGGCACCTTTCTCATGGCCGAAGAGCTCGCTGTCGATAGTTCCCTCAGGAATGGCGCCGCAGTTGATGGCGAAGTATTTCTCACGCCGACGCGGAGAGTTGTCGTGGATGACGCGTGGAATGATTTCCTTTCCCACTCCACTCTCACCTACGATAAGCACGCTGAGGTCGGTCGGAGCCACTTGCAGCGCCACATCGAGCGCGTGGTTCAGATCATCGCAGTTGCCCACGATGTTGTAGCGTTGCTTTATTCTTTGCAGTTCAGACGTATTCATTGGGTGACAAAATTACATATTTTTTTCGTAACCGCTGCAATTTTGGCAGATTATTTTGCGCATGACTTTAGTGTGCGACACAGGGCATAAAAAAAGCACCCACATGGGGTGCTTCTTCGCAGTGCTGACGATAGGGTTTTGATTGACATGGCGACCATGCCAAAGACCAATCCTGAACATCTACTTTGCCTTGAGGGTCGCGCTGTAGTGGTTGCCCCATGGGTCGTCGGCGTTGACGGTCAACGACTTCCACGACTGCGACTTTGGAGTGTAGAGGAACATATGGTCGTTGTTGCCCTCTGGTTCTGCCGTAGGGCGCTTCTCCCAAGAGTTCTCATATTGCAGCATGCGCACCGCGTCGGGGTCATAGCATTTCACATTTTGTCCCAGCTTCACCGGCGTTGCGCCATCCTCCGACATGGTGACTGTCCAGTCGGTGTGCCAGTTGAAGACGTTGACAAGCACCGTGGTCTTGTCTTCATTCAATGGCGTCGCCGCACTTGGCGAAGAAATCTGGCCAGGCTTGCGCCCCCAACGGAACGTGGCATCTTCGGGAGCGTAAATCTTTATCTGATAGTCGAGTGGGTCTTCCTCGCCCTTGTAGTACTCGTCGACAAGCTCTCCGCCCTTAAATGTCAGCACTCCGAATCCACGTGGTGAACCGTCGTTGCAGATGCCCTTGCCATCGTATGTGTTCCAGTAGGCGCCCATAACGGCACCGAGGGTGTACTCGCGGATGTTCAACGCAATGTCGGTGGTGAAGTTGTTGTGCGTATGGCCTGAGAGAATGACCGCACGGTGATAGTTCTTTATGAGGTCATAAAGAGCCTCACGATTTGAGAGCGCCGTGCCGGAATTGCGCCTCTGCGTCGGTATGTGCAACGCCACGAGGATACTCTTGTCTTGTGGCACATAGCTCAAGTCCTTGTGCAACCATGCGAGTTGACGGTCGGTAATCTTGCCAGTGTAGTCGTTGCGGCCGTTGGCTCCGCTGTATAGCACGTCGTCGAGCACCACGAGATGCCACTTGCCTATGTTGGCACTATAGAACGTCGGCCCCATGGCATCACGAAACTCCTGGTCGGAGAGCGAGTCGCCCTTGGTATTCTCGTTGTGGTCGTGATTTCCTATCACTGAGAAGACTGGCATGTTGAGCTTGCTCACCAAGCGCTTGTAATCGTCGTAGACCGAGGGGTTGTTCCACGAGAGGTCACCGAGGCTGATGCCGAGCACCGTGCCCTTTATGGTCTTGGTGTAGTCGGCTATCTTTGTCATGAGAGGGTCGCAGAGTTCAAGGTCGTTGGCGGTGCCCACCTGCAAGTCGGCTAATGCCACCAAAGAGAAAGAGTCGTCCACGCTTTTCGACTTCAGCACGAAGTCGCGCTGTATGGCCTTGTCGGTCCCGAAAGATATTTTCTTGAAAAACTGTGGCACCGACTTGGTCTGGTCCACCTGGCAATCCTCCGGCATCGACACGAAGACATACTCCGCCTTCGCCGTCTTCATCTGGTACACGCCGTCCTTGTCGGTGGTGGTGACGGTGTTGCCGTCGCTTACCACCACGCCTTGGCGTGGATTGCCGTCCACGGTGACGCGGCCCACGAGGTTCATGCCCTTGCTGGGCGTTATGGTGAGCTTTTGTCCGTCTGGGATGTTGCGCACGGCAATTTTCTCCTCGCCACACGACGTGCCGAAAAACAGCAACGTCATGACGGCGACCAAATTGATGATCTTGAAAAGATTATTCATGTTGTTCTGTGTTATTTTGCAAGATAATGGTTGCTAAATGCCAAGGGCGGGATTTCACGAATGTCGCCCTTGGCTCAAATACATTTATTATTTTGTTTAGCGTTTTTCCTTAATAGCCAGGATTCTGCTCCAATAGTGGGTTGGCCTGGATATCTACCGATGGAATCGGGAAACGCTCCTTGTTCTCGTCGTTGGTGGCCTTGTGCGTCCACCAATTCTCCGTTGTGAATAGACCGAGGCGAATGAGATCCGTGCGTCGTCTTCCCTCACCAAGAAACTCTATCATCCACTCGTCGGCGAGGCGGTAAACGTCAAATTTGTCAGGCACAGGGTCGGGGTCTATGCCATTGGTGAAGTTGCGCTTGCGCACGGTGTTGATGAGCTGCGCCGCGACAGCGCCCTCGCCAGCGCGCCATTTGCATTCGGCAAGCATGTAATAGACCTCTGTGAGCCTCATGGCTGGGAAGTCGGGGTCCCACAGCCTGCTGATGTCGTTGTTGTCGGGGATTGGGAGCTTGACCAGGCGAATCATGGAGTTTTCCTCGCCATTGAGCATGGTAGAACCCTTGCCGTCGGCGTTCACGTAGTCGACAAAGGATATGAGCTGACCAGAGTGGCTGCGATTGCCGAGGGTCTTCTCGCCAGTTGTCGGGTTGATTTGGTCGCCCACGAGGAACATTCCCTTGTACTTGCCATCACCGTTATACACGTATGGCTGTTTGCGGAGATCCTTGTCGTTGAATTTGGAGTATGGCTTCCCGAGCTTGAAGTCGGCGTCGGTGTATGGCGTCTTGGCATCCTCGCGCGATGGCGAGAGGCCAAAGCCGTTGTAGATGGACGCAGGGAACGTGGTGTTGAAATACTTTGGAGAGTTTGTGTGGTAGAAATAGCGGTAATACCAGTTAAACTCCAGCTTGGCATTCTGCGAAGGCACGTTCCAGATGGCCTCCGGGCTCTTGTCGTTGTCGAAGCAGAATGGGCCTGACCATTTGCTGTCAAGCTGATAAGGGCCGTACACGCCATTGATGATGTCCTGGCAGAGCTTGGCACAATCGGAATAGTGGTCTTCCTTGATATAGCTCTCGGCGTTGAAATAGAGCTCTGCGAGCATTGTTGCCGCAGCCGCCTGACTGATGTATCCGTCTTCCGACGCGCCAAGAGATTTCTTCTGCTTCAGCTTTGGTATGGCATCCTTGAGGAGCTTCTCTATGTGCTCGAACGTTTCCTTGTCGGTGGAGCGCCCCACAACGGGGTCGTTATTCGAATTGTATATCGGCATTCCGCCGAAATAGTCGAGGCCGCGCATGTAGAACCACGCTATGATGGCGTTGAGCTGGCTGAGTTGGTCGTCGCGGTCGGCCTCGCTCATGCCGAGCTTGCCATAGTCTACCTTCGACAGGTCGTCGTAAGCCTCAAGAGCGCGAGCAATGCCGCCCGTGGTGCCCTCGTAGGTGTTAACTATGAAACGGTCGGTTGGAGTCCACGTGAACTCGTGGAGACGCACGTATTCTCCGTTGTTGTAGAAGTCCTTACCCTGTGCCGGACACGCCATCTCGTCGGTGGTGAGTTCTTGCAGGTACCAACGGTCATTGCCGAGATACCATTTCCAGTGGGTGAACGGGCGTGAGAGCACGGCGTAGGTGTTCTCAGGCTGCGTGTAGAAAGTGTCGGGTGTGACCGACGAATAGAACTTCTCGTCGAGGTCGCACGCTGTGAAGGCGAGCGTTCCTGCCGCCGCTATTATGATGTTTCTTAAATTCATGATATTGAATGCATGTTGATTTGCGTCTATGTCTTTTAGCTTTCTTGCGAAAACTTAGAAATTGAGTTGCACGCCCACTGTCCAGTGTATGGTCTGTGGATAGAGCGACGAGGTGGAGCGCAGGTACTCGAATCCTGGCTCAAGGCCGTTGATGGAGACCTCCGGGTTGTATCCCTGGTACTTTGTAATCCTGGCGAGGTCGCGCACGGTGAAGTAGACGCGTGCCTGCTGTATATACTTGGTCCACTTAGACAAGCTCTGCGTGTAGCCCAATGTCACGGCATCGATCTTCAAGAATGAACCGTCAGAGAGGAAATAGTCGGTCAGGATGCGCGTGTCGTCTATCTCCTTGTTGTTGGTGTAGGCTATGCGGAGCACGTTGTCGTCGGTAGAGTTTTTCAATCCATAATAGAGGTTAGGCTGCGAGAAGACATCATAGTCGAGCCAAGCGCGCAAGTAGATGCCAAGGTCAAACTGCTTGTAGGAGAATGTATGGTCCCACGAGGCGATTAGCTTTGGTATGGCATTGCCCACATAGTGCTTGTTGGCGTCTATGGTGTTGAGCTTCGTGCCATCCTTAGCCGGCACCACGTTGTTGTCCTTGTCGTAGATGAGCCATTTGCCGTTCTCATCGAGCCCGGCATACTTGAAGAGCCAAAACTGGCCTATCTTGGAGCCGTTGACGAGCTTGGTGGCATAGCCCATGGAATTGGGGAACGCACCGCCGTAGAGGTAAGAGTTGGTGTCGCCGAGGTTGTCTATCTTCGACGTGTTGTGCGACAGGCGGATGGTTGAGGAATAGTTGAAGTCCTTGCTCTTCACGATTTGTCCGGTCAGCTCAAACTCCCACCCCTTGTTGGTGAGCGAGCCCACGTTGTCCATGATGGTGGTGTAGACCTTTGGAGGTGTAGGCGCTGGAACCTCGAAGAGCATGTCGTCGACGCGACGGATGTAATAGTCGAACTTACCCGAGATTCGGTTGTTCAAGATGCTGAAGTCGAGACCGAAGTCCCATTCTTTCTTCTCCTCCCACTTCAGGTCTGGGTTGTAGTTCTTGGCTGATCCGTAGCCTGGCTGCCACACGCCATTCGTAGGCCACATGTCGTTGCTCTTGTATGTGCGCACGGTGTAGCCCGAGCCGAAGTCGTTGTTACCGGTCACGCCATAGCCCACGCGCAGTTTGAGGTCGTTGACCCATGGCAACGATTTCATGAAGTCTTCCTTGGAGATGCGCCATCCTGCCGACAAGGCCCAGAAGTTACCCCAGCGGTTGTTGGGACCGAACTTGGAGCTGCCCTCGCGGCGGAAGGAAGCCATGGCCATGTAGCGGTCGGCGTAGTCGTAGTTGACACGCGCGAAGAGCGACATGAGCCTCTCGCGTGGGTCCTTGCTCGACGACATGGAGGCCAGGCCGTCGCTGAGGTCTGTACCTGCCGACATGTCCCAAGGGCCTATGCCGTCGACGGTGAAGTTGGCGTTGGTCATGGAGAACGCTTCGCCGCCCGTCTCATAGAAGCTCCAGCCTGCCACCGCGTCCACGCGATGCTGATCGAAGTCGTGGAGGTATGACGCGTACGCCTCGAAACTCTTGTTGTCGGTCTTGTTGAAAGTGTGTGTGCCCTGGCCGCGCTTGTTCGACTCGACCATGCTCTGGTGGTTCTGGTGATAATATTGCGTGAGCTGGTAGTCGCGGTGATCGATGCCCATCGTGCCTTGCACAGCGAGCCCGTCCCAGATGTTCACCTTTAGCGTGGCGTCGGCCTGCAGCCACTTGTCAGTGCCTTTATAATCTTCCAGTTCGATGTCGGCCACGGGGTTGTGGGTCGTTCCGCCAATGCCCACGGTGGTGTTGTAGTTCTTGGAATTGGTCGGATCCATCACTGGGATGGTCGGGTTGAGCGATATGACTTGCTCAAAAGTGCTTGTGCCGTTGCGACGGTCGCGGTCGGCCTGGCGATACTGGGCCTTGAACATCAACTCCACTTTGCCGTCCATCATCTTGTATTTGGCGTTCATGCGGCCAGAATAGTCGGTCCTGCCGTCGCCGATAACGATACCTTTTTGGTCTGAGTACATCAACGATGAGTATACCTGAAGGTTTTTCGAGCCTCCAGAGAGCGAGAGCACGTGGCGCTGCGATAACTGGCGGTCGTCCACGAGCTGGCGATACCAGTCGGTGTCGTAGCCATAGTCTTGTCCTATGCCGTAGGCCATGTAGTCTTTAGACGAGAGAATGTCGAGGCTCTTCCTCACGGTTTCCGTGGACAGCTCCGTGGTCCACGTGGCGCGCACCTTGCCTTCCTTGGCCTGCTTCGTGGTCACGAGGATGACACCAGCCGCGGCGCGCGTGCCATAAATCGCTCCCGCGGAAGCGTCTTTCAGCACGTCGATGCTCTGCACGTCTTCCTGGTTTATCATCCGGAGGTCACCGCCAGGCACGCCGTCTATGACCACGAGGGGTCCCTTGCCGGCGTTGACGGAAGCCACGCCACGAAGTTGGTAGCCGTTGGATGAGTTTGGCGACGACGAGCCTGAGATGGTGAGGCCGCTCACCTTGCCTTGCAAGGCGGTGGCTATGGTGGAGCCGCCAAGACCATTGACGAGGTCGGAGCCCTTGATGGAGGTTATGGAAGACGTGACGCGCTTCTTGTCCAGCGTGCCGTAGCCCACCACCACGACGTCCTTCAAGGTCTGCTGGTCGGTGCTGAGCACTATGTTGAGCACGAGGTTCTTGCCCGGCTTCACTTTCTGCGAGGTGTAGCCCACATAGCTCACGGTGAGCTCGCGGTCGGGGTCGGCGGTCAGCGTGAACTTGCCATCAATGTCGGTCACGGCGCCCGTGGATGAGCCTGGCACAGCTACCGTGGCACCCACGAGGGGTTCGCCATTAGTGTCTTTCACGCTGCCGGTAATCTTGACTGGCGTACCAGCCCAAAGGACTAATGAACTGCCCATCAGCAAGGAGAGAACCGCAAGACGGGGAGAATGTTGATTTAGATTCATTATTTATTAATGGTTTCTTGTTCTGAAATAGGGAAAAACGAAAAGGCTTACGAAGGCTACTCTTTCACCAAGATATTGTCCAAGTACCAGCGGCAATATTTCTGTCCTGCCGGCGCGGCGGTGTGGATGGCGATGCGCGTGGTCGAGTCTATTCCATAAAGGCTGAGCGTCTGCGTCGCCCATATGGTTTCCTTGGTAATGTCTACCGTGACCGACTGCAAGTCAGAGGTTTCAGAGAGAGAGCCCGAGCCTGACACGATTTCCACTACGAGCGGCACGTTGTCGGCGCCTTTCGAGCCAATGTTTGGCACGGCTTGGAAGGTGAGCGTGGCGTCTGCCGTCTCGTCATCGGAGATGCCTGTAAAGGCTGGCAGAATGACACCCGTGTTGAAAGTGGCGTTGGAGTTGAAGCAGAGATAGCCGTTCTGGATGTTGATCTTGTTGGCGCCATTTGGGTTTATGACTGTCTTGTACCAATCGGTCAGGCCGCAAGCGGCCCATGCGTCGGCAACGGCGGGCTTGGTAACCTCCATGCGCGTGTAACCATTGTCGGGATCGCCCACGGGATCTTTCAGGCCATTGGCGGCAGCTATAGGCTCCGTCCACGAGAAGTCTTCGGAATAGAACGTGCGATGTTTAAGTTCTTCGTTTGGGTCGAAAAGGTTTTGGCTTACGAGCACCGTGTCTTTAAGACCGCCCTCGGCGGTGACGTAAAGGCTCGCCGAGCGCTCCGCGCCCGAGTTGTTTTCTTGGCAAGCCACTGCCACGTCCACGAGCCCGATGCCCTCGGGCTTGTCCACGGAAAGCCACTCAGCATCGCTGGTGATGCGGTAGCCCTTGTTGGCGGCAACTTGGAATGTCGCGGCAGTGCCATCCTTGAGTTTTCCTGTCTTCACGACAGACAACGTTTTTTGGCTCACTCGCAGTCTCGGCGTAGCTTCATCGGCCTTGTCGTCCATGGCACAGGAGCAGACCAGCGAGATAAGCGTAAGGCACGCGGCCAAGAAATAGGCATAATGTCTCATCTTTTGATTTGGTTTAAGTATTAATATAAAAGTATTATGTTTAAGCGCATTTTGAAAGAGTGTGGAGTCGCACAGTTTCGGTTTAACGGCTATATTATTTCTTTTCAGTTTTGTTTATGTTAGCATCAGTTGTTTTTGCAAAGGTATGATAAAATTATCAAAACATTGATAATCAGGTACTACAAAAATTGTTAAAATCTTTCACGGCTTAACGCCGAAGGCGCAAAACTATTTACAAGACAAGAGGTTAGCAGCCATTTCACGCACTGACTCTATCCAGTGTTTTCGTGCATCCTATAATAAATAGGGGGGCTTGTTTTCTACAAGCCCCCTATTTTTGCCCCATTAGGGGCTTTTTATTAGATTTGGTCAAAATAATCACAGTCCACTAACAATTCGTCGCATACTGTTGCGAATGCTTTGTCATGGACGTCAATTCTTGGTGTAGCCTTCGTTCTGCTCCATGTTGGGGTTGAACGTGAACTCATCTCTCGAAATAGGCAGCACACACTTGTCGTAGTCCCAGTTTATTTCCTGCGGCGCGTTTTGCAAATGCTTTCCGCCCTTTCTCACTATGGTCTTGCCATTGCGAAGCATGTCAAAATAGCGGTGTCCCTCACCGACGAGCTCTTTTTCCCTCTCCAAGAGCACACGGTCGAGCGTGAATTCGGCATCTGTCACTTCTGCCTCTGGATTGGCGCGTTTCACGATGTCGTTGAGATAGGCCAAGGCTCGGGGACGCAAGTCGCCACCAGCCTTCAATCCAGCCTCTGCCGCTATGAGGTATACCTCGGAAAGTCGAAGCACAGTGTAGTTGTTGTCAAACGACGGAACGTCATAGCCTTTCTCGCCAGGGTATTTCAGCAACATGTTGTAGTTCTCACCGTCGCCACTGTCTTGATAAGTCGCCACGAGCTGACTGCGCACGTCGGCAGGGTCGTCTTTCATCATCTGGGCGAAGTCGTCGGTAAGTATTACGGCAGCGTAGCCCCACCAGTGCAGGAGATACGACAGGCCGTCGCGCCCGGGGTTCGTGGTCGCCGTGTTTGAGATCTGGAACAAGGCCTCAGAGCCAAACTTGTTGCTGAAAGCGAACATGTCCACATAGTGGTCATGGTCTGCCAACTGGTACAGGCCATTGGCCTGAAGATCGCTTATCAACTTGTCGGCCATGTCGAAAGCCTCCTTGTTCTTGCCGCAATATAGATATGTGCGTGCCAGCAGGGCGCGCGCCGCGTAGGAGTTTATGTGGCCGTCGTTGCGCGAATCGGAAAGCAGCGGTATGGCTGTCTGCAGTTTGTCGATTATGTAGTCGTAGCACTCTGCCACCGTGTTTCTCTCCACCGTCTCACCATAGTTGATGGCATGGTCGAGCAATGGCACGCCCGGTGAGGCACCGTTGTCCTTGGCGTATGGATAGCCGTAGATCCTCGTCAGGTCGAAGTAGCAAAGCGCTATTGAGGCCAGTGCCTCTCCCTTGTACTCATCGAGCTGCTCATCATCGCCACTCACCTTGCCGTCGTCAATGGCCTTCAGAATGTTGAAAGCGTTGCGTATGATGTAGTAAGGGCGCCCCCAAAGGCCACCGCTGTTGGGCACGGAGGCTGAATGCTCAAAGAAATAGAACGGGTAAGCTGTGCGTCCGCTCGACCAATAGGTTGGCTGCATGTCGTCGCCTTTCACGTCGCCATAGAGAAACATCGACGCGTTATAATAATATGTGGAAGCCATCAAGGCGTATAGGCCATTGACGGCGTTTTTCACGTCGCCGACGGTGGTGATGGCCTCCTTGGTGGTGGTCTGGTCGGATGGAGCCATGTCGAGGAAGTCTCCCGTACAAGATGACAAGCCGAGCGTCATCAATATCAATGCGAATATATGTTTTTTCATTGTAGCTTTCGTGTTATTTAAATGCCTATTTCCAATCCGAAAGAGAAAGTCTTGAGTGGCGGTATGTCAAAGCCAACAGTGCCTGTCAGCTCTGGGTCGTACTGGTCGTACTTGGCCCACGTGAGGAGGTTCGTGCCCGAGAAGAACAGGCGGGCACGACTGAATCCCAGCCTTTTGACCCAGCTCTCCGGAGCGTTCACGCCAAGCACGAGGCTCTTCAGGCGCAGGTGGTTGGTGCTGTGGACACCGCGCGAGGAGTGCCACCAGCCGCCATAGCTCTGTCCGGCCACGTAGCGTGGAATGTCGGTGACATCGCCTGGTTTCTGCCAGCGCCGGCGCAGCTCCGTGCTCTTGGGGGCCGTAGACGAATAGCCATCGTCTTGCAAGGCCCACATGCCGGCGTCGTAGGAATGGCCTCCAAGAGAATAGGTGAGGTTGACGCTGAGGTCAACGAAACGATAGCGGAACGTGTTGCCAAAGCTGCCGCTCACCGTGGGGTATATGTTGCAAATGGGCACCGACACGGCATCGTTGGGGTCGTTGACTATCTCGCGAGAGCGCACGCCGTCCACCTCCTTGTTGCTGTAATATTGCGGAAGGCCGTTGTCGGGGTTCACGCCGGCATACTCCCTCAGGCAAATGGTGCCAAGCGAATAGCCCTCCTTGACAAGGTAATAGCTGCCAGAATAATATTGCGACACGTCGGCGAGTTTCAAGACCTTGTTCTTGTTGTGCGACATCATGAACGATGAAGTCCAAGTGAAGTTCTTGCTGTCAATATTGGTGGAGCGCATCTCCAATTCAAAACCTGTGTTGCGGAGGCTGCCTATGTTGTCCATGATTGAGCCGAACCCCGTGATCGGGTCTACCATCTTGCTCATCAAGAGGTCTTTCGTGGTGCGCGTGTACCAATCGAAGGTGATGTTGAGACGGCCGAACAGCATGAGGTCCAATCCCACGTTGAACGCGTAGTTCTTCTCCCAACTAAGCTTGTCGTTGCTCAACGAGCTCTCCACCATGGCCGGCATGTCGTTGTAGGAATATGTCACGTCGTAGAGGCCATAATAGGAATAGAGCGACGACGGCACGTTGCCATTCACGCCATAGCTGACGCGGAGCTTGCCGTCGGTGAGCCACGGCTCGCAAGGCCTCAGAAGTTTCTCTTGCGAGAAACGCCATGAACCGGAGAGTGCCCAGAAGTTTGCCCATCGGTTGCTCGGGTGCAAGCGCGACGACCCGTCGCGACGGAAGCTGGCAGAGGCATAATAGCGGTTCTGGTAGTCATAGTTGGCACGCATCACATACGACAGCATGGCATCGCCTGAGGTGTAGTTGCCTATCGAAACGGGCGTGCTGGCCACGTTGAGCACGTTTTTCTTGCTCGTGGCATAGTTTTTCGCCTCAGCGTCGGTATAGTCCTTGTCCCACTTGTGTATCTCGTAGGCCGCGAGCACGTCGATGGAATGGCCGCCAATCTTCGTGGCATAGTTGAGGCGCGTGTTGCTGTTGTAGGTGAGATTCTCTATATGGTAAATGTCGCCCTGGCCATTGGGGCTCTTTCCGTCGGAACTCTCCGGTGAGAAATAGCGAAACTCGTTGTTGTATATGTAGTCCACGTTGAACACGGTAGACAGGCGCAGTCCTTTCATGAACGTGTAGCCAGCCTCGGCAGAGGCAAACGTGCGCGCCACATGGCTCTTGTGGGTGTTGATCTCGTTTTCCTGCACAAGGTTCATGTTGTTGAGCTCCTTGATGTTGGTGTTGTAGGAGCCGTCCTCATTGTAGATAGGTATTGACGGCGTGAGCACCGTCTTCAAGGCATACATCGGGTTGCTGTAATAGTAGCCGCCAGGCAGGGGCTTCTCCCTTGTCAACGAGAACATCCCGTTCATGGACAAGTCGAGCTTCCTGTATTTGTTGCTCACGTTTATATGGCCGCTGTATCGTTCAAATCCGGAGTTGCGAGCCACGTTCTGCTGGTTGGTATAGTTGAGCGAGCCAGCGAACTTGGAACTTTCATTGCCTCCCGTCACCGAGAAGTCGTAGTTTTGCTGCAAGGCTTTCCTGAAGAGGGCTTTCTGCCAGTCGGCATAACCGTTGGATGGCTTTTGGGCATATCGGTCTATGACCTGTTCGGCATGCTCTTTTGCCAGCTCAGCCGTCTCGCCGGCATCCAAGTTGGCATTGGTGAGTCCTTCGAGTATCAACTGGCGCCGCTCTTCACCGCCCATTGTCGGCCGGAAGTTGTAGGCCATGTCTGATATTCCGAAACTCGCCTTCAGGTTATACGAGGTCTTGCCCTGCACGCCTTTCCGGGTAGTGATAAGCACCACGCCGTTGGCGCCTCTCGCGCCATAGAGCGAGGCTGAGGCGGCGTCTTTCAATATGGTGACGTTTTCGATGTCGGCGGGATTGAGGGTGCTCAATATGCCCAGTCCGCCAGTGTTCATGTCGTTCACGGATAGGTCGCCCGACATCACGGGCACGCCGTCGAGCACATACAATGGTTCGTTGGAAGCCGAAAGGGAGCCTATGCCACGTATGCGAATAGAGGAACTCGCGCCCGGAGTGCCACTGTTTGTGGTGATTGAGATACCTGAAAGGTTACCCTCCATCATCTGCGACAAGGAGATGACCGGCAGGTCTTTTTGCTTGTCAACACTCATCACCGAGGCGGAGCCAGTGTAGGCTCCCTTGCGAACATTGCCATATCCTGTCACCACCACCTCGTTGAGTTCGGAGACGTCATCGGAGAGCTGGATTGTGGGCACTGCCGCCACACCGCGCACGCTGACCCTCTTGCTGACAGTCTGCATGCCCACGAGACTCACCTCAAGGTCGTATGTGCCGTCCTTGGGAAGCCGCAGGCTGAAGCGGCCATTGGCATCGGTGAGGCAACCATCCTTTATCGATTTCACGTAGACACTCACGCCTGGCAAAGGCACGCCATTGGCATCGGTGACGGTTCCAGTCACCCTCGAACTGTTTTGCCGCACCTCTCGCACGGCAACACTCTTGATTGTACCATTTCCTGCCAACATCCCCACCGGAGCGGCAGCCAAGGAAGCGATGACACAAATCATCATCTTGTGATTCATAGGCAATATTCGCTATTTGTTAACAATTCGACGGCAAAGTTAATATTTTTTCTCTAAATTCAAACCATTTTACACAAAAGTGTGATAATTCTCTTATTTTTCTTGCTTTTTGTCAAACACGCAATAGCGTTTTCAATGTCCACCGTATTTCATATACTCAACTTTCCCACATGGTGTCACAGGCTTTGCCGTATTAACTTTACTAAAATGCCAAAAAACTCACGTCTGTATTATCCGCGTTTTCAGGATAACTCATTACCTTTGTGTCTACAAACAAGACCCTCCGCCTCGCGGAGACAAACAAATTGCAAAAAATTAAGGCTAAAATGCGAAAAGGAAAAAGTTTTATGGCGCGGATATTGTGGCTCGCAATCATCATGCTCATGCTTGCCACGGGAGCGACGATGCGCGACGGAAAGATATTCGGACACGACTTGCGCGAGTCACGGAGCCAGCACGCCGACACGCCGCGACAGGGCGACACGCTGAGCGTGCAGCCCGACGGCGGCATCATTGTCAACACCAGGCCATTGGCCAAGGACGTGTCGGGATACGGCGGCCCCGTGCCATTGTTGATACACGTCAGCAAGGACGGCATGGTGACCAAGGTAGAGGCGTTGCCAAACTCTGAGACCCCAGACTTCTTCGACAGGGCAAAGACCCTGTTCGGCAAATGGCAAGGCAAGACCGTGGACGAGGCTATCAATGAGAAGGTGGACGGAGTGTCGGGAGCCACGTTCTCATCGAGGGCCATCATCGAGAACATGCGACGCGGACTGGCCTTTGCCAAGCACGACAGCGAGACGGCGCGAGCCTCCACGGCCCCTGATGGATGGACCATAGGCGGCATAGCCGCGCTCATGGTGGCTTTGCTCGGCGCCATCGTGCCACTTTTCTCGCACAGTCGCCGCTGGCAACGCATCCAGCTCGCGCTCAACGTGGTGGTGCTTGGACTGTGGACTGGCACGTTTGTCTCCTACGCGCTTTTCATGCGTCTGTTTGCCGGAGGCATAAGCCTCGCCACCTTCGGCTCGCTTGCCGCACCGCTCGTCATGGTAATCGTGGCGTTGGTCTATCCGCTTGCTGGCAAGCATGGCTACTATTGCGCCCACATCTGTCCATTCGGCTCCGCACAGGAACTCGCCGGAATGCTCAAGAGGCGCAAGCCACGGATGTCGCCACGCCTCAGCAGGGCACTCAACACGTTGCGCAAGGTGCTGTGGGTGGTGCTCATGGCACTCATGCTCACTGGCACGTGGACGGCATGGATGGACTACGAGTTGTTCACGGCGTTTCTCTTCACATCGGTTCCAATAGCGGTGACGGTCGTAGCCGTGCTCTTCCTTGTCTTGTCGGTATGGGTGCCACGCCCTTATTGCAGGTTCGTGTGCCCCACGGGAACGTTAATCAGAAATTAGACAGACTCACTATATAAACAATGAAAAGAAACTCTGTCTTTCTTGGCATGGCCCTCACCACGATAATCACCGTGATTGCTTCGTGCGGCACGACCAAGAAAACCATAAAAAACAATAACAACAATAACAACGACACGACACTCGCGCAAGGCACCGCAGTCAAGCAGCCAAACTTCGTCATGCCTGGCAAGGAGGCTCGCGCCGTGTGGGTCGCAACGATAGGCGGCATAGACTGGCCCCGCCGCCGCTTCACGGAGGATTCGCAGAAGGCATGGTATACGCAGATGCTCGACACGCTGCAAAGGCTAAACGTCAACACGGTGTTTTTCCAAGTGCGCCCCAAGGCCGACGCGTTCTACGACTCGCCCTACGAGCCATGGAGCCAATACGTGACGGGCTATCGTGGCAAGGCACCAACATACGACGTGCTGAAATGGGTCATCAGCGAGACACACCGACGCGGCATGTCGTTTCACGCGTGGATAAACCCATATCGCGTGGACCAGAAACAGCGACAGGGCGACAAGTTTGGCAAGCTCGACCCGAGAATACCGCAAGGCATCGTGAAAGACTACCGCATGGTGAGGGTATACAACCCCGCCATGCCCGAGACCAGGCAAAGGGTCAGTTCCATAGTGGCCGACCTACTGCGTCGCTACGACGTGGACGGCATTCACCTCGACGACTATTTCTACCCGGCATTGCAGAAGGGCGAGAAGATGAAAGACGAGGCCGAATACCGACGCTACGGCAAGGGATTCGCATCGGTGGCAGAGTTCAGGCGCGCCATGGTCGACTCGCTCATCGTGGCCATGCACGACACCATAAAGGCCATCAAGCCCAACGCCGTGTTCTCCATATCGCCGCAAGGCAACTATGAGAACAACTACAACTCCATGTATGCCGACATAGCCTTGTGGTCGGCACGTGGCTGGTGCGACGTCATCATCCCGCAACTCTACTGGAGCACCGAGCGATGGTTCCTGCCTCGCCTGAAATGGTTCTCCGAGAACGCCACGACGAAGACGAAACTGCTCATAGGCTATGCGCTCTACCGGTTCGGCGAGAAGGCCAAGAGCAGCGTGTATCGCACGGCAGACGACCTGGCGAAGCAAATAGACGCGGCGCGGGCCGACGGCAAGGTGTCGGGGGCGGCGCTTTACAGTGCCTATTGGCTGATGAACAACCCCGTGAGCATCAATGGCGTGATAGCCTCGCGCTTCCCACACATCAGCCTCGCGCCATATCTCGGACAAGGCGACGAGAACAAGCCCGACGCGCCACAATCGCTCACCGCGACAGGAAGGAAACTGAGCTGGAGCGCGGTGGATGGTTGCTATTACGCCGTTTACAAGGCCGAGGGCGAGAAAGCGGAACTCGAGGCCGTGGTCTACGACACCAACGCCACGGCAAAAACCGATGCCACGTATTTTATAACCGCCGTGAAAAAAGGCTGCAACGCCGAGAGCCTGCCATCAACGCTCGTGACCACAAAAGAACTGCCTGCAAACATGGCATCGCGATAACGGCGTAAGGCCGTCGCGATTCAAGCGTAAAGCCATCGCGATTCAAGCGTAAGGCCATCGCGATTCAAGCGTAAGGCCGACGCGATTCAAGCGTAAGGCCGGAGGGCACAAAAATAGCCACAAACGGCATTGCATCGCATATTTTGTCCACAATGCGAATGACGACACGTTTTTTTGGCACAATAGTTGCAGATATTAACCATATAGTGTAAATTTGCACCGATTAATTCAAAAAAGAAAGGAAGACTTCATAAATGACCAGTCAGTTTTCACCAAAGGTATCAGAGATTCTTGCCTTCAGCAGAGAAGAGGCGACCCGCCTGGCCAGCAGTTTCGTGGGGCCAGAGCACCTTCTGCTCGGCATCCTGAGGGAGAAGACATCCCCCGTGGCCGACTTGTTCAGGCAACTGAACATCAACAGCCAAGCCATAAAGGAAGAGCTTGAGGAAAAAGTGCGCGAAGACGAGATAGCAGAACCTGTGAACGCCAGTGAGCTCGTGCTCAACAACCAGGCAAGCAACATCCTGAGACTTGCCGTGCTCGAAGCCCGCCTGCAACATACGCAAATGGTAGACGTGCAACACTTGCTGCTCGCCATGCTGCACGACAATGCCGACAACATGGCAAAGAAAGTGCTTGAGATGAACAACCTCGACTATGAGACAGCCGTGAGACTGCTCAGCAAGCCTGCCACGAAAGACGGCATAGGACTGCCAGACGAGGAGATGGACGATTACGACGAGGACAACCCCTCGGCAAAGCAAGGAAATGGCAACGGGAAACAGCAAGCCACCGCCACGCAACCGCAAGGCAACGGCAAGACCCCGGTGCTCGACAACTTCTCGACAGACCTCACCAAGGCTGCGGCGGAAGGCAAGCTCGACCCAGTGGTGGGAAGGGAGAAAGAGATACAACGCGTCATCGAGATTCTCGGACGCAGGAAAAAGAACAACCCCATACTCATCGGCGAACCCGGTGTGGGAAAGAGCGCGATTGTGGAGGGTCTGGCACAGCTCATCGCCAGCCACAAGACATCGCCCATGCTCTTCAACAAGCGCGTGGTGAGCCTCGACATGACCGCCATCGTGGCAGGCACGAAATACCGCGGACAGTTTGAGGAGCGCATACGCGCCCTGCTCAAGGAACTGGAGAACAACCCCAACATCATAGTCTTCATCGACGAGATCCACACAATCATCGGAGCAGGATCCACGCCTGGCAGCATGGATGCAGCCAACATCATGAAGCCGGCATTGGCACGCGGCACGATACAGTGCATAGGCGCCACGACGGTGGACGAATATCGCAAGTCGATAGAGAAAGACGGAGCGCTGGAGCGCAGGTTCCAAAAGGTGATGGTAGAACCCACGACAAAGGACGAAACCTTGCAGATACTGCTCAACGTCAAGGAGCGCTACGAGGAGCACCACTGCGTGAACTACACCGAGGACGCATTGAAAGAGGCCGTGAGACTTGCCGACCGCTATATCACCGACCGCTTCATGCCCGACAAGGCGATAGACATCATAGACGAGGTGGGATCGCGCGTGCATCTGAAGAACGCCAAGGTGCCGCAAGAGATCACCGACAAGGAAAAAGAAATAGAGACGGTAAAGCAGAAAAAGCAGGAAGCCGTCGGCGCGCAAAACTTTGAGCTCGCGGCAAACTACCGCGACCAGCAAACCAAACTGGAGCAAGACCTGCGCCTGATGCAACAAGAGTGGCAGAAAGGCGACGCGCAAACCAGGCAGACCGTGACAGAGAGCGAAGTGGCGGCGGTGGTGTCGATGATGACGGGCATACCCGTGCAACGCATGGCCGAGGCTGAAGGCAAGCGATTGCGCAACATGGGCGCGGAGCTGAAGAAAGTGGTAATCGGGCAAGACGGTGCCATAGAGAAGATGGTGAAAGCCATACAGCGCAACCGCGTGGGACTGAAAGACCCCAACCACCCGATAGGCGCGTTCATGTTCCTTGGCCCGACAGGCGTGGGTAAGACTTACCTCGCCAAGCGCCTCGCCGAGAGGATGTTCGGCTCGAAGGATGCCTTGATACGCGTGGACATGAGCGAGTTCACGGAGAGCTTCAACGTGTCGCGACTCGTAGGCGCGCCTCCAGGATACGTGGGCTACGACGAGGGCGGACAACTCACCGAGCAGGTGCGTCGCCACCCCTACTCCATCGTGCTGCTCGACGAGATTGAGAAAGCTCACGGCAACGTGTTCAACCTCTTGCTGCAAGTGCTCGACGAGGGCAGGCTCACCGACGGCAACGGCAGACTCGTGGACTTCCGCAACACGGTGATAATAATGACCTCCAACGCCGGCACGCGCCAGCTGAAGGAGTTCAGCCGTGGCGTGGGCTTCAACGCCGGCGGCATAACCAACGCCGCCAACATGAACAGCAAGGACAGGCAATACGCGCGGTCGATAATACAGAAGAGCCTCTCGAAGCAGTTCTCGCCTGAGTTCCTGAACCGCCTCGACGAGATAATCACTTTCGACCAACTCGACCTCGGAGCGATAAAGCAAATCATCGACATCGAACTCGCCGGCCTGCGCAAGCGCGTGGCAGAGCTGGGGCTCACCATATCGCTCACCGACAAGGCCAAGGAGTTCGTAGCGACCAAGGGCTACGACATACAGTTTGGCGCAAGGCCACTGAAGCGCGCCATACAGACCTATATCGAGGACGGACTATCCGAGATGATACTGTCGGAAGAGGTAAGCCAAGGCGACATCATCGTCATAGACAAGGCCGAGGGAAAGGACGAGCTGACATTCAGCGACACCAAGCCATCCGCCAAGGAGCAGGGGCAAAACGACGAGTAGGGGTTTCCCCCTCATGGCATAGGGAAAAGCCACGATAACTATGAGAACTATATCATAACTTTGCAACATGAAAAACAACATGAACGACAACTCTTAAAACGATATAGCTATGAAAAGGTTATTTACAGCAATCGCACTCTTGCTCACGCTCACGCTAAGCGCTTCTGCCATGAGCTATGACCAGGCTCGAGACCAGGCTCTCTTCCTGACCGACAAGATGGCATATGAGCTCAACCTCACTGACCAGCAGTATGAGGCAGCCTATGAGATAAACCTCGATTACCTCATGCGTATCGACAATGCCGATGACCTCTATGGGGCATATTGGAGGCAGAGGAACCTCGACTTGAGCTACATACTGCTCGACTGGCAGTATCGCGCCTACGTCGACGCGGCTTACTTCTACCGCCCGCTCTACTGGAACGGCGGCTACTGGCACTTCGGCATCTACGCCCGGTACCCACACCGCGACTTCTTCTACTTCGGATGCCCAAACTTCGTGTGGACTTACAGTGGTGGCCACTCTTGGCTACACAACGGGGGACGCTCATGGTATTATGGTCGCCACTGGAACGGCCCACGCGACGGTGGCCCTCACCCAGGAATGAGGCGCAATTGGGATAACGGACGATACGGCGCGGGATTTGTCTACCAACCTGGGCAGCGCAACTGGGCACAAGCCCCACAACGTGGATTCAGGCCAAACGGCAACCGTCCGAACTGGAATCGCCCTAATGGTCGCCCATCCGACAATCGTCCTAATGGCAACAGCCCATTCGGCAACCGCCCGAACGGCAACCGCACATTTGGAAACATGAGACCACAAGGCGGCAACGACGCGCCTCGCAACAACAACCGTTCGTTCGGCACGCCACGCGAGAGCAGCACTCGCTCCACCGTGAACCGCACGCAAGAACGCACGTTCGGCAGTGGCTCGTTTGGCAACCGCAACGACACGCCAAGAGGAACGTTCCAGCCCCAACAGGGCAATCCTTCACGCACGTTCTCGTCACCGTCACGCTCGTCTTCATCAAGCTCATTCGGTGGCGGACGCAGCACAGGGTCATTCGGAAACAGGGGCAACTCTGGTGGCGGATCCTTCGGTGGCGGCTCTTTCGGCAGAAGGTAAGGCAGAGCGTTTACACATTATATTATATATAAGACTAATAAAGTTGTTTGCGGAACGTAACGACAGTTACGCATCCGCAAACAACTTTTTTTATAGCCTTTTCTTCACCTTTCTATCATTATTTTCGTAATTTTGCTTTGAAATAAAGAAAAAAAGAAAAGCCATGCCTTTAAGACTTCCTGATAAACTCCCCGCCATAGACATCTTGAAAAAAGAGAACATCTTCGTGATGGACGAGACGCGTGCTCACTCGCAACAGATTCGCCCCTTGCGCATCGTGATCCTCAATCTCATGCCTATGAAGGTGACGACAGAGACCGACCTCATAAGGTTGCTCTCGAACACGCCACTGCAAATGGAGATATATTTCATGAAACTCAAGAGCCATACGTCAAAAAACACTCCTGTGGAGCACATGATGATGTTCTACCGTGACTCTGAGGAACTCATGAAGCAAAAGTTTGACGGGATGATCGTCACTGGCGCACCAGTGGAGACCATCCCATACGAGAACGTGGACTATTGGAAAGAGTTCAACCAGATAGTGGACTGGGCTCGCCACAACGTGCAGTCCACACTTTATCTATGCTGGGGCGCCATGGCAGCCATGTACCATTTCTATGGCATACCAAAGTATCAGCTCCCGATGAAAAAGTTTGGCATATTCAAGACTTATCCATCCGACGAGCAGTTGCCCATATTCCGCGGTTTCGACGACCTATTCTACATGCCCCACTCGCGCCACACAGAGGTGAGACAATCCGACATCGAGAAAGTGCCAGAGCTAAGCATAATAGCCAAGTCGCCTGAAGCTGGTGTCAGTATTGTCAGCTCACGCAACGGCCGCGACTTTTATATCCTTGGACACTTGGAATACGCGCCCAACACGCTCGACAATGAGTACCATCGTGACCTTGGCAAACGCGACGACGTTGCCCTGCCACAACATTACTATCGCGACGACGACCCGGAGCGAGGCTACAAAGTGAGATGGCGCTCAGCGGCCAACTTGTTTTATAGCAATTGGATAGACTATTACGTTTACCAAGAGACGCCATTCAACATAGGCGACATCAAATGAATGGTCGCAAAGGGATATGGAAATAGCGAAATGTTAAACAAGAGTTAAAATATCAATTTTGTTCTCTATATAGAAGCAAAAACATTACCTTTGCACTCGCTTTTGAGAAATAAAGCATGGGTGGTTACCAGAGTGGCCAAATGGGGCAGACTGTAAATCTGCTGGCTCTTGCCTTCGGTGGTTCGAATCCATCACCACCCACAAAGAATAATATTTTTCGTAACTTTATACATGTTTAGTAATGCCGTAGCCACTGTGAAGTGCCTACGGTTTTTTTGTGTGCTTTGAAGCAAGGGCATTTTACCTTTCAAAAACAAAAAGACACAAAACAAAAGTAAACAAAGACAAAAACAAGGTTGTGCTCGCACACAATTCGTTGATTTACATCAAAAACATGAAAAGTAACGGCAATTTCTTTCAAAAAGATTTGGAGCATATTAAATATATTCGTAACTTTGCACCCGTAAACAAGAGGTTAATACCTCAAATACAAGGATAGAACAAGTTAGTAGATTTTTCATATAGGTTTTTAGTTTTTAGGTTTTGATAGATTGTTTTTTTTAAATTTCAAAGGTATTTAGTTTTAGGTTAAAGATTAGTTTTATTTTCAGGTAACAATTTGATGCAAGATAGTTGGTTGACGCCGTGAGGCGGAAACCTTCAATCGAGCTCAAAACTAAGAGGAATTAATTGTAATTCACAATACACAGGCAGCAATCGTGAGATTTCTGCCTGTTTTCATGTTTAGGAGCTACTGTCTTCCTTTCATTTTGAAGAATCTTGCTATGGGTTCCATGAAACGCGACACGGTTTGCGGTCGTGGGTAACTTGTGGACACCGACATACCGCTATAATATACGAACAAGTGCCGCTTGACCCTCGACAAGGCCACGTATAGTTTCCTCGCATCTTCCTCCAACGCCGTAGAGTCGTTAAGATTATAGAAACTTGGGATTCTACCATCCACGGCATCAAACACTATCACGTTGTCAAACTCCAAGCCCTTAGCCTTATGGATGGTGGAGACGAACACCTTGTCGTCAAGCGATGAGGATCCGCAGATGTCCGCTTCCTTAAACGTGCTGATTTCCATGATATGATTCTCCAGCTGCTCCTTAAGCGATGGTTCCTCGGCTTGTTTTATAACATCGCAGTCAAGGAAACGCAACACATAGTCGATTTTAGCTATTGGCTTTATTATTCTTTCCCCCACCAAGAAGTCATAAAAGCGAATTATCTCAGCCGTCAGTGCCGACTTGTCACACACGGCCCTGGCATAAAGTTTACCGCACGCCTTACAATAAATATCAGCATAGCTTCGCCTAAGTTTTTCGGCAAAAGACTTAACGGACTGCTTGTCGAGAAAATCATTCTGCCGTCCTATCACATTCAGCCCCTTTTCATGACAATATTTCACGAGCGACACCGTGGCATTGACATCATCATCGGCAAGGTGCGAGTTCTCTCCTTCCAGCCCTATCTCCATAAGCAACGACTTGAGCTTGAACGCCTTGAGATCCGGACGAAGAAGGCGTATGAGCTTCAGGGAGTCGAAACACACGGGCTGAAGAGCACACCAGTTGGCATCCGGAAGATAATCTTTCAAGCGGAAGTACATTATATGATAATCGAACGTGGCATTATGCGCCAACAGGGGAGCTCCATTGGCAAAGTCGAGAAAAGCCTTGAATCCCTCAGCGGGAGAACATATCTTGTTGTGTTTCCGCTCTTCAATGATTGGGTTCACGATGTCGCCAAGCATCACAGGTATGGGGCGACGCGTTTCCATGTACACACAGAACTTGCCAACAACCTCGCCCCGCCTTATCCGCTCCGCAGCTATCTGGATGACATCATCCTCAAAAACGTTCAAGCCTGTGGTCTCGGTATCGAACACCACTATGTCATCATTGTCATAGACTCGCAAGAATCGCCTAAGATAAGTGTCATGGCCATCAGTTACACCACTTAGCAAGTCTGTAGGCGCCATGGCAAGCGTCCTTAGCTTATGCACAAGGTTTCGAGCCGTAGCTGCCGTGGCACAGACCTTCATTCCTTGCAATATCTGCGCCCAAGCAAGGGAGTTGAGCTCATTGTTGACAACACTGAGGTGTGCCACGAGAAGCTTCACCTCTGGCGTGGAGAAAAGGTCGGTGCCCGAAATCTTGAAATGAGGCACTCCAACCTCATGGAGGCGGTCGCTGACCTCATCGGCATCACGATTGGAGTTGACCACTATGGCCGTGGTAGTTGTCCTATCTTCCGCCATGAGCTTTTTCGTCAACCTCACCACGTCGTCAATCTCCGTAAAGAGATTCTCCGAACGGCACAAAATGAGGCTGGAGCTATCGTCTATGGCAGCATTGCCTGGCTGGGGCAGGAGAGCTGGGTCAGAACGCAAGTTGGCTATTGCGTAATCGTTGAGCATCTCCACAATGTCTCTCGGCTGCCTATGGTTGACGCCAAGGTGATGCACGTTACCCTTGCACTGCTCCTTGAGGGCGTTGAGCGTGGCAAGTTTCGCGCCCATGAACGAGAATATGGCCTGCTGCTCGTCACCAAGACAGACAAAGCAACCGTCTTCGGCACGCAAATGGTTGATTATGGCAAGTTGAAGAGGATTGAGGTCTTGCACTTCGTCGACCTGTATCCACGAATACCGCTTGCCGTCAGTGTATTTGCACAAAGTGTCATAGGTAAGTTGCAACAAGTCCTCAAAATCGAGCAAACAGTTTTGGCGTTTATAAGCAACATAAGCGTGGGCGTAACGAGCCTTGGTCAGAAGTTGCGTGGCTTGGTAACGCATGCGCTGTGGGAAAACAGGCTGGCACACAAGGTCAAGGTAGAAGTCGGCATGATCGTAAAGGTCTATCATGAGCGAAGCGTCGAAAGGCTTGCGCATCGCCTTAGCCAACTCTTTCATGGCCACGACATCCTCCGCCGTGACGCACTCGGGATGGATTCGCAAGCCACGTGGCACACCGTTAATGATGTCGCTCATGAAATGTGAGAAAAACATGATTTGCGCATGCGCTTTCTTCTTGTTAAAGTCACGTCTTACCGCATCCTCGTCCTCATTAAGGTATTGTGCGAGTATGCTGTCAACTGTATCATCATCAATGATTGCGCTCTCAGCTGGCACTATGTTGTTGGTGAAAAGAAAACGGGAGCAAAACCTGTGGACGTTTCCCACGAATACATCTTCGGCCTTATCCTTTCCTACCCTTATGTCAACACGCTCGCGCATGCCGCGCGCCGCGCGATTGGTAAACGTCAAGCACAGCATATCGTCCGCCTTCACGCCGTTGGCGAGAGCTTGACGAATGCGCTCGGCAAGAATTTGCGTCTTGCCACATCCTGGGGGAGCGAGCACGAGATGCTGACCATGCTTGATGTCAAGAATTTCTTGTTGCGACTTGTCGGGTGTCCACTGTAAGCCTTGCTCCATAATAGCTATATAACAAATTACTCTTTCGTAGATGGATAAAAAGTGAGGGCGACCATCATGGCCGCCCTCACCTTTTTGGTTATTTAATAATTCAGCAGCTGCACTTCCAAGGTTTCAACTGCTTGAAGAAGTCGTTGCCCTTGTCATCCACGAGGATGAATGCAGGGAAGTCTTTAACGGTAATCTTCCAGATAGCCTCCATGCCGAGCTCTGGGTACTCCACGCACTCAATGCTCTTGATGCTGCTCTGAGAGAGAACGGCGGCAACACCACCTATGGTGCCAAGGTAGAAACCACCATGCTTCTTGCAAGCATCCGTGACGACCTGGCCACGATTTCCCTTGGCAATCATCACGAGACTTCCGCCGTGATCCTGAAACTCGTCAACGTATGGGTCCATACGGTTGGCCGTGGTTGGGCCCATCGAACCACATGGATAACCCTTTGGAGTCTTGGCTGGTCCGGCATAGAGGATAGGGTGATCCTTGAAGTACTGTGGCAAGTCCTCGCCAGCGTCCAAACGAGCCTTGAGCTTGGCGTGAGCGATGTCGCGAGCCACGATGATGGTACCATTCAAGCTGACACGTGTGCTGACAGGATACTTTGTCAACTCTGCACGTACGGCGTCGATACCCTTGTCGAGGTCGATCTCGATGCCCTTGGCACCCTCGCCTGGCTTGCGAAGCTCCTCAGGAATCAACTCTGATGGGTTGTCATCCATCTTCTCCAACCAGATACCGTCCTTATTAATCTTGGCCTTGATGTTGCGGTCGGCAGAACAGCTCACGCCCATACCGATAGGGCAACTTGCGCCATGACGTGGCAAGCGAATCACACGGATGTCGTGAGCCAGGTACTTGCCACCGAACTGTGCGCCGAGGCCAATCT
>ERZ808252.865-NODE-865-length-25979-cov-40.837679_pt1 | contig 25979 bp, 22 predicted proteins | sample MGYA00521242_ERZ808252 | MGnify/ENA primary metagenome ERZ808252 (study PRJEB31516, sample SAMN03275581) | gut metagenome | biome: mammalia-associated habitat; material: feces | host: Papio cynocephalus | place: Kenya | collected 2012-08-07 ...
GCACGATAAAAATCCAAAGAACATACAGATATTCTTTGTCTGCTAATTTAAGGATTAGAGATAAAAGTCATTGGAGTTGGAAACAACACAGACATTAACGACATGTTTACTTTGTAACAATGAGCGAGATAGGGAATAAAATAAAGGGAGTGTTTGGCGGAGCCGCTGTCTACAAAGATCCTGCCAATTATGACGTGTTCAACGGGAGGAATCTGCCTTCTTTCGTCAAGGACTACTTGATTTCTACCCATATCTCAAGTGACGGAACTTTTCAACGGGCAGCACTTGCTCGTTTCTTGGATGAACACATACCTAATGATAATAGTGCTATTGTTGCTCGACTGAGAAGAGGAGAGACTTTGACACTTCTGACTCGTTTTGATGTCTTGACAAGTTTGGCTCAAAATAAGACCATGTTTCAAATACCAGACATGGGAATAAAGGCAAGTGACACGCTGATTCCTGATTATTTGGTTGAGGAATACCCTGATGACTTGATAGATGGCGAGAAATGGGGTATAATGAAGATAGTCTATATGATGCCTCAAGAGAATAAACGAGGATATGTGGAAATGGTAAATTTCAAGCCTTTCCGCCCTATGAAAAAATTGGATATGGATTATATACGGCAATGCCGTTCAAAATTCACATTGGAGGAATGGGTTGATGTGCTAATCTCGGCAATGGAATACACACCTTCTGCGTTTAAGAATATGACACAGAAGCTGGAATTTGTCACACGGCTGTTGCCGTTTGCCGAGCCGCGCCTGAATCTTATAGAGCTAGCCCCGAAAGGAACAGACAAGAGCTATGTGTTTGGCAATCTTTCAAAGTTTGCCTGGCTTGTCAGTGGAGGAAAGGTATCCCGCGCCAAATTGGTTTACGACAAATCAACTAAGGCTCCTGGTATTATGCGATTCTATGACCTTGTGGCATTTGATGAAATCTCATCCATTACATTCTCAGATAATTCAGAAATGCAGTCATTCTTGAAGAATTATTTGGAGTATGGTCGTGCAACAGTTGACAATTATGAGTTTATGTCCGAATGTGGTTTGATGTTGTTGGGCAATATATTGTTGTCACAAGACAATCAGCCGTTGGACTATCGCTATTTTGACTCTTTGCCAGAAGTCTTTAGAGAGTCCGCCTTGCTTGACCGTTTTCATGGTATGATAGAAGGCTGGCTGCTACCTCGTGTCAATGTGGATATGGCATTGCACGATTGGACTCTTAATGTTGAGTTCTTTTCAGAAGTTCTTCACCATCTACGTACAGAGTCTGTCTATTCTCAGATTGTTGATGAAGTGGTAGTTGTGCCTAGAGGGGCAGATATGCGACATACAAAAGCTGTAAAAAGAGTGGCTACTGCCTATTTGAAGTTACTTTTTCCTCATGTGATATCGTCAGATATGCTTAATCTGGATGATTTCAATACATATTGCTTGCAACCAGCTATTCGCAGGCGTGATATTGTTAGGGAACAGTGTAGCAATATTGATGCAGAGGCTTCATTCTCGAGACCAATGCCAAAGTATTCGTTGATAGCCCATTAGCGCAACCATCTTCCCCATCCGGGATAAGAAAACCCAAATTAACGGGGGGGGGAACCGGAAGTCTAACAAAGGGCGCAGCTAGGGTTTTGGCCACTCACATGCGACAGTCTTGAGGGTCAGAAACTAGCGACTGCAATCACCCGGCGTGCCTTGTTGAACTTGACAATCTGGCCGTTGCCATAAATCCAGTCCATGCGTCCGCTGCCCGACTTGACTTTGCGGCGGGGCTTCCCCTTGGCCAGCTGCACCTCTGCGGCGGTGAAGCCCTTGGCCACACGGCCCTGACGGATGAGTTCGCGGTGGGCGGCACTCACGTTGTAGCGTTTCCACACGTCACCCTCGCCAAAAAGGAAAGCGTAGTAGTCCTCGCGCTGTCCGTCAATGTCTCCAATCACACTCTCGTTGGCAATGGCCACATCCTTGGTGTAGAGTTCGCCGGTCTTGGTTGACTTCAGTGTCATCGTCACCCGCTTGGAACCCGCCTTGGGGCGTACCTGCACAATCCTGAAGCCAGACAGGCGGATGATGTTCACCTCATCGCCACTGGCATTCTGCATCGTGGTGCGGTATTTGGTATAAACGGTCTTGTTGACATAAGGTGCGTATTCACCAGCCAAAGCCCCCACCTCATCGGCAAGTTCAAACGCCCCCTTGAATGTGTGGTGCACATTGCCTCCGCCAAACTCGTCCTCGCGCATTCCGCTGTTGGTGCGACTGATGGCCACGTTCTGGAAAAACTCGCGGCCCTTGCTGTCGGCCACAATGAGCTTGACCGGAAAGCGGCGCGTGCCCACACCGACGGCAACAACCTTCACCTCAGTGCCCTTTGGCACAGAAACCTCCTCGCAGCCATCGCCGTTCAGCTCGGTGTCCTCATAGTAGACGGTGCCGTTGGTAAAGAGCGTGGCTCCCTTCAGCTTCTCGCGCGCCACGTCGACATCACCCAGATAGGCCAGCGTGGGCACGCCCATCTTGCCACCGCAGTAGTTCTCGAAAGAGCCGCTGGGCACCTGGTAATAGTAGTCGTTGCCATCATCAGGGCAGCGGAAATTGATGTTGGCATGGCCGTCGTCCGTCTCCGTATGCCCCTTGTACACCATAATGTGGTGGCGAAGCTTTCCGTTGCTCACCTCGCGCCCAGTCGAGGCGTTGCAGAAGGTGTTGACAATCAAATCGTATTTTTCGGGCATCACCATGAACTTCATTCCCGGTTTCCAGTCGCACAGGCTGTAGAACCTGAAGTTCTGCGCAATGAAGTCCTGCGGCTCCTCGGCGGTCACACCACGGTCTGCCTTCACACCGTCAGCCCTGGTCACGACCTTTGCGCCCTTTGTCTTTACAAAATAGTCATTCTGACCGCATACAGAGAGCGCGGACAGTAGCAGTGTCATACTGAAGAAGAGACCTTTCATAAGAATATCAGCTATTGGTTGCGTTGCAAAGATAGGTATATTTTTTTATAATTCCAAATCGGCCATTAGATTTCGTCCCAGGTTGCTGTTTGTGTCGGACAGCTTGCTGTCGGCAGTGCTGAAGCCAAAGCGGGCCATGGTGATACGCCGACGGCAGCAATATACCGAAAGAAACAGTGGCAAGAGGCTGACAGACAGGGAAATAATCTCGTGTGAATGCTTATTTCGGTCTAACGACAGATTTGGGATAATATGACAAAATGGCGTGACAAAGAGGCACCAGCAAGCAGAAAAAAATATTTTGGCACGCGCTTTGCAATTAAAAGACCGAAGTGTTCCGCCGGGCACTACAAAACCGGCACAGCATTCACACTTGACAATAACAAAAATAAAATAAACAGAATTATGGGAAAGATTATTGGAATCGATTTAGGAACTACGAACTCATGCGTTGCCGTGTTTGAGGGCAACGAACCAGTAGTTATCGCGAACTCGGAAGGCAAGCGCACAACCCCTTCAGTGGTAGGTTTCGTCAAGGACGGCGAGCGCAAGGTGGGTGACCCTGCCAAGCGCCAGGCCATCACCAATCCGAAGAACACCGTTTACTCTATCAAGCGTTTCATGGGTGAGACCTACGAGCAGTGTGCCAAGGAGGTTACACGCGTTCCGTTCTCGGTGGTGAACGAGGGTGGCTACCCCCGTGTTGACATTGAGGGCCGCAAATATACGCCGCAGGAGATTTCGGCAATGATTCTCCAGAAGATGAAGAAGACGGCCGAGGATTATCTTGGACAGGAAGTGACAGATGCCGTTATCACCGTTCCGGCTTACTTCTCAGACTCTCAGCGCCAGGCCACCAAGGAGGCCGGACAGATTGCCGGCCTGAACGTCCGCCGTATTGTGAACGAGCCTACGGCCGCAGCCCTCGCCTATGGCGTGGACAAGTCAAACAAGGACATGAAGATTGCCGTGTTCGACCTCGGTGGCGGTACATTCGATATCTCCATCCTTGAGTTCGGTGGCGGCGTGTTCGAAGTGCTTTCGACCAACGGTGACACCCATCTGGGTGGTGACGACTTCGACCAGGTTATCATAGACTGGCTGGTTCAAGAGTTCAAGAACGACGAGGGCGCAGACCTCAGCAAAGACCCGATGGCCATGCAACGCCTGAAGGAAGCTGCCGAGAAAGCTAAGATTGAGCTGTCAAGCTCCACCTCGACCGAGATTAACCTGCCTTACATCATGCCTGTCGGCGGAGTGCCCAAGCATCTGGTGAAAACCCTCACGAGGGCTAAGTTCGAGCAGCTGGCCCACAATTTGATTCAGGCTTGTCTTGTACCTTGCCAGAATGCCATGCGCGATGCCAAGCTGAACACGTCAGATATTGACGAGGTAATCCTTGTTGGTGGCTCGAGCCGTATCCCCGCAGTGCAGACACTGGTGAAGAACTACTTTGGCAAAGAGCCTTCGAAGGGTGTCAACCCCGACGAGGTGGTGGCCGTAGGTGCAGCCATCCAGGGTGCCATTCTGAACAAGGAAGAGGGCGTGGGCGATATCGTGCTGCTTGACGTTACGCCGCTGACCCTTGGCATCGAGACCATGGGCGGTGTGATGACCAAGCTGATTGACGCCAACACAACCATCCCGTGCAAGAAGAGTGAGGTGTTCTCTACCGCAGCTGACAACCAGACGGAGGTGACCATCCATGTGCTTCAGGGCGAGCGCCCGATGGCCGCACAGAACAAAAGCATTGGACAGTTTAACCTGACAGGCATAGCTCCCGCACGCCGCGGCATTCCGCAGATTGAGGTGACATTCGACATTGATGCCAACGGCATATTGAAGGTGTCGGCCAAGGACAAGGCAACAGGCAAGGAGCAGGCCATCCGCATTGAGGCTTCCTCTGGCTTGAGCAAGGAGGAGATTGACCGCATGAAAGCCGAGGCCGAGCAGAACGCTGCCGCCGACAAGGCCGAGCGTGACCGCATCGACAAGCTGAACCAGGCTGACTCGATGATTTTCTCCACGGAGAATTTCCTCAAGGACAATGCCGACAAGATTCCTGCCGACAAGAAGCCGGGCATCGAGCAGGCTCTCCAGCAGCTCAAGGATGCTCACAAAGCAGGTGACGTAGCAGCCATTGACTCGGCCATCAACAACCTGAATACCGTGATGCAGGCTGCAAGCCAGCAGATGTACGGTCAGGGCAGTGCCGAGAGCGGGGCAAACAACGCAGGCTTCAACGGCCAGCAGGCCGACAGCAGCCAGCAAGCCCAGAACAATAGCGGCAGCAACAGCACTGGCACAGACGATGTTCAGGATGCAGACTTCGAGGAGGTCAAATAGGGTCGATAAAAATGTCGTAAGGCTTAATAAAATAATTATAATAAAGCCGTGTAACTCAATGAGTTGCACGGCTTTTTCTGTTTCTTAACAATTCTAAATAAATTTGGTCAACTCAGAAAATAGCCGTATATTTGCCACATATTTGGCACAGGACTTAAACGTCTATAAGGTCGGACTTATTTGTACTTAAGCGTCTATGCCGTTAAAAACTGTAAGTGAATGGGTAAAATATAAGCAGAATATGGGTAAGGCTAAATTTCAAATAGAACGTAGGTGCGAGGTGTGCGGAAATCCATTTTTCGCAAAGACTCTGGAGTCTCGCTACTGCTCGGAGAAGTGCGGACAAGTGGCGTACACTCGACGCAAACGTGAGGCAAAGAAGCTGAAAAAGCTTCAAGAGTTGACGGAACAAATAGATGATGACAGGGACTACATAACGGTTCCTGAGGCGGTGGCAATGTACTCGGTGAGCAGGACTTCGCTCTATCAATATATACATGACGGAAGCATTCCGTCCATCAATTTAGGGGTTCGACTCATCCGGGTGAGCAGAAAGGAACTGGAGAAATATTTCCCCAAAAGGAACTTTGACAAGAAACCTGCCAAGAGATTGCCAAAGCTCTATAACTTGGAACCAGAGAACTGCTATACTATTGGTGAGATAAGCAAGAAGTACAAAATTGACGATAGTACAGTGTATCTGCATATCCGGAAATATGGTATTCCAACACGACAGATTGGAAACTATGTGTATGTTCCAAAGTATGAAATTGACAATCTATACAAATAAAGAATATGAGAAGGACATTCCATAATACGAAGGTTTCTGTGAAACTAAGAAAATCTCGCTATGCCAACGAATGGTATCTCGTTGTCGAGTCGTACCCTGTGTACGAGAAGGCGAACGGCAAGCCAAAGCGCATCAGAGAGAATATCAACCGTGTGGTGACAACTCCATTATGGGACAAGACAAAGACGACACGTGGAGGGGCTGACGGCAAGGAGGCATATATGCCGAAACGTGATGTGAACGGTGTGATACAATGCAAGTCTGCCGCCGACCAACGAGCCTGTCTGTATGCAGACAAGATACGGGAGGCAAGGCAGCGAGAATATGACAATGCCGCCCTGTACACGGATGTGGAAGCAGCTCAGGCGGAACAGAACGAGCGCTCGAAATGCAACTTTATCGAATATGTGAAGTATGTGTCGGAAAAGAGGCATGGGAATGGTTCGAAATCCATCATCGTCAACTGGAAACGTGTGTATGAGTTGTTGAAACTGTTTGCGAAAGGTGACTCTATCCTCTTCTCGGAAATTGACCTGAGATTGATAGAGGATTTCAAGCAATGGATAACAACGGCTCCGCAAGGCGGTGGCAAGAGCGGTACCATATCTCAGAATACAGCGGCGACCTACTTCTCCATATTCAAGGCTGCATTGCACCAGGCTTTCATCGACGGTTATTTGACCATCGACGTAGCAGCCAAGAGCAAGAATATCCAGGAACAGGAAAGCCGACGAGAGTTTTTGACAACGGAAGAGCTGAACACATTGGCAGCGACACCATGCGACAACCCAATCATCAAAAGGGCTGCTTTGTTCTCGGCATTGACCGGACTGAGACATTGCGACATCCAGAAGTTGAAATGGTCGGAGGTGCAGAAGATAAACAATTCATACAGACTGAACTTCACCCAAAAGAAGACAAAGGGCGTAGAATACATGCCTATGTCGGAGCAAGCCTATAAACTGTGCGGTGAACGCAAAGACCCCAACCTGTTGGTCTTTGCAGGATTGCCTGCCCCGGCTTGGATTTCCAAACCCTTGAAGCGATGGATAGAGGCAGCTGGCATCACACGCAAAATAACCTTCCATTGCTTCAGACATACATACGCTACGCTCCAGCTGGCACATGGTACGGACATCTATACCGTGAGCAAGATGTTGGGACACACCAATGTAAAAACGACACAGATATATGCGAAAGTGATAGATGAGAAAAAGGAAAAGGCAGCGAATGCCATCCAGATAAATCTGAACGAAAAAGAGTTGGAATAGTAGAAGGGGACTTTTTTCTGCCGGCAATCGAGAATGCTGTTTTAACACAGTCAAAGGAAATCGCTAAACGAAATCTTCAAACGAGATAACCAGACGAAGTGTCAGACGAAATGGCCAAAAGAGATAGCCAATGTGATAATCAAACGAGATAACCCAATTGCCTTGCGAGCCACTTGTGAATAAGTCATAAGTGGCTCGTTGCATATAGATACGTTAGTAGCAATCGGGGTTGTGTACCTATTATGATGGTCTTATGGGAGGCTTATGAGGAGAGTCATCATGTAGGCGGAGCATGAAAAAGTTGTGTTTTGGGGGATATGAAAAAGTTAGGGCGAAATAAGGGGTTGGCAGGTTATGGGATTATGTTTCGATTATGGAAACGGATGCTGATGGGAATCATAAGACCATCAGTATTGATTTTTATGGTTATTTTGCACCCAGAAATCTTGATGACAAATAATATAGTAATAACCATAAAAACGTGATAAGATGACAGAAGAAATCAGATTTGAAGACCTGCCAAGAGTCACCCAAATGATGATGACCAAGCTGGAAGAGTTGTGTGCCAAGATGGACAAAATCATTCCGACCGTAGAGGAGCCTATCGACCGATGGTTCACCGTGGATGAATTGAGGGAGTATCTGCCAGAGCACCCTGCCCGGCAGACCGTGTATGGATGGACCAGCAACGCCATCATTCCATTCCACAAAAAAGGAAAGTCGCTAAGATTTAGAAAATCGGAAGTTGACAAATGGTTGCATGAGGGCTATAATCCTTACATCAAAGAGATAGAAGAGGAAGCCCAAGCATTCATCGAGAAAAAACGCAAACCATTATTCTAATATAGAATGGCATGGATACTATTAATCAAAACACCTGTGGCATCAAAAAAAACAAAAGCAGGGATGAAAAAGAGATTACATGGGAAAAACTCGAAGATGCCAACAAAGATGGGACAACAATTCCATTGGGGGCTTTCCCTGTAAAGATACAAGAGATGGCCAAGGTGCTGGTGGAATATGAGAACTATAATCAAGACTACCTGTTGGTGTCGATGTTATCTGCAGTGGCCACCGCCATTGGGAACACCTGCCAGATAAGAATCAAGGGTTGTTGGACAAGCAGTCCCATCCTATACATCATCCTCGTAGGGCGACCGGGCGTTGGTAAGACACCACCCTTGGACTTTGCCTTCAAGCCCATTCGGGCGCACGACTATCAGTTGCTGAAGAAATACAAGGAAGATGACGAAGCCTATTCCTTGTTTATGGAAAAAAGGAAGAACAGGAAGTTTAGTTATTCGCAATCGGAGATACCAGAGATACCTATCCTGCAAAGGACTGTTATCTCGGACTTCACCCCCGAGGCATTGATGCAAGCGCATAATGTGAACCAGCGAGGCATTGTAGCATTCGTAGATGAGATCATGGGTATGTTCAACACCGTGAACCAATACAGCAAGGGACAACTGATAGAGCAACTGCTGACGGCACATAGCGGAAAGCCACTGGACATCACCCGATGCAGTCTTGACATCCCTGTTCATATCGAGCAACCCTGCATCAACATCATCGGAACAACCCAGACCAAGCGAGTGCATGAGTTGGTGGACAAGGGATATGGCGACAACGGTCTGATAGACCGCATACTGTTTTCCTATCCCAAGAGGCACACCATCAGTCCATGGCAACTGCATGGTACAGAAGACGGATATGACGGCAGAGGATGTTTTGACCAATGGGAGAAAGTGGTGAACACAATTCTTTCCTTACCTTGCCATTATGATGAGGAGACAGGAATGGTTGTGCCAAGAGTTATCAACTTCACCCCGGATGCGCAGCAACATTTCTTCGAATGGAGAAATCAAACCGTGGAGTATATCAACAACATCAAGGACGATGCCCTGATAGACGGAAGGATTATGAAGACCCATCTGAACACGGCTCGACTGGCACTGGTGATACAGATGATGCGATGGGCTTGCGAAGAAACTGGCAACGACTATGTTGACATTGAGTCTGTCAAGGCAGCCATACAACTGAGCGACTATTTTGAAGAATGCTATGCAAGACTTCAAAAGTATATGACCATAGACAGCATAAAACCAGAAAAGAAAATATTGTTGGATGGTTTGGAACAGAAGTTCACAACAGCTGACGCACTGAAGGTGGGTGAAGAGATGGGACTGTCGGAACGGTCGGTGATGTACACGCTGACAGACCTGCAGACCATGAACGTAGTCAGAAAGATAAAACGAGGCGAATATGAGAAACTGCAATAGAGAATATGACGGTGCAGCTTGCAGTTTTTGCAGAACGCAGCACAACCATTGGAAGAAAAGTGATATCGCGTGGATAGCTGTTGGAAGAGTACGACACATATTGCATGCAAATAGTATGGTAGTAACATAGTAAGTAATCATTATAGTCAATACATATCATAGTAAAGAAGTGATATAGTAAATATATATAAACCAAAAGAAAGAAGCAATGAGAATGAAACAAGGCTCGTTCTCTCTTTTTACCTTCCTGTAAATACTGCCCTGTGAGAAAGTATATGGAACATGGAAAAGCAGAGAACATCATCGCATTGGTGAAAGATGCGCAGACCTCCTATCGGGAGGAAGTTGAAAAAGGAAAGAAGGTGTATGGCCGCTATGTGAAGGACTTCCTGAACAGTCATCGATACAGTGGCAGTTGGGATGTTCACGTGATGAACGAACACCGCAAGAACATGGGGATGGTGGAGGATTTGTTGGAAACAAGACATGATCTGGTAGAGAAGTTCTTCCTGAAAGAAGAAATGACCGAAGAAGACATCAACATCCTCATCCATGAGTTGAACACGACAGAAGTAACGGTAATCAGAACCACACAAGTAGGATTACCTCATGAGAGTGTTTCGACAGAAAAACATGGGGCTGTAGTGACTTATATCCCTGCTACTAAACGAAATGGTGCATCATCATTACAACTGGCGAGAAAGGACGGACTGATTGGGCGCATCGTGGAAATGATGAACACACTGAAGTTGTACACTGAAAATGTGAATGAAGTACAGATTCAGAAACTGTTTGACTGCATGCTGGAAAAGCCGTTGGTGGCACGAAACAACAGAGTCGTCGCCTACTTTTTTGACACCCTGTGCGAGAATGGACTGATTAGCAAGCAATGGCAGGAAACGATGGCAGCACATCAGTTGGTACGATCTTCCACTGGGAAAATCATGAAATCATCAGACCTGTCATCGGCATTGTGCAAGGCAAAAGCATCGGACAGAAGCATCTACGCTTGCATCAGAAACATGGTGAAAGAAATAACAAAATGGCAATAATCTGAGGAGAAGACCAGAATATGCCAACAAGAAAGGTTGATATATGAATTGATACTGCCAAGGTATCAACCATCCATCAACCTTTTTTCGTAGTGAAAGGGGTAACTTTGCCACAGGAATGCGGATGGTGATAGAAGAAACGGCATGAAACCATCCCATGCCGTCAACAAGAAAAAGGATTATCCTTACTGATGTCAAACTATAAAATGAGCTATATGAGCAATCAACAATTAGTGAGAAACGAGCAACAGGTAGCATCGGCCTCTCCACCCATGCGAACAGAGACCATGGAAGAGCTGTCGGCAGAACAAATCGTACCAGCAATACTGAGAATACTGGAACGAATTGGGCAAATGGAAAATGCATTTAGACAACTTGGCGACATCGAGGAGCTACATGAACGAATGGAACAAATGGAAGAACATCTGTTTGCCGCCAAAGAAATCCTGACCGTGAAAGAGGCAAAAGAGTTCTTGGGCATATCAGAGAGCCAATTGTATAAGTTGACCAGAACATTGGCTATCCCCCACTATAAGCCAAGTGGGAAAACCATATTCTTCAGCAGACAGGAAATAATCGACTGGGTGAAGAGCCGGCCTGCCCGGAGAAAAGGTATGCAACAAGAGAACATGAATGCAAATGTTTCAGACACGGCACATTGCAATGACATGGAAGCGCTGACTGTGGGTGGCATGAACATAAACAGTGACATGCCATGACACCCATGGAACAAAGCAATTGCCAGACAGACAACGGAAATGTGCTGGACGAGTTGCTGAAAGCCTCACGAATACTGGCAGACGACACCTATCAGGTGCCTCCCCAGATTATGTGGGTGGACAATTCGACCATCGCCACACTTGGCAATTTCAGTGCGTCGACAGGAAAGGCAAAGAGTAGGAAGACCTTTAATGTGTCGGCAATCGTTGCTGCCTCGTTGGGAAACAAGCAGGTACTGAAGTACAGAGCCTGTCTGCCAGAAGGAAAGCGCAAGATACTATATATAGACACCGAGCAGAGCAGATACCACTGTCATGTGGTGATGCAACGCATATTACGTTTGGCAGGGATGCAACAAAATGTGAATGCTGCCAACCTGGTATTCTATGGGCTGAGAGAGTATCATCCCACCATGCGACTGCAGCTGATAGAACACGCCCTGCAAAAAGAAACAGGGTGCGGTCTGGTTGTCATCGACGGCATCAGAGACTTAATGTTGGACATTAACGACCCAGCTGAGTCGGTAAGCATCATCAACAAACTGATGCAATGGTCGAGCGTGTATAACTTGCACATCCATTGTGTACTTCATTTGAACAAGAGTGACGATAACGTGAGAGGACATATCGGAACCGAGTTGAACAACAAAGCAGAGACCGTACTGGTTATCGCCAAGAGCCAAACCCTCGCCAATGCCAGCGAGGTGAAGCCATTGAGTCTGCGAGACCGAGAGTTTGAACCATTTGCCTTCAAGATAAATGAAGAGGGGCTACCTGTTGGTATCGCCGACTACGAGTTTGGGAAAGGAGAAGGCAGAAATGTAAAAATGACCATTGGGGACATCACAGAAGAACAGCACGAGAAAGCTTTGGCTATCGCCTTCCATGGTCAGGTAGTGTCTGGTTATGAACACGTGTTGACAGCATTGAGCAAGGGATATGGCGAGATTGGATTTGCAAGAGGCAGAACCACCCTATCGAAACTGCTGACCTATTTGTTGGCAAACAAAAAAGTAGTGAAGTCGTCAAGCAATGAATACTGTCTGCCCAAGAATTATCCAAGCCTCCCACTGATAGACAGCAACCCCTAATTTCCATAGCGAACTTCATTCACTCCACATCTATATATAGTGTGGACAAATGAATGGACACTGGAATAGGGATAGGGCGAGTACAAACAATAAAAGCAAAGAGACATGAACATAGCAACAGCAAAAAGCATCAGCATCATTGACCTGCTGATAGCACTGAGCCATGAGCCTGTGCGGATAAATGGCGACCGCTACTGTTACCGTTCCCCCATTCGGAACGAGACTGAGCCATCGTTCTGTGTGAGCAAGAAAAGAAACGAGTGGTATGATTTCGGATTGGGGCAAGGAGGTGACATCATCAATCTTGGGAAACGGTTGTTTGAAACAAATGATGTGAGCAAGGTACTGAGTCAACTGGACAAACTGAACCTGAGCCATGCGCCCCACCCAAGTGAAAAAGTAAGGGTGGCAACTGCACAGTCAGCAGTGAAGATGGAGAAAGTGCATCTGCAACCCTTGCAATACAATCCCCTGATGTCGTATTTGCGTTCACGCCATATAGACATCGTGGTGGGCAAGAAATATTGCAAGGAGATTTGGTACACACATGGCAAAAAACGGTATTTCGGCATCGCCTTTGAAAACATGCAGAAAGGTGTGGAAATCAGGAATCCATACTACAAAGGATGCATGGGACACAAGGATATATCCATCATACACGCAGAAAACATCGGGGTGCAGTCGGCAGTTTGCGTGTTTGAGGGATTTATGGACTTCCTTTCGTTCAAGACCATGGAAAAACTGGGAGATGAAAGAGTTTGCGTGGGGGAACCCTGTGACTACATTGTGCTGAACTCGGTGGCAAACCTGCAACGCTGTTTACAAAGACTGGGAGCGTATGAGCATGTATATTGTTTTCTGGACAATGACAAGGCAGGAATGGAGGGCTGCAGAATGGTGAGTAATGCCTATCCAAACAAGGTGATTGACATGAGTGGCCATTATCGTGAATACAAGGATGTGAACGACTGTTTGATAGGAAGGGAAAAAGTATGAGTGGAAGCGTAAGGAAGCTTGACAGCATAGCTGATATGCACTGGTGGATGGCAGAGCATATCCACTATTTGCCAGCCATGATTTATACCGTATTGATGATAGATATTGTGCTGGTGTTTGTCGTCATCAGACAATGCAATGGATTGAAGCGAGACGAACTGTTGGCACAATTGCAAATGGGTATCAGCGTGGCAGTGTTTCTACTTGGGATGCTGTTGGTATATCATATAGCGTATTTGTTTTGGTAAGGAGATATGGGAAAGTTGGAAAAATGATAGTTTTCTACGGAGAAAACAAATATTCTCCGTAGGAAACTATCATATTCAATACAAAAAGATTAACGACTGTATTGCTCTTGGAGATTCAAGAATAATGATGAAGGAATGTTCATAGCCTTTTCTAGCATAGCCGCCATCTCTGGGGTCAAGTCTCTTTTCCCAGAAATGACCTCATTCAGGACATCCTCTGCCAATTTGCTTTTCTCAGCCAATTTATCCATAGTCCATTTCCTTGCAGATAGCTCATCAACAATAAACTCGCCTACAAAAGTAGGCGCAAAAGCTGTAGCTTGTGAAAAATCATATTTTGCCATAGTCTTTTTGGGATTATTAATCATTATCAACCAGAATGTCATTATGTACATTGATGTCGTTATGAACATATCCTCTTTGTTCAAGCAGGCTGAGACATTCTGCATATACGACACCCTTCTGCCTTGGATCCCTAATCGTTACAGCGACAATAACATCTTGCGAAAGCACTTCGCCGTCTCTCTCTAAAGCTTGTTCTGCAGCATCACGGTACAGCCCGATGAGTTTCAAAGCCCATTTTCTGTTTTCTCCCAATGCCTTTCTCTTATTGGAGTTCGTCATCTTCGACAAATCAACAGTATACTTTTTAATAGGTTGATATTTGTCCCCTTGTTCTATAAGCATACGTTCTTCTGCAAACTCGTTTTTAAAAGCTTTACTGCTATAAAGCGATGCTTTGAGTATATTCACAGCATCGTTGGACGTTCTTGTCTCATTACGCATCATGCCTTCCCCCAATGGAACATGTTCAACATGGTCGTATGTTTCCAAAAGGACATCCACTTGGCTTTGACAATACTCACAACCTTGACTTGCATTTATTACAGGGTTTACAGCCATCGTCAATGTAATTTCACCGATGAAATAACCGTTTTCAACCAAACTTTGCGGATATGGGAAGTCCAAAGAAACAATATTCGTTCCTTTCTGTAAAGTTTGTTGGAAAACCATAGTACACTCATCAGCGTCATCGTTAAGCATGTCTGTAATAACAGATGGCAATCCAAACCCCATTTCTCTGCGAAGTTCTTCAGATGTTTTCGACAAACCTGCAGGGTAATCAGAGTTGTGAACAAGCAATGCTTTCAAAAGCAAAGGATTGCATTCACCTCCAATCATTTGATTAAGATTAGCAGCCAAAGCCGTTATTCGTGGAGTAGAAAAACTTGTTCCGCTCCAAAGACAAAACTGTCTTCCCCATTCTGAGAATAGAGACAGATGTGAATCTATATTTCCACCATAGTGCACCAAATCTGGCTTTACAGCATTTTCGACACCTGGGCCAATACGTGAAAAAGGACTTCTGTCATTTTCGTTAGCGTCATTGTTGGTAGTTTTCTTGTGAGCTATAGATCCTACAACTATACTAAGCAAAGAATCGGCACCATCAGTTATTCTTTGGTCTTCTGCCCTCGGATCAACATTGCCAGCAGACTTGCAAATCAATATTCTGTTGTCTTTTTGCAAACTGTCCAATGCGATGCCAAAGTCGGAATACCTATCATTATCTATTGTTTTTGTGGTGCCTTGCGAGAGATTCCAAATCTTTATCTCAGGATGTTTGGCGATAGCATTTTGAATATTGAGAACCAACTCGTTTTCGTATATTTTCGTTCTATCAGTATTGACAATACAACTCTTTATTTTGCAAGGTCCACACTTAGTCAAATCTTTGTTTTCAAGAAAATCACCATAGTTGATGACACTTGCAACAGCTGTTCCATGACTTCTGTTAATGTCTTCGTCTTCCAAATCAGCAATATTTTCTTCATCTTCAATCATCCAAGGACGCAGGTAATCATTATTGCCAACACCAGAATCCAACAAGCCCACCACTGGATAGGTTGCGCCATCCAAAGGTGTCATCACTTCGATGTTGGAGTTGTCTTCGTCTGGGGCTGCCTCAAACTCAATTGTAGGCATCCTTCTAACAGCCAAAACACAATCCATGGACGCAATAGCCCTAAGTGCTTCCTCTGACACATGTTCCAAAGAAAACAAGCGTAAGCTACTTGCATAATTCAATTCTTCCAGTTCAACACCAAACTCCCTACATTTTGTACTCAAAGCAATACGAGAACGATGATTGTATTCACTATTCAGATAATCAACCAACTGCAGTTTGAGACGGTCATGTTCTTCAATGTTATCATCAACAACAGCCTTGTATCGAGATACGTTTTCTATTGCAGACAAACCAATCTTTTTGTCTTTCGACAGATTTTCTGTATTTTCCACCTTAAATCCTCGCTCTATCCTCTTCAAATCATTGGCAGTGTCAATCTTTACCAAAAGTTTACCTACAGATGTAACTCCAAGGACATTACGTTTATGGTTCACATCCATCATTTTTCGCACAGCAGGACGATGAGATTTAGCTGTCGCTTTTTCGTTCAGCGTAATCTCTGTAAGCACAGGCATCGTCCGATTTGCATCAGAGAACAAATCAGAGAACAATTCCAATTGGCCATAAACCCTTTCCGCATTAGCAGAAATAGTAATATCGTTAACCCACTTAGGCAATTCGCTACTACCACCTCCTTCTGTCAAGAATTTGTCTATTTCGCCTCTGAAAGATACACTTTGTATAGGGTATTTATTTGCCATAACTCATTATTTTTTAGATAATACATTTCTGACCAATCTCGCACTAACATTTAGTTTTTGTGCAATCTTGGCTTGACTAACTCCGTTTGTGTTAAGGAAAATAATGAATTTGTCTTGTGCTTCATTTTTTCCTTCGTACTCAAAGATAGCGACCAGAATATCCTCATACTCAATAGTTTTGCTCCCATTGATAACACCCTTCACCTTTAGTTTGTTAAAGATTGTAGAGATGTCAGATGGAGACATTTTTTTTGTCAAGTTGCAAACTGCTTTCATCTTTTGTACATCCTCTATAAAAGGACAGTTGAATCCAGATGTTAAGTCCAGAATTATTTTTTTTCTTGCTTCGTCATCAGGCATTCCGACTTCAATTTTTGTTGTGAAGCGTCTCCAAACGGCCTTGTCCAGCAACTCCGGATGGTTTGTTGCCGCAATCAGAACGCAGGATGTTGGCATAGAGTCTATGTTTTGAAGCAAACTGTTAATGACACGCTTCAACTCTCCCAGTTCGTGATTGTCATCACGAGCCTTGGCTATTGCGTCAAATTCGTCAAGGAACAAGATGCATGGCATACTACTAGCATAGCAGAATATTTTTCTTAAGTTCTTTGCTGTACTGCCAAGAAGAGATGAGACGATTCCATCCAACCTTGCAACCACTAAAGGCAATTTGGTGTTTTCACTGACATAGTGAGCTATAGAGGTCTTGCCACAACCAGGCGCTCCATAAAGAAGCATAGACTTGGGCATATTGACTCCTGCCTGTTCCAACTCATCGCTATGTCTCACCAACTCGATGAATTCACCAACTTGCCTTCCGACATTATCAGAAAGGACAATATTGGTACGTGTTGAATCTTCGGGAATTACTTCTACTATTTGCAATTTGCTGTCCGAATCTAAAGGCAACATACGCATGGCATCAGCAGTTGCAGTACTTTTTATGGTAGAGTTTTGAATTTGCTCTTTGATGCAACGTGCCAACTGGATATTGCCCTCGGCTTCAAGACGAGTAGCCAAACGATTGGAGTAACTTATGATTTTTCTCCTATCATTATTCAATCCTCCTTCTATGATTCTTAGTATATCTGATGACATATAACTTGTTATACATATTATTATTTTGAATGCAAAAGTAATCAAATAAAATTCAACACGGCAAATACATTACAAGATTAACACATATTTAACATAAACCGTACATAAAAATACGTTATATGTACCGATATATGGAATTTTTGTAACGTTTTACATGCAAATCAGAATATATAGCAATAATAAAAAGGATAGGATGCTCTATATATGAAAACATCTAACAAGACCTAAAGAAAGAATATGCGAAAACTAACTGCGGAAGCTGGTTAAAGTATGATTGAGAGTATGATATATAATTATAATTTGAATATATCTTAAACTTTGATGGTCATACTTTACAAAATTCTTTTATGTCGGATTTTACTCTTTACTTTGCACTCGCAACTGGCACTTTTGCCACTGCATAGAGTATAAATCATCAATAAAACAAAGTATTATATGAGTCCATTTTTGATATTCGCCATCAGCCTTACCATTGCATACGCTATCTACTATGCGGTGATGATAACCAGAGACCTGTATGGTAAGAAGGAAGAAGTCAAGAGCAACGAGGAAGTGTTTGACATCAGCAACATAACGGAAGAGGAAGCCGCAGTAGCCGTCAACGAAAGCGACGGTGGCTTTAGCGTTGCCGACAAGCAATACGACACAAGTTCCCAAGACGGCTCATCATACGATGAGGGCTATGGCATGGGAACAGGGAGTAACGGAACGATTGGTAGTTCTCCTGGTACGGATTCTTCCGGTAGAGAAGATGATGTTAATGAAGACGAAGAAAATGATGTCAACCAACAGAAGCCGAAGAACGCAGCCGAGTCGTTGCAGGAAAAGATGGATGGACTGATGGAGTCCACTTCTCCCATATGGATAGACGGGCTATGGCAGGACGACTTCACGGAGAGCCTATTGAGACAAGGCGAGACAAAGCCAGGACAACCAAACATCAAAACAATACCAGTCAAGGATGAAATTTAGCCATATCATAAAGAATGTAGTAAGTTCCTTTGTCTTTGCGTTGCTCCCCCTGTCCGCATCAGCCAAATGTGGCAATGTGGACTATAGCTGGGGAGCAGACGCACTGGCTGGGATGCACGACTATGTGGTGACGATGATGCTGTATGTGCTGTATCTGACATACGCCGTCGCTGCTGTGATGGTGATTATATCCGCTTTGCAGATATACATCAAGATGAACACAGGGGAAGATGGAGTCACCAAGTCCATACTGACGCTGATAGGAGCCTGTCTGTTTATGATAGGTGCATCCATTCTGTTCCCAGCATTCTTTGGCTACCAGATTTAAGACTCAACTGCAGAAGAGTATATATCAAAGAGGAAGCAGTACCATCGAGCCGTATGCCAGAATGAAAATACGCCAAAAGCGTGGAAGAAGACTGGGGATAAGGGTGAGAACGAACTGCGAAGAGAAATCATTAACAAGTAAAACAAGAAAGAATGTTTAAGAAAACGACCAACTATTTGAAGAAGACCGCCAAGAGCGTTCTCTCTTCAGGACGCTTGAAGACATTGGCATTGATGCTCCTTGTGGGCGGTGGCATTGCCATGGCTCAGAACTCGGCAGGTGACTACACGGCAGGTACCACCGCGCTTACAACGGTCACGGAGGAAATTGCCAAGTATGTGCCTATCGTGGTCAAGCTCTGTTATGCCATTGCCGGTGTAGTAGCCGTAGTGGGTGCCATCAGCGTTTACATCGCCATGAACAATGAGGAGCAGGATGTCAAGAAGAAGATCATGATGATTGTAGGAGCATGTATCTTCCTCGTGGCAGCAGCACAGGCATTGCCATTGTTCTTCGGTGTGACCAACTAACGAGTGAGAGTTATTCCGTGCATATTCAGTAAGTGAGAAACGACGTGAAGAATGGCAAGAGAAGAGCAGAAAATCCGCTACCCCGACTACCCACTGTTCAAGGGACTCCAGAAGCCCCTTGAATTCATGGGAATACAGGGGCGATACATCTATTGGGCAGCAGCCACGGCAGGAGGAGCCATCATCGGCTTCATTGCCGCCTACTGTCTGATGGGTATCATTGCAGGACTGATCGTGTTGGTCGTGGCAATCACTACGGGTGCAGGTCTCATCATGTTCAAGCAACGGAAGGGACTGCATACCAAGAAGAACGACCAAGGAGTGTTTATCTATGCCTACAGCAAGCGCATATAAAAATGTAAAACAACAAAAAGTATCGACATGACCAAGATGTGGATGACAAGTAGAAAGTGAACGACTGGTAGGCTCATTCTCCCCCAAGGGTGTGGGCCTACCTTTATTTGTTTCCTCGAAAAGAACATTGCATCTTCGCTACTAAAAAGTACAGTTATAAACATGAAAGGAAAGAACATCATCATTATGGCATTGGCTGGCATATTGCTGACCGCCTGTAAGGACAAGACCTACAAGCCACCCACATTGGATGCCATGAGGAGTGCTGACAAGGCAAGGGCAGCTTGGGCGAGAGAAACCGAAGAACATCCTGCGACCGTGGAAACACAAACAAGCAGGATGGATTCCACTGCAAAGGATAGTGTATCAACCCTTTATGGCGAAGACAGCTCCAATACCTCTTATCAAGAGCATGACAACAAATCATCCAGTATGAGGGAAAATCATCAATCATCCGAAGAAACAGAAGAATAAACGAATATGGTACTATATGTAATCTTATTTTTCGTGGCAATCTGCATTGGCATGGCCATATCGGTCTATGCCTTTGGTACTGGTGGCAAGCGGAAGAAAATCTTTCAGGACATCTACTTCTCCGTGGAAGACACGGACGGTATCGGTGTGCTCTATACAAAGACTGGAGAGTATTCTGCCATCCTGAGAATGGAGAACCCAGTGCAGAAATATTCTGCCAATATAGACAGCTATTATGAGTTCACCAACCTGTTTGCTGCCATTGCACAGACTCTGGGTGAAGGCTATGCCCTGCACAAGCAGGACATCTTTACCAGAAAACAGTTCAAGGATGAGAGTGACAAAGGCCATGAGTTCCTGTCAGAATCCTACTTCCGCTATTTCAACGGAAGAGAATATACGGACAGCATGACCTATCTGACCATTACGCAGGAGAACAAGAAAAGCCGTCTGATGTCTTTCGATAACAAGAAATGGCGAGATTTTCTGGTGAAAATCAGAAAGGTGCAGGATCAGCTGAAGGATGCCGGTATCAAGTCGGAATTCTTGGGCAAGCAAGAGGTAAGTCATTATGTTGACCGCTTCTTTGCCATGAACTTCCGAGACAAGACGATGAGCATGACAGGATTCAAGGTGGATGACGAGATGATTGGCATGGGTGACAGACGCTGCAAGGTGTATAGTCTGGTGGACGTGGATTGCGCCAACTTGCCGACACAAATCCGCCCATTCACCAACATCGAGGTGAACAACACCAGCATGCCAGTGGATCTGGTAGCATTGGTGGACAGCATTCCAAGTGTGGAGAGTGTGGTGTATAACCAAATCATCTTTGTGCCGAACCAGAAGCGTGAGCTTGCCCTGCTCGACAAAAAGAAGAACCGCCATGCCAGCATGCCGAACCCAAGCAATCTGATTGCCGTGGAAGACATCAAGCGAGTGCAGGAGGTGATAGCGAGAGAAAACAAGCAGCTGGTATATACCCACTATAATCTGATAGTGACGGTGAAGCCGGAGACGGACATACAGAAGTGCACCAACCATCTGGAGAATGCCTTTGGCAGGATGGGCATCCATATCTCGAAGCGAGCCTACAACCAGTTGGAACTGTTTGTCAACTCATTCCCCGGCAACTGCTATGGGATGAATGACGACTACGACAGATTTATGACCTTGGGCGATGCTGCTACCTGCCTGATGTACAAGGAGAAGATTGTGCATAGCGAGGACACCCCATTTAAGGTCTATTATACCGACCGCCAAGGAGTGCCAGTAGCCATCGACATATCGGGAAAAGAGGGACGAAACAAGCTGACCGACAACAGCAACTTCTTTGTCCTCGGTCCTTCGGGAAGCGGCAAGAGTTTTTATGTTAACTCCATGGTGCGCCAAGCCCATGAGCAGGACACAGACATTGTGCTGGTTGATACAGGAAACTCGTATGAGGGACTGTGTGAATACTTTGGTGGCAAATACATTTCCTACACAGAAGAGCATCCTATCACGATGAACCCTTTCAAAATCAGACGAGAGGAATGGAACATCGAGAAGTTGGGATTCCTGAAGAACCTGGTGATGCTGATATGGAAAGGAAGTCAAGGCACGGTGAGCAAGACCGAGGACAGGCTGATAGAGCAAGTCATCAACGAGTATTACGATGCCTACTTCACCACCAAGCGAGTGAGCAACCTCTGTTTCAATAGCTTCTATGAGTTCAGTACGGAGCGACTGCCGAAGATATGCGAGGAGAACGGTCTGCATGGCATAGACCTGTCATCCTACAACTATCTGTTGAAAGACTTCTATAAAGGAGGCAGCCACGATGTGACGCTGAATGAGAATATGGACAGCAGTCTGTTTGATGAAACCTTCATCGTCTTCGAAATCGACAGTATCAAGGATGATCCACTGCTCTTTCCACTGGTGACACTCATCATCATGGACGTGTTCCTGCAGAAGATGCGCATCAAAAAGAACCGAAAGATGCTCATCATCGAGGAGGCGTGGAAGGCCATCGCCTCGCCCATGATGGCGGAATACATAAAATATCTGTATAAGACCGCCAGAAAATTTTGGGCAAGCGTGGGTGTGGTGACACAGGAGATACAGGACATCATCGGCAGTGAGATAGTGAAGGAAGCCATCATCAACAATTCGGATGTGGTGATGCTGCTCGACCAGAGCAAGTTCAAGGAACGATTCGACACCATCAAGGCTATACTCGGTTTGACCGATGTGGACTGCAAGAAGATTTTCACCATCAATCGTTTGGAAAACAAGGAAGGACGCAGTTTCTTCCGTGAGGTCTTTATCAGGCGAGGACAGACCAGCAATGTGTATGGTGTGGAAGAACCGCATGAGTGCTATATGACCTACACCACGGAACGAGCGGAGAAGGAAGCATTAAAACTCTACAAGCGAGAGTTGAAATGCAACCATCAGCAAGCCATCGAAGCCTATTGCAGGGATTGGGATGCAAGTGGTGTTAGTAAGAGCCTCGCTTTTGCTCAAAAGGTGAACCAAGCAGGAAAAGTACTGAATTTAGGGAACAAAAACAAAAAGTAATCAAAGATGAAACGACTTCTATCCATCATAACACTGATAGTCTGTGTGTTGGCAAAGGCTGACGCACAGTACTACAGCGTGAACTATGACAAGCAGACGGTGGCTGCTATGGCTGCTGCCTACGGAACGGAAGCCGTGGCAGAGGCATACTATAACGAGCAGGTGGAGAACATATTGAAACACTATAATGCTGCGGAAGTGGCGAGTGCCGGCATCTTCGCCTCCAAATTCTTGGAGCGTAAAGCAATGACAGAGTTGGGCATCTGGAACAGTAGCACAGAGAACTACTATTACCACCGTATCTACAACATGGTGAGCAATAAAATCATGCCGAAGATATGGACGGTGGCAGGCATGATGCTGAAAAGTCCGCAGACCGCCTTCTATTGGGGAAGTTATCTTGTGAAGATATGTGATGACACCAAGAACCTGTGCATACTGTTTGAGAGTGTGGTGACAAACAGTACCCTCACATTCTCGGACATCGCCTTTCTGCAAATCAACCAGGAGATAGCCGCCATCCTGAAACTTTCAGAGATTGGCAATGTGGACTGGAAGAAGATGTTGGATGACCTGTCGAAGGTGCCAGGCAATTTTACAGTGGACAATCTGAAATCCGACATCGACAACCTGTATAAGGCAGGAGCCAACCTTGCAGGAGCAGGAATGAACAATATCGGGAATACCCTGTTACAGAGCAGCCAGTTCAACGACCTCTTCCAAGGCAAGCTCAGTGCAGCCATCGATATTGTGGATAACTATTCCTCGCTGTTCAAAAGTCTCGACAAGAGCGTAGGCAACACACTCTTGGGCATGATTGGAGGCAAGGACAACGTGGCAGGACTTTTCTCGCTTGCCAACTATAACCTAACCTCATGGATGACGGACTATCTGGACGAGACCGCAGGAAACTACTATACGCAAAGATGGTATATCGCCCGACGAGACCAAGGACGAGAGAATTTGTGCGACTATGTACCGCCCACCGATGACAACAGCATCTTGAAAGGCGACCACTGGTACAAAATCAACACCAAGGATGCCAACTTCTATCCCAACAATAGCCAAAAGGAATCCATCCTGCAAAACTCGGAGAATCATGCAGGATGGTCAAGAACAAGGGTGCAACAGCTCAACAACCAGAATGATGGCTTTACCTATAGTATCAGCTATTGGTTGAACAGCTACATCATCAGTAGCAAGAAAAAAGGACAGAAGCAGAAGGCATACGCCTACGAGATACAGGTGTATAAGAGTTGGAACAGAACAGAAGAAGTGTATGAGGCAGTCTTTGACTCCTATTCGATGGACATGAACACCTTCAAGGCACAACTGCAAGCTAGACTGAGTGACTTGAATGACAACGAGGAAGGTTACACCTATTATATAGGCTGTGAAACACGCAACTACTATCAGGCAACCGATGCCGCCAAACTGAAGGGATGCGAGAGCGTGACCATTAGTGTGACATGCAGCGACGGTGTGCAGTTGGGGCAAGGCACCACACAATACAAATGCAAGAGTTGTGGCGGTTCGCTGAATGACCACAGCAAGAAATGCGCCATGACAACATCGGTAACAGAAAACACCCTCGACCTCTCGGACTTGTATAAACAAGAGCAGGAAGCCAATGCCAAGATAGCCTCTCTGCAATCTCAAATCAGTCAGTTGGAAGCCGAGAACAAGTCACTTGTCAAGCAAATCGCCAATGCAAGTGTGGAAGATGCAGCCAAGTATCGGGAGCAATACAACAAGAACAAGGCTTCCATCGAACAACTGAACAAAGAACTTGCCACATGGCAACAGAAACAAAGGGAAATAGAGGAAGCCAAGGCAGAGGCAGGAAAGGACAATGACGTGGCGACGGATGACTACTATCGCATACCAGCCATTACGAACGACTGCAAGAGTGCCTACAACCTGACTTGGCAAGGGGAAGGAACATGGAGCGGCTATACTTACATTCGAAAAGCCACCATGCCCAACATCAACGGCATCATCACCTTCAAGGCAACGTTGAAGATTGCCCGAAAGCCGAAATATTTCTTGGGCATCAAGATACACAGAGCCATCCTGCAGATCAGTTGGGAGCTGACATCGGAATACACCAACACCTCGGTAGTGGATGTGATGACGCTTGACCCAAGCAAGACCGAGCAGGAAAAGGCCAACGAGGTGAACAAGCGCATCTCGGAAATAGCACAGGAATATCCGTCGTGCAAGATAACCACCGAATATGCTAAGAGCGCACCTGCCGATGACAATAACACCGATGATACCTTTCATCTGCTATGGTCGAGCGATAGGTTAGAGATAGCCAGAGAGGTGGACAGCAGAATCACCAAGATATACGCAGACTTGGTATCGTTGGAGAAGATGATGCACTACAAGCGCAACATCATCGACGTGCTGATGGACATCGCTCCACATATCAATGCTGACGAAGGACGACGGTTGACACTGGTGGAGAAATGCAAGAAACGTTGGTTAAGGAAAGCTGCCGACACCAAACATTCAGATGATTATCACGGCAAGTTTAATGATGAAGACAATGAAAATGAGAAATAGAAGAGAATACAAGGCTGATGCAGCGGAGAGGGTTGCAGGGTCAGTGAGCAAGAGACAACGTATTGGCATTGTGAGAACATTGCTGATAGCAATCTTGCTCCTCGCCCTCCCCTCTAAAACATTCGCCCAATGGGGATTTGACGTGAGCAGCGTGGAAGCGTACATCAACGACCACAAGAAACAGCGGAGCCTGTTGCTTGCAAGAAGTACTTTGGAATACAGCAACAAACTGTTGCATAGCTACAGTAAGGACGAGACCAAGGCATACAAGGAACTGAACGTGGACCTGGATAAGTACACCAGAGCGTTCGATGTGATAGATGTGCTATATCAAAGTTTACGAACCAGTTTGAACGTGTACTCCACCTACGAGGGTGTGAGCGACAGAATATCGGACTACAAGAAGCTGTTGGATGACTACAACGAGAAAGTTATCAAACGAAAGCGCATTTCGCTTGCCGATACCATACTGATAGGTATTAACCGACGAGCCATAGAGAATATTGCAAATGAAGGCGAATACCTCTACAAAAGCGTGAGCGACTTGGTGCTGTATGCCTCAGGAGCGGCAGCGTGTTCCACGGCAGACCTTCTTGTGGTATTGGAAAGCATCAACACCTCGCTTGACAATATAGAGAAGCATCTGAACAAAAGCTA
>ERZ808252.867-NODE-867-length-25928-cov-5.474162_pt1 | contig 25928 bp, 15 predicted proteins | sample MGYA00521242_ERZ808252 | MGnify/ENA primary metagenome ERZ808252 (study PRJEB31516, sample SAMN03275581) | gut metagenome | biome: mammalia-associated habitat; material: feces | host: Papio cynocephalus | place: Kenya | collected 2012-08-07 ...
TAGCAATCGACTTCGGCGGTGGCTCTGGCAGGGTCATCGCCGGAACCATAACCACGGTGGGCTCGCGCAAGCAGCTCACTATGCAACTGATACACCGCTTCCACAATCGCCAAGTGAGATTGGGTGAACACGTGTATTGGGACTTTCCTGCCCTCTTCGAGGAGATGAAGGCTGGACTGCGCAAGGCCGCGCAACTGAAAATCAAGGTCGACGGTATCGCCGTGGACACGTGGGGTGTCGATTTCGGGCTGGTCGACAGCCAAGGCAACCTCATAGGCAATCCCGTGTGCTATCGCGACGCGCGCACACGCGGCATGGCGGATGAGTTTTTCGCCCACGCCGACCGCACGGCTCACTATGCCGTCAACGGCACGCAGACGATGGAAATAAACTCTCTGTTCCAACTGCTGAGCATGAAAAAAGCCGACTCTCCGCAATTGCGGATAGCCGACAAGCTTCTCTTCATGCCTGACCTGTTCTCCTATTTTCTCACAGGCGAGGCAAACACGGAATACACGATAGCCTCAACATCGGAGCTGCTCAACGCCACCACGCGCTCGTGGGACTGGCCGCTGATAGACAGTCTTGGCCTCCCACGCCACCTCTTCTGTCCCATCGTCATGCCTGGCACGGTGCGTGGGCGCTTGCGCCCCGACATAGCCGAGGAGACTGGCTTGGGGCAAGTGGACGTGATTGCCGTGGGTTCTCACGACACGGCAAGTGCCGTGGCAGCGGTGCCGGCAAAGGCCGACGAGAACCCTGTGGCGTTCATCAGCTCGGGCACGTGGTCGCTGCTCGGCGTGGAAATAGGCAAGCCGATACTCAACGAGGAGGCTCGCCGTGCCTACTTCACCAATGAGGGCGGCATAGGCGGCAAAATAACGTTCCTGCAAAACATCACCGGGCTGTGGTTCCTGCAACGGCTCATGGCGGAATGGCGCGACGAGGGCGATGAGCAACAATACGACCCATTGCTCGCCGCGGCTGCTAAATCCACTATAAAGTCGGTGATTCCCGTCGACGCTCCTGAGTTTCATAACCCTAAGTCGATGCGGCAGGCCATACGAGACCATTGCCGCGTCCACGGCATGGAGATTCCGCAGACCAAGGGCGACATCACTCGCGTGGTGCTCCAGTCGCTCGCGGCTAAATACGCCGAGGCGACACACGCGCTCAACACCATGCTGCCAACGCCAATAAGGAAACTGCATATCATCGGTGGCGGGTCGCAAAACAAGCTCCTCAACCATCTCACGCAAGAGGCTCTCGGCATACCCGTGGAAGCTGGGCCGGTAGAGGCCACGGCAATAGGCAACATTCTCACTCAGGCTCTCGCGAAGGGCGAAGTGGACGACATCAACGAGATGAGAAGCGTCAGCGTAAACTAAAAACCAAACCTTAAAGAAAAAAAATGAAGCAATCTATCTTATCCAAGGACGGCGTGAGCTATGTCGTGCCGTTCGTGCTCATCACGTCGTGCTTTGCCCTTTGGGGCTTCGCCAACGACATCACCAACCCCATGGTCAAGGCTTTCTCAAAGATATTCCGAATGTCGGCCACCGACGGAGCCTTGGTGCAAGTCGCCTTCTACGGTGGCTACTTCGCCATGGCGTTCCCCGCGGCGATGTTCATACGCCGCTTCAGCTACAAGGCCGGCGTGCTCGTGGGCCTTGGCCTGTATGCCTTGGGCGCGTTGCTATTCTATCCAGCCAAGACCACCGGAGAGTATTACCCATTCCTCTTGGCCTATTTCATCTTGACCTGTGGGCTCTCGTTCCTTGAGACTTCGAGCAACCCCTACATCCTGTCAATGGGAACAGAGGAAACGGCGACACGACGCCTCAACCTGGCACAATCGTTCAACCCCATGGGATCATTGCTTGGAATGTATGTGGCAATGAACTTCATCCAAGCCAAGCTGAACCCTCTCGACACAGCCTCGCGCGCCAATCTCACGCCCACGGAGTTTGAGGCCATAAAGGATTACGACTTGTCTATCCTCATCGCGCCATACCTCGCCATAGGCTTGGTGATAATAGTCATGTTCCTGCTGATATTGTTCTGGCGCATGCCCAAGAACGGCGACATGAACCACAGCATCAACTTCCTGCCCACCTTGCGCCGCATATTCTCCATGCCCCACTACCGTGAGGGCGTAGTGGCGCAATTCTTCTACGTGGGAGTGCAAATAATGTGCTGGACATTCATCATCCAGTATGGCACGCGCGTGCTCATGGCGGAGGGCATGGCGGAGCAGGCCGCCGAGGTGTTGTCGCAGAAATACAACATCGTGGCAATGGTGATATTCTGCTGCTCGCGCTTCATCTGCACGTTCCTCCTGCGCTTTGTCAACACCGGCAGGCTACTCATGCTCCTCGCCATTGCCGGAGGGGCGCTCGTGGCTGGTGTCATCTTCTTGCAGAATGTCTACGGACTCTACTGCCTCGTGGGTGTCAGCGCGTGTATGTCGCTCATGTTCCCCACCATCTACGGCATAGCCCTCACCGGACTTGGCGACGATGCCAAGTTCGGCGCCGCCGGCCTCATCATGGCCATACTCGGCGGCAGCGTACTGCCACCGATTCAGGCCTCCATCATCGACAGGGGCGAGCTGTTTGGCATGCCCGCCGTCAACGTCTCGTTCTTCCTGCCCTTCATCTGCTTCATTGTGATAGCCATCTATGGCCATCGCACCTTCTTGCGAAGCAAGGGCCGCATGAAATAACAGCACCGACGCGGTGGTGAGCCATGTCGATTCACCACCGCGTCGGCTGTATGGGCATTGCCCTGGTATCATTTCAGCATTCGCCGTCCGTGCTGCTTCAGGTAGTTGATGAGCATCTCGGGGCGGTCGGTCTGTATCATGGTGGCGTGGTGGTCGAGCACCCACCCCCAATGCTTGTCCAAGCCTTCGATGAGGGCGTTCTCGTCGTCGTGGCCGGCGCAGAGGGTGTCCCAAAGGGTGTTGATCCACACGCGTGAGCCTTGCTTGCGCACGAGATTCACGAATTTGGGGTCAAGCTGTTGCTCTGTCTTGAAGCACATCTCAAACGCCACGGGGCGCATCTTCTTGGCGAACTCCACGCCGCGCGCCACGGCAGCCGAATCGTACATGTCCACGATGGGCATGTAGAGCATTCCCTTGCTGTCGCCGTAGTCGGCCTTCACGCGGTCGAGCGGGTACTTGCCCTTGATGATCACTTGCCTCTCGGTACCCGTGCGCTGTATGATGGGCAGGATCTCGCGAATGTAGTCGCCGCCCTTGTCGATGTTGACGAGCACCTTGCCACGGCACGCCAGCAACGCCTCCTCCAGGGTGGGTATCGCGCGGCGGGTCTTGATGCCGTTGCCGCTGCGTAGGCGCAACTGCTTGATTTGCGCGAGCGTGTAGTCGGCTATGCGCCCTTTGCCAGTGGACGTGCGGTTGAGGGTGGCGTCGTGCATCAAGATGAACTTGCCGTCGGCGGTGCGGTGGATGTCTATCTCCACCATGTCCACGCCCATGCGTATGGCGTTTTCGATGCCCTGGATGGAATTCTCGGGCGCACCACGCCAATCGGCACGGTGAGCAATCACAAACACGTAGTTGGATTTCGGATTGTGTAGGCAACTGAGCAGCGAGTCGACATGGTTAGCGGCTCGCGAGGCGAGTGCCACTAACAACAACGCGGCACCCAACATGATTTTCTTGACTGATGTTTTCATCTCTATTAAATTTGGCAGATTAGAAATCAATTCATTCATTTGTCAGTTTAGGCAAATCTGAAAATGAGGTCTATTAACTAAATAACCCAAACCTCAATTTTTTGCAAAAATAGTAACAGTTTCTAAAAACAGACAAAGATTGTGGGTTAAACAATCTTAATGAAAACGTTTTTATTTCGTTTAGTAACAACTTTGTAATATTTGACCGACAAACACGAAAGAAGCCTTGGCTCGTTTGAGTCAAGGCTTCTTTAGTATCGCTCAATGGCTACTCTAATGCAAGCAGCCCATTGCGCTATCAGTTGTTGGCGTTGTCGTCATCGTCGTCCCAAGCTCCATAGCCCCAATCGCCATGCTTTTTTGCGCCCCAAGGGGTTTCGGTTGGCAGGTCGCCGCCCGATGGAATCTGACCGTTATAGTTGCCGTTCTTATCATAGGTTGAACCTGTGAGCATCTCCGAACTCAATATTTCATCGCCAAGGTCGAGTTTCACCACCTTGGCGGTTGGCTTACAGTATTTTCTGTTCATCTTTTTGTCTCCTTTTGTTTAGAATAGTGTCGTGGCAGACCCATGTTGGATTACTTCATGACATATTTCTTGCCGTTCACGATATACACGCCCTTTGGCAGGTCGCTCAGCGAGCCATTGGCGTTGACCAACTGTCCGTTGATGTTGTAGACATTCTTGCCTTGCTTCGTGGTGGCTACGTTGCCTCCAAAGAGCTGGTCGATACCTGTCGTGCTGCTTACCGTCTCGCCGTCCACCGTGACGCTTATCTTGGCTGGGGCCCCTTCCGTGAACGCGAAATAACCTCTCATGCCATTCAAGCCATAAGCACTCACTACGTGGTAAATCTTGCCATTATATATAATGTACTTGCCCACGAGGTCGAGCTTTGCGTTCTTGTCCTCGAAAGTCTTGACCAGCGTGCCATGAAACTCCAAGCCGTCGTGCTCTACCTTGGCACCACCAAACAAGTCGTCCTGGTTGCCCATATACTTCGTGTCCACGGCATTGGTGATAAACGTGGTGGCGTATGGCGCGGTGCAACTCACGGTGATAGGCTGGTTGTCCTTGCCCTTATAAGTCACCTCCATGTTGGTCAACTTGCCGCCGTCGCCCTCGGCGCGTGTAGGCTTGATGACGTAAGGCACATTGGCCTCAATCACCACCTCGTCCTTGTCGGTATTTTCATCCTCCACGCGGTCGAAACGTATGTGCCCGGCGCTGTAACTGGTGAAGCGCGCTATCTGGGTGTTGTTGCCGAAGAGGTCACGACACTGCCCCATGGTGAGGCTCACCGGCAACACGATGGTGTTCCACATATCGGCATCCATCTTGCGGTGCAGGTAGAGCATGGCTCCCTTGAAGCCATTGTATTTCGAGTTGGCGTTGGTGATGTAGTCGAGGTTGTCCTTGGTCTCGTCGAGCACCAGTTGCGGGTTGTCGTTGCCACAGAAGGCAAGCTGGAAATCGTCGAATGCCGTCCAGGAGTTAGCGCCACGGAACTCTATGCCCATGTCGAGCGTGGAGCCTTCCTTGGCGTAGATGTAGAGAGTGTTGGAATACTGATGCTTGCGAAACATCTTGCCGGCCTCGGTGAGGTCGGTTGGCGCGGTACCCTCACCATCGAAATTGTTCACGTCGGCCAATCCCTTGTTCACGGCATTGCCGTCGCAAGTGGCGAAGAGGTAAGAGCGGTTAGCCGTGTCATCGGTAAAGCCTTGGCACGACACACGATACCATCCTGTGCGTGGAATGGTGATTGTTTGATGGAAATTGGTTCCGTCGTCGCTCCTCACCTGACCACAGAAATACTGCCCGTTTTCCTTGGCTTCAGCTTCCCTTTCACTCTTGCTACTGCCAGGATAGCCATATCTGCTTTCCGCGTCAGAGTTGCTGACCTCAGAAGAATAAAGTTTCTCCACGCCGAGCTTCAAACCAGGATTGCCCTTATGGTCTTCAGCCGTGGTCTTCCAATACGTGTTGAATGCGGAGCCACGATCCAAACCTTGGTCCTTCACGAGGAAGGTCACATTGAAAGGCTCGCTCATGCTTGCCGATGAGGTGGTCTCGGCTGCCTTGTAGATGTCAGCCATGGTCACGATGCGCCACAGGTCGTTATTGTCTGCCTTCAGCGCGTCCACGTCTGGCTTGTCATAATCGTTGTTCAGGTTTGCAACTTTTTTCAACACCACAGCGTCGCTCTGCGCGTCATAGTAAAGGTAAGAGTCCTCGGGCTTCCTGTCCGACTTTTTAGTGTTTGGGCCATTAGGCTCACGGCTCGATATGGCGTAAGTGCCATTGCCGCAATCCACGAAGTTCCACGCGCTATAGATTCCAGTAGTTCCTTTTTCATCATCCATAAACAGGCCGCTCTTATTGCTCAAGGCACCAGTAGTAACATTACTCATCCAAGAGCCACTGTTAGTGCCTAACGCCGTATTGATGAAGTAGTAATCTTTAGACCAAGGATCTTTGCTAGCGAAAAGACCACCACCCATCGACTGAGACTCCTTGCAAATCCACAACTCTGTGGCCACGTCACCAAGGGAGAGTTGCGTTCCCCATGCACCGCCCGGGCGAAGCCACTTGCCCGTGCCCACGTGCTGCAAGAACACCACCTTGTTAGGGTCGTCCTCACTGCGGCTGTTGTCAAGGCCACCGTCCTTGTAGAGCACTTTGTCAACACTGTTTCCCTGCCAGTTGTAGTTTGACTGAGCGTCTGTCGAGCCCACGCTTCCGAAAAGCAATGCCGACAGCAATATCAGCACCGCCCCGAACGAGTGCCCACGACGGAACGCCAGTTTCCTTTCATAGTAGTTCATAATATCACTTATTACAATAGATTAATCCTCAAACAACAGGAAGACGACCGCGGTACGTGGCGACCATCCTATACCTTGAATTTGGGACAAAGGTACTAATTATTGCTAAAAAGAGTCGGGGGGGGTATTAAATATTGTTATTTTTTGGTCGGTAGGGCAAATTGATAAAAAGCCATTACAAAAAGGGCAATGACTGGTCGCGAAAAGGGCCGTCGCGATTACGGTGTAAACGCAACGGCTCCACGGCGTAAACGCAACGCGTTTAAGCCGTGGAGCCGAATGTGGGGGGAGGAAAAATGAATATTACTTGTTCTTGTATTTCACCGACACCGTGTTGGCATAATACAGCTGGGAAGCAGCGATTGCCGCGCCTGTCGTCTGCAAAGTCAAAACATTGTCCTTGAACGAAGACGTCATGTCGGCTTTGGTCTGGATGTCAGCACCCGTGCTTGGATCAATGTCGCCAGCGATAAACTGTGTAGGAACGTATGCGGAAACCTTCACGTTCTGGTTGATCAAGAAGCCCAAGAACAGGTCGTCTCGCTGCATCAGCCAAGCGAAAGTATTGATCAAGAACGCGGGCTCCACTGTTTCAGGGCAAACGCGCAGGTTCTTGTTTGCCGTGGCCAGCTCATTCGTGAACGACATGGTGTAGCCGCCCAGGTTGCCATCAGCGTAGCTTGCCACGAAGTTGTTGTCGTCAGACTCCGCGCCTTCCTTCTTCACGCTCACGAGATAGCCATTGGCATCGTATGACCAAACATACTTAGACTCTACATATTCGCCAGTGGTGTAGTCTGGGTCTTGGCGAGTGCTGCTCACCACTCGGTTTTGGTCATCAAGCGTAAAGGTGTAGTTGTCGCAAGTCACTTTCTTGCCGTCATACTTCAACTGCCAAGCCACGTTGGTGGCGTTTGAGGTGATGGCGCTCAGCATGCCATTGTCGTTGTAGGCAAGGTTCAACACGAGGTCGTCTTCCGTCAAGCCAATCATGCCGGCATACATGCTCACCATGGTGTTGCCAGAGATGGTGATGCTCTCTATCTGGCGTGGCTGATAGATGTATGCCTCACCAAGCGACCATGAAGAGTTGCCACGCACAAGCTTGACATCCGCCATGCCCTCTCCGTTATAGTTTGGCAAGGTGAACTTCAAGCCATCGGAAGTCACGGTTCCAGAAATATAAGGATTCTGTATTAGGTTACTTTTCGTGGAGGGACTGGCCAATAAAATCTTGTCGCCCTCGGCGAAACCGATGCCGGAGATCGTAATCTCCTTACCCTGTGCCATCTCGCTTGGCAAAGAGAGCGCGGAGATTGGGTTGTCGGCATCGAGGAGGTTGATGGAGCCCAATGTCCAAGAGTCGTTGCCGCTCTTCAACACCACGTTGACCTTGCCTGCTGACAGGGTGTAAGGAATGGTGAACGTGGCACCGTTGGAAGACATCTTGGCGTTTGCGTCAACCGCGTCGCCGCTTTCGGGCTGGAGCAGGATGGTCTGACCTGTGGCGAAGCCACTGCCCTGCACCGTTACCTCAGAGCCTATCTTGGCTGAGGAGGGAACCACGGCGTTGGTGATGGGGTTTGTTGGGCCGTCATCGTCTGACGAGCATGCCGAGAATGTGACTATGGCACAAAGCATCAGCATCATCGAGATCAATTTTCTCATAACGTTTGTGTTTTATGGATTAATAAAGTGGATATTGTCATGCTTACAGTCCTGGCTGGCTATTCAAGATTTTCTCCGTGTCGTCGCTCGAAGGGCGCGTCATGTCGGGGTTGACGATGCGCCCGTTGGGGTCGAGAAGGATAAATCGCGGTATGCCGCTGATGCGGTAGTCGGCCTGGAACTTGCTGCCCTTGCCTATGTGGAGCTGGGTGCCACAGAGCGCGCCACTCTTCACGCGCGCCTCCCATTTGGCCTTGTCGGCATCGATGGAAAGGCCCAAGAAGGTGATGTTGCGCCCCTCGTATTTCTCTGCCAACTTCTTCAGGAAAGGCAACTCCTTCTGGCATGGGCCGCACCACGTGGCCCACATGTCGATATAGACATACTTGCCACGGAAGTCGCGAAGCGACAGCTGCTTGCCGTTGATGTCCACGCCCTTGAAGTCGGGCGAGGGACGGCCTACCGCCGCCTTGTCCCACTTGGCGCAAGCTTGCTTGAAAATCTCGTTAAGATAAGGCGAGGTGACATAGGTGTAGTAGAGGTTCTTCAAGTCGGTGATGTTGTCGGTGCCGTTGCCCTCCACATAGGTGAAAGCCAAATGGTGAATCAACGACTCGCGCACCTTCTCGTTGTCGAAATGCTCGCCGATGTAGCTCATCTCAGCCACCACCTTGGGATAGAACTGGCGGATGTTCTTGCCAGCCTCGTCGAACACGTGTGATGTCTCAATCATGAAGTTGCGATACTCGTCTATGTCGGCATAGTCGGAGTCTTCCTTGACATATTGGCGAAGGGTGTCATAGTAGTCCTTGCCCAGTGTCATGGTGGTGTCCTTGGTGAGATAGACGTGACCCACGGGATACATCAGGTAGGCGTTGGCGTAGAAATATGTTATCCTGCCCTCCTCCATCTTCTGGAACTTGTCGTTGGCGGCGAACTTGCGCACTTTCAAGAGCCGCTTCATTGTCGTCATCTTGTCGGCAATGGCCTTCTTGAACTCGTCCCAAGGCATGGCGTAGCTTTGGTCTGGCAAGCCCATGAGCTGTATCTTGTTGAGATAGTCTATGGCCTTCTCGTTGCCGCCCTTCACGGCAAAGGTGTTGTCGAAGTCGTTGGCATCGAATGAGACAGTGAGCTCGTCACCCTTCTGGAGATAGAGGTTCTTCCACTTCTCTCCATAATACACCTTGGCATAGAGGGCGTCCATGCCATCGAGCTTGGCCGTTGCCTTGCCATCGCTGAGCGGAAACTCGTTCACGCTCTGGTGATACACCAGCACCACGTTGCCAAGAATGGCGTTCTTGACATCAAAATGCACCGTGATGCCCTCGGCGGCGCGCGTGCTCACGGCCATGAGCAGCAACAGCAACAGGGATGTTATCTTTGTTTTCATGTTTGAATCCTTAGTATAATATTTATATGTATAAAAAACGCGTATCAGTTGGTTCGCTCACGATAGGTAGCGTCCACGATCTTCGCGAAACCCGTGTAGCTCTTGGGGTTCACCTTGGAGAAGTCTCCCTCGGTGGCCATGCCGTCGTATATGCGGAGCGTGCCAGCGCCATCGCTCTCGGAGCCAACCACCAAATCGTAGTCGTGATTGTTGGAAGAGTTCTGGTAGAAGTTGAACTTCATCATGGTGATGTTCTCGCCACGAAGCGTGAATTGCTTCTCAGCCTTGAGAGGCGTCTCCGAGAGGTCCACGCGATATACCGTGCCGCCCACGGCATAGTACATGTAGTTGCGCAAGGAGCTGAAAGCGAAATGGGAAGCCTTGGCGATGTCGGAGCAGCCGCTCAGGTCGCCATAATAAGCCTTGCCAAGGGCGTATGTGCAGTCGGCATAGGTCAACATGTCGCCAAGCTGGATGCCATAGAGATAAAACTTGTCGCCGTCGCGCAGCACCGTATAGGTGATGCCCATCTTGGCGTTGCCGGGGTCATACTTGGTATTCTCCATGTACACGAAGTCCAAGCCCTCGGGATAGTCCTTGAAGGCCGTGCCTGCCACCATGTCGCTGCCCTTATAGCCTGTGGCGATGCTCTCCATGCCTTGCATGGTCTGGTAGTTGGTGTCGGAAAGCGACAAGCTGACCAGAAACGGGCAGCAAGACATGAAGCGCTTGTTGACCGTATCGTAGAACAGATAGATGGAGGCGTAGGACGTGGCACCCACATTGGCACCCACATACGGGGCCAGCACCGCTTCCTTGTTGACGGCGGCAAACAAGCCCTGGATGCCCATGTTGGAGGCGGTGTAGGCCAGGCCATCGCTCACGCACACCCTCATCATGCCGCTCTGGTCGCAGACCATGCCGCGCGGATGAAGGTCTTGCGACTTGGCCACCTCATACTTGAAGGCATAGTCTTTCTGCCAAGCGAAGTTGTTTTTCGACAGGCGCGTGGCACCGTCCTGCGTGAATAGGTAGAAGGGCGAGTCGCTGTATCCGCTGTTTGGCAAGTACTGTATGGCGTACGGGTAATCCAGCTCCGTCATGCCGTTGGTCTTCAGCACGTCGTGATAGGTCTTGCCCGTCACGTCGGAAATCATGTCGAGGCGCGTCTTGCCATCCACGTCGCAGAGCACCATCCACCCTTCCGACGAGGAGTCGCTCACCTTGAGCGAGTAGCTCTTGCGCCAGAACAAGCCCGACTGCTTGTCCTTGGCGGTGAAGTAGATGGTGTATTCGCCCGCGTTGAGCGTCACCTCCTGGTGGAGATGCTTATCGTGGCTCAGCACCGTCTCCTCGTGGTCGCCGGCGTTGTTGATGACCTTCCACTCGTAGTCGTAAGCGTCGATGTCGGTGATGTTGTCGCCCATGGAAGGGTCGAGGTCGAGCACGTCGTGGATAAGCACCGAGTTGGTCTCAGGCACGCCCGTGATGTTTGGCTCGTTGAGGGAATGGTAATCGTAGTTGCCCTCGTCTTGCGAGCATCCCGCGAAGACCATAGTCAACGCGAGAGCCGCAGCCAATAATATCTTGTTTCTCATCGTTGTGTTCTTTTTCATGCCATGAGTGTGTTTAGTTGTCGGCAAACAAGAGCGCGTTGCCTTGTGCGTCGAAGGCATCCTTGTCGTAGGCCAAACCCTGGCTCTTCAGGTTCTCTTGCTGGCGCACGTAAGTCTGCATCTCCGCGCTGACATACGACTGCATGGCGAGCGTCATCTTAGAGGCATCGTTGAAGTCGGCCGGGTCGAGGTCGAGCACCTTGCAAGCCAACTCAAACTTTTGCTGCGTGAAAGCTCCTAAGAGGTTTTTCTCCCAAGCCTTGGGTGCCGTGGTAAACTGGTCTGAGAACACTATGCCATACGCCAAGGTCGTAACCACGTCGCCATTGGATGTCGTCTCCTGCGTCACGGGCAGGGTGAAGTTGGCATTTGGCTGGAGCGTGAACTTGAGGTGCTTCTTTTGCGTCTTTAGCGCGGCGGTGCGCTTCAACGTCACTATATACTGGTATGTGGTCTCTCCCACTGGCATCTCCGCCTTGGCCGGCAACACGTAGTCGACGCCCTCCTGGGCATCGTCGGATGTTATGGCGAGGGCTATCTCGCGTGGCTGGTCCGACGGACGGCCCACCAACTGTATCTGCACGGGCACCTGCATCTCGTCGCCTTTCTGGTAGACGAAGGTCACGTCGGTGGAGTCTTGCAGGATGTTGGTGTTGGTGCGGTTGTTGAAATACACGCCATTGATGTCCTGGAACAGGTCAGGAGACTGCTCACTGCACGAGCCAAGGCCCATGAGGGCCATCAGCCCCATGAGGACGGCGCTTATCTTATGTCTTGTCTTGTTCATTGCTTTCTTCATTATCCATGGTTATCTGTTCTCCGTCTCCGAGTCGGGCAACGGCACTACGAACACAAGGTCGCTGGCCTTGGTGTTCTTGCTGCTCGACGATGACGTGATGATATCGCTGTAGAGTCGCTTGTAGAGATAGAAGAGCTGGCCCTCGCCATAAAGCTCGCGTATGTACTCATACTTCAGCAGGTCGGGCGTCAAGGTCTGGAGGTTCGCCACGCCACGGTTGCGACGCAAGGCGTTGACATACTGCACGCCTTTCGACAGGTCGTCGCTCTGGCTCTCGGCCGCTATCAAGAACATCTCGCCCAGGCGGAGCATAGGTATCATGGTGTTCTGGATGCTGCCCGTGGCCTCCATGTCCTTGTACTTGTAGAAGTATCGGTTGCTGCCCGTGGCCACCCAGTCGGCACGATAGCGATAGTCGTCTTGGTAACCACCAGTCTGCGCCGCGCCACCATAGACCAGCTTGTCCATCAGACTGTTGTCCATGCGGAACACGTAGTTGGGCAAGCGCGACGGGTCAAAATAGTTCTTGAAGAGGTTGCCACGGCTCGTGTTGGTCAGGGCGAAGAGCACCTCGGAGGAGAATATGCGGTCGGGGTCGGCTGGCGAGCCCACGACCAAGTTCTTGTCCACGAATGGGAATATGCCTTGGTCGGCAGTCTTGATGACATCTGTGGCATACTTGAAAGCGTCAGCCTTGTCGCCCATATATAGATAGGTGCGCGCCAGGAGGGCCTCCACGGCATAATAGTTGAGACGCAAGGCACGATAGCGCATGAAATTGCTCGTGCCATCCTGTGAGCCGCTCATGAGCGTGCCCTCGGTCTTCACGGGGTCATTGGCAAGCAACGTGCGCGCGTCCTCAAGGTCGGCCACCACCTTAGCCGCCACCTCCTTGGCGGTGAGCAAGGGCTCTGGCGAGTTGCCCACCTTGGTATAGTAAGGTATCGCGGTCTTGTCGCTGTCCTTGGAATAGACAGGACCGAAAAGGCGGAGCATGTCGAAATGGAGCATTGCGCGCAACGCCAACGCCTCACCCTTGATGACATAATAGTTGCTGCCGGTGAAGAGGCTCTGGTTCTGGTCTATGCTCTCCAATATCTTGTTGCAGTTGAGGATGAGGGCATACGCCTTGTTCCACGTCTGGTCGAGTCGGTCGCGCCAATACTCGGTGTTGTATTGATACGACGAGAGATCCTTGTAGTTGCCCCACACGCTGTTGTCGGTGCCTATGGCATAGGCTCCGCCCATCACCTCTATCATCTCCACCGAGAGGGTCTTGCCATAGAGGGCGTCGCTGTTGAGGTCGATGTAAATGCCGTTGAGCATCTTCTCGTAGCCTTCCTCCGACTGGAGAAGCTCATCCTCCGAAATCTTGTCGTAAGGTTTCACCTCCAGCCAATTGTCGCACGAGACGAGGAGCGCGCAGAGGGCAAGCGTGAATGTATATAATGTCTTTTTCATTGTGTTGTCGAGTGTATGAGTTTAGAATGTCGCGCCTACTGAGAACGACACGGTGCGGGCGAACGGGTAGTCGATGCCTCGCTCAGCCTTCACCGTGGACCAGCGGAAGAGGTCGTTCATGTTGGCTTGCACGGAGAGGGCCTGCATGCCAAGCTTCTTGGCCACGTTGAGCGGAAACTCATAGCCAATGCTCACCGACTCGCAGGTGAGGGTGTTCTCGTCCATCACGAAACGCGACGACTTGTCGGTCTTCTGCACCATGGAGATGCCCTTGAAGCGCGCGTTGCGGTTGGTCTGGCTCCATCGGTCGTAGAGGGCGCGGCGGTCTTGGTTGTTGTACACGTCGGCGGTGCTGATGTTCTCCACCTTGTCGAAGAGGGAACTGTTGAACAACTGCCCGCCATACTGGTATCGGAAGTAGCAGTTGAAGGAGAAGCCCTTGAAATAGAAAGTGGTGCCAAGCAGTCCTTCTACATCTGGCTCGGTGTCGCCACATACCACCTCATCGGCAGCGTCGTAGGTGAACGAGTATGTGCCGTCCTTCTTGATAAACAGTTCCTTGCCCGTGGCTGGGTCGATGCCAGCCGACCTGACCGCCCAAATGGCCGTCGGGCTTCCGCCGTCGTAATAGCGCGTGGTGCTATGGAGGGCAGCCTTGCCGCTCTCGTTGAGCGCGCTGAAGGCATTGCCTATGTCAGCATATTTCGACTTTGAGTGGGTGGCACTCAAAGATATGTTCCAGTTGACACGCTGCTCGGGCATGTAGATTGGCGAGAACTTGACCGTGGCCTCCCAACCCTTGGTCTTCTGCTTGCCGGCGTTGAGCGCCTCGCTCGTCACGCCCATGGAGCCAGGCGTGGTGATAATGGCGAGCAGCGGGTCGGTGTCCTTGATATAGTAGTCGAGCGTCACGTTCAGGCGATTGCCAAGGGTCGTGATGTCGGCGCCCACGTTGTAGTTGATGGTCTCCTGCCAAGCCAGTTCCTTGTTGCCAAGGCCGCTGACGATGACACCAGTGCCAAACACGTTGGTCATCAGGCTGTTGAACATATACGTGGTGTAAGCTTGGTATGCAGAGAAGTTCTGGTTGCCAGGATTGCCCACCGAGGCGCGCAGCTTCAGCATCTGGAATATGTCGTTGTCGCGCATCCACTTCTCGTTGTGGATGTTCCAGCCCAGTCCCACAGACCACGTGGTGCGGAAGCGGTTGTCTGTGCCAAACATCGACGCCCCGTCGTTGCGCAGGTTGAAGTCGAGCAGGTAGCGATTGTCGTAGGCGTAGCCACCGTTGAGATAGAAGCTGGAGGCGTGCTTCACGCTCTCGCTATAACTTGGCTTGCCTCCACTCGGGTAGTTGTTGGCAAACGATGGCGCGGCAAACTGGTCGTCGGTGAAGCCCGTGGCCGAGTAGCCATTGGTCTTGCTCGTGGTGTTGCTGAAGTTGAAGCCCAGCACGGCGTTTATCTGGTGCTTCTCGGCTATCAGCTTGCCATAGGTGGCCGACACGTCGCCCTCATAGTAGAGATACTTCTGCAAGCTATGGGTGAACAAGCCTTTTTGCGTGGCATCCTTGTCGTCAAACTGGGTATGCTCCGGCGAGAGGCGCTCGTCCTGGGTATCGTCGTACTTGGTGATGCCAAACTTGGCGCGGAAGCGCAGATCATTGGTGGCGAACCACTCGGCTATGAAGTTGTTTGTGAAGCCGAAGCGCTGCCCCTTGTCGTAGTTGTTGAGGTGGGCGTTCCATAGAGGGTTCGACACAGGACTGTCGTCGAGTCCGTCATCGGGATAGTAGAGGTACTTGTTTATCTTGCCGTCCTCTCCATATTTCTTGTAATAAGGGTTGGCCTGGGCATACTCAGAGAAAGACACGGCGGGGTCGTTGGTCTCCAGATAGTCGATGGAGAGCTTGTTGCTGAACTGGAACTTGCCCGTGCGGTAGATAAGGTCAATGTTGCCGCCGAGCGTCTGGCGGTCGGAACCTTTCATCACGCCGTTTACCTTGCCGTAGTTCAAGCCGATGCCATAGCGTATGTTCCCCTCTCCACCTTCGGCATAGACATTGTGCTTGTGGGTGAAGCCCGTGCGCAGAGGCACGCTGAGCCAATAGGTGTCCACGCCCTGCTCGATGTCGCGCAGGCGTGAGTTGTAGAGGTTGTCAAGCTTTATCTGGTTGAACGGGTTGCCTGTGTTGTCCTTGTAGACACCAGCCAGCCGTTCAAACTCCAGCTTCTCGCGAGAGTTCATGAGGTTATAGTCGGAGAGGTCGGCGAAGTCGAGGCTGTAGTCGCCCTTATATGAAATCTGCAACCTACCTTTCACCGGAGCCTTTGTCTCAATCACCACCACGCCATTGGCGGCCTTGGAACCATAGATGGCGGTGGAGGCGGCATCCTTGAGCAATGTCACGGAGGCCACACGGTTCATGTTGAGGTTCATCACCGTCTCGAGCGTGGTCTCAAAGCCATCGAGGATGAAGAGCGGCTGGTTAGGGTCAGAGCCATATTCCTCTTTCAGTCCTGCCACGCTCGACTTGCCGCGAATCTCCACGTCGGGCATCTTGTTTGGGTTGGAGCCCGCGAGATTATTGTCCATTATCTTGAACGACGGGTCGAGGGTCTTCAAGCTCTGGAGCACGTTTTGCGCGCCCACGCTCTTGAGCTCGTCACCCTTGAACGAGGTGGAAGAGCCTGTGAAGCTCTCCTTCTTGCGGCGATATACGCCCGTGACCACCACGTCCTTGATGTTGAGGGCTTCCGACTTCATGTAGACTCGCGAGAAGTCGGCCTGGTTGCTGCCAGTGTATCGGAGGATGGTCTTCTTGTAACCAATGAACGACAGCACGATGTCGCACTTCTTGTCTACCGGCAACGAGAAGTGGCCATCGACATCAGTCGTCACGGCGTTGGTGGTGCCCTCTATGGCAACCGTAACGCCAACCATCGGTTCGTTGTCAGCACTATCGAAGACCTTTCCCTCGATGAAACCTTGCTTGACGGAGATTCCGGCTTGCGGAATCGTGCCACCCATCGTGTTCTGCGCATAGGCTGAGACAAAGAAAGGCGGCGCGAGACAGCATCCCAACAAAATCAAACGACAAGCATTTGAGGTTATTCTTTTTGTATGCATACAGCCTCTATTTATTTGAATTTTCTTGAAAACAAGACTATTGTGCGCCTTGGCGCACATCAATTAAAATGCAAAGGTAGGCATTTTCCACGGATTAACACTATAATAGCGGTACCTTATCAATGAAAATTGATAAGACTCGCACCCGTTAGATAATGCTCATGCCAAGCATACATATAATAAGGGGACACGCTTTCAGGCGTGTCCCCTTAATTGAATATTAAACCTCGATATGTGGAAATCTACCTTGCCACTACGCCTTGGTTATGATTCCACTCTTGGAAGTCTTAAGGAAATTGACAATGTTTTGCACCTCTTTTCCATCTGGCACCTGCTGCTGGATCTGTAGCGTGGCGTCAAACGTGCTGTTCTTGCCGTGGAAAAGCAGACGATAAGCATTGGCAACGTGCTTGCGCACCCTCTCGTCGATATGCCATGTTTCCATGAGCGTATTGTTAGGTCCAGTATATGCAATCGGGTTGCCACCGGCGATGGCGTAAGGCGGAACGTCGTTGGAGAAACGGGTACCGGCCTGAAGCATGGCGAGATCGCCAACACGCGTGCCGGCGTTCTCGATGACAGAGGAACTGAATATTGCCCCATTGCCTATTTCGCAATTACCGGCAATCTTAGTGCCATAACCAAACACGTTGAAGTCGCCAATAACGGTATCGTGCGAGATATGCACGCTCTCCATGAGGAAGTTGCCATTGCCAATGACGGTCTTGCAACCTTCATGGGTAGCCCTGTTTATAATGACATTCTCCCTGATAGTGTTGTTGTCGCCAATCACAACCTCGCTGCGCTCCCCATTGAACTCAAAGTCTTGAGGAATTGCCCCGATGACCGTGCCTTGGTGAACCTTGTTGTCATTGCCCATCTTGGTGCCATTGAGTATGCTGACGAATGGGAAGATGACGCAATTGTCGCCAATTTCCACGAAGTCCTCAATATACACGAATGGGAATATCTTAACGTTGTTGCCAATCTTCGCCTTGGGCGAAATCACGGCCTTGTCACTTATCTGATTCATAGTCGCTTCATTAATTACTTATCAACACTAATAACCAATTATTTAGCACCACCGCCAAGAGCGTAGTAAAGGTTCACGACCGCCTGCATCTTGTAGAAGTCGTCCTGCACCTGGTTGAGCTGTGCGTTGAGCAAGTTGCTCTGTGCCGTGATGACCTCAAGATATGTAGATCCTGCGCTTGCCATGAGGTTACGGGTATCCTCCACGTTTTTCTTCAACACCTCTATGCGCTTCGATTCCAACTTGCTCTTAGCGTCGGAGGCATTGTAAAGCACGAGCGCATTGCTGACCTCTGATCCTGCTGAGAGCACGCTGTTCTGCCAAGTGTTGAGGGCCTGCTTGTATTGGTCCTCAGCCACGCGCAAACCGGCGCGAAGCTGCCCCTTCATGAAGATGGGCTGCGTGAGGGAGCCTACTGCGGAGAGAAGTATCTTGCCTGGATTAACAATCCCCATGCCACTACTATTGGTGTATGCTCCAGATGCGCTGATTGTCAAAGAAGGATAGAAGCGCGCGCGAGCTGCCTCCACGTTGTAGAAGCAATTGGCAAGGGCCATCTCGTAGGCGTGGACATCAGCACGGTTGGAAAGCAACTGCACGCCGACACCTGTTGAGAATGTCGTGGGAAGGCTCTGCGCGTCGAGCGTAGTCCTCTGAATGGCATGAGCCTGCTCGCCCATCAGCAACGACAGGCTGTTTTCCGTCTCGCGAATCTGACGCTTCAGGTCTTCCTTCTGCGTCTGCACTGAGAGGTAATTGCTCTCTGCGCTTTGCACCGCCGTAGACCTGACGCCTCTCACCGTCTGCAGCTGCACCTTCATGATGTCCCAAGTGTCCTTGGTGAGCTTCTCCATGTCGTTTACGATCAGGAGTTGCTTGTCGAGCATGAGAAGCGTGTAGTACATGTTTGCGACATTGGCGATGAGCTTTGTCTGCACGGCCACCTGATAGTCTTTCATCTGGAGCATTGAGACTTGCGCCGCGCGCTTCGCCGCGGTGAGGTTGCCAAAGAGGTTGGCATCCCAGCTCGCGCTGATTGGGAGCGAATAAATCTTAGTGGCCTTTTGCCCGTCCCACGTGGATATCGTGCCTTGGGGCGTGAAAGTGATGCCAGGCAGGAAAGCCAACTTTGCCGCCTTCAGTTGGGCCTCTGCCATGTCAATGTTCAAGGCCGCGTTGAGCAAGTCGGGGTTGTTGGCAAGCGTCTTCGCAATGAGCGTCTGCAGCTGTGGGTCTGTGAACACGGAACGCCAAGGGATATTGGCGAACGATGTCGTGTCTGTCACGGCAAGGGTGTCGTTATCGTTGACCGCGTCGCGTATAAGCCCCGACGTGTTGACAGCCGGCCGCTCATACTTGCCGTAAAGGCTCTTGCAGCCCGTGAGAGTCACGGCTGCAAGACCAATGATGAGGAAATTGTATCTTTTCATTATTCTCAATCCTTTTTATCTAAATACTGGTCGTGCCAAAAGGTTGGGAGCGACCTGCCTTCCTTGGTGTCCATGTCAGACTCGATGGCCGCACCAGCATGTGCATACTGGCGAAGCTCTGCCTCGACCTCCTTGTTGTTGTCATCCTCAAACTTCATTGGCTTGACCTTCTCCTGCAAGTATTGGAAGATGCAGAACAGGGCTGGCACGATAAACAACTGGATGATCGTACCCAAGAGCATGCCTCCCACGGCAGCGGCACCAAGGGTCTGGTTACCAGACTTGCCCACGCCTGAGGCGAACATCAAAGGCAGCAAGCCGATGACCATTGCCAAAGACGTCATCAAGATAGGACGCAGACGGGCAGCGGCGCCAAGGATGGCAGAATACCTGATGGCCATACCAGTCTCGCGGCGCTCAAGGGCGTACTGCACGATAAGGATGGCGTTCTTGGCCAGAAGTCCGATAAGCATGATGAGCGAAATCTGCATGTAGATATCGTTGGAGTGACCAAAGATATTGGTGAAGATGAACGCTCCGGCAAGTCCGAACGGGATTGACAGCATCACGGACAAAGGCAAGATGTAACTCTCGTATTGCGCGCTCAGAATCAAGTACACGAAGATGAAGCAGAGCACGAAGATGAGCGTGGTGGAGTTGCTCGACTCTGCCTCCGAACGTGTCAAGCCTGAATACTCATAACCATAGCCTTGCGGCAGCATGTCGCCAGAAACTTCCTTGATGGCCTGCATCACCTGGCCGTTGGAATAGCCCGTGTTTGGCGTGACGCTCACGTCGATGGAGGTGAAGAGGTTGAAACGACCGATGTTGGATGGGCCGAAGACCTTGCGCAACTTCACGAACTCGCTCACCGGCGACATCTCGCCAGACGCGGTGCGCACGTAGATGCGGCTCAGTCCGTCTGGGCGCATACGGCTCTCCACGTCGCCTTGTATCATCACACGGTAGAGCTTACCATAGGCATTGAAGTTGGAAGCGTACAAGCCGCCATAGTATCCCTGCATCACGCTGAGCACCGTCGACGGCGATATGCCGGCCTGCTTGGTCTTTGCCACGTCAACGTCGACCATGTACTGAGGATAGTTTGGGTTGTACGAGGTCATGGCCTGCTGAATCTCAGGACGCTTGTTGAGCTCGCTGATGAAGTTCTTGGTGATGTTATAGAACTTGTTGAGGTCGCCACCGGTCTTGTCCTGCATGGTCATTGTCACACCGTTTTGTACAGAGAAACCAGAGATCATAGGAGGACCGAAGGCAAGAATCTGCGCGTCCTTGATGGCGGCCGTCTGCTTATAAATCATGCCCAGAACGGAGTTCTGCTCGTATGGGTTCACAAGCAACGCCATCGGGTCCTTATCCGAGATAGCACGCTTGATGCGAGCGAAGAAACCTCCGGATCGATCCTCAAACGACTTCAGCTTAAGGATAAACGTCGCCTGATCGGGACCCTGGCCAGCGATGAAGTTGTAACCCACGATGGCATTACGGTGAAGGATTGCAGGGTTGCTGGCGAGCATCTTGTCGACCTGATCCACGATTTGCTGCGTACGATCCTGTGAAGTACCCGGCTTGGCTGAGATAGTCACGAATATGCTACCAGTATCCTCGTCAGGCACAAGACCCGTCTTCGTGAACTTCATGCATACGACAAGCGTCACTATGCCAACGACCACGATAGCACCTGTTATGATGCGGTGGTTGATGACGTGAGCCATACCAACCTTATACTTGTTGATGGTCTTGTCGAACATGCGGTTGAAACCGCTGTGGAAACGGGCCACGAACGACTTGTTGCCCTCGTTCTCCTCTGCCTTGTGTGGTTTCAGGAACATGGCGCACAATGCCGGTGAAAGCGTCAAGGCGTTCAACGCCGAGATGACGATACTCACGGCCATTGTGACACCGAACTCACGGTAGAACGTACCAGACGTGCCACCAATGAAGCTCACTGGCACGAACACGGCAGACATCACCAGCGTGATGGAGATGATGGCACCAGAAATTTCGTTCATGGCATCTATGGCGGCGGTCATGGAGTTGTCGTAGCCCGCGTCGAGCTTGGCATGGACAGCCTCGACCACCACGATGGCATCATCCACCACTATGGCTATGGCGAGCAGCAATGCCGACAACGTGAGCAGGTTGATGGAGAAGCCGAATATCAACAGGAAGAAGAATGTACCTATCAAGGCCACAGGCACGGCGATCATAGGGATGAGCGTCGAGCGCAAGTCTTGCAAGAAGACATACACCACGAAGAACACGAGTATCAAGGTGATGAACAGGGTCATGATAACCTCTTCGATAGAAGCGAAGAGGAAGTCGGTCACGTCGTACATCATCACGACCTTCAACCCTGGAGGCATGCTCTTCTGCGCCTCGTCGAGAGCCGCCTTCACGTCGGTGGCTATCTGCGTGGCGTTTGAGCCCGCGATTTGCTGCACCATACCCATACATGCCGGCTGGCCATCGTTATTCAAGTGCACGTTGTACATCAACGAGCCAAGCTCTATCTTGGCCACGTCTTTCAAGTGCAAGGTCTCACCCGTGGTCTTGCTCTGAATCACGATGTTCTGATACTCAATAGGCGTAGACAAGCGGCCCTTGTAGCGAAGGGTGTACTCGTAGGCCATGTTTGAGTTCTCACCGAACTTACCAGGCGCGGCCTCGATGTTCTGCTCGGCGAGCACGCCCGTGATGTCGGAAGGTATGAGACCATACTGCTTCATCTTGTCTGGCTGGAGCCAGATACGCATGGAGTAAGTAGCCGTAGAAGGGCTCTGCACGTCACCCACGCCGTTGACACGCTTGATGAGCGGCACGATGTTGATGTCGTTGTAGTTGGTGACGAACTGGTCGTCGTAGCGTCCGTCGTCAGACGTGACGGCATACATGATGACGTTTGATGTCTGGCGCTTCGTCACGGTCACACCCACCTTTGTCACCTCGGCCGGCAACAGTGCCTGTGCCTGCTGCACGCGGTTTTGCACGTTCACGGCTGCCATGTCGGCATCGGAACCCTGCTTGAAGTAGACGGTGATCGTCGCTGAACCATCGTTGGTAGCGGAAGAAGTCATGTAGGTCATGTTCTCCACACCGTTGATGCTTTCCTCCAAAGGCACCACCACAGACTTCAGCACCGTCTCTGCGTCAGCGCCTGTATAGGTGGTTCGCACCGTGATTGTTGGCGGGGCGATATCCGGATACTGCTCGATAGGCAGCGATGACAGGCCGATGATACCCAGCAGCACGAGCACGATGGATATCACGGTCGACAGAACCGGTCGTTGAATGAATTTTGTAAATGTCATAGTTGATTGAAATTAACTCCTCCTTATTTTCCTGTCATCGTCTTGACAAAGCCCTTGGCCGTGCCCTGGTTGGCTCCGAGCTTCTCGGCCTTCTCAATCTTCTCCTCGTATTGCTGCTCGGTGAGGGGCTTGATCTGCTCGCCGTCGGTGAGCTTCGTTATGCCCTTGCACACGTAGCGGTCGCCAGCGTGTAGACCATCGGTGACGATATAGTTGATGCCGTCGTCTTGCGGGTTAACCTTGATGGCGGTGTATTTCACCTTGTTGTCGCTGCCGACGACATACACGAAAATCTTGTCCTGAACCTGCACTGTAGCCTCTTGCGGAATGATGATTGCGTTGTTGCTCACGTGTGGCACCACAATCTGGCCCGCGCCACCGCTCTTCAGCAGGCGCTGTGGGTTGGCGAAATGGGCGATAAGGGAGTAAGCGCCAGTGGAAGCATCTATCACGCCGCTCATCTTCACCACGCGTCCTGGCTGGTTGTAGATGGTTCCGTCGGCGAGTTGGAGCTTCACCGTGGGCATCTCCTTCAGCACGCCGGCAACGCTTCCGGCCGTCTTCGACATGCCGAGGATATCGGGTTCGCTCATCGAGAAGAACACCTCAACGGTGCTCACGTCGGAGACGGTTGTCAGAGTGTTTGAGGCTGACACGAGCGCGCCTTTCTTGAATGGCAAGCTGCCAACGACACCACTCGCCGGAGCACGAACCACGCACCACGACAGGGTCTCCTCAGCGGCGGCGAGGGAAGCCTGAGCCTGGGCGACCTGCGCCTTGGCGGTGGCATAGCTGTTCTGCGCCGTCTCGAGCTCATACTGGCCGATGATGTGCTGGTCGAAGAGCTTCTTATTATTAAGATATGTAAGGCGAGCGGTGTTGGCCTGGGCGCGAGCCGTGTTCAAGGCTGCGCGACACTGGCTCACCTGGGCGCGATATGTCTCGCTGTCGATGGTGAACATGGGCTGGCCAGCGCTCACGGTCTGACCCTCGTGAACATAAACGTTCGTGATGAATCCCGAGATTTTCGGGTGCACGTCAACATCCTGAATACCCTTGATTGTCGCCGGATAGGTGGTCTGAAGGTCAGCGCTTGAGACACCCACCGTCTTGACGGGGAACTCATTGTCCTGAAGATCAGCCAGTCCGCCACTGCTCTTCTTGCCACAAGAAGCAAGGGCCAATGCAGCCAAAGCCACAAACAAACAACTCTTGATTTTCATACCTAAATTTAGAATAATATTATTTTAATCATTTTACCAATCAAAAGGCGCATAGCACAACGCCCAAAAGGGCACAATCTCCCTAAAATATGCGCAAAGTTAGCACATTTATCTTAGAAAACTATTTTTGTCGATTGAGTTTTTAACAACAATTACAATCGTTTGTCGTTTCTTTATCCATTTGTCGCGAAATATGGTACAAAAGTCCATCAGGCGACTATGACAACCCCATCTCGGCCGCCTTCTTCTTGAGCAGTCGCATCAAGGGCTCACGCTCGTTGGGCACCTTGTCGTCGAGCACGGCATCCTTGAGGGTTTGCTTCAGCGTGCCAACCTCCCGCGAGGGCTTGAGATTGAACATTTCCATTATCTCATTGCCGTCTATCACGGGTTGCAACAACCGCTTGTAGTCGCGCTCCTTCAGGTCGGCTATCTTGGCGCGCACCATGCGGAAATTCTCGCGGAAACGGGCCTTCCTCACCTCGTTTTTGCTGGTGATGTCGGCATCGCAGAGGCGCATGAGGTCGTCGATGTCGTCGCCGGCGTCGTTTATCAGACGCCGCACGGCGGAATCGGTCACTTCCTCGTCGGCAATGGCGATGGGGCGCATGTGCAGCTCCACGAGCTTCTGCACATATTTCATCTTCATGTCCATCGGCAACTTGAGCCGCCTGAAGATCGACGGCACCATCTTGCCTCCCACGAACGGGTGGTTGTGGAACGTCCAGCCCTGCGCCGGCTCCCAACGCTTGGTCTTCGCCTTGCCGATGTCGTGGAGCAGTGCCGCCCATCGAAGCCAAAGCGAGGCGGGCTCGCCGTCGGCGCCGGCCTTGTTGCCGTCGCACACGTTGTCGAGCACCTCCAGCGAGTGGTAAAAATTGTTCTTGTGACCTTTGCCGTTCTTTGTCTCAACCACGTCGAGCGCGGCGAGCTCGGGCAAGATGAGCTTCAGCAGGCCGCAACGGTGCAAGTCCACGAAGCCACGGCTGGGCTGCGCGGTCATCATTATCTTGTTGAGCTCCTCCGATATGCGCTCGCCGCTTATTATCCTTATGCGGTCGGCGTTGCGCTCCAGGGCGTCGAATGTCTCCTCGTCGATATAGAAGCGGAGCTGCGTGGCGAACCTCACGCAGCGCATCATGCGCAGTGGGTCGTCGGAAAAGGTGATATCGGGGTCGAGCGGCGTGCGGATGATGCCGTCTTGCATGTCGAGAATGCCGTCGAAGGGATCCACGATTTCGCCAAAGCGCTCCTTGTTGAGACACACGGCGAGGGCGTTGATGGTGAAGTCGCGGCGATTTTGGTCGTCTTCCAGGGTGCCGTCTTCCACATGTGGCTTGCGCGAGTCGTGGCTGTAGCTCTCCTTGCGCGCGCCCACGAACTCCACCTCGTGGCCACGCCATTTCACCTGCGCCGTGCCGAAATTCTTGAACACGGAGAGGTTGGCGTGCCCCGTGAGCAGTTTCCTGAAAGCCTTGGCAACCTCAATGCCACTGCCCACGACCACGACATCGATGTCGTTGCTCGGGCGTTGGAGGAAAAGGTCACGCACGTATCCGCCAACCACGTAGGTCTCAAGGCCGAGGCTGTCGGCGGCCTCCGAGATTTTGTGAAATATGTCTTTGTCCAGCAACTTTGCCATGTCGGCATCGCTCAGCATTCTCATAATAGTATCGCTTTTTCTAATAGCTTGCAAAAGTACGAATAATTGATGAATTATCCCGCTTCCGCCCTCTCTTTTTGCCTTATGTCAAGACACGCGTCGGCTTTACGGCGTAAACGCGACGCGATTCAAGCGTAAACGCGACGGGGACTCAACTATGATGCGAAACACTTGAATATCAATGCGTTACGCAAAATGATAAGAAATAACGCATCTCGCACATTTCATTTCACACGAATCAAAAAGATTTGAAAGATGTCGGCTCCGCCGATTGCATAAACACTAACCATTTGCAGGGGGCGAGCCCTGTGACCGTCCGCGACCCGAATGGAAATTTGGCTTAACGACAATAGAGACAATGAAAGACCATAAATTTCATCTCGACGCGATATTCGCATGGCGATGAAATGCCCTTGAAGTTGTCTCTCATTGTCTCTGTTGTCGTTTTTCATATCAATACCAACACATTTTTTTGCTCGTTCAGGAAAAAAATCAATAACTTTGCGTTATTATGCAATAATAGGGCGAAATTTAGGTTATTAATAAAATTGACATGAACAAACAATGAAAAAAATCATCATATTGCTGCTCCTCGCGCTGCCCATCCATATGCTCGCGCAATCGTCGATGACCGACTCGCAGGTGGC
>ERZ808252.868-NODE-868-length-25893-cov-6.328895_pt1 | contig 25893 bp, 26 predicted proteins | sample MGYA00521242_ERZ808252 | MGnify/ENA primary metagenome ERZ808252 (study PRJEB31516, sample SAMN03275581) | gut metagenome | biome: mammalia-associated habitat; material: feces | host: Papio cynocephalus | place: Kenya | collected 2012-08-07 ...
CGGCAAGGTCAGCTTATATACCTATCTCAAACTCATCGTCAATAACTTTTTTCAATCTTTTTTACTTTTTTTGACAAGTTCAAAAATTTCGGCGGGATTCAGCCCTTTTTCACGCAAAAATTTTATCGTGACCGATCCGTCGCGCTTGGCCAGACGCCGCCCCTCGGCGTCCAAAACCAGCGGATGATGACAATACCGCGGCGTCGGCAGCCCCAACAACGCCTGTAAAAGCCTGTGAACGTGCGTCGAATCGAACAAATCGTCCCCGCGCGTCACCAACGTCACGCCTTGCGCCGCGTCGTCAACGACGGAACAAAGGTGATAACTGGCCGGCGTTTCCTTTCGCGCCAACACGATATCCCCGAAAACGGACGGATTCGCTTTCACCGTTCCGCGCGATTCGTCCGTAAAATAAAGCTCACCGCCCGTCAGATTCAAAGCTTTGGCAACGTCCAGCCGCCACGACCAACGGTCGTAAAGGGACAAATCCAACCGCTTTCCGCGGCACGTCCCCGGATAAACGGCCGTTTCCCCCGCGTGCGGCGCGTGCCCCATGCGCGCGATTTCCGATTCGATTTCCTTTCGTGTGCAAACGCACGGGTACAGGACGCCGGCATCCTTTAATTTTTGCAAAGCCGCCGCGTAAACGTCCATCCGTTCCGACTGCCTGACCGGCCGGCCGTCCCATTTCAGGCCGAGCCAGTCCAAATCCTCCAATATCCCGTCAACGAATTCCGGTTTGCACCGGACAGGGTCAATGTCCTCGATGCGCAAGAGGAATTTTCCGCCGTTTTCCTTGGCTTTGTCATACGCGAATCGGGCGGCGAAAGCGTGCCCCAAATGAATCCGCCCCGTCGGCGAGGGCGCAAAACGCGTCACAATCATAAAAAAACTCCGTCCTTTTGTTTTTTTTCCGCAAGTATCCGCATTTTCCCGCGTTACACTTCATATATACTATGGAGGCGTCCCATGAAAAAGACATTCGTTTTTCTGTTAAGCACTTTATTTTTGATTTCAACGGCCGATATCTGCCTTGCCCGCGGGGGCGGTCATCACGGACGGCCGCCGGAAAACGGGCAAAGCCGCGGGATGCGGCCTGTGAACACCCGCGGCGGCGATCGTTCCATGACGCGCCAAAGCACCCCCGCCGCCGATTCGGAAAACAGCGGCGAATCAGAACAATCCGGCCGCTTTAACGGGCATCGCGGAATGAATCCGCCTCCGCCCCCGCCGTTGGACGAGGACGGCCCCCCCATGCCTCCGCCTGACGAGGACGGCGGTCAATCCGGCGGATTCGGCGGACATCACGGAATGAATCCGCCCCCGCCGCCGTTGGACGAAGACGGCAATCCCCTGCCCCCGCCCGACGAGGACGGCGATTTTGAGGAATAACGGAAAAAGCTCCGGTCAAACGGAGCTTTTTTTCTATCTCTTTTACATCAATTTGATCGCGGCGAATCCGCCCGCCAGCAGGGCGAAGAACAATGTCGCCAGCCAGCCCAGATTCTTTTCGATGAATTTTTCCATCGGCGCGCCGAATTTCCACAACAGCACCGCCAGCAAAAAGAACCGGCCGCCGCGCGACAAAACGGACGCAACCGCGAAAATTTCCAAATTCAGCCCCGTCATTCCGCTAAGAATCGTGATCACTTTGTACGGAAACGGCGTGAATCCGGCGGCGGCGACAATCCAAGCGCCGTAAGCGTTATACGCCTGTTTGAATACTTCGACCTTGTCCGTATAGCCGTAAAAATCGAAAATCGGCAAAGCGACGGCGTCATACAAAAACGCGCCGATCGCGTACCCCGCGAATCCGCCGATCACGCTGGCCGCCGTGCAAACGCCCGCCAGCCGGAACGCCCGATTCGGCCGCGCCAGCATCATCGGGATCAGCAAAACATCCGGCGGGATCGGAAAGCACGAGCTTTCGGCAAAGGAAAACAAGGCTAGCAGCCAAACGGCCTGCGGATGTTCCGAACATTTCAGCACCCAATCGTACATCCGTTTGAAAAACGCCGTCCATTTTTCAGCAAAGCTTTTCACGCCGACCATAATCATCGTCCGCATCCTTTCCGTTTTTTGCAGGCGTACTATATATGAAACCGGCGCGAAAGAAAAGAGGCGGCGTCCGTCCGCCCCTTTTTCCTGATTTTCAGCACTTTTCCGTCACAACGCGACGGCCTGCCGAATGATGTGCACGTCCTTGTCCCCGCGCCCCGACAGGTTCATCACGACGATCTGTTCCGGATTCAACGTTTTGGCCAGTTTCATCGTATAGGCCAAAGCGTGCGACGATTCCAGCGCCGGAATGATCCCCTCGATCCGCGACAAGGCCAGACACGCGTCGATCGCTTCGGCGTCCGTGGCGGTTTCGTAAACGGCGCGGCCGGTGTCTTTCAGCATACTATGTTCGGCGCCGACCCCCGGATAGTCCAGCCCCGCTGAAATGCTGTGCGTCGGCGACGGCGTCCCGTCCGGTTCCTGCAGCAAATAGGAATAAGCGCCGTGCAGCACCCCCGGTTTTCCCTTTGTCATCGTGGCGCAGTGTTCCTTGGTGTCCAACCCTTTGCCCGCGGCTTCGACCCCGACCAGCCGGACGGACGGATCGTTGACGAATCCGGAAAAAAGGCCGATCGCGTTGCTGCCGCCGCCGACGCACGCGACCGCGTAATCGGGCAGCCGGCCTTCGTGTTCCAGAATTTGGCGGCGCGCCTCTTTGCCGATGACGGATTGGAAATCGCGCACCATCATCGGATACGGATGCGGCCCGACGGCCGAACCGACCAGATAGAACGTGTCTTGATAATTTTCGACCAGATCGGCCAAGGCGGCGTCCACCGCGTCGCTCAGCGTTTTTTGGCCTTTGGTGACGGGCACGACCTCCGCCCCCAGCATTTTCATGCGGAAAACGTTCAGCTCCTGCCTTTTGGTGTCTTCCTCGCCCATATAGACGCGGCATTTCATCCCCAGTAGCGCCGCGCCCGTCGCCGTCGCGACACCGTGCTGACCCGCGCCGGTTTCGGCGATGACGCGCTTTTTCCCCATATGGCGCGCCAGCAAAATCTGCCCCATGACGTTGTTGATTTTATGCGCGCCCGTATGGCACAAATCCTCGCGTTTCAGATAGATTTTCGCCCCTCCGGCCGTTTTTGTCAACCGTTCAGCGAAATAAAGCGGCGTTTCGCGGCCGACGTATTCTTTCAAATAATACGCCAGCGTGTTTTGAAATTCCGGCGTGTCCTTGGTCGCCGCATAGGCATCCGCGATTTCGCGCATGACGGATTTCAGTTCGTCGGGCAGGAACATTCCGCCGAAACCGTTGAAAAAGCCGTTCGCGTCGGGATTGGAATATTCGGGATTGTAATTCATTTCAGTCAAACCTTTCCTTTGTTTCGTTAAACCTTGCCGTTGTTCGGGAAAGAGAGGTTCGACATATAAAAAAAACCGCCGTTTCCCGTTTCGGGAAACCCGCGGCGTTGGCGAACAGACATCCGTTGCGGCTTTCCCTAGGAAAGCCACCACCAGTTTTGCGCCGCGCGCAGAATGTCGTTCATCCGTTTCATCATGGGAATAATGCTATAAAAACGGGGCATCCCTGTCAAACAAAAAAACACATAGGCTTTTTCCCCTTTTCCGGTTTAAAATGTTTGACGGTGAATCCGCCGCGATCCCGCCGGCGGACGGAAAAACGGAACAGGAGAATGAACATGAACAAAGGTATTGCGGCATTGGCTTTGCTGTGTCTGACGGCTTTTCCCGCCACGGCCAAGGAATTCAAGGGCGACTGGCTGGAACACAAAATCGCCGGCATCGAACGCGATTTCAAGGAAGACATCGCCAAAATCGAAAAAAGCGACAAGATTTCCGACGCGATGAAAAAGCTGCTGTTGAAGCAAAAAGAGGAATCCAAGGATATGAAAATCAAACAGATCAAAGAGGTCAACGAATTGAAAACCCGCCAGAAAGGCGAACGCGACGCCCTGAAAAAGGCCGAGGGAACAACGGACGCGGAAGTGAGCGAAGATAAAAAAGCGGACGAAACCGACAAGGCGGACAAGCCGCGCAAAGGCAAAAAAGGCGGAAAACATTTCAAAAAGAAAAAAGATTCCGCCGAAGACTGATTTCCAAACATCCTCCGCGCCGGTTTTGCGGGGGATGTCTTTATTTAATCGACGGCGACGCCCTTGGCGCGCAGATCGTTTGCCAGCTGTTCCGGCGACAAAAACCGGATCGCTTGGAATCCGAGTTTTTCCGCCGTGTCGATGTTGCGCCGCGAATCGTCGGTGAACACCGTTTGCGCCGGATCAATGCCGTAACGTTCGATCAATATTTCAAACAGGCGCGGATCGGGTTTGATTTCCCTTTCAACGCCGGAAACGACGATCCCTTTGAACAATTTGAAAAAATCGTGTTCCGGATACGTCACGTCGAATTTTTCCGCCGACCAGTTCGTCAACCCGTAAACCGGATATTTTTTCGCCAGCCGGCGCAGCAAATCGACGCTGCCCGCGATTTCGCCCGCGCACATTTCGCGCCAGCGCGTGTCGAACATGGCGATCTGTTCCGCGTATTCGGGATGCAAAGCCGTCAATTCGGCCACGCCCTGTTTGAACGGCTTTCCCTTGTCCATCTGTTCGTTCCATTCGGGCGCGCACACTTCGGTCAGGAAACGTTCCATCTCCGTTTCGTTTTGGAACACTTTCCTGTACAAATAACGCGGATTCCAATCAATCAGGACGCCGCCGAAATCGAATACGATCGTTTTAACCGCCATGTCGTTTTCCTTTCACCCGAAAACAATATACACCCGTCCGGAAAATGTATATGATAAAGTGATTCCAATCAACAACCTCCGGCATCCGATATGATCGACCCGAAAAAACTGCCCCGTTTGAAACCGCAATCCCCCGCCGCCGACGCGCCGGCGGACGCACCCGAAGAATCCCTGCTTTCCCAAGTGATCGGCGTTTTTTCCGGCCCGAAAGGCGTTTTGCTGTCCTGCGCCGCCGCGTTCGCCATTTACGCCAGCGTCTGCCTGCAGGGCGAACGGCTGCTACGTTCGGGGATTTACGCCGTGCTGAAAGAATTGGGCGACAACGGGTTCGGCATATCCTACAGCGCGCCGTCGTCCAATCCGGCGTTCAAAAGCGGCGTGAATCTGGACGATCTGGTCATCACCGCCCCCGCGGAAATCGGCGGCTGGACGTTAAAGGCGGGGCGGATCGGCGTTTCGTCGAACCCGTTCACGCCGCACACCGTGACGGTCAAAACAAACGGCACGCATTCTTTGACGACCGGCGTCATCGGCGACATCCGGCTGGTCGTCGGGCGGGGCGACGTGACGATCCGCCTGCCGTCGAAAAAAGATCCCCTGTCCGTTTCCGCCGTGTTTAAAAACGTTCAGGCGGCGTCCCCGAAATCAATGCAAGGTTTTGCGATCGCCTCCCTTTCCATGAACGCCCGCCGCGACGCCCCGACGACGGAGGATAAAACCTTTTCCCTTTCCTTTGATTTGGAAACAAACGGCCTCGGCCTGCCGGCCTATATGCGCCGGAATTTGCCCGCGAACGCCGAATTGCTGCGCCTGACCGGAACGGTGGAGGGATTGCCGTCCGAAACAAACGGCAAATCCGTTTGGGTGGCGTGGACGGGAAACAGCGGCACAGTCGAAATCAAGCACGGGGAAATCATCTGGAAACCGTTTATGGCCGATTTTTCCGGCACGTTCGGGTTCAACGCGGCGTTTGAACCCGCGGGCGCGGGCGTCGCCAAAGCTTACGGCCTGTTTGACCTGTTGGATATGCTGATCAAGGACGACTACGTCCGCCCCAGCCGCGTTTCCGTCGCCAAAGTCGTTTTGGGTGAAAAGCTGAAACGCGAAAACGGCGAATCGCAACCGTCCGTCACATCGCCGTTCAGTGTTCAATCCGGCAAAATCTATGCCGGACAGGTTTTGCTGTTTGATAAAAACGACGCGAATCCTAATCCCGCGCCATAAAATCCTTTAACGCGGCCAACAACGCCTTCACTTCGTCCTCGTTGCCGATCGTCATGCGCAGCGCGTCCGGCAAACCGTAGGACGCGACGCGGCGCACGATGATGCCGCGGCTTTGCAGGAATTCATCCGCTTGTTCGGCCGTTTTGCCCGTATGCGGAAAATGAACCAGAACAAAGTTCGCCGCCGACGGCGTGACGGTCAACCCGATGTCCGTCAGTTCGCGCGTCAGGATGTCGCGCCATTTTTTATTATGCTCGAACGATTTTTTCACGAACGCCCTGTCTTGAACGGCCGCAATTCCCGCCGCCTGCGCGACGGCGTTGACGTTGAACGGCCCGCGGATGCGGTTCAAAACGTCCGTGATTTCCTGCGAAGCGTAGCTCCACCCCAAACGGACGCCGCCCAGCCCGTAGATTTTTGAAAACGTCCGCAACATCACGACGTTCGGAAATTCGTCAACCAGAGCGACGCCCGCGTCGTAATCCGCCGAATCGACGAATTCGGCATAGGCCGCATCCAACACAATGACAATGTTTTCAGGCAGAAAACGGCACAAACGGCGAATCTCATCCTTTGTCAGATACGTCCCCGTCGGATTTCCGGGGTTGGCGATGAAAATCATTCTGGTTTTCGGCGTGATCACTTTCAATATCGCGTCCGCGTCCACCCTATAATTCTTTTCGGGAACGGTGACAGGCTGCGCCCCGCATCCGACGGCGTAAAGGCGGTACATCAAAAACGCATATTGCGTGATGACGACTTCGTCGTGTTCGCGCAGATAGGCGTGGCACAGCAGGCCGATCAGTTCGTCCGACCCGTTGCCGCAAACGATCCGGTTCGCGTCCAATCCGTGCGCTTCGGCGATCGCAACGCGCAGAGCGACGGAACCGCCGTCGGGATAGCGGAACAAGTTTTCCGCGGCGTTTTTGCACGCCGCGACCGCGGCGGGGTTCGTGCCGAACGCGCCTTCGTTCGACGACAGCTTGATCACCTTGTCCATTCCTTTGACGGCCGACGCGCCGCCGACATAGGGTTTCAGGGACATAACGCTCAAATGGGCGCAAACGGGATAGTTTTTCATCGCTTTATTAAATTCCTCTAAGACAATTCGACGGGATGGCCGCCGATCACGCGCAACATGGTGATTTTGCCGTTTTCCCTGTCGATCAGAGCGCCCAGCCGTTCGTCCTGATCGGACAGCCAGCCTTCAACCTCGAACAGATAGGCTTTGCGCATCATGTCGGGCGTGTAAGAATCGCAAATCGCGTTGACGGGAACGCCCGCGGATTTCAACAGCAGATCCAGCGTGCTGAGGCTGATCGTCCCGTCCGTTTCCGCCACCAGCAGGGTTTTATCCTCGCCCGTCGGTTCAAAAGGCAACTTGCTCAGCGCGTAGGCGGAACGCCCGTCGCCGCGGCCGTTCGCCGCGCCGGTCAGGGGCAGTTTCAAAAACACGCTGACGGAACGTTTGTATTCCTGCGCCAAAGCGTACCACCAGCACGCCTGTTTGTCGTCGTGCAAGGACAACAAAGCGATGTTCGCTTCGCCCTGCGTTAATTCTTTCAACACCAGATTGACCGACCGGCACGGCAGCACCGGCGTGAACGCGCCGAAATAATTGCGGGCGATTTCCAGACACCCCGTCCCGCGTTCCGGCATGAATACCGCCACGGTCATGGGCGATTGCAGGTTGACGCACGCGCTGATGATTTCGCGCCACACGCGGACGACCGTTTCCCTGTCCAGATTGCCTTTGTGCCGACGCCACAGGCGCCGCAGAATCTCGATTTCGCGTTTCGGCCGCAAAGCGAAAGCGGACGGTTGGTTCGATCCGGATTTCACGCGTCCGACCTGTTCGACCAAAGCCGCGCGTTTCATCAACAGATCGTGCATCTGATCGTCAACGGCGTCGATTTGCGCGCGCAGTCCATCCAAAGTTTCCCCTTGCATCAAAATCGCCCTTTCGCTTATTAAAATACGGAATTCCCTTTTACACCGCTTGCGCTCAAAAAGCTTTAAATTTTTTTTCAGGGATCGAAAAAATGCAAAAGATATCGCCGGAAGAACTGTTTCAAACCGTCCGTTACAACGCCGACGGGCTGGTTCCCGTCATCGCCCAGCAATACGACACGGGCGAGGTGCTGATGATGGCGTGGGCGAACGAAACGGCGTTAAGGGAAACGGTCGAAACGGGGCGGATGTGCTATTTTTCCCGTTCCCGCCAACGCCTGTGGCGCAAAGGCGAAACGTCCGGCCACGTTCAGACGTTAAAAGAACTGAGGATCGACTGCGACGGCGACACGCTGCTGGCGTTGATCGACCAGACGGGCGCGGCGTGCCACACCGGCAACCGTTCGTGTTTTTACCGTTCGATTTGAAAAAAAGCCCCGTCAAACCGGCGGAGCTTTTAAAAAGGTTTTAAAAAAAGCTTACTTTTTCGCCTTGTCTTTCGACCGCGGGGAAACCGTAAAGGAAACGACCGTCCCGTTAACCATGTCGGGTTCCAGCTGAACCGTCGCGACGCGGTCGCCGTTCGTGAACGACAGGACGCTGACTTTCGACCGCACGACCGTCACTTCGTTCCAACCGAACTTCGGCATTTCCGACATATAAAAATCGAACATCGCGTTCAACGTGTATGGCGCGGAAAACACCAGCCGCCCGATCCACGCACTCGACCCGCCCAGCAACAGCGTCGATTTCAAATCCATCGTCGCCTTTTCCGGAATGGGGATGTCGTTGAACTGCGCAAAGCTGGGCGAACTGCCGTTCGTCCCGTCCGCATCCGAACGGTACATCGCTTCGCCGCCGGCGCATCCCGTCAAAACGGGCGCGGCCACCAAACACATCAAAGAAAACAACAGTTTTTTCATCGTCGGTCTTTCCTGAAAAACATACGAAGCCATTTTAGGAACGGAATGTTAAAAACACCTTAAAATCCCTTTGACTTTATCATCCCGCCCTATATGATAGCCGAAACCAATCTGAAAATGTCGGGGATATCGAAATGACAAAGTTTATTTTCATCACGGGCGGCGTTGTGTCTTCTTTGGGCAAAGGGATGGCTTCCGCCGCTTTGGGCGCGCTGCTGCAGGCCAGAGGGTACAAAGTCCGCAACCGCAAAATGGATCCGTACCTGAACATCGACCCCGGCACGATGTCGCCGTATCAGCACGGCGAAGTGTTCGTCACCGACGACGGCGCGGAAACCGATTTGGATTTGGGGCATTACGAACGTTTCACCAACGTGCCGTGCCATAAAACGGACTCCGTTTCCGGCGGGCGCATTTACTATAATGTGCTGATGAAAGAACGGCACGGCGAATATCTGGGCGCGACCGTTCAGGCGATCCCTCACGTCACCGACGAAATCAAGCGTTTCATCGAATCCGATCTGCACGACGAAGACTTCGTCCTCTACGAAATCGGCGGCACGGTCGGCGATATCGAAGGCACGCTGTTTTTGGAAGCGATCCGTCAGTTCGCCATTACGGCGGGACGCGAAAACTGCCTGTTTTTGCATTTAACGCTGCTACCCTACATTCCGACGGCGGGCGAATTGAAAACGAAACCGACGCAGCATTCGGTCAAACAGCTGTTGGAAACGGGGATTCAGCCCGACGTCCTGCTGTGCCGTTCGCAAATGATGCTGTCGGATTCGGAACGCCGCAAGATCGGGCTGTTCTGCAACATCGCGCCCGAAGACGTGATCATCGCGCTGGACGCCGACAGCATTTACAAAATTCCGTTGCAGTACCACGAACAGGGGCTCGACCGGCAGATTCTGAAACACTTCGGCATGCTGGAAACTGCGCCCGCGCCCGATTTGGAAAAATGGAAAGTCATCATCGGCACGATCGGCGCGTGGGAACACGAAACGACGATCGCCGTCGTCGGCAAATACTGCGGCCTGCCCGACGCGTACAAATCGCTGAACGAAGCATTGTTCCACGCGGGCATCGCCCATAAAACCAAAGTCCGTGTCAAATGGATCGAATCGGACACGCTGGAAACGATGACGCCCGAACAGGTCGATCAGGCGTTCGCGGGGATTCAGGGCATCCTCGTTCCCGGCGGATTCGGCAACCGCGGGGTCGAAGGCAAAATGATCGCCGAACGCTACGCCCGCGAAAAGAAAATCCCGTTCTTCGGCATTTGTCTGGGGATGCAGACCGCGGTGATCGAAGCCGCGCGCCATCTGCTGGGCATCGAAGACGCCAATTCGACCGAATTCACCAAAAACTGCACGCCCGTCGTCGCGCTGATGACCGAATGGGAACAGGACGGCAAAAAACAGATCCGCGACGAAAACACGGATGTCGGCGGGACGATGCGTCTGGGCGCGTATCCGTGCAAGCTGAAAGCCGGCTCTCTGGCGTCGAAGCTGTACGACGGCGCGGACGTGATTCACGAACGCCACCGCCACCGCTACGAAGTCAGTATGCCCGTCGCCCGCCGGTTGGAGGAAAAAGGCCTGATCGTGTCGGGGACTTCGCCCGACGGATTGCTGCCCGAAATCGTCGAATTGAAAGACCACCCGTTCTTTATCGCGGTGCAATTCCACCCCGAATTCAAATCCCGCGCGTTTCAGGCGCACCCGATTTTCAAAGGGTTCATCGCCGCGGCGTTGAAACAGAACACGCTGATCTGACCCGCGTTTTGCAATGAAAGGGCTTTTTATGACAAAACTTGGACAAATCCGATCCGTCTGCGTCGCCGTTTTGCGGGTGGCCGCGTTTTACGCGCTGATGGCGGGACTGTGGTTTTTGCTGACCCCGCTGATGGTCGAGCTGTATATCAGCACCCCGTTCGCCGTGTTCGCCGGATGCGGATTTTTCCTGCTCCTGTTTATGACCAGATCGGCGGGCTGCCTGATTTTCATGCCCAAAAGCCGACTGAAAGCCATATTGCGCGACGGCGAATTGTCGCCGACCGCGTCGCAAATCGTTTTGCGGCTGTTTTCGTGGCCGTTTTTGAAACGGGTGACGATGTATTTCGTCCTGTTTCTGGCGGAATTCTGCCTGCGCGTCGTTTTGATCAACGCGTTTTTGCTTTTGATCAACGCGACGCTGGCGTTTTGGGCGAACCTCAGTATGCGGTCGATTTTCGCGACGAACGCCCTGCTGTTTGTCGCGGCGGGCGTCGTCATGGAATTGCCGGTTTGGGCGGTGTTTTACAAACTGTCGTTCAAAGGGCGGGCGAACCGTTCGCGCGAATACCGTTTCGGTTTGAAGCTGTGCGCTTTCGTCGTTTTGTTCCTAATCATGCACTTCTGCCTGTTTTTCAAATTGTCGCCCGTGTTTCCGACAAAGGGCGGCGAAGCGTTCCTCTTCCTGTTGTCCGCGGTTTTGGGTACGGGGCTGTGGTGGCTGATGTACCGGTGCGAACGCCTGCGTTTCAAATGCCCTCTGCGCCGCCGGACGCGGGAGGAGAAAGAACTGCGCGAATCATTTGACAACGCGGAAAAGGTCGCCGAAACGATCATCGAAATCGAAACATCCGCCCCCGCGGCACCGGACGGAAAGACGGAATAGGAAAAGGCGGCTTTGGCGTCAAAGCCGCTTTTTTTTGCGCCCGCGCCCGAAAAAAAGGTGTGAAAATCCCGTCAAAAAGGGTATAACGAATCCCGTAATTCAATTTTCTTACTGGAGTAAGCATTCAATGACTTGTTCTTATATGTGTTCGCACGAAGTGCAAGAGATGTGCCCCGTGACCAAAGGCGCACGTCACGATCCCGCCCCGATTCCCGAAGAAGGCAAATGGGTTAAATCGAAACAGATCTCCGACGTTTCCGGTTTGACGCACGGCGTCGGCGCCTGCGCCCCGCAGCAGGGTGCCTGCAAACTGACCCTGAACGTCAAGGAAGGCGTGATCCGCGAAGCTTTGGTCGAAACGGTCGGCTGTTCGGGCATGACGCACTCCGCGGCCATGGCTGCCGAAGTTTTGCCGGGCAAAACGATTTTGGAAGCTTTGAACACGGATTTGGTCTGCGACGCGATCAACGTCGCGATGCGCGAACTGTTCCTGCAGATCGTTTACGGCCGCACGCAGTCGGCTTTCTCCGACAACGGGTTGCCCGTCGGCGCGGGATTGGAAGATTTGGGCAAAGGTCTGCGTTCGCAGGTCGGCACGATGTATTCCACCGAACCCAAAGGCGTCCGCTATCTGGAAATGGCCGAAGGCTATGTTCTGGCCGAAGGTCTGGACGACAACGGCGAAGTCATCGGCTATAAAACCGTCAATCTGGGCAAGATGATGGAAGCCATCAAAAAAGGCGTCGATCCGAAAGAAGCGTTTGAAAAGAACGTTTCGACCAAAGGCCGTTTCGACGAAGCCGTCAAAGTTATCGACCCGCGCAAAGAATAAGGAGTTTGAAAATGAGTCTTTTTGAAGGTTATGAACGCCGCATTGCGCAGATTGAAAAATGCTGCAAGGAATACGGCATCGCCAATATCGAAGAAGCCGACAAAATCTGCAAAGACAAAGGCATCGACGTTGCCGCCATCGTCAAAGGCATTCAGCCGATCTGTTTTGAAAACGCGTGCTGGGCTTACACGCTGGGCGCCGCCGTCGCGATCAAAAGCGGCGCGAAAGACGCCGCCGAAGCCGCCGAAAAAATCGGCGTCGGCCTGCAGGCGTTCTGCATCCCCGGTTCCGTCGCGGATCAGCGCAAAGTCGGTTTGGGACACGGCAATCTGGGCGCCATGCTGTTGAGCGAAAGCACCAAATGCTTCTGCTTCCTGGCGGGTCACGAATCCTTTGCCGCGGCCGAAGGCGCGATCGGCATCGCGTTGACGGCGAACAAAGTCCGCAAAGAACCCCTGCGCGTCATTTTGAACGGCTTGGGCAAAGACGCGGCCTACATCATTTCCCGCATCAACGGCTTTACGTCGGTTGAAACGGAATACGATTACAAAACGGGCGAACTGAAAATCGTTTCCGAACGCGCTTTCTCCAAAGGCGACCGCGCGAAAGTCAAATGCTACGGCGCGGATGACGTGTCCGAAGGCGTCGCGATCATGATTAAAGAAGGCGTTGACGTGTCCATCACGGGCAACTCGACCAACCCGACGCGCTTCCAGCACCCCGTCGCCGGCACCTACAAAAAGTGGGCGATCGAAAACGGCAAGAAATATTTCTCGGTCGCTTCGGGCGGCGGTACGGGTCGCACCCTGCATCCGGACAACGTCGCGGCGGGTCCCGCGTCCTACGGTATGACGGACACGATGGGCCGTATGCACGGCGACGCGCAGTTCGCGGGTTCCTCGTCCGTTCCGGCGCACGTCGAAATGATGGGCTTGATCGGTATGGGCAACAACCCGATGGTCGGCGCGACCGTCGCGGTCGCCGTCGCGGTTTCGCAGGCGAAATAAGCCCTTTTACGGCAAAGAAAAAGGCTTCCTTCGGGAAGCCTTTTTTATTTACAATACCGTTTAAAACTGACATAGACCTGAAACAAAAAAAAACCGCATCCGGCAGAAACGGGTTATCATTTGAAAGCATCGTGGCTATACGCCGCGCGCGGTTTAATGTAATGTGTACGATTGAAAGCGGACAACTTTTTATTTTTTGGGAAAGAAAAAAATGAACAGACGCGAATTTTTGAAATCCGCCGTCGCCGCTTTTCCCAAAATGGCGGCAGCGGCGGTTTCACACACGAATCGGGAGAATAAAAATATGAAAGTCTTGTTGATCAACGGTTCCCCGCACGCGAAAGGATGCACCTTTACGGCGTTGAGCGAAATCGCCACCCAGTTGGAAAAGGAAGGGATCGGTTCCGAAATCTACAACATCGGCACAGACGCCATTCATCCGTGCATCGCCTGCCGCGCTTGCACCAAAATCGGCAAATGCGTCTTTAATGACAAAGTCAACGAATTTGTTGACAAGGCCGCGGAATTCGACGGTTACGTCATCGGATCGCCCGTGCATTACGCGTCGGCTTCCGGCGTTGTCGTTCCGTTTATGGATCGGGCTTTCTTTTCGGCGTTTTCGGCCGGACGCGACATTTTCCGCCATAAACCCGGTGCCGCGATCGTCAGCGCCAGACGTGCGGGAACGACGGCGACACTGGATCAGCTGAACAAATATTTCCAGATTTCCGAAATGCCCATTGCTTCGGGACGGTATTGGAACATGGTTCACGGCAACTCGCCCGACGAAGTGCGACAGGACAAAGAAGGAATGCAGAATATGCGCATTCTGGCAAAAAATATGGCCTATCTGCTGAAATGCAAAGAAGCCGCCGCCAAAGCCGGCATCACGCCGCCGCCCGCCGAAAAAATCGAATTTACGAACTTCATCCGCTGATCAATCGGATGTTTCGCAACGAAAAAGCCGCCTTTCCGGCGGCTTTTTTTGTTTATTTCAAAGCGTTCTTGAAAAATTTTTCCAATCTGTCGAACGGTATTAAATCAACCCTGTCGTACAAATCGACATGTCCCGCATCCGGCACGACGACCAGCTCTTTGGGTTCCGCCGCTTTGGCATAGGCGTCCCGACTGAATTCGATCGAATGGGCTTTTTCCCCCGCGATAAACATCATCGGACGCGGTGAAATCGTTTCAATGTCGTTGAACGGATAAAAGTTCATAAATTTCGTGTTTGACGCCAAAGTCGGATGCGTCGTCGTCATATCCGTCGCGCCTTTGGGCGTGAATTTGCCGCGTTTTGTGCGGTAGAACCCGTAAAATTCACGTTCGACGGGACTTGATTTACCCGTCAATTCATGCACTGTTCCGCCCGTGTAAGCGGTCTTTGCGCCTTTGAATTCGGCCTCGCGCCGTTTGATCGACGCCGCGATGATCTCTTTGCGCTGTTTCAGTGATATGCTTTTGCGCAGCCCGTTGCGGGACGCCGCCCCCATATTGTACATACTGACCGTGGCGATCGCTTTCAACCGCGGGTCGATTTTGGCTTCGCTGACGGCGAAACTGCCCGATCCGCAAATGCCGATAACGCCGATTTTATCCGCGTCAACATCGGATCTGGTGGACAGGTAATCCGCCGCCGCGCTGAACGCGTCCGCATAAATTTCCGGCGACACGTTGTTGCGGGGCGATCCGCCGCTTTCGCCCCAAAACGGCAGGTCGATCGCCAATGCCACGAATCCTTTTTCCGCCATTTTCTGCGCATACAATCGGGCGGACTGCTCCTTGACCGCGCCCATCGGATGCCCGACGATCAAAGCCGGCAGCTTCGCCGTTTGATTTTTCGGCGCATACAGCAATCCCGCAACGGTCATATCGTACATATTTTTGAATTCGACTTTTTCCGATTTTAAAACGGAGCTTTGGTAAAAATTATCCGCGCCGTCCGGAATATCCGCATCCTGCGCGAACGCGGATAAGGGGGCGGAAAACAAAAACGCCGCCAACATCGGAAAAATCATTTTGTTAACAAGTTTCATTATCTTCCTCCGTAACCGTTTATCCTACATTCAGGATATATCCGCCCTTTTGTGATAGCAAATACTTATATATTATGATATATTATGCTTTATAAGCATAAAGGAGGCCGTTTTGGAATTTCGGGTTTTACGGTATTTTCTGGCTGTCGCGCGCGAAGGCGGCTTTTCCCGCGCAACGCAAAGTTTAAACGTCACCCAACCGACGCTTTCACGGCAAATCAAAGAACTGGAAGACGAATTGGGACTGCCGCTGTTGATCCGGACGACGCATAACGTAACGCTGACGGCGGCGGGCGCGATGCTGCGCAAACGCGCCGAGGAAATCATCGACATCGTCGAAAAAACAAAAGCCGGCTTTTCCACCGCCGACGGCGTTTCCGGCGATGTGTATATCGGCGGCGGAGAAACACAGGGAATGCGGTTGATCGCGGCCGTCATCACCGATTTGCGCCGCGATTTTCCGGACATCCGTTTTCATCTGCACAGCGGCAACGCCGAAGACGTCACCGACCGGCTGGACAAAGGGCTGCTGGATTTCGGCGTCCTGATCCAACCGACGGATTTGTCGAAATACGCTTCCTTTCCCTTGCCCGTCAAAGATTCTTGGGGTGTTTTAATGAATCAAGCGCATCCTTTGGCACAGCGGGAACATATTTCGCCCGTCGATCTGGCCGCGGTGCCGCTGCTGTGTTCAAAACAACTGCTGCAGGATCGGGGAACGGATCGTTTGTTCCGAAACCTGTTCGGAACGGATTTCGGAAAATTGAACATCATCGCCACTTACAACCTGTTGTTCAATGCGGCTTTGCTGGCGGAATCGAACGCGGGATGCGTTCTGTGTCTGGACGGGCTGGTCAACGCCATGAACATCGAAAACGTCGTTTTCCGTCCGCTTTTTCCCGCCGTCGAAGCGGGATTGGATATTGTGTGGAAAAAAAGCCAGATTTTCCCGCCCGCCGCGCGCCTGTTTCTGGAACGGCTGAAAACGACGGTCTTAAACGGTGAAGACTCCCTCACGCCGTGACGATTTGCGTTTCAACCTCGCGCGCCGCGGCGTATTCGCGCAGCAAAGCCGCCGTCTTTTCCAGCCAGCCGGGCAGTTCGTCCGCCCCATCGAACGCATAGATCACATACATCAACCGTTTATTTGCGCCGTTTCCGATCATTGTGCGGCGGCTGTCGCTGGTCGGGTTGCCGAAAACGCCGTCGTCGTCGTAAAGGGCGGGCAGATGTTCAATGTTCAAAACATCCTTGCCGATTCCCTTGTACTTTTCCCCGTCGGGCGTCCGTTTCCAAACGATTTGCCCCCGAACCGCCGCCAGATCGTAGGATCCCAGCGAATACCCCGATTCAACGGAAATCATATTGTTGACATCCACGGCGTTGTTGATGCGGTACAGCCCGTTGCCTTTGGCTATGCGGCGCAACATCGCTTCGGCGGAATTGCGGTATTTCGACGGGTCTTTCCCCAACGTTTTATAGGCTTCGCGCGTCGCAACGATATGCGGGTTTTGCGCGACAAAAGGCAGGTCGGGATATTTCTCCGCCATCCGCGCGATCAAATCATCGAAAGCGGCCAACTGTTTATCGCAACTTTCCGCCACGTCAGCGACGCACGTCAACACGCCCAACGCCGCGCGCGGCAACGCGTTTTTCAATGAATCGTCGATTTCGATCATCGTTTTCTCCTTTCGTTTTTTTTCGCAGTTTCCGCCTTTTTCCCGTTTTTGCAAGCCCTTTTTTCGCTTTTCATTTCACATTGCGGTTGACATCCCCTCAAACGCCTCTAGACTGGCACGCGCAATTTGAAAGGACGTTTTCATGGACACTCAAATCATCCAAGCAGCCGAAAACCGCCGCGACGACATGATCCGTTTTTTACGCGACCTGATCGCCCTGCCCTCCGCATCCGGAAAGGAAAAGGAGGTCGCCGCGCGCGTCAAACAGGAAATGGAAAAGGTCGGTTTCGATGAAATCCGCATCGACCGGACGGGAAATGTTTTGGGGCGCATTGGAAACGGCCGACACATTATTGCCATGGATGCGGCGCTGGATACGGCGGGGGTCGGCGATCCCGACCTGTGGCCGTTCAATCCGTTCAAAGGCAAGCTGGAAAACGGCGTCGTTTACGGCCGCGGCGCCGCCGGAGGAAAAAGCGCGATGGCCGCCATGGTTTACGGCGCGCAAATCATCAAGGATTTGGTATCTGGCGGCGATTTCACCCTGTGGATCACGGGGACGGTGCAATCCGGAAACTGCGACGGCCTGTGCTGGGATTCCATTTTAAAGGAAAACGTTTTGGACGCGACGCCCGAAGCCGTCGTCATCGCCGCCCCGACGAATTTGAAAATCTGCCGCGGGCATCGCGGACGGGCACGTTTCGTCGTCACCGCGCGCGGCGCGTCCTGCTGCGCCGCCATGCCCGAACGGGGCGTGAATGCCGTCAACGCGGCAGCCAAAATCGCGACGGAAATTGAAAAACTGAATACCACCTTGCCCGTCGATCCCGTTTTAGGCAAAGCGACCGTCGCCGTCACGCGCATTGACTGCGAAACGCCGTCAACGTCCGCCATCCCCGACAAAGCGCGCCTGTTCATCGACCGCCGTCTGGCCGCGGCCGAAACGGCGGAAAAAGCCCTTGACGAAATCAAAGCCGCGATCGAACGCGCCGGTTTTGAATGCGGCAAGGACGCCGACGCCGTTTTGGACGTTGCGCGCGTGCAATTTTACACGGGCGGGGAAACGCAATGCGAATGTTGTTTCGCCGGTTGGACGCTGGACGAGGAAACGCCGCTGTTCGCCGCCGCCGTCGAATCGTGCAAGGCCGCTGTCGAAAACACCCCGCAAACCGGCTTTCTGTCGCTTTCGACCAATGGCGCGGCCACAATGGGCATCCATAAAATACCGACTGTCTGTTTCGGCCCTGCGGACGAATCGTTCACCGACACGGTCAACGACCAATGCCCCGTCGATCATTTGATCAAAGCGGCCGCTTTTTACGCCGCCTTTCCCGCGAAATACCTGAACGCCGTCCGGAAATAAATCCGATTTTTGTTTTCACTGTTCGGCGATTGGGTTATCCTTTTTTATCTTTAATTACAAAAGGACACGCGCCATGCCCGCCGTTTTCATCATTGTTGCGATTGCCGTTTTCGCCGTTTTTCTTTACAATCGCCTTGTCCGCCTGAAAAATCGCTGCGACGAAGGGTGGAGCGGCGTCACCGTCCAGCTGAAACGCCGCCGCGACCTGATCCCCAATCTGGTCGAATGTGTCAAAGGATACGCCAAACACGAACAATCGACGCTGGAAAACGTCATTGAATTGCGAAACGCCGCGATGAACGCGTCCGCCCCCGCCGATGTCGCCAAAGCCGAAAGCAACCTGTCGCAAGGGTTGAAATCGCTGTTCGCGCTGGGGGAAAGCTATCCCGAATTGAAAGCGGGCGCGAATTTCGCCAAGCTGCAGGAGGCGCTGGAAAAAATCGAAGACGACCTGCAAAATGCCCGCCGCTATTACAACGCGACGGCGCGCGATTTGAACACGGCGATCGACACGTTTCCGTCGAACCTGATCGCCAAAAACTTCGGCTTTGCCAAACGCGAATTTTTCGACATCAACGATCGGGAAAAGGAAAATGTCGCCGTTTCTTTCTAGCCTCGCAAAGTTTCTGCTGTTCGCGCCGATTTGGCTGTTTTCGTTTTCCGCAGCCGCGGACGAAACGATCCGCGATTATCAATCGACGATCCGCGTCAATCCCGACGCGTCCGTCACCGTGACGGAACGCGTCACCGTCAACCGCGAGGGAAAGCAAATCAAACGCGGCATTTACCGCGATCTGCCGCAAACGCGCGGCGTCGGATACCGCGTCCTGTCGGTCAAACGCGACGGAAAGCCCGAACCGTGGTTTACGGAAAACGCGAACGGACGGTTTCGCATCAACACGGGAACGGACGAGTTTCTGCCGCGCAACGGATTGTACACGTTTGAACTCACCTATCAGGCGTCGAACACGGTGCGGGCGTTTGACGGCTATGACGAAATCTATTGGAACGTCACGGGCAACGATTGGGCTTTTCCGATTGAAAGGGCGTCCGCGCGCGTCATTGTTCCGCACGGTGCGAAAATCCTGCAAACCGCCGGTTACGCCGGAAAACGGGGAAGCAAAACGCCCGCCGCTTTCGATCCGGAAACGGGCGTTTTTTCAGCCGCTTATTTAAATCCGAACGAGGGATTGACCGTCGCCGTCGGATTTGAAAAGGGATTTGTTGACGCCCTGCCCATCCCTTTGCGCGACCGCTTTCCGGCGCGGCTGTCCGCAATCGTTTTGCTGGGGTATCTGATCGTCACTTGGGCGTTGTACGGCAAAGACCCCGAAAAACCGGCCGTCATGCCGCGTTTCGACGACATTCCGGACGTTACGCCCGCGACGGCGCACTTTATCGACAGTTACGGACGCGACGACGGATCAAGCCTGTCCGCCGCGTTGTTGCAAGGGTGCGTTTCCGGATTTTTGAAAATCCGTTGCGACGGCAAAGATGATTTTACGATTGAACAAGCGCGCGCGCCCAAAAACGGCGAAGAAAAGATTCTGGACAAGAATTTGCGCTTTCCCGTGCGTTTGAATGGCAAGTATTCCGCCGAAATGAACCTGTGCCGCAAAGCGTTGAAAAGTTTTCTGGCGGCGAAAACGGCGGATTGTTTCGCCGCAAACCGCGGGTTGGTCGCCGGCGCGATTTTGTTATTGCTGGGATCGGCGGCGTTTCAGCTGTGGCGGGCGGGCGCGCCGCATTTGATCGCGCTTCTGGCCTTTTACTTGATTTTTTTAATTCCGGCAGGCAAAGGCGTTTTGGCGATGATCGCCACCAAAACGTTCAAATTCGCGCCAGTTTTCGTTTTTCTGTTCGTCGCGTTTCATTTTTCAATGATGACGCTGACCACCGCCGCGGAAAATCCCGACATTCGGGAATCTTTTGTTTTCTATGCGGCGGGCGGATTGGCGATTTTGATTTACGCGCACCTGATCGTCCGTCCGACGCGACGGGGACAGGACGTTTCCGCCCATATCGACGGCATTAAAATGTTTTTAAAGGCGGTCGATACGGGCATTTCCACCCCCGTTGATTGCGCGAAAATGGAACGATTACTGCCCTACGCCGTTTTATTCGGATTGGAAAAAGAATGGGAAAATAAAATGCGCCGTCTGACCGATATGACGCAATACCGCCCGTCGTGGTATTCGGGCGGGCGTTTTCACGCGTCCGATTTCGGCGGGTTCAGCTCCTGCGCGTCAACGGCTTGCACACCGCCGTCGCGGTCCGGATCAAACGGCGGCGGATGTTCCGGCGGCGGTTTCGGCGGGGGCGGCGGCGGCGGACGATAACGCTTGCCTTTCACCGTCAAAAGCCGGACAATATAAAAAAGTTGCTTTTTACCGGAGGATCGCCATGAAAAAACTGTTGACCGCCCTTTCCGCCTGTCTGTTGTCCGCCTGCACGCACCAAACCGCGACGGCGCAACTGGATTCCGGAACATACCTGTTGCAAAACGCGATGAACGGCGCGGAAATCTCTATCAGCTTCACCCCCGCGGAACACAAATTCGCCGGCAAAGCGGCCATCAACCGCTATTTCGGGTCATATACGGAAAACGGAAACAAGCTGAAACTGAATCCGGCAGGATCGACCATGATGATGGGACCCCGCCCGTTGATGCAGGCGGAACGCGATTTTTTGCAAACGCTGGACAAAATCGCCCGATACGACCGCGACGGCGACACGCTGACGTTGACGACGACAGACGGTAAAACGTTGGTGTTCAAGCGGGGCGAAGAGAAAGGCGACTAAGCTTATTTTCCTTTGAAGAACGCGCCGCGTCTGGTATAACAGCCTTAAATTCATTCAAACAAGAGGATTAAAATGGCTGCGTACCAGTATATTTACGTTATGAAAAACCTGTCCAAAACCTACCCCGGCGGAAAACAGGTTCTGCACAACATCTGGCTGTCGTTCTTTCCGGGGGCGAAAATCGGCGTTTTGGGACCGAACGGCGCGGGTAAATCCACGCTGCTGAAAATCATGGCGGGCATCGAAACCGAATTCAACGGCGAAGCTTGGGCGGCCGAGGGCGCCAGCGTCGGCTATCTGCCGCAGGAACCGCAGCTGGATCCGAACAAAACCGTCATGGAAAACGTTATGGACGGATGCGGGGAAACGCGCGATCTGCTGAAACGGTTTGAAGAACTGTCCATGAAATTCGGCGAAGAGATGAGCGACGATGAAATGAATGCGCTGATCGCCGAACAGGGCGAATTGCAGGAAAAAATCGACGCGTGCAACGGGTGGGATTTGGAACGCACGATCGAAATCGCTATGGACGCCCTGCGCTGTCCGCCCGCCGACGCCGACGTGACGAAGCTGTCCGGCGGCGAAAAACGCCGCGTCGCGCTGTGCCGTCTGTTGCTGTCCAAACCCGATCTGCTGTTGTTGGACGAACCGACCAACCATTTGGACGCGGAATCCGTCGCGTGGCTGCAACAGCATCTGCACGACTATCCGGGGACGGTCGTCATGGTCACGCACGACCGCTACTTCCTCGACAACGTGACGGGGTGGATTTTGGAACTGGATCGCGGCGAAGGCATCCCGTACGAGGGCAACTATTCGTCGTGGCTGGAACAGAAAGAAAAACGTCTGGCGCAGGAAGCCAAAGAGGAATCCGCCCGCCAGCGCACGATCAAACAGGAATTGGAATGGATCCGGCAATCCCCGCGCGCCCGTCAGGCAAAGAACAAAGCCCGTATTCAGGCTTTTGACGCTTTGGTCAACGAAGCCGACAAGCAGACGATCGAAAACGCGCAGATCGTCATTCCGCCCTGCCCGCGTCTGGGCGATCTGGTCATCGAAGCCAAGGACGTGTCCAAAGGCTACGGCGACCGTTTGCTGATCGACGATTTGTCGTTCAAACTGCCCCCCGGCGGCATTGTCGGCGTGATCGGGCCGAACGGCGCGGGCAAAACGACCCTGATGCGCATGATCACGGGGCAGGAACAGCCCGACGCGGGGACGTTCCGCATCGGCGACACGGTCGTTTTGGGCTATGTCGATCAAAGCCGCGACGAACTCGATCCGAACAAAACGGTGTGGGAGGAAATCTCCGGCGGAAACGACGAAGTCACGCTGGGCAAACGCAAAATCCCGTCGCGCGCCTATGTCGGCCAATTCAATTTCAAAGGCGCGGATCAACAAAAGAAAGTCGGCCTGCTGTCCGGCGGCGAACGCAACCGCGTCCATATGGCGAAAATGCTGAAATCCGGCGCGAACGTCATTTTGCTGGACGAACCGACGAACGATCTGGACGTTGACACCCTGCGCGCGTTGGAACAGGCGTTGCTGGCGTTCCCCGGATGCGCCGTCGTCACGTCCCACGACCGCTGGTTCCTTGACCGCATCGCGACGCACATTCTGGCGTTCGAGGGCGACAGCCACGTCGAATGGTTCGAGGGCAATTTCGAGGAATACGAAGCCGACAAAAAACGCCGTCTGGGCGCGGAGGCCGACCAGCCCCACCGCGTGAAATACAAACCGTTGGTGCGCCAATAAGCGCATAAAAAAGCCTCCGGAAACGGAGGCTTTTTCTTTTGCTTCACATCACCGTTCGGAACAGCCGCAGGCGGACGTTCTTTTCTTGTCCGTCGCGCGGACGATGAAAGCGTTTTCAATCACGGTCAGCTTTTGCGACAGCATTTTGTTGTATTGCTTGTTCAAAATCGTCGCCGGACGGTATTCCCAATTCGCCCCCGTTTTGGCCAAAGCCGCCTGCAATTCCCAGCGATAATTGAACCGCTGGCCGGTCAATTCCTTGATCTGCGCCAATTCGTCGGCGGAAAACAGCCGGTTGTCCAGCGTTTCGATCTTGTCGGCGTCAACGGACAGGCGGACGTTTTCGGCAATGTCCAGCATCTTTTGCTGTTGCGCGCCGCTCAGCTTGCCCAGCCGTCTTTCGACCGCGCGGATGAATTCGATGCCCGATCCGAACTTCTCGCCTTTCAGCGTGCTCAGCTTGCCGGCGGAAAATCCCTGATCGACGATGCGGTTGAACACCTTTTCCGACATCGTGTAGGTTTTCGGAACGTAAACCTGCTGGTTGAACACGTTTTGCATGAAAAACAGCGAGAAAAAGCAGATTCCGGCGGCGATGACGGGCGTGATTACCCAACCGCACATAATGCGCAGGACGACGCTCCATTTAATGTTTTTCGCCGCCCCTTTGCATACGCCGATGCCGATCACCGCGCCGACGACGGCCTGCGTCGATGAAACCGGCACCAAGGGGATGACCGGCAGGTTGTGCGACGCCAGAAAATATTCCAACCCTTCGGACGCGAAAACGAACAGCACCATGGATTGCGCCAAAACGACGACCCACGCCGCGAACGGGGACAGCGGCATCAACCCTTTGCCGACCGTTCCCATAACCTTGTAGGAATAGGTGAACACGCCGACGGCCGTCGCCACGGAACCGACGAAGAACAGCTGCTGCACGGCGGAAAAATGCAGCCCGCCGAACGAAAATTCCGAAAACGGCGCGACGGGGACGAACACGCCCACGACGTTCGCCATGTTGTTCGCGCCCAAAGAATACGCGCCGAACGCCCCCGTCAAAATCATCGCCAGACGCGTGCAGGCGTCGCGGCGCAGCAAATGGATTTTGACCGATCCCAGCAGCTTTTTAAACACGATGTATAAAACGGCGGCGAACGTCGCGGCCAACAGCGGACACGCCACCCAGGTCGAAGCGATCCGGACGATCGAATTGACATCGGTGACGGAATCGGTGAACCAGTTCCACCCGATGATCGCGCCGACGACGGCTTGGGACACGGAAACGGGCAGCCCGCACTTGATCATCGAATACACGGTGAACGCGGCGGCGAACGTCGTCACGAACGCCCCGCCGATCGCGTTGATCGCACCCAAACTGCCCAAAGTGTAAGCCGCGCCGACGCCGCTGATCACGGCGCCCAGCATGATGAAAATGCTGCACACCACCGCGGCCGTTTTGAATTTCACCATGCGGGTGCTGACGGCGGTGCCGAAGATGTTGGCGGCGTCGTTCGCGCCCAAAGACCACCCTAAAAACAGACCGCTGGACAGAAATACGATTCCCGAAGTCCCCATTTAAACCACCCGTCAGTTGTCGCGTTTGATAACGTAAATGGCCAGCTTGTCGGTGATGTCTTCGGCCATGTCGGCCAGATTGTCGATCATTTCGACAAAGCTGCAAACGTGCATTTTGTTGGCCAGCGGCAGATCCGACGAATAGACGGCGCGTTTGATTTTCGTGCTGATGCGGTCGGCTTCGCTTTCGTAAAAGCGGACTTTGTGAATATAGTCGCGGCAGGAATTGAAATCGCGGAAGAACGTGCGCGCGGCGATTGTGATCTGCTCGACCGAATTGGTAACGGATTCAACAATGGCCAACACGTCGGGATGCAAGGTCGCGGGGAACACGGGCTGTTCGATGGTGAACCGGTATCCGCTGGCGTCGTAGGCGTTCAAAATGGCGTCCAAATCCTCGACCAGACTTAACACGTCGGCGCGCAAATCGGGGATCAGGTTCTGTTCGTACAGCCCCGTTTCGATTTCGCGGCGCAATTCGTCGGCGCGGGATTCGATGTGCCCGATCTGGTCGGCGTGGGTGACGAAATCCTCGGTCACGCCGTGTTCCAAAAAGACGTGGATGGCTTTTTTATAAATCAGGCCGGCTTCGGAAATACGGTCAAGAAATTCGTCGATTTTGTTTTCCAGCGCGCGGCTGCTGTAAAACATGGACAAGCCTTTGGATAAATTCATTTCAATTCCTCATTTCATAAAAAAAACAACCCGCGGGGTCGCCTTATGATCCTTCAGTTTATCCGATTATCCTAGCAACTGGTAAAAAGAATGTAAAGTGCTAAGCGAAAACAGGCTGGAATGCCTGTTTTCGTCTGCAAACTCAATGAGCCTTGGCGAAACGAGAGCGCGGAAGCGGTCGAAGTCGAGCCGTAGGCGGAATTGGCTAAGCGAAAACTATGCGGTCACCGCCCCCTGCCTGCGCCCGCAACCCCGCGAACCTTGGCGAAACGAGAGCGCGGAAGCGGTCGAAGTCGAGCCGTAGGCGGAATTGGCTAAGCGAAAACTATGCGGTCACCGCCCCCTGCCTGCGCCCGCAACCCCGCGAACCTTGGCGAAACGAGAACGCGGAAGCGGTCGAAGTCGAGCCATAGGCGGAATTGGCTAAGCGAAAACAGGCTGGGATGCCTGTTTTCGTCTGCAAACTCAATGAGCCTTGGCGAAACGAGAGCGCGGAAGCGGTCGAAGTCGAGCCATAGGCGGAATTGGCTAAGCGAAAACTGAAACGCCGCCACCCTGTGCCTGCGCCCGCAACCCCACGAGCCTTGGCGAAACGAGAGCGCGGAAGCGGTCGAAGTCGAGCCATAGGCGGAAT
>ERZ808252.869-NODE-869-length-25848-cov-5.495134_pt1 | contig 25848 bp, 14 predicted proteins | sample MGYA00521242_ERZ808252 | MGnify/ENA primary metagenome ERZ808252 (study PRJEB31516, sample SAMN03275581) | gut metagenome | biome: mammalia-associated habitat; material: feces | host: Papio cynocephalus | place: Kenya | collected 2012-08-07 ...
TGAAGAGTTGTTATTCCATCCGTTGTAATAGTTGGGAATGAAGAATTCAAGAAACCAAAATAGTTAGAATCTAATGAAATTTGATTAAAATCACTAGTTGTACCATTAATTGTTATATCAAATGTCTCTATTCCAGCCGTGGTCTGTTTAGTTTTATATTTAATGAAAGTATGTATCGATATTTTCTTCAAAGCTGAACTGATATTAACAGCTGTTAAATTTTGATTATAAGCAAAGCAACCTTCACCAATATTTTCAACACTTGAAGAAAGTGAAACAGATTTAAGGCCTGTTCTTGAGAAAGCATATTTACCGATAGTCTTTAAAGCTGATGAATGAGTAAATAATTCCAACTTACCAACACAATAGAAAGCATAATCTTTGACTTCAATAAGAGAAGTACCATCAAGGTTACGGATACTATTTCCATTAGCTTTCAAATCAGCAATAGGAGTTGTTGATCTATCACCGTTTTCAAATTTAGCAAGTGACATTGGTGTTGAGTATTTGCTTCCAAAAGTGATATGAGCCCAGTTTTCAATTGTGCTTTCATATTCAACTGAGGTTAGTTGATTTTGCCTGATAAAGTAACCACTTTTTGCAAGAAGTTCATCAGTTGCATATCTTTCAACGCCGATATAGTTTCCACCAGTAGCTGGACAATCTCTATCATCTGTAATCTTAAAGCAATCTTCTTCAAATTCATTAATATTAGCTGGAACAATTACTTTATTTAAGTAAGATAGGTTAATAAATGTGTACTTTTTGATGATGGATACTTTTGGCAATTGTAAAGTGGTACCTACACTATCAATCCAGGACATTTGAAGTGTTTGAAGATTATTCTTGTAGAAGCAGTTTTGATAGACTAAATACATTGGATTACTTGAAACATCGTTAAATTTAATATTATTCCATGAAGCAACTGTTCCAAGATAATTGACCTTAGTAAGTAGTGGACAATCAATGTTTAATGCAGCTACGTTAGAACCATTCATAATAGCAAAGGCACCTTTTTCAAATTCAGTGATTGTATCAGGAATAGTGATAGCTTTAGCAAAGTCCTTTACTTTTTCAAGACCATTTTGATTGTTATATAAGAAGCTAGCACCAACTTTATTTATCTTGTAAATAGATTCAGAAGAATCACCCATCATAACATAGCTAGGTAACCAAATATTTCCATTTGTCTTATATAAGGCATTAGTGCTTGTAGCAATGTTATTACCATTCAAGCCAGTAAGTGTTGCTGTCTTAGTTTGAGCATCATCGGTAAATTCAAAAAATTGAGTATTAATTTTATTTTTAAGATAAACAAGGCCAACAGAGAAAACAGAACCATGTTCAGAATAGCTATATGCGTCTTCTTCAGAATCAAGATTTGTATAAGCAGCAGCAAAGGCTTTTGATGTATAACGACCATTTGCGTAATCTGCAAAACAATAAATATCTTTTTGACTTCCTTGTTCTTTAACTTTTTGTGATTTGATAACTAATGCAAATTGAGTTGGATCAAGTCCTAACTTTTGTAACAACTTGATTTGTAAACCAGCATCATTGTCACTTCCTAATAAAACTTCATAAAATGGTGTACCATTTGTGATAGCAAAATCATACACACCAGCTGAATCTTGAATATATTCACTTGTGATGTTATTGATATTGAACTTAATCTTATATGATTTATCAACAAAGACCGCTCTAAATCTGATTGAATATGTATCATCAGCAAGAGTTGTTGTACCTTTATCATCTATTGATATGTAATTAAAGTTATCAAGAGTGACGGAACCTGAATTAATAATAGTTTCAGTATCGACTTCTTCAAAATTTTGTCCAGATTTTTTTAATTTAATAAGTCTCCAACCAGCAAAAGTTTTACCTTCACTAGCCTCGATTGTAGGTAAAGTGAATTTCTGTGAATAACTTGCTTCAGCTGTAGTGAACAATTCATTACCATTGTAATAAGAAATTTCAACTTTCTTTGGAACATATGTGATTGAAGCTGAAACATTTGAAATACTGCTATCATTTGCTAAAATTTGATCAGCAAAGTCTTCTAAATCAACAGTTTTAGCAACTTTTCTTGCAGTTACAAGTTTATTACCATCATTAAAATCATAGATACTATCATCTACTTCCATAGTAACAGTCCATTTACCAGTATTGTAGCCATTTTTTTCTTTGATTTCAGGTAATGATATTTCAACCAATTTCTTACTTGAACTATCAAAATATTTGAATTTCCTATTGCCAGTTGTTTGGTCAATATAAATCTGATATCCAAATTTGTTAGCTTTATAAAATTCAACAACTTCAGCATCAACAATTTCATCAGGTTTGTTAGTTAAAACACCGACTCTTTGACCATCACTATTTAAACCTGAGAAGGTAAAATTGACAGGGCTCTTTTCATATTCAGCAAAAATATATACTTTAGTACCAACAGGTATTGTTTGAAGGACATAATTATTATTAACTTTCTTATAGATGCCGTAATTATTGACAACTGTATCGTTATTGACAGTATATTCAACATAACCAGTTCCTGAACTAATATAATATTTTTCACCTTTTTCATCAGTTCTGACCCATTTCTTGAAACTATAACCATCTAAGACAGGATCATTTGGTAATAATAATTTAGCACCATATGTTTGATTCATATTGGTGGTTGAATTTGTTATTTGTGTTTCTTCAATAGTAAGATTAGTGAATGTTTTAGTAATTTCAGCACCGGTAGTAGGATCAATAACTTTTCTGGTGCCAGTTTGATTTGGCTTACTTACTTTAGTTTTTGACTTAGTAGTAATAACCGAATCAATAACTTTAGCTCTGTATTCAGCAGTTAAAGACATTGGAGTTGACCAGCTGATGTCTTTGGCTTCATCAGGATTGTAGTCACCTGGTTTAGCTTTGTATCCCAATTCAAAGGCAGATTTACCACTAGGAATAGTAAATAAAGCTGTTGTACCAAATGTCAAAGAAGTCATATCATATCCAGCTCTATTAGGTAAGAAATTCTTCTGAGTAGTATTATCAATACCTAAAGCAATTAATCTACCAGCATTTACGCTATCTTCAACATAGATATTAGAATCCCAAGTAGAAATTCCATTTTCGTTATATGTCTTAATAAATGGAGAAGCAGCTTTCATAATCTTTGTAGTTTCATTTCCAAGTTCATCTTGAACAGTGTATTGAATATTAATTTCATATTCATTATCAACAAAGACAGCGTATAATGCAAATAAACCTTCGCCTGTAGTATCAAAGTCTTTTTGTTCAACAGGTGTAACTGTTGTGACAAAATCTTCACCATTTTGATTATAATAATAGCTTTTCTCGGATCTTAAAGTGGTAGCATTTCTAGTCTTATTGTAATAATAAAGTTGAGCTTTATTAACACCAGCAGTAGCTTTCACTTGATCATATTTAGATTTGGTTACCCATCCAACAAATGTTTTACCATTTGAAGCAGGATTGGCAGTTGGCAATGTGTATGAACCGCCTATGTTATTTTTGTAAATACCAGTTAAGTCCGTTATTTCAGCACCACCAAAGTTGTAAAAGACAACATTGACTGATTTGGCTTTAACCTTCAATTTGAGAGTGATGTTTTTTGAAAACTCATAAACAGAAGCACCAGAATAATTATTTCCTTCATATTCCCAAGCTTCAAATTCATAGCCTTTATATTTAGCAGTATTAGTTAATACAGGTGTTGGATAAGTGACAGCTTTTTTATATTCTACAGTCACTGTACCACTATTATTAGTGCCAACACTTGGTCTATTATTTTGACCATTTAATAATTTACCTTCTTCATCAACAAATGTGATTGTATATGAAAGACTAAGATATTCAATAGCTATAGTAATATCACCTTTTTTACCTAGAAGTGAATTTAAAAGTTTAGGTGTAAGAATACTGGCTTGGGTCAAATTTGTTATTTGTTCCAAATTTACAGAAGTAACTGATAAATCATCATTTGGAACTACTTTTGTTAAAGCAGTTAAAGTATAGCCATCTCTATTTAATAAAGCAGCATCAGGGAAATTAATCAAACTATCGGTAGAAGTTGTAATTGTCGTATCAGCTGCTATTTTATTAGCAACAAAATTAGGATAAGGTCTCTTTGTTCCTACATTACCTTTCTCAGCTTTAATGAAAACAAATTTGATATTGTAGTTCTTAGCTTTAAGTCTTGCACTTATCTGTTGGTTATTAGTGTAATCAAAAATATCTTTTTTTAAATCAACTTTTTGTCCATTTGTATAATAGAAGCCTTCAAAATCATAGCCCATTGCATTTGCAGCAGCATTAACTGTATTTAAAAGATTATTCAAAGTTACGTTAGTTTTATCAGTAGTATCAATATTTGTTGCAGTATTAAGGAGCGAATTATATTTAACTACAAAGGTAGATGCACTCTCAACCCAAATATAATCTGCTGCTTCTTTCTTCTTATATGTTACAGTAACACGATATTCTTGATATTCCCATTCAGCATATACAGCGTGATCAATAGATTGATAGACAGTTAAGGTTTCATTAACTTGAGTTTTAACACCATCTTTCATGATATACCAGTACTTAAAAACTCTTCCTTCTCTTGTAGGGTTGCTTTCAGGAAGAATATATTTTTCACCAAAAGTGTTAGTGATTTGAGCGTAGGCATTCCCAGTACCAGCTCCACCATCACCAACTTCATCTTCACTTGTATAGAAAAAGACAGTAGGTGTCTTAGTTTCAAACTTAGCATATAAAACAATATCACGATAGTCTTTAAGAGCTAAAATATTTTTGTAATATGTACCATTGCTAATGAGACTTGAATTGAAATTAGGGTCCAAATACCAACCTAAGAATCTTGAATCTTGTAAAGTAGGGACTTTTAATTTGTGGTCTTCGTCATTATCATCAACAACTGTATAAGTAGTCTTATTCATACTATTATCAGCTAATTCAGAAATAACATATTTAATATTATATGTATGTGGTTTTCGCACAACTACAACACGTATTTCATCACCACTTACGGCTAATAAATTACTGGTTGCATCAGTACCTGTTTGAGTATCTGCATTATATGAACCATATAAATAATAATATGTATCATAACCATAATATGCACTCTCATCTCCTTTAATTGATGGGAGAGGTGATCTTTGACCTTTTTCAACAGCATAACTAGCAATTGGGTTACCATTTAAATTGTTAGCGTCATAGAACAAAACAGCAGTTGATTCATCGGTGATAACATATTGAATTTCACGATAATTTGGAACTTCAATATTTGGATCAGTGACTTTAAAATAAACTCTTGCCGTTTTTGTACCAGCAGTTGATGATTTCTCACCACTATAATAATCTACTTCAACGCCTTTAGGGAAACTATTTGAAGAAGCTATATCAAAATAAACTGAATATTCTTTACCAGCTTGATATTTGAATGAAAAAGCTGGGGATTGATTAGTATGAGAATTACCATTATAGTCTTTCCATAAAGTATTTTTATTGGCAATACCTTCGCTTATAGCTGTATCAATTGCATCTTCAACATTCTTTTTATTAATAACTAATGTTGTTTTCATATCTACCAATTCTTCATAATTGGCTGATTCACTATTTAAAGCAGAGAATGTGACGCTGACTTCATAAGTACCAGCATTTGTTGGTGCATCATTTGAAGCACTACCATAAACACCATTTTCAACTTTCACATAGGATATATGTGGTATAAATGGGAAATCATTATTTTGTTGATTAGTTCTAAGTGTTAAAACTGTACCACTGATAGTAGAAACCTTAATATTCACTTCTTTTGGTAAACCATCATATGTATAGGTAAAAATATTTTTTTCTAAATCATATGCTGTACTTGTATCATCAGAAGTGGTAAAGACTGCCTGAACATTCTCACCTTTTGTATTTTGAATAGGAACAACACCAGCACTTCCATCAGCAATAACAATACTATTATCAGCAGTTTTTTTACCTAAATTCTTCAATTTAGCTTTAACAATCGTAAAGACCGCTTCCTGTGGTGCTTGTGCCATTTCTTTTTTGGTAGCATCAGTATATACATTTAAAGTTACATGATAAGTACCAACATTCTTAGGAGATGAAGATTCAGTGATGCCATTAGCAGATTTATAAACAAGTTCATAAACATACTTTGGATCTTTGTTAGTGATTGTAATATCTTGTTGTTTGCCATTATAAACAACTTGTTGATCAACAATTGATGCTGATGCACCTATTTGTCTTGAATTGACTGTTAATACCAAATCACCGACAAGAGTTTTACTAGCAATAACACCATCAATACCAACTGTCCCTGAATGATATTTAACTGCATCAGCTGGTTTAGATGCATAATGTTGATCGGTTGTTACATCATAATTAGTCGTATAACTCCAACCAGTAAATTCATAACCATCATTCATATTTGGAGTTGGTAAATTCAATTGTTCATCAAAAGTATAACGGATAGGACGTGAGCTATCGTCTTTAGAATTTGTGCCTTGGTAAACAATTGTGTATTGTCTAGGAGTATAAGTAACACTCAAGTTAATAGCTGTATCTTGTTTTACAACCTCAGTAACTAATGATTCATCATATCCATTTTCAGTTGTATATGCACCCTTAGGAGCAGGGATATAAGTACCATCAGCTTTTTTAACGGCTAAAACAGGCAAATCATTTGGATCTAAAGTGCCACCAACAGGAAGAGAAATCTCATACCCAGTATAGTCTTTATCACTTGGATTACAAACAGTTCCATCTGGTCTTACAACAGGTACATTAGTTCCGTTGTAATAAGCAAAAACATTAACTTTAACAACCTCAGCATTAGCCAAAATAGTAAGATTAGCAGTTAATGGTGCTGGATCTTTATAATTCAAATTCGTCGATTTAAAAGAAGCTGTAACTTCCTGAGTACCAATAGTTGTTCTACCATTGTTTGTATAACTAACGACAACCTGGATATCTTCAGTAAGTCCTTCAACTGTAAGCTCATGCTTCTTGCCATCATAGGCGTATTGTTTTGATTTGAAAACAACATTCGACATATCATAATCAGCTTTAGTGATATTCATGATTGTTGTTTTGCTATAAACTTCAACCTTACTCGCTTTATTTCGCATATAGACAGTTACTGGATATTGACCAACAGATATTGCCTTGTTGTTTGTATATCTTGAAACTTCATAGCCTTCGGGAATAGTATTTGGATCAACAGCAAGTGAATGTTCTTGTCCGTCATAAACGAAATTAGTCTCATTACCTTGGAAGCGTAAATTATTCCAAATCTCATTTGCACCAGTAGAATCAACAATATGCAATGTAGCTTCTTTTTGTTGGTAATTTGTCCCTTTATTGTCGCTAAAATAGGCAGTTATTGTGTAGTCACCAGTATTAACTTGTGCATTATTGTCTGAATATGTAACAGAAACCCCTTCTGGTAATTTTCCAGTAATTTCAAGTCCATGGACCTTGCCATCGTACAAAACAGTTTTATCTAAAAACTCAACATCTACAAATTTAGCTTCAGAGACTTCTTTTTGACTATTCTCAGTGTTTGAAGAAGCACTTGTTGGTGTACAGCCAGTCACAGCTAACATTGAAGCAAGCACCGTAAGACTAAAGAGTTTATTTTTCTTTGACATAGGCATAATCCTCCCTTATAAAAACTAGTAAGGTTATAAAATCATTATATTTTAATACTATATATATGAAAAATCAAGAAAACTAATAGAATAATAGTCCTCCAAATCGTTGATTTTAGCTAATTTTTAAGTTGCAAATTTTACTATTTTTCATTTTTTTTAATACATCAAGCTTTTTACAGCCAACAATATTTGAATATTTAATATTAAAGTAAACAAATTTATTTACGTTTTAAGACTAAAATAAAAAAGATAATGTGAAAAACAATTTCTATTATTTATAAAAAATGCTAAATATTTATCCATTTAATATTTCAAAAAAATTGAATAAGTTATAAAATGCTACTAAAATATATCGTTATTAAAAATATGAACACATTAACTATTAAAGCATATGCTAAAATCAATTTAGCTATTAATGTATTAGGAAAGCTTGAAAATGGATATCATGATATTGACATGGTAACAGTTCCACTTTTTTTACATGACACTCTCGAAATCACAAAACTGGGTGCAAAATATAACACTTATCTTTTTTCAAACGACGAAAAGATTCCGTGCGATGAAACTAATTTAGTTTATAAAGCCTTATTTGCTTTAAAAGCCAGCCATAAATTTACTGATAATTTTAAAATCTACATTTATAAACGTATACCTGTTGAAGCTGGTCTTGGTGGGGGTAGTTCAGATGCTGCCAGTATTATCAAAGAGTTACCAGCTTTATTAGCTGATAAAATTAATGATACTTATGATCCCTACTTGCTTGCAAAACAAATAGGTAGCGATGTATCTTTTTTTATTAAAAACAAACCTGCCCGTGTAAGAAAGGTGGGTGAAGAATTAGAAGAAATAGAAATCAAATGTCCTTATCACGTTTTGTTAGTCAAACCAAGCACTGGTTTGTCAACTAAAGAAGTCTATAGCATATATGATGATATGAAGGATAACATAATTCATCCAAATATTGATGAACTCATCTCAGCCTTGAAAATAGATGATGAGGATAAAATACAAGCTAATTTAGTAAATGTTTTAACTAAACCAGCTATTTCAAAATTACCAATCATATCAGATATTTTATCTCAACTGAATAATATGAATCTACCTCTTAGTGGAATGTCAGGAACAGGTTCAACTTGTTTTGCACTTTCTAAAGATAAAAAATATTTAAAAGATGTCGCTTCATATTTTGAAAAGCAAGGGTACCAAGTTTTCTTAACACAATTAAACTTGACACAAAAGTGATAAATTATGGATGATATCAATCTCAAATGGGGAGGCGAACCTATGAAAACCAAAAATTCTAAAAAATCTTTGACCTTATTTATCCCCGCTGTTACTATGGCTTTATCTTCTTGTAATAAAAATAATACACCTACAAGTTTATCAACCACTTCATCAACAGCTCAGTCATCTACAACCTCTTACTCATCTTCTAAACAATCAATGTGGTACGAAGTAAAAATACTTAGTAAGCCTAGTAAAACTGAAGTTGTTGATTTGCGTGATGTATATAAAGTTGGAGATGAAATGAATTTTTCCATCAATAATATGACTGGCCATAATTTGATTGTAAAAATAAATAATACTATTATTGAGCCTGATGTAAATTTAAGATATAAATACATAGTAGCTGAAAATGATCAGATACTTGTTATTACCATTACCGAAGATGTAAAAAAACTAGTCCCTGTGTTCAATTATACTCCAAAAGACTTAGCAAAATATGTGAGTGTCAAATCTTTAGATGAAAGTAAAGAATCATTCTCGCCAGGAGATTCTTTATATTTACGTTTTTCAAAAAGCGAAGGTTACTCATTTAAAACTATTAAGCTTAATGGTGAAGATATTACTCATCAAATAACAAATGATATTTTTTACTATCTAATTCCAAGTGATGTTACTCAATTAGTATTTGATATTGTGGTCAGTTACGATCAAAACACCATCAAGCTAAACATAGAAAGTAACGATACTAGTGGTTTTATAATAACTAATTATAAAAATTATTATCAAGCGAACGAACAAGCTAATATCAAAATTACTCCTAAAGATTACTACAAAATTGAAAATGTTAAAGTTAATGGAACAATCATCAATCCTAGTGATGATTCATCAACAAGTGATACTAAAATTTACTCATTTAAAATCCCTTCAGCTTCACCTGAAATCACGCTCGCAATCTCATCTGTTCCAAAGCAACCTATTATAAAAGGTGATATTCTGTCCTATAATGAAAGCAGTAAAATTACATCATCGCTTGATAAAATTCCAGGGATGAAAGTCCAAATACTTGATATGACTGACGGAAGCTATCAAACAACAGCCGATGTTAGTTTTGATAGCGGTGCTAGTAGTTATATTGTCCCAATCAATAATAATAATGGAGCCTACTATACTGATCATAACTATACTATAAAACTTTTAATACCTGATGGTTCCTCATTAAAAGAAGTTCAAGCTAATAATGGTGTTAAGGTTGGACTTGACAATTCAAAATATATTCAAAACATAATAATACCAAGTACTACCGATTTGACTTTTACTGGTGAATGCGATTTACCAACTCTTCCTATCACATTAAAAAAAGGTGAATCTTCAAAAATTGTCGATAATGGTAACAATGTAGCCATAGCTGCAACTAAAAAGAATGTATCAATTTCATATAAACTTCAATATACCGGGAAATTGGTTGATAATGGTAATGTCATTACTGAATTCAATACCTTATTATCTGATAATGAAATTGATTTTGATTATCAGTTTTCATTAAGTGATTACAAATTGAACATCAATAACTATTATTTTAGAATTTATCATAATAGTAAAGATAAACAATATTATGTGACACATAATCTTCAAAATGGTTATACAAATATTAAGCCTTTAACTAGTCAATATATTAAAGCTCTATGTAATGGAAAATTGATTATAACTTTTAACAGAACAATTAAAGATGGTTCATATTTTTATAATTGCACTTTAAAAATTGAAGGCAATGAAAGTGAAACAAATAAATTGCAAGAATTTACTAGATCAGTCACTTCAAGCCCTGCAACTTTCATTGGCTCTAAAATGGAAGCTAGCAATCTTTTTCAAGATGATATTAACAAAGGTGATTTTATAATTTCAAGTTATCGCATATCATGTAACGATAATATATAATTTGCTTGATTAAACAAATTCAATATAGTTTATACATACTATTAATAGACCACGTTTAGTGATAAAATATTTTTACTAAACGGAGGTTTTATTATGCCAACAAAAAATAGTGTTTCTAAAAAAGAAGAAATTTTAGAAAAAGGTCCAATTACTAAGGAACTGCTTTCTAGAATGGATGCATATTTTAGAACTGCAAATTATTTATCGGCTTGTCAACTTTACTTACTTGACAACCCTCTTCTTGAAAGAGATTTAAAAGATTCTGACATCAAAAAGAAGATTGTCGGACATTGGGGTACAGTTCCCGGTCAAAATTTTGTTTACACACATTTAAATAGAGTAATCAAAAGATATGATCTAGATATGATATTACTTAGTGGTCCAGGTCATGGTGGAAATTTCTTTATTTCAAATGATTATATTGAAGGAACCTATTCAGAAGTTTATCCAAATATAACCATGGATAAAGCTGGGCTTCAAAAATTATTCAAACAATTCTCATTCCCAGGTGGTGTCCCATCCCATTGTGCACCTGAGACTCCTGGAAGTATCAATGAAGGCGGTGAATTAGGTTATTCATTAGCACATGGTTTTGGTGCAGTTTTTGATAATCCTGATTTGATTGCAACTGTCGTTGTTGGAGATGGTGAAGCTGAAACAGGTCCACTTGCAACTAGTTGGCAATCTAATAAATTTTTAAATCCAATCACTGATGGTGCTGTTTTACCTATTCTTCACTTAAATGGATATAAAATTGCAAATCCAACTATACTAAGTAGAATTTCCAAAGAAGAATTAACTAAGTTTTTGGAAGGTAATGGTTGGAAACCTTATTTTGTTGAAGGCAGTGATCCTCTGAAAATGCACGCTTTGATGGCTCAAACAATGGATACAGTCATTGAAGAAATTAAAGCTATTCAAAAACATGCAAGAGATAAAAAAGACGCATCTAGACCTGTCTGGCCAATGATTGTTTTAAGAGCTCCTAAAGGATGGACTGGTCCAAAAATTGTTGATGGAAAACAAATTGAAGGCTCATTTAGAGCACATCAAGTTCCAATACCAATGGATACAGCTACTGATAGAAAATCTCATTTAAAAGAATTAAATGATTGGTTAAAATCATATAAACCAGAGCAGTTGTTTGATAAAGCTGGTCATATTAAACCTGAAATAAGAGAACTGTGCCCAAAAGGTAATGCACGTCTTGGCTCTAATCCACATGCTAATGGTGGTCTTCTTTTAAAAGATTTGAGAATGCCTGATTTTAGAAATTATGCTTTTGATATCAAAAAACATGGTGAAAAAGATGGTCAAGATATGACTGAACTAGGCAAATTCATTAGAGATGTTATCAAAGATAATGCTGAAAATAGAAACTTTAGAGTCTTTGGCCCTGATGAAACATTATCTAATAGATTAAATTCTATATTTGAAGTTACCAATCGTCAATTTGATGCTGAAACTTTAAAAACCGATGAATTTTTAAATAGTGATGGAAGAGTAATTGATTCTATGCTATCTGAACATTTATGTGAAGGTTGGCTTGAAGGATATCTTTTAACTGGTAGACATGGTTTCTTTGCTTCTTATGAGGCCTTCATCAGAATTATTGATTCTATGGTTGCTCAACATGCTAAATGGTTAAAAGTTTGTAATCAACTTCCTTGGAGGCAAAAGATTTCTTCTTTAAATCTCATTTTAGCAAGTAATGTTTGGCAGCAGGATCATAATGGTTTCACGCATCAAGATCCTGGTTTCATGGATCACATTGCTAATAAAAAAGCTGATGTTGTAAGACTTTATCTACCACCTGATGCTAATTGTTTGATTTCAACAATGGACCACTGCTTGAAGAGTAGAAATTATGTAAATGTAGTTGTTGCAAGTAAGCATCCTCGTCCACAATGGCTTTCTATGGAGGAAGCAGTTGTTCATTGTACTCAAGGAATCTCTATTTGGGATTGGGCAAGCAACGATCAAGGTAGTGAACCAGATTTAGTCATGGCATGTGCAGGTGAAACACCAACTTTAGAAACATTAGCTGCTGTTTCTATCTTAAATAAGGAACTTCCACAGCTTAAAATCAGAGTAATCAATGTTGTTGACTTATTTAAGTTACAACCAAAAAGTGAGCATCCACACGGATTATCAGATAGTGAATATGATATGTTATTCACTAAGGATAAGCCCATCATCTTCAATTTCCATGGCTATCCAACTTTGATTCATGAATTAACTTATCGAAGAACAAATAAGAATCTTCATGTTAGAGGTTATAAAGAAGAAGGGACAATCACCACTCCATTTGATATGAGAGTTCAAAATGATATTGATCGATATCATTTAGTTCAGGATGCACTTTTAAGACTTCCACAACTTGGAAATACAGGTGCTTATTTATATCAAAAAATGTCCAATAAGCTTGTTGAACATAAACAATATATCCATGAATATGGTGTTGATATGCCAGAAATCGCAAATTGGAAATGGTCTGGTAAGTAAACTAAAATTTAATCTTTAAATAAAAAAAGTTATAGAGGCTATCCTTTATAACTTTTTTATTATTTCATAAAATGCTGTTACATGAAAGTTAAAATCATAAACCTAAATTAATAAAAACTCTTTTATTTTTATAATTAAGTATCCTTTTTAATTACGGTGTAGTTTAATATTTTTGCCAATAATGATTATTTTTTTAAAAACCCAAAGAAAAGAAATTAATTTATTAAAAACTTAAAAAGTAAATTCCTAAGGAATAAAAAAACCACGATTATTCGTGGTTTAGATGGTGGATCATAAGAGACTCGAACTCTTGGCCCACTGATTAAGAGTCAGTTGCTCTACCAACTGAGCTAATGATCCATTTTTTTGACCTCTAAATTATAGTTGATTATTTTTTTAAAATCAATAGTCAGTTTACAATTCAGTCTATCAAGATAATATATGATTAAAAAATATTCACTTGTATAAAACTCGGTATATTTTCCCTATTTTAGCCGTTTGAAAAACTAATTTTTAAATAATTTAGCACTTAGCTATTGTAATTGCTAATTTTTTATTTATAATTATTCATGGTCGTCAAGACATTATTTGGAGGTTAATTATGATAAAACCATTAAGAGATTATGTTGTCCTTGAAAAATTACCCGAGGAAAAGAAAGTAGGTTCAATTTTTGTAGCTACTGCTACTGATAAGGATTCAGCATGTGCAAAAGTTGTTGCTGTTGGTCCTGGAACTGTTGATGAAAAAGGAAATAAAGTCAGCGTTGTTGCTAAAGTTGGCGAACTTGTCATTTACAAAAAATATTCAACCACTGATTATGAGGACCATGGCCATAAATTCATGCTCATTCAAGATAAAGATATAATCGCAGTTGTCGATAGTAAAAAATAATATAAATTAAGGAGAAATAAATTATGTCTAAAAAAATTACTTATGGAAAATCAGCTAGAGATAATATGTTAGCTGGTGTTGATGCTTTAGCTAACACTGTCAAGTTAACGCTTGGACCTAAAGGAAGAAATGTTGCTTTAGATAAAGGTTTTGGTTCGCCACAAATTGTTAATGATGGTGTTTCTATCGCTAGAGAAATCGAACTTGAAGATAAAGAGCAAAACTTAGGTGCCAAACTTGTTTATGAAGTCGCTAACAAAACTAATGATGTTGCAGGTGATGGTACAACTACAGCTACTGTTTTAGCTCAAGAAATGATTCATAGAGGATTCAATGCTGTTGATAAAGGTGCAAATCCCGTCTTTGTTAGAGCTGGTATTGAAAAAGCTGCTAAAGCAGTAAGTGATCAATTAATGAAAATTTCAAAATCAATTTCAACTTCTTCTGATATTGCTTCAGTTGCAACCATTTCATCAGGTGATGAAACAATTGGTAATATTATTGCAGAAGCAATGGACAAAGTTGGAAAAGATGGCGTTATCTCAGTTGACGAATCAAAAGGTTTTGACACTACTTTAGAAGTTGTCCAGGGTATGCAGTTTGATAAAGGTTACGTTTCACCATATATGGTAACTGACTCTGAAAGAATGGTGGCTGAGCTTGAAAATGCTTATATTATGGTAACCGATCAAAAATTATCAAATATTCAAGATGTGATTCCAATGTTACAATCTGTTGTTGAAGCACATAAACCATTACTCATTATTGCTGATGATATAGATAATGATGTTCAATCATCGCTTATCTTAAATAAATTGAGAGGAACCTTCAATGTTGTCGCAGTTAAAGCTCCTGAATTCGGCGATAATCAAAAGAATGTCTTACAAGATATTGCTATCTTAACAGGTGCTAACTTCTATTCTAAGGATTTATCAATGGAGCTTAAAGACATCACTATCAATGATTTAGGCTCAGCTAAGAAAATCAGAGTTACCAAAGATTCCACTACAATCATTAATGGTGCTGGCAAGAAAGCTGATGTTGATAGTAGAATTAAAGAGCTCAAAGGTCAAATTGAAGAAACCAAATCTGATTACGATAAAAAGAATCTTCAAAAGAGAGTCGCTAAATTATCTGGCGGTGTCGCTTTAATTAGAGTTGGTGCTACAACTGAAAGCGAATTAAAAGAAAAGAAACTTCGTTTAGAAGATGCAATAAATGCTACAGCTGCTGCTGTTGAAGAAGGCGTTGTCCCTGGTGGTGGTATTGCATTGATGCAAGTTTATAGAACTTTAAAAGGTAAATTAACTGATGAAAATGCTGATATTCAAAAAGGTATTGATTTAGTCTTAGCCAGCTTATCAGCTCCTTTATATCAAATTTCTGTCAATGCTGGATATGAGGGTGAAGATGTTGTTGAGAATGTTAAATCTAACAAAGCTGATTATGGTTTCAATGCTAAAACAGGTGAATATTTAAATATGCTCAAAGCTGGTATTATTGATCCAACAAAAGTCACTCGTTCTGCTTTGTTAAATGCAGCAAGCATTACAGCATTATTTGTAACAACAGAGGCTGTTGTCAGTGAGCTTCCAAAACCAGCTGCTCCTGCTACACCTGCCCCTGATATGGGATATTAATAAAGTTTTAAAATTTATGAGGCTATTTATATCTATATATAGATAGCCTTTTTTATTTCATTTAATTTAAGGAAAATTTAAATTATTTGTGTTACAATTTTTAGATAACTTTATGAGGTACATGATGAGCACTATATCTTCAAATAAAGAACATGATGATATTTACAAATTCTTCTTGTCATTAAAAAATGAAAAAGATGAGAGCCCTTTAGATAAAATAAATAATTATATTTCATCAATATCACCTTCTAGATACGATGAATTTTTAGCTAAACTGAATACCTATTTATCTCCCAGTAAAGTTAGTTTGAATAAATTATTTAAAGAAGAGAAATATTTAAATATATCATCTTTGTTACTTTCCTATTTTGCAAAAAATAATATAAATAAAGATATCATTGTTAATTCATTCTTAAGAGAAAATAACTATTTAGGCTTTAAAGTCACAAAATATAATCTTAAATTAAAAAATTACCTTTTAGAAATAGACATAAAGAATTTGTGCGATTACATTCTTTATTCTATTGATAATAAAGATTATTTAAGCACTCTTCTTTTATTTGATAGAATTGATAAACAACAACTTATCATCATTTTAAATTTGTTAGACAGATATTTATCTATTCCTGAAATTACATTTCCTATTGTATTTTATTTGATTGAAAAAAACTTTGATCATACAATTATTGAAGAAGTTTTAAATGCTTCTGTAAATAAAATCGCTAATACTAATTATCAATTTGATAGTTTACTTTATTTTATTTTTATTTTGAAATCACTTTTTACTTTAAAAAGAAATAAACCACTTTCTTTATTAAACGAAAATGATACAAATATAATTTTAAAATTATATGATAATCATTTATCAAATATCAGTTTTAACAATCTTCCATTATTATATTTTTATATATTTAAGAATGAATTATCATCACTTAAAGACATAAAAATGATTCTGACCAAGAAAATTCAACTTCTTATAAAATATAAAATAAATTATATTGATAGCTTTATTATTAAATATCTAATTTATTTTTTTGACTTAAATATCAACAGTGATATAAAAGAAAATTATGATAAAATAGCTATTTATCAATATGAAAGCATAGCAAGAATGTTAAATTTAAAAAATTTTAATATCTTATATAATTAGGTGGATTATGTACTTAATAAATATTGCAAGTGATGAATTAAATAAAATTGAAAAGTTAGCTTTTTCATCTTTAAAATCTAAATTAATCTATACTTCATTGATTGAAGATAAATTGGATATATGTGTAAGTTTAAATAAAGAAGATATGTCCCTTATCTATTCTTTTAATATTAGCCAAGCTAATTATAAATTTATATTATATCCAGATAAAACTTTTAAATTGGATAGCTATTATGATAAAGATGATGAAAGTATTAAAGCGGCTATTGCTTTATATATCTATAATCATGATAAAAATAAAAGTGAAGAAGAACTTGCAAAAGAATATTCATATCTCTATCCATTAATTTGCGAATTAGCTCTTCTAGATAAAGATGATATACCAAGATATTATGAAAATAAAATAGCATTAACCAATCTTGTTAAAAACATTAAAATTAAATCTAAACCTAATATCAAAGCAAAATTTAAATCACTTATTATAGATACTGATTACGATAAAATTTCTAATGAAAAAGATATATCAATTAGATACATTGATGAATTCAATGTGACTAACGATGTCTCTTTGTACATTTTCTTTAGAGATTTTGATAAAAATAATTCCTCAATCAATAAATATTCATTTGATAATGAGGATCTATTATTTCTATTAGAACTTAAAGAATGCTATTATAAAATAAGTAGAGATCAATTGGGACATTATCATTCTAATTTTTCAAATGAATATCTTTCTAATTTTTTAACAGTTTTAAAATATTATCCAAGAAGACACATCATCATTAAAAACATAATATATCGAATCAACCATGATATTAAAGAAATAAACACCTATATTTCAACAACCTGCAAGATAGTAAGCGATTTAAAGACAAGTGAATTTATAACATCTAATGATCTTTTAACATTGTCACTTGATAAAAATAACATGCTCTTATATTTATCTAAATTCAAAAATATTCAAGAAAAAATATTGACTGAATTTTTAATAAATAATAAAGATTTTTCATCTTCTCTATACAAGAGTGAATTTATATCATCTGTTGTGCCTTATTTGGATAAATCAATACCAGTTGCAGAAGAAATTCTAAAACAAAGTGAAAAGTTTTTAACTGAGATAGATTATTATATTGAACTCACAGAAAATGAAAACAAAACATATTCACAACTATCAATATATACAAAATATATATTGAATGGTTTAGAAGTGAGTGAAGACATATATAAAAAAGAAACACTCAGCGATGACTATTTAAATTTTATTAATATTTTAAATAAACTTAATCTCCCTCAATTAAAAAATATCACAAATAATGATGAAATTTATGAGATTATTTCCACTGATATTACTAAGCTGAATAGTTGTTGTCGATTATTCTTAAGCGATAATTTAAAAAAAGTCAACACCAATTCAACATTCAAATTTAAAATCATAACATCATCAGGAATTGATTGGTTTAAAACAACAATTGATTCTTCTACTTTTAGTCAAGATGAATTAAAAATGATTTTAGAAGCTTATAAAAACAAAAAGAAATTCATCAAATTTAAAGATTCTATTTTTAATTTGAACTCTACTATCAATAGATATGAATTATCTTTATTTGATAAATTTGAAATTGATTCAACTTTAACAGGTAAAAGACTCCCTTTATATCAAGCTGTTAAATTGAATGAATATAAAAACAGCAATGATTTATCTTTGACTGATAACTTAAAAAGCTTTTTCAATACATTAAGAGACTATTCTTCTATAAATGTTAGTATTGATAAAAAAACTCCTCTTAGAAACTATCAACTTGATGCTATCAAATGGTTAGAAGTTTTATATAGATATCATCTAGCAGGTATTTTAGCTGATGATATGGGACTAGGTAAATCACTTGAATTGATTGCTTTTTTAGAGACTAAAGATTTAAATAAACCTTTGATTATAGTTTCACCTAAATCAATTATCTATAATTGGCAAAATGAATTTTATAAATGGAACAGTAAAAAGAAAGTGTTTGTAGTTGACGGTGATAAAAACAATCGTCAAATGATATATACACAGGTAAAAAATAAGAATAATACTGTTCTTATAATTTCTTACGAGTCACTGCGAATAGATATTGATGTACTAAGTGATTTTTCCTTCTCTTATCTTGTTTTAGATGAAGGGCATAATATCGCAAATGTTTTTGCTAAAAAGACATTGGCTGTTAAAATGATTGATGCTGATTATAAGCTTGTTTTAACTGGAACTCCAATTCAAAATTCCTTAGTTGACCTCTATTCAATTTTTGATCTTCTTTTGCCAGGTTACTTTGATGACTATAAAAACTTTGTTAAAACATATACAGATATTGATAATGACTTTGATGAAAATAAAAGAAGATTGGAACTTTTAATAAAACCATTTGTTTTACGAAGAAAGAAGGATGAAGTTTTAAATGAGCTGCCTCCTAAAGTCACTCAAGAAATCTATATCACATTAGATGAAAAATCATCTAAGATTTATCAGGCTTTCTTATCTAAAGCTAAAAATAGTTTTATTTCAAAATCTAAAAGCAAGATTGAAGTTTTAGCTGATATCACAAGGCTAAGACAGATAAGTATTGACCCTAGTTCATTTTTAGATGACTATAAAATCACATCAAGCAAGCTAGAAGAAGCACTCAATATGATTGGTGACTTAGTTAGCAGCAATCACAAAGTTTTATTGTTCTCTTCATTTGTAACGATTTTAAATCATTTAGAAAAATTGCTGATTGATAAAGGAATAAATACCGGTAAAATAATTGGAGAAACAAAAGCTAAAAAAAGAATTGAATTAGCTGATAAATTTAATTATGAACATGACATTAAAGTGATGCTTGTGTCATTAAAAGCAGGTGGAACTGGTTTAAATTTAATCGGTGCTGATTCGGTTATTATTTTAGATCCATGGTGGAATATTGCTAGTGAAAATCAAGCAAGTGATCGGGCGTATCGCATTGGTCAAAATAAAAAAGTGACAGTCTTCCGTTTGATCTCTAAAGGTACTATTGAAGAAAGAGTTTTAGAACTTCAACGAAAGAAAGAAGAACTTTCAAGTATCATCAGCGATTCAAATAGTGAAGTTGAATATAGCGATGATGATATTTCTTTCTTACTAGGTGTTTATGAAAAATAATGCTTATTTACTAAATTACACTACATGTGAAGAAAAAATTGAAAGTTTAGGTGACTATTATAATAAAGTTATTGTTATTTTTAATGGTGCTATATTTTCACCTTTTGCATCTTCATTCTTTTCAAATATGCAGGATTTATATTCGTGTTATCAAGATGAATTAGAAATCATTAATTTCCCAACATCAGCTTTTTTTAATCAAAACGCTTATTCGACATCTGAAACAATTACCTATTTAAAAGAAGAATATAAAGTGACTTATAAAACTGCTAAAAAAATAGATGATGATATGCGAAACGAAGTGTTTTTTAACAATTTATGTTCATCAAAAAAATTCTCGGGCTTTGATATTACAAGTCCACTATATCAGTCGATGGTATCCATTGTATCGAATATAGATCCACTATTTGATAAAAATAACAAAGTCAAATGGTCATTTACTACATTCATAATCTCTAAAAATGGTGAGATTGTTAAAAGATTTGAATGTACTGCTGATTTTACAAAGATTGAGCAAGCAATAAGAAGGGAGTTAAATAAATGACAGAGGAAGAAATTGTTTTAAAATGCAAAGAATACATCAAACAATTGTTTGAAAATGATTCAACTGGCCATGACTATAATCATTCCATAAGAGTTTTAAACAATGCTATTAATATCTATCAAAATGAACAAGTAGAAGCAAATTTATTCATTATTCAATTAGCTTCTCTTCTTCATGATGTTGATGACTATAAATTATTTGATACAGTAGATTATGAAAATGCTAGAAAATTTTTAAATGAAAATAATATTGATAATAATCTTTCAAATAAAATAATCCAAATAATTAGTGAAGTGCCTTTCAAAGCAAAAGATACGATTACTCCTAAAACTATTGAAGCTAAAATTGTACAAGATGCCGATAGATTAGATGCAATAGGAGCAATTGGTATAGCTAGAGCTTTTGCATACGGTGGAAAACATAACCGTCAATTATATAGTAAACATGCAGATAAAAATAATAATATATCTTTTGAAGAATATAAAAAATCTTCATCTGATACCATCTCCCATTTTTATATCAAACTTCTTCATTTAAAAAATTTGATGAACACTAATTATGCTAAAAAAGAAGCTATAAGAAGAACAGATTATATGATTTCTTTTTTAAATGAATTTTATAAAGAGGTCGATTAATTTAATATTTAATCATTAAAATTAATATCAAAGTTTCAGCTTTGATATTTTTTCCTAACAGCTAAATATCTATATACTTAATAAATACAATATATTTTATTTTTATGTTATACTTAAATGTTATGAATAAAGAAAAGATATTAATATCTGCTTGTTTACTTGGTGAAAATTGTAAGTATGATGGAACAAATAATGAAGTTAAGAAATTAAAAGAGTTAACTAAATATTATGATCTGATTCCTATCTGTCCTGAAGTTAATGGTGGTTTAAAAACACCTAGATATAAATCAGAAATTTCAAATACAAGAGTCATCACTGAAAACGGTAAAGATGTGACTGATTTTTTCAACGATGGTGCTTATTGGGCTTATTGTATTGCTATCAAATTTAAAATCAAAATAGCCATTTTAAAAGATAAATCACCTAGTTGTGGTGTATATAATGTCTATGATGGAACCTTTAAAAATAAACTTGTTGATGGAAGTGGAATAACCACTAAACTATTAAAGAAAGCTAATGTTAAAGTTTTAGATGAAAATGAAGCCTTAAAATTTCTTCAAGAATTAGAAGCCTTAAATCATGATAAAAACATTTAAAATAGCTGATATAACTTTAAAAAATAGATATGTTTTAGCTCCACTTGCTGGTTATACTGACTTCTCACAAAGATATTTAGCATCTTTGTATGGTTCATCACTAAATTATACAGAGATGATATCCGCTGAAGCTTTGTTTTATAATTCTAAAGCAACATTGAAAGATATAAATGATACTTATCTTGATAAAGAATTTAATAATGATAGTAAATTAGCACTCCAATTATTTGGTGGTGATGAAGAACATATTTTAAAAGCTATCAAAATTTGTGAAGATAATGCCAGCTATGATTTTTTAGATTTTAATGTGGGATGCCCTGTAAATAAAGTCATCAAACAAAAAGCTGGATCTTATTGGCTTAAAAGACTAGATGAATTATATCCTCTTTTAAAAAATATGGTCAAAGTCTCATCAAAGCCTGTAATTGTTAAAATAAGAATCGGTTTTTCTGAAATTCTAGATATTGATTCTCTTATCAAGAATCTAAATGACACTGGTATCTCTGCTATTTGTATACACGGGAGAACAAGAAATGAATTTTTCTCGGGAAATGTTCACTTTGATGTTATCAAAAGAGCAAAAGAAGTATCAAACATTCCCATCATTTGTAATGGTTCAATTGATGCTAATAATTTCCTGGACATTCTAAATTATACTAACGCCGATGCTGTTATGATTGGTCAAAATGCTATTGGTCATCCTGATATTTTTAAAGATATGATTTTTATTGAAGAAGGGAAAAAAATTGAAAGTAAAAACATCACTAATCAGTTAGATATGTTAATTAAGCATGTCAGACTCATGTACAAATATAAAGATAGTAGACTTGCCACCAATCAATTAAGAAGCATATCTTTAAAATATTTGAAAGGCTATCCTGATGCAAATATTTTAAAAACAAAGCTTATCAGATGCCAAAATGAGAATGAATATTTAACAAGTATAAATGAATTTAAATCAAGTTTAAATTCATAATTTGCTATTAATTAATTGAATGTTCTTATTAACTAAATTAAAATAGTTGTGTATGAATTTAGTAAGAGATGAAGAAATTTTGAAACTAATCGATGCTTCTCCTTCACAATTTGTTTCAGTTGAAAGTTTAGCAGCTCATTTTAATATAAGTGAATCTACTATAAGACGTGAACTTAAGAAATTAGCTGATTTGCACAAACTGACTCGTGTCCATGGTGGAGCAACAACTATAAATTTTTCTGGAACATATACTTTTGAAAGACTGGATCGTGAATATCTAGAAAGAGAAAAATCGGAAGTTGAAATCAAGCAAATGGTTGCTAAAACCGCTTGCTCTCATTTGAAAAATTCATCACTAATCTATTTGGATGCTTCAACAACCGTTGCAAGCATGGTGCCTTATATTCCTAAAAATAAAAATTTAAAATTTGTAACCAATTCTCCTACTGTTGCCAGCCGATTGATGGAAAATGGTCTACCTTGTTATGTGACTTGTGGTGAACTGAAACTTTTAACCAATGCTCTTATTGGTTCGTTTGCTTTAGAATTTCTAGATAAATTTAATTTCTCAACAGGTTTCTTTGGAACAAATGGCATTCATTATCAAGCAAAATATACGACCCCTGATCCTGAAGAGTGTGCTATCAAAGTTAAAGCAATGAGCAGATGCTATGAAGTTTTTATTCTAGCTGATCACACTAAAATTGGAAATATTGCTTCTTCAACTTTCTCTGATTTTTCAAGGCCAACATTAATTATTGACAAAGTCGATGAAAAATATAAAAATTTGATTAAAAATATTGAAATAGCTATGTAAAGGAGGATACAAACATGGTTTATACATTATCAATAGCCCCATCAATTGATTACACCTTAGATTTAGGTGATAAAGAATTAAAAGTTGGAGGTGTAAATAGACCTCTTTCTAAAGGACTTTCTTTAGGTGGTAAAGGAATCACTGTTTCTAGAATGCTTAAGAATTTAAAAGTTGATAGTATTCCTATTGTTGCCATTGGTGGGAAAAACGGTCAAACTATCAAAGAAATGATTGATAAAGAATTTAAGGAAGCTATTTATCTTGATACTGAAACCGAATCACGAATTGATGTCATGATTACAGGTCCATCTCAAGATACTAGATTTGATCCAGCTGCTCCTAAAATAAAACAAGCAGGTTTAGATAAATTATTTGATGTCTTAAGCACAAAATTAAGTGATAAAGATATCTTGGTTTTAGCTGGTTCACTTGGTCAAGAAGATAAACACTTATATGCTGAAATAATTAAAAAATGTACTGAAAATAAAGATGTTACTGTCTTTTTAGATTCAGTAGATGAAGCTTTAGTAAATGCTTTACCTACCCACCCTTTCATGATTAAACCTAATCAAGAAGAGCTGAGTGATATCATCAAGAAAAATTTGAAAACTAAAGATGAAATAATCGCTGGTGCAAAGAGTTTAAAAGAAATAGGACCTAAATCTATCTTAGTAACACTAGGAAAAGATGGCGCTTATTATTTTGCAGAAGACGGCTCAATTTATTCTTGCAATTGTGCAACTGGAAAACAAATTTCAGCAGTCGGTGCAGGTGATTCATCCATTGCTGGGTTTATCAAAGGTTTAGTTGAAAATAAAAGTATTGAAGAAACTTTAATTTATTCAATGGCTGCAGGTGGTTCAACTGCTTTTTCTGAATATTTAGGCTCATTTGAATTATTTTCAGAGCTTCAAAGCCAAATCAAAGTCAAAAAAATATTTTAATCGTATAAAAAATTTTTTTTATAATACATCACTTTTTTGAATTTCAATCAATCTAGGAATATCAAATAATTTTATCTTTTCATGTTTCTTATTTTTTGAAAATACGTCTTCATAATCGTATTGAATTATCTTCCCATACATCCCTTCAATTATCTTCCCATAGCAAATAATATATTCAGGCTCAAATTTGTTTATAAAATATTTGAAGCCTTCTAAAAATACTTTCTTGTCGTTTGCACAGACAGTTGAAATTGCTAGTGGATTATATTTGACAAGTCCCTGACTACAAATATCATATGTATTCTTTTCTCCCCAAGAGACGGTTGGTATTACATCAATTGAATATTGCTGATAAAAACATCCAAGCCATCTATTTTTGAATGTATTTTCAATTATCTGTGCTTCTTTCATAGAAGAAGTAATTGAAAAATCAGGTGTTAATATAGCTCGTGCAGATTTAAATTCAGCAACTTTTTTAAATGGTTTGCTCCATAAAGGATTCAATTTGTAATCAAATGAAAAGCATTCAACTATATCATTTGATATATCCCTGTTCTTAATATTTGTAAAATTAATAATATTTGATAATGATGCATTATCAATATTCAATTTGCTTTTCCATAAAATAGGGATGCCATATTTTGCACTTTCAAATCTTGCAAAAAGAGGTCTATTAGTTAAAAAGTTTTCTAAATTCTTATTAAATTTCATATTTGCTCCTTTTTTTATATTTTAAATTTTTTTAATTTTAATTAATGCACTTTATGAAAAAGCTAATACTTCGCTATCTGGATCATCCCATATTTCCTTTAATGTTTTACCATCTTCCATTTTTGCATTATCAACCGCTTCTTTAAAATTATCATAGCAAATTGCATTTTTTCTACCAACAAGGTAACCTTCATAACCATTTTCAACACCAAAAGTTATAAATATATAAGAGTATTCAATGAGCAATTTTCCATTAAATCTCTTATGCTCTTCATCTCTTTCACCAACAAATTCAAATTGATATTCTCTACCTTTATATCTAAAATAGAATGTTCTATCAATGAAATAAGGATCATTGTAAGTAATGACATATTCTTTATAAAATTCATCCCATGTCATTCTATCTGTTCCAACTAATGCAAAATCTTCACTTAACATAATTT
>ERZ808252.874-NODE-874-length-25733-cov-6.332775_pt1 | contig 25733 bp, 25 predicted proteins | sample MGYA00521242_ERZ808252 | MGnify/ENA primary metagenome ERZ808252 (study PRJEB31516, sample SAMN03275581) | gut metagenome | biome: mammalia-associated habitat; material: feces | host: Papio cynocephalus | place: Kenya | collected 2012-08-07 ...
ACATCATAACTTAATGTACCAGTCATCTTTCGTCAAATATGGCTTTCCAAACATTTCCTCCATAGATGCTGGAACTTTCTGCCATTTCCCAAAATCTTTAGGCGGTCTTTCTGCCGGTATCGACTTTCCTGTATAGTCTCTCCATTCTGATTTTTCTAATGGATTTGTGCATGCAATATAGTTCAACATCTGTTCCATAGAGATTCTAACAAGCGTTCGGAACTCTTGCCTATTATGAATTCCTGTTATTTTACCTCCAACCCCTGATCCATTTTCTTCCATTCCATCATGTTCAAACCAATACTTTCGTAATATCTTTGAAGCCATATCTTCTCCTAAATGATTATTCCATTCCTCAACAATCATCTTTTGCTCTGTAGCGTTAAAAATAATGTCCTCTCTTTTAGTCTTTAATGTTACAAAATGCTTTAGTGATTTTTTCAACCTTGTAGCAGAATATCCAGAAGGGCGAAATTCTCTGAATGTTTCATTGAACACTTTAAAAGAGAATTTATCTATTTGGGCTATATGTTTAGCTTTTTCTATCAAGATGTCATGTCCCCACACATCTTTATCCTTCATGATTTTTTCATAAAAGGTCTTTGAGTCTTCACAAGTAAATGTAAATCGATACATAAAACTTTTAGTACTTTCATTTTTAGGTATATGTAACCCATAACCTTCTTGCATTCCTGGTCTTGGAAAAGCTTGTAATCCTATTGGCTTTATATTGTGATTGAGATAATTCTTCTCATTTATTGAAGGTGTTGGCTCATTATCTAAGATTGGGATAAAAACATACAAAATTGCATCATGCATTTTGTCGTCATCGTAGTAATGGTAACAATCGTTATCTGAATCATACCAACAGGTTGCAAAGAATAAAGCAATATCCAAATTGCTTGTCAGATCCAAAACTGAGGTCTTTAAACCATAATGTTGAGCAAGTCCTTCTTCATCAACTTTGAAATGATGTTTCCTGAAGAAATATTTAATAACGGGATGGCTTGATAATAATCTTCGAAACATTACATATCGCATCCTTTCTATGAATATTTCTACGTCAGACGGCTCTCCTCGATATAAAGATGGTACACATGGTATATACTCCTTATTCTGACCTCTAAACAGAAAATGTAAAGTACCAACTTGTGGTATTAAACAAATTTCATCCTTATTGCTTGTGATAACAGCTTCAAAGGTTCCTGCGCATTTTTGTTTTAGCAAAGCACTATTTGCAGGAGTCTTTTCATGACGGAAATCGCGTTTTAATTCTTCTTTTCTTATTATTTCTATTAACTCTTGAATTGTCATATTTTATTTCAAACTCTCCTGTACGGATTTTTAAGCATCCATATTTTTCATCACCTTCTCTACCTCTTCAAGTGGCACATTCAGCATACGCGACACATAAAGTGGTGTGATGACATCCATACTTCCAGACTGGCGTTCCATGCCAATCAAATACTCGATGTTCTTTTTGAGATCGCCAAGACTATTAGAAAAAGTGGTTTCTGCTTTTTCTTTCTTGGCTTTGGAATCATCCAAAGTCTCGCTGCCATCCTCACCATATTTTCCGTCCTTTGTCTCGTATATAACCGCTGGCTCCAATACTTCTACAGTATGCCACACACCTTGTGGTACAACACAGCCATAATTACCAACGGTGGGGTCAAGAAGAACACGCTCTATCTCGTTTCCGTTTTCATCACAGATAACCTCCACAATCTTACCGCACAGGAGAAAAACATTCTCCGTACTTTGTGGATGTCTGTGTATAGGAACAACAGTTCCAGGTAATAAAGCATTCAGCATACGCTGGCTGGTATCAGCTGATGACGTGCGCAAATCCAAATTCTGACGCAAACGAGGGTTCTCTTTTGCCTGATCAAACAAATTATCGATTAATTCTTTGTTTATTTCCATACAGCTTATATTCAATTATTGGGTATCCGCTTCGCTCTCCTCGGAATAAAGAGGTAGGAACAAAAAGCCCAAATAGCTTTTAATAATTTCATGATCGTCATATTTTACGCAATACCACTTGGAAAGCTTCTGCATAGTTACATCCCCACTGGCTTCCGCGCATAGCTGCCAAGCCTGTGATATACTCTACACTTCGAGGATGAGGATAAGGACGCATTACTCCACGGTACATAGAAAGAGCCTTGCACTTAGCATGTATTCCGTCCTGACCTACCTCAATGTAACAATTAGGACGGAACAGATTCATGGCATCGTTGATAGCCCACTCCGAGCATGATGGCACTTCCATATACCAAAATTCTTTCACAGGTTTCACTGTCGGCTGACGCTGGAACAAACGTATAGCCTCCTGACAAGCCATTGAGGTCTGCAAGTGGTCATTGTTAGTGTCAGCAGGATGATGAGTAATCACAATATCAGGCTCACTTTCACGGATAGCGCTCTCAATAAACTGTACCAATTTCAAATGCGGAACAGTATTCATCTCGATGTTTGGGAAAGTCGCCTCATACTTCTTGCTCACACCAACATATTTGGTGGCAGCATCAGTATCACCTTCCAACTCTGCATCCGAAGGACGGAAAGCTCTTGCTTTTGCCTCAGTACACATAATGGCAACATCAACTTCGCTGCCTTCATGACTCCATTTCCACATAGATGCACCAGCTCCGAGAACCTCGTCGTCGGGGTGGGCTACTACTAATAAGAATTTCATATTATCGTATATTATTTCTTGTTACAGATTTCTTTTGCTTTATACCTTCTCCGCATACCCAACCAACTTGTCATGCATCCATTGCGGATACTTACCACAAGCAGTATATAGAATAGCTATTACAGTCCAGATAATCAGTTTGATGTCACCGAAGAACGAAGCATGCTTAACATAATACACGTCAAGTTTCAAGCGGATGGGCAATACTTTCTCATTATATTCCTGCTCGTCAGGAAACTGGTCGCCATAGATATAATCCCACAGACTTGATTGCGAAGTCAAACCACAAGGAACTGTTGATGCAATGGCATTATCTCCCCCACGTGTGATGTCCACTTGGTCAACAGCCGCTGGACGTGGACCTACAATTGACATTGTGCCATTCAGAATGTTCATTAACTGTGGTAACTCATCAATCTTCAGTCTTCGCATAATCTTACCCCACCCAAATATACGGTCTTGATCAGGACGCAATGAGGCCTCATTAGCCCCTCTTGCCACACGCATAGAGCGGAACTTCCACATCTTAAACTTCTTGTTGTCCTTGCCTACACGATTAGCAAAGTAGAATAATGGTCCTGGGTCACTCAATTCTGTAAGGATGATACTCAAAATCCATATCGGGGATGTTCCAATAATGCCAACGAAGGCATATATAAAATCAAAAATACGTTTAGTTGCTTTATAAATCATAATCTGTCTTTCTTTATGAATACCCTTTTATCTTTCTCCATACAAAATGACACGGTTTCCATATCGGTGTCCAAAGCACTTCACTGGGAGCAAATCGAAAAAATACGAAGTTATGCTTCACATTGTGCAGATACACACTGATCCTACTTTTACGGTTCACCTGTAGGTTGCGTTTGTCATATTGTCCAAAGTTGCCTGAGCGTTCAATTTCAGACAGCAACAAATGTCCTAACTGTGCATCAGGTTCACAAAGCAAGTGATCCTTTTCCAAGTCAAACATCTGTTGCTCCACATACATTACAGCTGTAGCAAACTTTGCCAATCCTAAATGCTTCATGTCTTCAAACACTGGCGTTTTTTGTTTCTGTTCCAAACTATGGAGAATATAGTAATAGTCCAACAACTGACGCAGCCCTATGCCTTCGTGCAACACGTGATGAAATATGTGCATCAATGAATACACCACATTAAAATTAGATGTAGGAGATGCGAAACCTACTTCATCATTATAATTAGAGAATTGTTGTTCTGCATACTTCCTAAAAAACTGTTTGTATTTATGATACAAGAAAGGACTATATGCAAAACTTGGAATGAAATGTATCTCGGTTGGTGTTTCCTTGAAAATCTCAACATCTGCGTGATGAATAACAGTATCTCCAACCTTCCAGCGTGCTTTTAGCGTTCTGTATATTTCATCTCTGTTTCCCTCTACCCACAGGTCTATATCGCCACACTGCCTGCGCAAAGGATTAGGATAAAGCCGAGCTACCCCTTGCCCTTTCAATACGCAGCTTCGCAATCCGATTTGTTTGAAAATATCGGTTATTTCTCTGCACCTCTCATTCAACAATTCGTTTCTTTGTTCTAATGTCAGCACTCGGGCTATCCATTGCATCAAGAATACAGGTCGTCGTTCTCCATTGGCAATAGCTTTTTCTACCCCCGAAAGCAACACGCCCACAAGTGATTGCCGTTGTGCCTCCTTATAAAGCGTTTTCCAATCAACATCCGACAGTTCATGAGAGAACCGTTCCCGCTTCCCTAACGATATAAGTATAAGTTCTTGAAAGAGGGTCATTATTTCATTTTTCGATTAGCATCAGAAATCTCCAAGTCTTTAAGAGAGTCCCCAAAACTTACAATTTGATAGTCGAAGTCATACTGGCTCATTTCTGGCTCATAATAACTATTTGCAAACATCTTAGGCAACTGTGGCAGGAAAAAAGATCCAAGCCAAACAAACGGATTAAACAAACGACTAATCCATATTTTGTGCTGATATTTATGGGCGAAATATCTTACTATCTCTACCGTATCAGCCAATTCAGCATTTTGCGGATAGAATGTTCCGCTTAATTCACGGTCTATCACTTGCTTCACAAACTCCGCCAAATTGTCGATAAACAACATAGAACGCTTGTTGTGCCATGCAGGGAATATAGGAGTTTTGGTAGCGAGCCATCCCAAACGCAAAAAGTTTCCCTTGGAATTAGGACCATATATCATGCAAGGACGCAGATTAGCCACTTTAAATGTTTCGCAAGCCAATTTATTCAAACCATTCTCAGCTTGCAACTTACTGTCGCCATAAAAATCATTCGGATTGGGTTTTGTGTCACGCTTAGTCACATCACCCTTCAACGACTTACTTGCATGGTATACAATTCGCGACGACATAAACACAAATTGCTTCACTCCGCATTTCTTAGCATGCTTGGCAATCTCAATGGTCAAGTCGCGGTTCACCTTATAATACAAGGGAGCCATTTCTGGTTTCGGGTCTACATGCGCAATACCAGCAACATGAAACACGGTATCATACTTTGAGAAGTCAGCCTTCTTCCAAGCATTATTCATTGTATCAACCGTATCCACATGATAGTTTTCAGGCTCACGCATCAACCATCGCTCTATTGATGTGCCGACAAAACTATTGGCACCTGTTATCAATATATTTTTCATCTTTCTTTTCTTAATGTTTTGCTCTTAATCCAATTGATGAACACCATCCCAATTACCGTAACCACAAGTGTCAGTAAGAATGCGATAAAAGAATAATAGGTATTTGCGCTTACTGCTGCACTGCCACAATGCAATGCAACTCCAACAACCACACAAGCAAAACCCTTAATAGGATTATGGATAGCCATAGCATTAAAACTGTTTCTACCGAACCATTTTGTCCACTCCAACAGTTTTACTCCAGCTTTATTAATCTTTGTATCAGCCAAGAGAATGCATCCTATCAGCCACATGAATGTTCCAGAAAGTCCACAACCGTATGCCACAAACACATTTCTTCCAAGATCTGCATGCCCAAAAGAAATACTCCCATTATATTGGCTTCCGATATATACGATGCACGCTAATATTGATGCTAACGCTATAGCTGCAACCTTATGGTTATTTACCATATCCATTATGCCTTGATGCGATTTTGCTTTCACTATCCAATGTCCCGCAGCATAAAATGGAATGGCAAGCATTGCCACTTCTACATTCCAAGGTAACAGCGTTACATCAAAACTTTCAAGGTTGTTTATAGCCCAATAACTGATGGCAGCCATAATGATAGTAATGGTCATTATCCATAGCCTTTTCAAATCAGCAAGGAAATAGTATATTATTTCAATTACAAAGAGACAGGTAACAAACCACAACGGTACATTGTGAATAAGAAATCCACCTGAACCTTGGGCTATGAATGTTTCAGCCAAAGGCATCCAATAACTGTCCACATTTGCATGGGTAACATAAGAGAACGCAGCCCATACAATCCAAGTCAATATTGAGAATACGATGTATGGTTTTATAAGTGAGTTGATTCTTTTTTGAAAGAAGGACTTGAAGTCTGGGTATCTTTTCTTTGAGAAAACCATTCCACTCAAAAAGAAAAATAATGGTATATGGAAAGCATAAACAAAAGCGTTGCTCCAATCACCAAGTCGAATGTGTCCCCATACAATCAGAAGCATGCCAAACGCTTTGGCAAAGTCAATATAATCTAATCTTTTAAAATCACTTCGGGGGGGGGTAATTTTTGAGGTCTTCATCTCGGTATTTTGTCCTTTATCTAATTTATCCTTTCAATTTTGCTTTTCGAAACTCTGGGTTTAAATACTTAACTACGCCAGCGAACATCCCAGCCAACATAGGTAATGGGTCATTCCATGCTCCATCATGATAGCTAACATCTTTACCAAAGAATTTGAACCATGACGGTTTGAACTTAAATCTATCTGGAGAGAACAAGAACCACATTACGTCCAATCCCATCCATCTAACCTGTTTGCCAGTCTGATAATCAAATTTTGGCATCGGCTCATTAAATATATCTGCCATGAATATTCGCCCAAAGTCCATACCTGCAGCAAATGCTGCTTGGAAACTCGAAGGAACACGAGGGTTAATCTCGATTATTTTAAGTTCTCCACTATGTTTGTCTTCCAACACATCAAAGTCTGCGAAGCCAACCCAACCAAGCTTATTCAGAACCTCCTCACATTCTTTCAAGAGGAAAGGATGCTCCACGGTTTCGCTGTAACAGCTCGTTCCTCCCTTCAATGGGAAGTATCTACGAATTTTAATAATGGTTTGTCCTGCAATCTTACCACATTTGTCGCGATATATCATCACGTTATAGTAATAGTCTGGTTGGTCAACATACTGTTGTAGAGTGCAAGCGCCAAACTGTTTGTAAATGCTTGGGAACTTTTCCTTCAGCTCTTCCATATTGTTCACTCTGACAATGCCTTTTGCTCCTTGCGAAAGATTTGGCTTAATCATTGCCGGGAAACCAACATAGTCGGCCGTAGATTTTAAATCTTTAGGATTCAGTTCACGAGTTTTCGGATGCGACAGATTATATCGCTCGCACAACTCCATGAGCTTTTGTTTATCATTTGCAATGTTGAAGACATCAAACGAAGGGATGGCACAACGGATTCCCATAGCCTCAATACGTTCTTTGTTCTTGCTCAGAAATTCAGCGCCATCATCAGCTAATGGAATTATTACATCTATTTGATGACTTTTCAAATAATCAAACAAAAACAGCTCAAAAGCGTCACACTTTAATGTGATGTCTGGTGACACATGTTTCTCACTCAGCCATCTTGTAGCATACCCACTTGCCATCTTGTGGTTGCAGAATCCAACAACACGATGTCCTTGCTTACGTAAAGAACGAGCCATGCAAATAGCTTGTACGCCTTCTGCATTGATTAGTAAAATATTCTTTTTATTCATGCCTTCTTCTTTTGTACTCCCCAGTCAGTAAGTAACTTTTCTATTCTATTGCCTATTTCACAATGAAAGTCATTCCTTCTTGGTTCGAAAATTGGTATCTTGTTCCAAGCAGCTTTCATGTCATATGTTCCGTCAAGTATGTATCCTTCTTCAGCTAATTTTTTTACCAATTCCGTTTGATGGTCGTTTACCATCTCGCCATATTTTGCCAATCGAGCAACAGCGATTGCTTTCTTGCCTTTTTTTATACAGCTAAACAAAGCCCCACTTCCTGCATGAGTCACTATTACATCAGCCTCGGCTATATACTTCTGGTAGTCTGTTTCAGTTACATAATCAAAGCACTTTATATTCTTCGGACGATAAGTGGTATTACCTACCTGAGCTATCACTTCTTCCTGTATGTTTTCATCTTCTATTAGCTGCTCCACCATCTTAAGGCAACGGCTAAAGTCTGCACCCTGAGTCCCTAAAGTCACATATATCATATCGTCTTCTATTAATAAATCAGACCAAAGTACCTAAATATTCTGCGTTCGGATAGATTTTCTTCATTTCAGGCCATTGAACAAAAATTTTGTCTGCTACCTTACCAACAATTTTACCTGTCATAGTCTTGCTATATACCTTTGCACGAGTTTCAATGAAGATAAGTTTCGAACCTTTCAGTTTGCCATACAAAAATAGACCAACAGCAATGTTGCTACCAGTAGTAATAATTACAGCAGGACGATACTTCTTCCAAATCTGTCTGCATTCCAATATCAATGCAATATATCCAGAGAGGCTTTGCCAACGACTTCTTTCCTTATTTGCACCCTTACTAAGCTTATTGCGTTTGTTTGCCATACCCATAGCATACTCCACTGCTCCAATATTTTTCAGTGCGGGAGTCTTCTCTTTGCTTGCGTGCACATTGTCTGTTACGAGTACGGTGTCGTACTTGCCAAACAACTCGTGCAATGCCATCATTTGTGAGAAATGTCCACCTTGGTTACAGGCGAACATAACGATGTTATTTAGTTTGTTCATAATATTTTCTTCAAACAAAAAATTCAGTTGGACTATGTAGTCGGCCCTTAAAACGAAACCTTTTGTTTGATTATCAACTAATTGGTTTTAATAATACATTGTGTAAGTTTGCAGGCTTTCGTATCTTTACATGCATAAAGCTTGCAGATTTTTGTTATTAACACGGTCAATGATGCAACTTATTTGCTCGGCATTCATAAAGACGTGCGGCTTGCCAATTCACAAACTTTTTCTCAAACTGTTTGAAGAAGATTTTGCCGGTCAGCGGAGTGATTTTCTACATCAGACATAATTTTTTCTACGTCCCATGTAGTTTTTTTTACATCAAATATAATTTTCGCGATGTTCGGAAAAAGTTTTCAATTTCGAATTTGTGCATTTGTAGGGGCGTATGGCATACACCCTGTACGCCACCACCAAAAGCGCTTTTTCTGTCCTTAAAAAGAAAATCCGCGAGATGCTGCCTTCTTTGCAATATAGGCGTATGAGCATGTATATATCGTTGAGCCGGAGTTTTTAAGTGACGACTATTTATTATCATGCGTGGAATACCACGCACTTTTCATGTTAGCGAACCTTTCTTAATTCCTTATATACTTCCATTATTTTTTCAGCAACAGAATTTTCGTCAAGTTTCATTTGTACAATTTTTTCTCTACCACTAACGCCTTTACCTTCCTGTTTTAATGATTTTATAACAAGTTCTGCAAGTTCTTCAGCATCATGTTTTTCTGAAACATAGCTATTCGCTACTCCATCCAAGAGTTCACGAACATCACCAACAGGAGTTGACACACACGGCAAATTACAAGCCATTGCTTCCTTTAGAGCCTGTGGAGAACCTTCTGAATCTGAAGTCATCAATAAAACATCTGCATTTGAATAAAGTTCGGCTATTTGCTGACGTGTCATGTTTTTCAACTCACGCTCTTCAGCCATAATGCCATACTTTTTTTTTAGTACATTCAAAACCTCACAAAACAAAGGATAATTTTTTACCTTTCGTTCGTGATTACTTGGAAAAACAATCTGTATATTGCCATGTTCTTCAGTTTTTTCCATCGGTTGAAAGGTATCAATGTCTACAGCACAAGGAATCATAAACGTATTATTGCAATATGGTTTGACCATTGCCTCCATCTTTCCATTTAAAACTATTGCAGCATCAGAACGCTTCGCAGCAAGTCGCGATACAATTACAGAGAGTTTTCCATTTCCACCATTTGGCTGTATATCACTTCCATGGAAGGTGGTGATTGTTGGTATATGTTTCACAAATGGATTAATAAGATACATTCCTGATAAGCCATAATGAATATGAACCAAGTCATAGTTACCTTTGTCTATCTTCTTTGAAACTTCAAAAATTGATTTTATATATTGCCACTTACCTTTAAATCCATTAATATAATAAATATCAAATTTGATATTATCACATATTTTCTTTATTGCTTCGATTTGTTCTGCAACAAAAATACCATGATATGGATGTTTATCACTTGGATAAACATTTGTCACAATTAAAACTCTCATTATTTTCTTGTTTTTAATACCCGAGCAGGGATTCCTCCCACAATGCTGTATGGTGGAACATCTTTTGTTACAACAGCACCAGCAGCAATTATACTTCCATCTCCTACAGTTACTCCTGGCATGATCATCGCACGTTGCCCAATCCACACATCGTTACCGATAGTTACTTTTCTTTTTCCCGTCATACCTTGCGCACCTATAGGTATATCGGTTCTATCAGCCTTATGGTTCATCGTAAAAATCACGACATCGGGTCCCATCAACACATAATCACCAATATGACATGGACGTTGAATTTGACAATTTACACCAAGCCCTGATCCTGTACCCATATACAAGCCTCTTCCATCACCAAAGTATGCTCCCTTTTCTATATTACCCCCCCATAATGGTCAAATAGGCAATAGCCTACATTAGATCTTAACTTTCTTACCCATTTGATGCTAAAAAAATCCGTTCTTGGAAGATGTCTAAGAAGTAAATAATATATTGCTAGTACAATTTTCCTTTTCATATTTTATGTTTACTCTTTAAAATACTCAATATATTTTTTAGCACATTCAGCTATAGTGTATGGACTATTGTCCTTCATTTTCATTGCGTTAGACTTTATATTGCCAAAGTTTTCTATAGCATTAATCAAGGCTACTTTGTATTCCTTCAAGCTATGATCTTTACTCAAATATCCATTAACGCCGTTCTGTATCAAATCAACAGCACCACATACAGGAGTACTTACAGCAGGAACACCGGCAAGACTTGCTTCTAACAAAGTTATTGGCATTCCTTCATAATCAGAAGAAAGACAGAATATATCAGCATTCAAAATGTAATCAGAGATATTTTTATGAACCCCGATGAAATGTATTCTCTTATTAGCTTTTTGCTGTAATCTTATTCCATCATCACAATCATAATTAGTACCAATTACAACTAAATCCACATTCGCACCTTCATTTATAAGTTCATTAAAGGAATCTACAAGCAATGATTGATTTTTTACTGGATGATAACGTGCCACATGTACAAATAGTTTTGAATCTACTGAATGCCGATAACTATTCATTTCATTCGCTACTTCTCTGTAACAATCAGTAGGCTCTATAGGAGCACGTCCATTGACAATACATCTTATAGGGGTATGCGGATAAAATGCCTTAAAATCAGCATAGTTCTTATTTGACAAACATGCTAACTTAAACTTACCGAAACGACCTAAAGTGTTACAGACAATCTTCAAAAAGCCCTTATCGTATCCATTATGCAAATCACTATGAATTGTAAAATACATTTTATATTTCCAAGCGAGTGACAAGGTTGCCAATGCACAATAATTCAATGTACACGCTAAGTGAAGATGAACTATATCAGGAGCTATCTCTTCTATTGCTTTTTTTACTGAAACTTGATTTGAATAAGACAAACCGTTTGGTAAACCAAGATTTATATAATGAACTCTACTATCTATAGCAAAACGATAGAAATTCCTTATTTCTGAATCCTTATTATCATCAAGAACAGTTAATAGATAAACCTCGTTTCCTTTCGACAATTCATTGCTTAAATCGACCATAAAACGCTCGGCTCCTCCAGAACCAAGAAACGTTATGACTTCAACTATTTTCATTTTTACGAACACTTTTTACGACTTTGGCAGGAACACCAACAGCAACTGAAAAAGGGGGAATATCTTTTGTTACCACAGCTCCGGCACCAATTACAGAGTTACTTCCTATCCTAACATTCTCAACCAAACACACATGTGGTGCCAAATATACGCCATCTTCAATTACTGCTGCATGCCCTTTATTGGAGCCAATGTTTACAAACTGAGATATAGAAACATTGTTTCCTATTGTCGCTGTTGGATTAACAACAATACACATTCCATGTCCTAGATAAATACCCCCCCCAACTTTTGTATGGTATGGTAATATTATATGATATTTACGAGAATAATGCATATACATTAACCAGTTGAATAAAAAAAGAGGTCCTTTAGCTGCCGTTAGTCTAAACCAAATAAGGAATTTAAAGCCACTGTCATGAATAAGCAGACGTATTAAAAACCTCCACTTCCCTTGCTTACTTAAGCTATGATAACGATGAAAATCGGCCTTGATAAGCCTAACTGCCTGAGAATAAAGACTCATATCTTACGGTCTTATTAATTTTAAACATTTCTGTATAATACTTTTGGTATTTATTAAGAATTGAGAAAATCTACCATAGAAATATCCTAAACTATCTATTATAACATAACCATCTAATTCATTATACGTATGAATTGATAGTGGATATTCTTTTCCAGGCATTATTTTACCAACATACTTTTCTTTGAATTCTTTTCCATCAAATACCATTTCAAAGAAAACAAGATGATAACCATACCGTATCTCACACGATTGAGCAGGACGATAAATGCGCCCATTACGCTCTATTATACGACCAGCTCCGCGCTCCCATTTCTTATCATCTTTGATTGTCTGTATTTGTGTATACTTACCTGTTAATGCCTTCGAACTATAAACTTTTAAAATTTTTGTAGATTCATGTGAAACCCCATCGTCAACAACACCAAAGGCATAATACGTTCCATCAATTTTATGAATAATTGTATCAACCAACGGTTCATCTATTATAACTTGTGGATTCACCAACTTATCTGTGGAATAATCATATTCATAAATACGCAGTGCTCCTCCTCCACTATTTTCTGGATATACATAAGTTTTCCCATTTTCTTTCAAAAAGATAGGAAACGATAAGTGAGAAGGTAAATCCAAAATTACTTTTTTATCAAGTAGCTTACCTGATTTTTTATCTATGCATAGTTTAGACAACCTACCTTTCCCTTCATCTTCACACATCTCTTCAACTAAAATTTCTATAGTATTATCAAAAATAGAAAATAGGAAAGGATCAGCAACCCAATTCTTTTTGTAGCTAGGAAACTTTACCCATTGTACCTTTGCAAAATCCACCGCTGATTGGAAATTATCTCGATACGGCAAATATCCAATTATATAAAATCGTTTTGTAACACGTAAATATTGAATCAATTTCATAGAACAATTATTTTCTTCAACTTATTTCTTAATGAAATTTTAATCTCATTCAACAAACTTCCCCAAAAAGGTTTCGTGTCACCCTTAAAATAGGTGATGAAACATGTCGTTTTCTTATAATTCTGAAGCCATTCTCTAAACGAGAACTCTCTTTTAAGCATACATTTAAAATAATATATCTCTGGCATGAGATACGTTGTTTTGATTGTTGATGTAGATAACTCTTTCTGCCAATCACCACCTGAATAATACAAATAGTAGATATATGGAATATTCATACCAGCAGCTGTTTGACAAACAGCATTTCCATCATTTCTAAAATTAGCTTCTGTGAAATAATCTTTCCCGTTTTTTTTGTCTTTTAGGAATTCTATACTAAAGGTTCCTGAATACCCGGTTCTTGTAATAAATTCTTCTGCTTTCTTTAAGGTTTCATTAAACTCAGGTTCGACCTTATCAAATTTCAAGAAAAAAGTATTATCAATTCCATTGGGACGGTCTATGTGTGTACGACCAGATATAATTACATGCTCACCATTATTTAAAGAACAGCCTAAGAACTGAAATTCATATTCTTTAGATATGAATTTTTGAATCTGAATGATATGACAATGTTCCGAATTTGCAAAGAATGTCTCCAAATCCTGCTTTGTCTGGCATATTTTAATGTTTTCCTTACTACCCTCTAAACTTGAAATCGCTTTAGTAATACAAGGATATTCAATGTCATTGGGGATTTTGCCATCCGCCACCATCCAAGTACGTGGTACACACAACCCAACTTCTCTTGCAAGTTCAGACATATACTCCTTACTCATTTTATGTTCTAAACTTCCTTCTTCATTTGTAACTGGAAGGATAAAATATTTCTCAAGACAGTCTGCTGATGCATCTAGTATTGAAGAAACATTATCATAAGAAGAATAGACAATTGTCTTATTGATTGAGTCAGAAAAATGCTTCAGCATTTCATCAACTACGCAATTTGGAGAGGGACAAATCCAACCTTCAACAACGTATTTGCTTTTTAAAACAAAACTCGACTTTACTTCAGCAACTATTAGAACGTAAGATTTAATCCCCTTTTCTCCTAAGCTCTCTACTATACCTAATGTATTGTGATGGTCTGCACCTATTACTAATACCTTATTATTCATATGCATTATTTTTATATATATCCAGATACTCGTCAGCGATAACAGCCCAGGAACCTTTACCGCTATCTGCCGAAACTTTAATGTTACTTGTCAAATCTGACAATTTGGCGGAATCGCCAAGTAAATCTATTATAGCTTTCGCTAAAGATTGTTCATCACATGGAGGTACAATAACTCCTGTTTTTCCATCATTAATCATTTCCGGTAAACCTCCTACTCTTGTTGCTATAACAGGGGTATTCAATGCAAATGAAGAATAAACAACTCCGCTTTGGGTGGCCTCTGTATATGGACATACCGTAAATTGAGCTCCACGGATAAGATCTGCCAATTCATCAAGCTCTATAAATTTATTTCTGAACTCAACATATCCCAAATTTATGTAAGGCTCTATATCGAAGTTGTATTCGCCTTTACCAGCTATGATTACACGTGTTTCAGGATGTACTTCATGAACACGTCTCATGGCTTTCAGTAAATATTCAATTCCTTTATATGGAGAAATACGCCCGAAAAAAAGAATATAAGCCTGCTTTTTTACATCTTTATTTCCAAACATATGCAGCATCTCGTAATAGCCCAAATGTGAATTGTAAATGTATGAAGGATTGACACCATATCCTTCTTCAAACAACTTGTTTTCTTTCTTGTTCAGCAATAAAAAACGTTTGACGTAGCTTTTCAATCTTCTACGTACAAATTGACTTTTTTTGCTATCATCACCAGTATGAGGTCTACCATCGTGAATCGTAACAACTAATTTTTTTCTAAAAAACCACAGCAGAAAAGAAAAAAGCGGTGAAGGATCTTCTACATAATGAATAATATCAAACTTTTGTTTTCTTATAAACAAAAATGTCTTAAATTCCTGCCATAATGATTTTAAGCAAAACCTGCCGGTAGGATCATTCGAGATATATACATTATCCATTGGCATATAATCTTCAAATGCTTTAAGTTCTGGATAATCTGTTGCCTTAAAGATTCCAGCCTTAGGAATTTGTTTGGATATGTCGAAGATTGTAGTACGTAGAGAGTATGGTGTCATATTATAAATAACAGTAACATCATGTCCTTTCTCCATCATTGCCTTAAGCAAAGGGAAATCACAATCTCCAAAACAAGGTTTTGAATAATATAGTATTCTCATTTATGCCTAATTATTAGTTTATTATAATTGTAATCCGCACACGGAATGGTTGTCAAAAGCATCATAAAAGGATTTAGATAATTTGACTCGATTAAACTCATCACTAAAAGAATGATAATACACATCCTTGATGCAAGACTTGTCTTTTTGAAGAGAACAATATAAAAAACGAGGAAAAATATAGCTCCAAGATAACCTAAAGATAGAAGAATAGTTTGAATACCATTGGCGAAGAAACTGAGACTTCCATCTGACTTCAAAACACCAAATCTTTCACGTGCATCAGGGATTCCTATCATTTGTTCTTTAAAGTCGAGTTGATTGAACATTAAATAACCTCCAACAACTCGTGTAAAACCGCTTGTTCCTTCTGTTGAGAACTCATTAGAGCGAGAAAGCATCATCTGTCCCATTTCACTTCCCATATAAATGTCCACGACAAATATGACAAGGGGAATTAATATGGATATCAACAGTACACGCCTTCCAACATTTGCAGACCAAAACATGCTGAACATTTTAACAGCAAACAGAACGACCAAAGCAACCATTCCTGACCCTGATTTCAATGCTATCAATGTAATGATTATCAAAATAATTTCTTTGTTTAACCATTTCTTTTGAGCTACGCCATCAAACCACACAATTGCCAAATAGGTAACAAGATAATGTGCCATATATGAAGGTTCCATGAAAATGGAACATGGACGCTCACCCAAAAGTTGATTTGCAGATAGTTCAGAATAAGACATTTCCTCATAAGTGAATGCACCAGTAAGATTTGGAACAAAGCAATAAACTTGAGAGCCTGTTGCCACTTTTAAACAGAATTGGATCCAAAATAATGCTATCGATATTAATACAACATATCGCATATATTTCTTGAGTAGACTTATGTCAAAAGCGAGTACTCCCCATATTACTGCAAGAACAAAAATAAAAAACATCCATCCCCCAGGAGGGAAAAGTGTCCAAAAAGAAAAATCATGATGGTACATCCACATAAAGCAAACGTATGCAAACATGAGCCAGAATGTCAAGGGAACAACATTTATTCTAAAACGATTTTTTACAATTACAATTGTTCCTAATAACAAAATCAAAGCATATCCCAATCCAACAGGGAAAGGTATTTTATACCAAGCTAATAATGGTAATGTCGCCAACACCACCATTGAAAGTTTGTTAAAAAATGGGGATTTATTTCTTCCTGATTCAATCATACCTGTAACTATTTCTTTATTTTCTTACGTATATACTGATTGACGAATTGTCTTTCTGAGCATTGTAAGCCTAACAAATAAACAACAACCAAATTAATCACTACGTAAATCATTACGGCCACCAGTAACATTCCAAAGTTGGATATCACAATAACTCTGCTTATTATATTACATATAACAACTGATGCTGTAGATACAAGACAAATAGGCAGAATGATTTTTTTAAAGTAATCTGTCATCCTCAACTGTATCCTTGGATATATCATATAGACTCTAACGAATTGAGTTAAAATTTCTATAACCAAATATACCACGAATACCATGACTGGAGAAATATGCAAATACTTCAAAAATAGATATGCAAAAGGAACTACTGATAACAACATTGTACTTTCTATTATCTGTACTTTTTTGATATTACCTGTAGCATGGAGGGCTGTCATAGTTGGGTTCTGTAACGTATTAACAAGTCCAACTATCAACATTATGCGAACAAATTCAGCAGTGTAGTCTGGAACATCTTTAAGCCAAAGTTCCAAAATATATTGAGTATGTAAACATAGTGGTATCGTGACAAACAACATCAAATAAAAAGAAAAACGGCTTGACATAAAAACAAGGGTATGGAGTCTTTCATAATCTTGTTTCGCATATGATTTAATAATTTGCGGATTAATTGCAGTCTGGAAGCCTGTAAAAAACATTCTAGCAGCAGCCTGAACTTGAACAGAAATACCTCGTGCTGCATTAACAACAGCACCGAAGAAAATATTGAGCAATATATTCAATCCCTGAGTATACCCCATAACTGCTACATTTCCAGTAAGTGTCCAACCTGCAAAAGAGAGTACTTTTACTGATATATTCTTTTCCCATGTTATATGATATGAGCTTTCTTCAAAATGCTTTTTGCAATAGAATGTATAAATTAAACGAATAATAATCAGTATAAATACATAAAGAATAGCATAAGATATCAAACGATCAATCGGTGAATAGAAAAGAAAAACAGCAACACAAAATTTAGCTAAAGCTTCGAAGATGGAAACAGCAGCAAATGCATACATTCTTTCGTGAGCAATAATGAGACCATTATAAGGCGAACTTATAATAGTTATTATTGACGATAATACTGCACTTTGGTAAACCCATATAGCAGCGGTCATTCTTTCTTCTGGTATTACCAATTTCGTCATTACGAACCATAAGCCTACAGTTTCTGCAAATAGTAAAATAATAGCAGAAAATAACCAATGTATAGACATTATACAGCTAAAAAGCTTTTTTACACTATTTTGATCACCTGATCCAATTTCAACAGCAATGAATCTAGAGTCTGCGTTAGACAGAGACATGTTGACAAAATTGAGCATTGCAATTACTCCGCCAACAACATTGTATATGCCATAATCTTCTACTCCTAACGCCTGTAAAACAAGGCGTGAAGTATAAAGTTGAAGTACCATCGTAAACAACATACGAAGGTACAGAACTAGTGTGTTCTTTGCTAATCTTTTATTTCCAGTTGATATATCTAACATTTGTTTGAATATTTCTACGTTTTAATTAACGACCATTTACTTAATTTGTAGATTGGTAATGAAAAAACAATTGTTACTAAATAAACGATAATTACGCATTGAATTGTTTTCATTTCAAGAAAAATATTTTTAACTATAATTAGCACGACACCATGAATAAGATATATTTCATAAGATAGTGATCCTAAAAAATGAAGTCTCTTATTACCATAAAATGTAACTTTCTTAAATACAAGATAAAGGTATATTGGCAAAATAGTAGTCAATACTATCATAAAAATACTCCTAACCTTATAATAGCTTAAACTAAAAACGTTTAGGATCGCACTTACTACTAATATAGTAAAGATAAAAAATAATACTTTCCTTTCTCTTGCAACACCTAATTCATCCTATCTTTCCTTTTCTTCTAATAGCGGAAGTAAAGTTCCCACATTGAAAGCAAATGATGACTTCCACCACCAATCTCCTTAATTTACAATCGAAGTGAATAAGATAAGTGCAAAAGTCGCTCCAAATAACATAGAAACAATTTGTATTGGCTTTTTTAAGAATCTACCACAAACAGCAAAAACGATATAAAAGAAGAAAAGTACATATACATACCAACTATTAGGTACTAAAATGCATCCTGTTTTACCCCCTCTAATTCAAGAATATTAATATTTAATAAATTCTCTGCTATCACACAAAGTATCGTGATAAAAAAGAAAGAAGGCAACAACTTTTTTGCCCTTTTTAGAATAAATCCATTACAATATGATTTCCCTTTCAATACGTATTGTTTTACTAAGCCATAACCTGAAAAGAAAAAGAAAAGGCCTACGACAGTTATCCCGTAAGCACCACCTTCTGAGGACATAGGAAATACATAGTATTTACATACATGATGAAAAACTATCAAAAGAGCTAATATTCCTCTGAAGCATTGATTTGGTTCTCGCTCTAGGAATGTACTCTTAGGTAATATAAATGAGGGTGCTAAGAGATAAAATATCAGTAGTAATACTATAATACAAAGAAGAGAGATCATTATATATATGTTTTTGCCATTACAGATTGTAGTTCTACAACACTTCTAGGGATTGATAACAAAATACTTATTGTTCACCCACTTCCATTCAAATCGTTCTATATCTTCTTCCACAAGTGGATTTCCTATTTGTACTTCTATAAATGTCATATTAGTTATTGCTTTTATTGCATGGTGATGTTCTACTGGGATGTTCATCACATCACCACGTTTTACCAATCTACATTCACCATCCAAAACGAATATACCTTCCCCGTCTACACAAGTCCATATTTCACTACGATGATGATGTAACTGATAACTAATGTGTTTGCCGGCATTTAAATGTATCGTTTTTATCAACGAATGAGTACCATCCTCGTATTTCGCATTATCCAAGACACAATAAGTTCCCCAACGACGTTCCTCGTACATAGGACGTGTGGTGAGTTTATTGGCATAGTCCTTTATCTTTTCCGAGTCTTGTTTATCACATACCATTATGCCATCAGGAGAAGCTGCAACTATAACATCCTTCAATCCGTTGCAGAATATAGGTATTCCAAGTTCGTTTACAGCATGAGTGTTAACGTTGTTGTCTCCCATCATTACATTTCCTATGTGGTTGCTTGGCAATTCCTCGCACAAAGTATTCCATGTGCCAAGGTCTTTCCACTCACCTGAGAAAGGAACTACAGCTATTGACTCTGCTTTTTCTGCCACCTCATAATCGAAACTGATTTTAGGTAACTCTGTATAGCGTTTATGTGTTTCCTGGAATGTCTCTGTTTGTATGTATTGGTTTACGATATTCATCATGTAGCCAAGACGGAAGGCGAAAACACCACCGTTCCAAAAGGCATTCTGCTTAAGCAATTCCTTAGCCTTTTCCTCATTAGGTTTCTCAGTGAAGCGTGCTACACGGAGGCATTCGTTATTGAATACAGATTCTGATGTTTGTGTAGATTCGGGCACTACATATCCGTATTTCTCACTTGGGTAAGTTGGAGTTATGCCCATCAGCACAAGGTCGGCTACATTATTCTCTACAGCCTCAACCATTTTTGCTATAGTGGCAAAATACTTTGATTCTGTATATACGTCGCAAGGCATTATCACAACCACCTCGTCATCATTGCATTTCTGTTCTTTTGCAAGATAACTTGTAGCAAGAGCAGTAGCAGGGAATGTATCTCTACGCTCAGGTTCTGTTACCACATTTACGTCCTCACCTAATTGATTGATAATACTGTCACGCTGTATAGCATTGGTTGCGAACGTTATATTGTCAGTAAGCTTTGCCTCACGTATCTGACGTACTACACGCTGTATCATGGATTCCATACCTCCATTTGGCGAAGCCAACAATGGCAGGAACTGCTTGCTGCGAGCGTCATTGCTAAGAGGCCATAGGCGCTTGCCGGAGCCTCCAGATAATAAAATCAGTTGCATAAATTATTATATTGAATATTTCTTACATTTTCTTCGCTCGACAATTTTAAAGCAAACTTAATACAAGTCCATTTTCTTGCCATCATACTCTAATATATTGTTGCTTGGGTCATTTATAATATCAATTATCTTTGATTCAAGCTTTTCTATAAGTAAATTTATAAGCCCTATAACGTCTTTATATTCATCAAAATTACCATAAGAGAAATGCAACTCTGTGCTTTTATTATGCACTATACTGTTTCGGAGGTTGTATATGATTTTGGCAACTTTTTTGTCACCATGGCCACCATTGGCTATACCGTATTCCCTTTCTAAAAAAAGGCCATAAGGGCTTATATCTGATTCGACAATTGCATCCTTTATACCAGGAAATAGCTCCATTATTCCCTTTACTATTTCATCTGTTTCATTTTTATTAGCCTTACTTGCAATAGCTATAGAGTGACGTACAAAACCACGTTTAGAGCCACGTGACATTTTAGCAAGGCTTCGACGGTAGCACATATTCTCTATTATCTGATACATATTAAGATACCGTCTTAAAACATCATCACAATAATGACTCTCGCTAATCAAATCAAATAGCTCATAATATTGGCTGTACTTATTTTCCTTATGATAAGGTATTGTTGTAGCAAACTTGTTTTCTTTATGATAATTCAATTGCGAGTCTCTCTCATATTCCTTAGAATTGGCATACAACATATAACCATAACTGTAAGCATTCCATATCTCCTCATTAGAAGAAAGATCTTCATCCGTTATAATGTAAAAAGAGTTCTTTTGCTTTACTTTACATCTATCCCAGAACTCTTTCATAGCTTCATTATCTCCACTAATGGCTGACCAAATAAATTCTACATTCATCAGAAAAGAATTTACTTTATTTGCCTGAATATCATCATATAGATTAGCTACTGATATCAATATATATTTGGAACTATCATAGTATATTGATATTTCTCTATAATAGTCTAACTGTTCATCAGCCGCTGTCTCATAATAAATTTTATCTCCAACATTTATTTCTTTGTCATTACTTCCGTCCCAATCAACTATAGCTTTTACGATGGGTTTATAGTTAGTATGAAGAGATTCACACTCTATATTACCAAACTCACCTGATGAAATACAATCAGTTGCATCATCATATGTATCATCATCTATGAAGTTGTCATCATGCATTCTTTTGAATGCATCTTCTAATATGGCTTTGTATATCTCACTTCTCTTCATTCTCATTTCTATTGAATGCCTCTTGCCAAGACATAGGCTTATTAAGGAACAAATTCTTGAAATAAATATATACAGCCTTTCGTACAGCGTTGCCAATATTGACCGTAACGCTTGACAGATTGTTGTATGCATCATTAAATTCATTATAGTTTATATTTGCATCATTGAGAACCATGATTTTATCATGAATAAAATCCAACATTGAAGGTACATTATAAGTCCATTCTTGATTATAGACAGCACCAATAGCAGCAAATAAGCCACTTAATGTGGTGTCTTTCATTATCCATGAACCAATTTGGTCATTATCGATTTTTTTATCAAGTTCCAATAATAGATTTATAAATGTTTCCAAATTGTCTTTTGTAAAGAAAGAAGCGGATGATTCTTCTACAACACTATCATTTATTCGTAAAGCATTTACCGTTTGTATTCTGACCGGCTTCTGCTCAATAAGACTCTGAATAGCAATAATGATAGAACTCATAAGAAACTGTCCACACTTGCGTTCTTTCTTCTTTACCAAGAAGTACTCATCGTCACGTTCTCTGATTATTTGAACGCCTTTGGGAACTTCAAGTTTCTTGAAATAGTGAAGAAACATTAGTTCAAATTGATGAGTTGATGAAACTGAACGTTGACCTGCATTCAACGTGAGCATCTTGTTTATTATTTCCTCATCGTTTAGCCCAGACCATATATTAAGTACAATATCCTGCTGAGCATAACAATTTATTAGATTTTCAATGTTTATCTTGCCATCAGTCAAGAGTTTCCTAAATATGGAACGGTTTATGACCTTGGAGTCTAACAAACGCTTTCCATTTTCGTCTTTTCTCATAGCCTCTATCAAATCGCTAACATCTTGTGTGTACATGCGTTTCAATAAATCATCCAAATATTTAATTGCCCACAATCTGAATGATCTCTGCAAACCATCAAGGATTTCAAAATCTTCAACACTTGAATTATCAACATCACCTTTAACATTGGCAGTCAATGTAATAGACGGCAAAGGATCTCCGGAATATATAGTGGTCCACAGTTTATCCAAATATGAATTCTTAACTATTCGCCGTTGGATATCATAATTAAAGAATTCGTCTTTAAGAGACTCTATATATTCCAACAGATTACAAACTGCAAGATACCATTTCTTACCATTTTGTAACTCCTTTTCTCTTAATATCGTAATCTTCATATATTATATTGTTTATGCTCAACTTAGGGCACAGCCATTTGTATAGGCAAATTTGCAAATGTCTACATATTGAGATGATTATTCTTTGTTTTCTGTAAGCACTCCATCTCTTCCAATCCCTTATAAACAAAGACTGGATAGCTATCGAAAAATTTTGTTTTAACTTTTATTTGATTGATTTTATAGCGCGACAGTATTAGGGAGAAGCTTGGCGTAATCCTTCTCGCCTTCTATCAATCTGCGGAATACATAGGAGAAATACTCCTTCACATTGAGACCCACATTCTTGCAGGTCTCAATGAGAGTATGATATTTCAAGGCGGACACGATGCCATCCTCGCTACTAAAAAACAATGAATTCTTTCTTTTCACCGTAAACGGGCGGACTGCGCGTTCCGCCAGCATGTTGTCTATGGTATAATGACCGTCTTTGCGATACTTGAGAAGATCCTTGTCTACAATATCGACCGAATGAACTTTCATATTATGACGGTTCTTGTACCATCTCTCAAACTGCGAGTGCTTACGGTTTGTAAAACAGAACTGAAATTAAATCCAATATGTATTGTAATAAATGCTGCTTTCATCGATTTGTTCATATTGCAAGAGTGTCAGAGAGACTGGCTCACCTAAATCGTAACGAATGTTAACAGTTAGCGCCTAACTTGCGATGAATTCATTTACTGTTTCTCATAAACTTTCATTATATCTTTTAATAAAAAACCAATATCAATAGGCTCTGGCTTATATTCAATATCACGATGGAGACCATATTGTTCTATAAATGCAAAGGTTTCTATTGAGCGTTCTTTAGCAAGTAGCATAAACAGGTCTGTAAATCTTGTGCGGCACGTAATGGCTTCTTCAACCATTTCCTTGATATAATCTCTCATGAATACAAATAATGTGTTCTGAGGGAAATAGTGTGTGAGCATTATCATTTGCAGATGAAGCTCTTTGTAGTAGGGAATGATTGTGTTGTCGTAATGATTCATGCTGCTATATAAGAAGTGTAGTGCTTCTTGCGCATTTGCATAATGTGACAGGAATTGTGCATTGTCAAACAGCCATGAGGATGTTGCTTTGACATCTTCCATGTGCTTAAACATCTTTGATGATTTGATTATTTCAATAGCACATTCGTTCAATTCTGGACGTGATTGTGAAGGTAAAAGCGCTTGTCTTAAATCCTGAATATTTTGTCCGTATAGTTTGCTGAGTTCATGGAATAACTCTGCATCCGGACTTTCTATTTCGGTTTCTTCGCGGCGTTGCTGTTGGTTCATTACAACTTTTGCAATGTCCTCATGAAACTCTGTTATTGTATTCGGAACAACCGCTAAAAGCTCCGAAGTAAGGAAATCATCAGGTTCGCAATAGTCTGCATTTGGAAATAGTTGGATTCCTTCCGAGAGATATGATTGTGCTACTAATCTCGAACAGAAGGATTTGTTTGACTCGTCCTGTTGATCAGTATTCTTGTATGCACGTACGTATCGAAATTGCATTGTATTCACATACTCTCGGCCCATCTGTTTGCGAGCGTTACGAGCAACCTCTTCTAATGTAAAAGGTGATGACATTTTAGCCTAAGAACACATGCGTGTTCATACTCTCGAAAAGCATAGGAATAGATGTGAGACATCACTACGTGTGCTCCATTTGCTTCCATCAAGAAAGCATCACTTATATAGATTGCTGCATGTTCATATTTGCATTTCATACGAGCACGCATATCCTCCTCGTAGGTATTCATTAGAAGAATATCACCCGGAAGAAGGTTATAGGGGTTGAATATGTATTTGATTTCCTCTTGTGGTACTATCATGACTCCTATTAATTATTTACTTTACCTTATATCTGTCGGTTTCCTTGCCTGCAAGAACATCGACAATACGTCGGCAATAATTATGACACATAACACAAATATCTATATAGAGGTATGCTCCCGCACCAAGACACAACCGCGAATATAAATAAAAACTACAATTAGTCGCGACGAAAAATATCGCGTGTATATACCTTGTCTTTCACATCGTCAAGGCAAGCATCATATCTATTGGCTATAATGGCATGACTTTCGGTCTTGAATTTTGCCAAGTCATTTACAACTTTGCTGCCAAAGAATGTGGTTCCGTCTTCAAGCGTTGGTTCGTAGATGATAACTTCAGCACCCTTTGCCTTGATGCGCTTCATAATGCCTTGAATAGCTGACTGTCGGAAATTATCTGAATTTGACTTCATTGTCAAGCGATAAACACCTATCACACAACTCTGTGGGTCTGTAGCGTATTGATTGTTGCTTGAATAGGCATACCAACCTGCTTTCTTCAATACGGCATCAGCGATGTAATCCTTGCGAGTCTTGTTTGACTCAACAATAGCAGACATCATGTTCTGGGGCACGTCCTGATAGTTGGCCAATAGCTGCTTCGTGTCCTTGGGCAGGCAGTAGCCGCCGTAGCCGAAGGACGGGTTGT
>ERZ808252.878-NODE-878-length-25688-cov-5.406624_pt1 | contig 25688 bp, 16 predicted proteins | sample MGYA00521242_ERZ808252 | MGnify/ENA primary metagenome ERZ808252 (study PRJEB31516, sample SAMN03275581) | gut metagenome | biome: mammalia-associated habitat; material: feces | host: Papio cynocephalus | place: Kenya | collected 2012-08-07 ...
CCTACTATATTGAGCATCATTTATTGATAATCTGAGCTATGATTTTCCAATCGTACAGCTCGAAATTATTTCGAGGGCAGACGTGAATTGTTCAGTGGACTTGCCATGGTATCAGAGCGGATACCTGACAATAAAAGATTATGACGCTTTCAGCGAAGTATTCCGTCTCGATATTCCAAACAAGGAAATTCGCATCGGACTGTTTCAGTCGCTGCTTCCTAAATACCTCGGCTCAAAGGGAGGACGCAGTGGTACGGCAGTTGCAAAGATGGCAGCGCTGATAAACCGCAACGATATGAACGGGGCTCTGCAGCTGATGAAAGATTTTCTCGCAACGGTGCCTTACTGCGACAATACTAAATATGAGGGACACTACCAGCAGCTGCTTTACGTTATCTTCTCCTTGCTCACCAACTATCGTATGCAGGTAGAAGTACATACTCACAAAGGTCGTATAGATGCCGTATTGGAGACATCAAGCCGTATCTACATAATAGAAGTGAAATTTGACGTGTCGGCAGCATCAGCCCTTCAGCAGATAATCAACAACGGGTATGCCGAAACCTACGTGTCAGCCGGAAAGCCGGTCTCGAAGGTAGGAATAAACTTTAGTATAAAGGATGAAGCAAACTTTACCGAATGGATAATACAGTAACTTCATTCCTCTAGTCTTTTATATATGCACCTTCAAAGGTGCATTTTTTATAGTCTCGTGCACTTTCAAAAGTGCATATCCTTCAACAATCTGCACCTTTGAAAGTGCAAATACAGCGTTTCCCAGTCCACAATCCTACCATTCGAGTTTACAAAATTGTATTTGCAAGGTAAAAAATATTATGAAACGTTTTTCCCGTTAAATAAAAATTAATACTTTTGTAGCGTTCCACGCCGATACTGCAAAAAGTCGTGAAAATCTCCCCTCATAAGAGGCAGGAAGTTTGAAAGACAAGATGAAGCAGTGGCAGGGTGGGACACGACATATATAAGGCGTTTACTTGGCGCTTTGTTCTTGACCTTCTGAAACTTCGCAAACTTTAGATACTGTCAATGAACCGAGCAGCGGTAGATGTCTACGGGTGTGATATAAAGTCACAGCCAATGGAGTATTGTTTCTATACGTCATCCGGCGTATGGCTTCAACTACTCCATGTGGCGCACATGTATATATCATATCGGCGTGGGCTCTAGCGTTGTCTGTTCTTACGGTATCGGGCAATGCGAAGGCCTCAGAGGGTGGGACAGACGACGAGCGGTTCCCACGCTTTTTTGTATGCTCGTATTTAACCTTTGACTATGATATAATCAATTTGGGAATCGTTGAGTAAAAGATTTGCCGTTATGTTAAAAGAGCATACTTTGATAGCAAACTCAGGTATTCAAATCATAACCTTACCCTTGAGTATCAACACTCAAGAGAAATTCAAAATGTGGTATCATGAGTGGTATGATACTACAAATGGGGAATGGCGATTAGATCCAGTGTATGAACTTCGTACTGAAGACGAGTGCATCTATTACAATAAGCAACAACTTTATAAGGGTGGTTATTTGGCAGACCCGTCTTATGAAATAGATCCTAACGACTTGACAAATGACGGCATTACTCCATTGCGTATTGATGACGTGAATTGTCAAGGAGTAAAGGGTGAAATATTTAATATGACTTTTGCCGATAGAGACTGCAAATTGCAATCCTTTGAAAATGTATGGTTGCCACTTCCTTATTTTTTCAAACGTACGCCTAAACGTATTAAGTTTGGATCTCTTAATTGGGCAAGATTGAAGCTTGTTCCAAAATCAGAAAATAAAGGTATAAAGTATTATGATGCAATTCTTGTTTTTGATACGAGAGCGAGATATGAGAGCACGGATGAATATGATGAGTGTCCTGTATTTCCTGACAAATTTTGTGGAGATATGGATTTTACTTTGTGTAACAATGAGTTCTATCTGATGGACTATTGTACCTCAGACAAGAAGTGGAGTTATGTAGATGACTATTTGTTGCATTTAGTACATCCCGAGGTTCAGAGAGTTTCCCAAATAAAGGGCGCTAATGTTAGACGTATGGCATATGTCGCATCTTACACTTTCATAATAAATTATTTAGCGCAGAAGGCTCTTTTGCCAACTGTAAAATTGTATAAAGATAAGGATGTGGAAGTAAAGGATGTTGATATGGTAGTAGATATCGGCAACTCTCGAACGACAGCTTTGCTTATAGAAGACAATTCCAATTTTAATCAGGTTCGCCATTTGGAACTGATAGATTATACGAATCTTGTAAAGGAAACAAATGAAGGACTTGTTGTCAACAAATATGGTGAGCCCTTTGATATGCGTCTGGCTTTCAGAAAGGTTGATTTTGGTAAATTTGGTATTAAGGATAGTAAGCAATTTGTTTATCCGAGTTTGGTGCGTCTTGGTCAAGAGGCAAATCATCTGATACATCTTGCCACAAATGATGTTGATGAAACAGAATCACTTTCAACCTATTCAAGTCCAAAACGTTATTTATGGGATTCGCGTCCAAGTAAGGAGGAATGGAAGTTTCTGGTGTTAAATGGTGAAAAAGATGATCATATTCTTAACCTTCGGGGTATAACAAATCAATTGAAGAGTGATGGTAAACTTGATTTGGCTGGTGAGAGCGGTAGCTCTTATCATTATTCCCGTCGATCATTGATGACATTTGCATTTTTGGAAATGTTAGTTCAAGCACGTACTCAAATTAATGGTGAGGAATATCGTTCCAACAAGTATGGATTTGGAAAGCCTACAATGCCAAGAAAAATACGCCGTATCATAGTATCTTGTCCTACAGCCATGTCTAAAGTAGAGAGGGAGGCTCTGGTTCGTTGTGCCAAGGATGCTGTGATTCTTCTTGAAAATGTAGAATATGACAACCCTACAGAGAATGAAAAACCAGGAAGGTCAGTAGAGGTTATACCGTCAATTCCTTCTGCAAAGGATGATGGGGAATGTTGGTATTATGATGAGGCAACATGTTCTCAACTCGTTTATATGTACGGAGAAGTTGGTCAGAAGTATAAAGGTTGTTGCAATGAATTCTTTAACTTGTATGGTAAGGTTGAAGATGGAGATATACAACCGTCTATAACTGTAGGCTCTCTTGATATAGGAGCAGGTACTTCAGACCTTATGGTTAGTAAATATACATATATAAAAGGTGACGTAACAACAATAACTCCAGAACCAAAGTTTTATGACAGTTTTTACTTTGCAGGAGATGATATACTCTATGCATTGGTAAAAAATGTGATGCTATTGGATGAGAACAGTGCTTTTAGACAAGAATTGAAGGATCTTTCCTTTATAGAGTATCGCCAAAAAATGAAAGATTTCTTTGGCAAGGATTATAATGGACAGACGATATCAGACAGAGCTTTGCGTAAGGACTTTAATATACAGTACTCTGTTCCATTGATGTGTTATTTCCTTGAACTGGTGACACGTGGAAGTAAAGACTGCATAGTAAGTTATGATGATGTGTTTGCCGATTGTCCTCCAAATGAAACTGTTATATCGTCATTTAAAGAAAAATTGAATATAGACATAACAAAATTATCTTGGAGATTTAATTATGAAATGGTAGCTTCTGTTATTAGAAAGGAGTTTGAACCTTTATTGAAGAAAGTGGCTACTATTATATATTCTTATGCTTGTGATGTTGTCTTATTGTCGGGTAGACCAGCTTCGCTTCCTGTTATACGGAATCTGTTCTTGAAATACTATGCAGTATCGCCTAATAGACTTATTGTTCTAAATGATTATTATGTAGGTGATTGGTATCCTTTTAGCGAGAATACAGGATATATAAAGAATCCCAAGACTATTGTGGCGATGGGTGGCGTTATAGCGCACTATGCTTCAGAATTGTCTAATCTCAACAAGTTCATCATAAATTTGGATTTATTGAAGAAAAACTTGAAGTCTACAGTCAATTATATAGAAGCTTCACGAGAAGGGCAACCAATAGAATATTTTATCACTCCGGATAAAAGTCGTGGTGATTTAATGGTTAGTAGTATACCTGAAACCCTTAATGTAAGGCAAGTAGGGATGGATACTTATCCAAGTCGAGCCTTGTACTCAATAGATTTTAATCGCTATAAAATGGCTGACAAAATTCGCAAACGTGCTATCTTGGAGGGTCTGGAATTTCCAACAGATTCCAAGGTCATGGGACAGGTCAAAGAATATATTGATACGCTGAAGAAACGAATGCCATTTAAAATGACTATAGAACGTGATTTAGAAGATAAAGAAAGCCTCTCTATTGCTGCCATAATTGATAAAGATGGCAATGACGTAATGGATGGCAATCTTGAAATTCATATTCAGAGCCTTGGAGTTGATGATCAATATTGGTTGGATTCCGGTGCTTTTGATTTCTAATTCCTAAAAGTGAAAAATATGTTGGAAGATATTAAGCGTCATATCAAATTGACAGAAAATGCTGTTGATTGGGCGAAGAACTTTGGAAAAGATACTTTCCCTTATGATATATTCAAGGATTATCGTAGGAGATTGAAACGCATATACAATGCTTTGGATGAAAAGTGTTCTGCAGCAGCTTATGGTGAGAGTCAAGTGGGTAAGTCCTACTTGATGAGTAGTCTGTTGTCTTCGCCAGATGCTCCGTTTGTTATTACGAATGGCGGAAAATCATATAGCTTTATTGATGACATTAATCCCAGTGGCGGCAACAAAGCCAAGATAGAGTCAACAGGTGTCATAACTCGATTTACTTTACAGAAGGATGAAAATCGCATGAAAGATTTTGTAAAAATAAGTAATCTTTCTGTTGTTGATATAATTCTGTTATTGACGGATTCTTACTATAATGATATAAAGATTAATCCGGACAGCGTTCTCAGATACGATGAGATTAATAGGGAGTTGGAACAGATGAACTCCTTATGGAATTCTCATGTAGTTCAGCATAACAAGATGGACGAGGACGATATAAAGGATATCTATGATTATATTCATGAAATTATTGGCAATGCTGCAACTGGCGTAAATCAGTCGAACTTCTGTAAAGTCATAGCACCTGTTATTCAATATATACCCTATGACAAATGGGTGGATGTGTTCAGTCTGCTTTGGAATAAAAACGTAGAAATAAGCCATTTGTTTAGTGTGCTTATCAATGAGTATAAAAAACTTGATTTTCAAACAGTGGTATATGTACCTTTTGAAGCTGTATTAAGGGAAAAAGGAACTTTGCTTAAAATTGATTGGCTTGATACTGTTTGTGGAATTCAAGTGGATACTGGTACAGATGTAATATACACAGATGTGTATGATGAGCAGGGTAATGTTATTGCCCATGATTTCAATAAAGGAAATCTATCTGCATTGATAGCGGAGCTGACATTTGAATTGCCTTCCTCGTTGGCTCAAGATAGAGAATTTTTGAAGAAAATAGATTTGTTGGACTTTCCTGGTGCCCGCTCGCGAGAGAAATTCAAGGAGACAGACATTCACACTGTGCTGCCAAAGATTTTGCGTCGTGGAAAGGTTGCTTATTTGTTTAACAAGTATTCACGTTCTTTGAAAATTAGCAGTGTGCTTTTCTGTCATCATAATGATCAAAAGGCGGAGGCTACTATTGGGGAAACAATCAATAGCTGGATAGAGTCTAATATTGGTTCTACACCAAAAGAACGAGCAGAGATGCTGAGTAATACAAATGGTATAGCTCCATTATTTTTTATTGCTACCAAATTTAATATAGATTTGGAACGGACAAAAACTGATAATCCTTCCAATAGGGATAAATTGTCTGCTCATTGGAACAGATTTGATACTGTATATCCTGAAATAATAAAACCCAATAAATGGCTTGATGACTGGGTAGTAGCAGGAGGCCAATTCCGGACTTCCGCATTTCAGAATATTTATCCTTTACGCGATTTTTATTGGTCTGGAAAAAATAATGTCTTTGATGGATATAGCGATGGAGAAATAAAGTCTGCGGAGAAAAATGTTCATGTTTTTAATGATTATCCTGATTATTTTGAGAATTTAAAGGAAAGCTTTTTACAGAATGATTTTGTAAAACGACATTTTGCCAATCCAGAACAGACTTGGAATGATGTGGCTACCATAAATAATGATGGTTCTAAAGCTATTATCCGTAACTTGAATTCTATTGCTAATTATTTGGATGAGGCAAGGCGGAAGAAGTACATGTTAGAGTTGCAGGGCATTCAGAAGGAAATGTATAAAGCATTATCGGTATATTTTGAGCCGGAAGAAGATGAGGCGAAAAACCAGAAAGTAAAACAAATAGCCAGCGAGATTAAGCTTTCCTTATCTTTGTCTGTTGGTTCAGATCCAGAAATCTTTGGTAAAATCATAGATATGTTAATGGTTCCAGTAGGCGAATTGCGAGACCTTGCTTATAATATTATTATCTGTCATTCTGATGAGCCGAAAGACTTTACAATGGTCAATTTTATCAGAAAAATGATTGGTATAAATGTGGATGACGGTAAGCAAACAAACATACAAAAGTTGTGTGACTATTACGGTTGTGATGAAACTCTGATTGATGAAGATCTGAAAAAGAAAGGAAGTTCAATCGAAGAAGTTGTTTCTGTCGAGACTGAAACCTTGACAACAGTTGCAGATGTTGTTACTAAACACATAATAGATTATTGGAACTCATTTCTAAATCATCGGGTAAAATCGTTGGAAACAATGTTGCCTCATGCAGATGAAGTTGTGTTTATGCTTATCTCATTGTTGAAAAAACTTGAGGTTAAGAAAACAATTTCAAAGAAGATAGATCGTTATTGCAAAGTTTTTAGTGTGAATGAGCAACCCAATGCAATAGCAGATTATGCTGCATTAACCTTGAATAACTTTGTAAGTTCTGTTGGTAGGAATTATATTGATGACAATGATGTTGCGTCTATTCGTGCAAAGGCAGATAAATGTCATGTTAATGTGGATTTGCGACCAGATGCATGGAATGTCGTGAGAAAGCCACAGTCATTATTGGCAACTCTTAGTGCTTTTGATGATGCTGCAAATCTTAATCAGGTAAGTAAGGCTACATTGATGAAACTTCCACTTTGGGATAACTTCCAAAGGTGGGAAAATCTTGTAACAGTTGGCTTGCTTTATGCAAGCGACATCTCTCATGTAGATCCGATAGCAAATGCCAAGGTCAAGGATTTATTGGCTGAGTGTGAGAAACTTTATAAAGTATAGAAATTATGGCTGAGCATATGTTTAAGGGAAAGCGGAGACTTTGCTATACTGAAGTTGCCGATTTTACTGATTATCAGGGAATAGGTCATGATCCTTTATATAAGAGATATGATAGCGTATTTAGTGTTGTTAAACGTATTGTTCCATCTGGATTTCAGCACTTTTTGGCTACACCACAATATATAGAAGAGGAAGACCAAATATGTTGGCATATCGATGATTGGAAAGATAATCCAGTGAAATTAACAGAGCTGACAGGAGAGCTACGCGAAAAATATAATCGAATTAAGGATGATACAATTCGTGCTTATCAGCTTGCTGCTCAAAATGCTAATGGCGAGGACTTGATGATACTTGCTGGGGCAATAAAGTATAGAGACGATGACCGTATTTATTGTTGTGACGACAAGGTATATCTTGTGGCATGGGGAATGACACCAGATGTAAAGCAACATAAAGTAATAGGGACTATTATTCATGAATTTGAATATATCAAGAAATTTAAGATAACCTTTGAGCCTGGTAAACATGGACAGTTTGTGTCAAAACTTGATAAAACTATGACGCGTGCTGAAGGCTTTGTCCTTTCTCAGAGAGACCTTCCACAGCTATCTGTTGATGAGGGATGGAAGTTTGATGGGTGGAGTCCTATGCCATTAGGTGTAGAAGTTAAATCTGACTTACATTTTAAAGCTTTATATAGTGAGGAAGTCCAGGCTCCTCCTATTATGCCAATTATGCCAGAACAACAGGAACCTAATTACTATACGTGCCATTTCGATGCAGGTAAATATGGAAAGTTGGAAGGTTCTGAAAATGTAAAAAAAGAAGAGAATTCTATATTAGAAGACTCAGAGATACCACAAGTAAACGCCAATGCCGGGTATGAGTTCAAGGGATGGAATATATCTCCTGAAAATATGCTTGTAGATGCCGATAAGAGCTTTATTGCGCAATATAAGCGAATCCCTTGGTATAGACGTTTGTGGTTATGGCTGATAGGACTTTTCAAGGGACGTGGTTGCCTAAAGTGGTTGTTATGGTTGCTACTTTTCCTTCTTGTTTTGTGGCTCTTGTCTCTCTTTATGCGCTCTTGTGTAGGATGTGGACATCATGAGGTTAATGGCGTGGCACCATTGGACTCAACGACAACATCAGATGGACGTGTTGTAGAGGATAATGGAAGAATCCATCCTATAACAGGTGATGATGGAAAACTACCGGATGCAAGTGATATTGTAGCCCCTGTTCTTAATGAAGATGGTGAAGTATTGCCCATTATCCGTAAACCAGGTGTTCCTAATACAATAGCCAATCGCTTGTTCCTCTTTATGGAGAATGAGAATGATAATGTGGATGCTTTGGCACAAGATTTCAAAAAAGTATATTCAGAGGACAAGTATTCAATTATCGGCTATGATAAGGAGGTTAAACTCTTGGTCGTTCAGATTCCTGAAAATGAGCGTGACCAAATCCGACAAACAATAAATGCAAAAATACCAAATCATAAGTTTATTGTTTTCGATGAGGAAATATATGAACTCAATGGGCATGTAAGTACTTCTTCTGAAGATGCAGGATGGCATCTTAATGCTATTCATCTGAAAGAGGGGTGGCGCATTACTAAGGGGGCGCCACAAGTGAAAGTGGCTGTCGTGGATGACGGAATAGAGGCAGGACATCCCATGTTTAGGGGACGTATAGAAGATGCTTATAATGTCTTTACCCAAAATAATAACTTAAGTTTAGGGGTAGGGCATGGAACTCATACGGCAGGTTTAGCTGTCGGTAGTGCCGACTTCTACAGTAAGGGGGCTTCTGGCGTTGCTCCTAATTGTAAACTTATGCCAATTCAGGTGTTTGACAATAAACAATGTCCGTTGTCTGCTCTAATTGCTGGTACGATGTATGCAATTCATCATGGGGCAGATGTTGTGAACTTGTCTGTTGGACCTACATTCAAGGGCTTGAACCAACTTCCTGTTGAACAACAAAACGAAATAGCTCGCCAACAGTTTAAAAATGTAGAAAGACTATGGGCTCGCGTTTGTTCTATAGCTGCAAAGAAAAACTGTATATTAGTATTTGCTGCTGGCAATGATGATATCTTATCAAGTATTCCACCGGAAAACAGAAATGAGTCTTCTATTGTTGTAGCAGCTGTTGATAAGAATATGTATCCCACGGACTTTACTAACTATGGTCCTTGCTCGGATATATCAGCGCCAGGAAAAGGCATCTACAGTTCATATCCACGAGGTGGTTTCAAGTCTTTTGATGGAACAAGTATGGCTGCACCGATTGTTACGGGTACGATAGCCTTGATGAAATCAATCAAAAAAGATTTGACCGTTGTACAGGCAAGGAATGTATTGTATAAGACAGGTTCGGATGTCTATGGATTTATGCCGCCAATGGTGCTTGTGGACAAAGCTCTTGCTGGAGTGAAACGCGGAGATTTTAGCACACCGAAAGAGAGAACAATGAAATCTGTGCCAAACGGTGGTGGTGACGAGTCTGCCGCAAATCAAATGTCTCCAATATCTAAGACTCCAGTGGCTGATGTAACTTCTCCTCCACAGCAGAAAGGCGATGAAACCGATTATGACGCTATCCGAAGAAAGATAGCTGAGTATAAAAGAAAGATAAGTGAATTAGAAAAATTATTACCATAAAAAGTTAAAAAGTATGGATGAACAACTAAAATTTTCTTGGGGGCACATTATTGCATTTCTTGCTCTCATATTTATAAGTTATGTTACCTTTGTTGGTGAGGTTTATCAGACAGATGGTGACTTTACAAAAGCTACTATAACAATGGTTGTAGTAGATATGGTTTTGGCTGTTGTCTTTATTGGCTCTCAAATGGCAAAGGCTACGGCTCATAAATTCTCTAAAAGAATATGGTTGGAGAGAATAGGTATATTTACTTCTCCAATCATGTTTGTAGTATGTATGTTGCCTTATTTCCATTTTTGGACTGTGCATAGTTATAATGAAGAGATAATCAATAACTTTACAAATGCTATAAATGCATCAAATCAGATGTTTGCAGATTATGAGGAATATGCAAACAAACGTATTGGTGATTATCAGCATATGCTTGAAAGAGTAATTTCTAATAGGAGCATTCATCCTGAGCAATTTGCTGCTTGTGGCTTTAGTGAAGGAAAAGAACAGATACAAAAAGAGAATATGTTGAAGACTTTGCATTTGCAACTTCTGTCAAATAATTATGACTCTCTGAAAACTTCGGCAAAAGAATGGATTGAGTCTTCAAGTAGAGGGGCAAGTACATGGAATGTGTTTTTGCTCGGTAATACAAAAGAGATAAAGTCTGCTATAAAAGATTGGAATCATCAGCTAAATGTGTCCTCTGAAAAGAAACTGTCCAATGAAGAGTTTCTTGACAATAAAGTTATGGCTTTCCCAAAATCAAACAAAAGCCTTAGAGAAGTTGAGAAAAAATTAGACGGATTGACTTCTTTGTTTACTCAAGGAACATTTCCTAATTTTATGGCAATTATTATGGCTGCATTTTTGTATTTAGCGATGCTTTTCCCGTATATTTTGCAAGATCGTAATACAAAGAGTATTTATAGACTTATTGGTATGGAGAAAGGATATAAAAAAGGGGGTGATGGAATAGACATAGATAATACTTATGTTGATTCATCAACATCTGAAGCACAAAATGCAAGTGATGATTATGATTCATTTACTCTTTAATCACAAAAGTTATGAACAGGAAAAAAGATATTTTGACAAACCTTAGGGAATATAGCTCAGACCAAATAGTTGAAGCTATAAATGATGGAGTCGTTACTTTGTATGAGCTAAGTAAAAGTGGAAACTTAACTCCTTTAATGCGCAGACGTATTGAGGAAAAATTGGCTAATGGAACTTCTGATGCAGTGGATAAAGAAGTTCATTCACAAGAATCTATGCAATTAGATAATGAAAAAACTCCTGTAAATAAAGTGGAAGTTCCATCTGATTATGAAGAAACAGAAAATGAAGATGAAAAGGAAAATGTAACAGTTCCTGAGGTTGTTATTCCTGAGGCAGTTATAGAACCAGTGGAACAAGCATCAGAATATTCTGCAAATACGGAGGAACAAGAACAGCCAGTGTATGATGAAGAACCCTCAAACAGGGGAATGTTTAAGCGTCCGTTCTCTTTTCATGGCCGTATTAGAAGATTGGAGTATGGAATATCCTTTATAATTTTTTATATTTGGTCTTCTGTATTCTCTGCTTTAATAGATTCTTCTAGTGAATTTAACGGGACAATGTTCTTTTTCTTAATAACATTGATTCCTGCCTATTGGTTTTACTGGGCACAAGGTGCAAAACGATGTCATGACAGGAACAATTCTGGTTGGTATCAAATAATTCCTTTTTATGGCTTCTGGATGCTATTTGCAGATGGAGATGAAGGAGAGAATGATTACGGAGATAATCCAAAAGGAAAATAATAACATAAAACGATATAAAAATGCCGAATAAACAAGCTATACTTGAAAATGTCGATACGTATTCTTCTGATGATTTGGTAAAACTCATTAAGGAGGGTATTGTAACATTTGATGAATTATGTAATAAAACTGAAGGATATTTCTCTGCTTCTGTTAGAAAGGAAGTAGAGAGGAAACTTGTAGGGTCTGAAGAAGAGGATTGGGAAATGGCCAAGTCTTCTAATTCTAAGGAAGCATTGGAAAAATTCCTTTCTGTATATCCAGATAGTGTTTATCGTGACGAAGTTTGGAAACTGATTAATGGGCTTGAAAACAAACAAACAAGGGTACATGCAGAAACAAATTGGGAGTCTGTGAATAAGAATGACATAGATGAGTTAAAGGAGTTTTGTAGAACTTATCCTGATGATGTGCATTGTAAGGAAGCGAAACAAAGAATTAATCAACTTCTTCGTGATGGTTTTATCGTTTATGATATTGAAACATTAAAAGTTCAAATCAAGACCATAGAAACGAGTAAGGAAATTAATAAAAATAGACTGATTTATGAAAAAGTTGTGGGATATTTGGATGATAATAAAATATCTCATGACGATTTCCTAAAGCTTATTAAGACAGATCATAATATTTTTGGAGCAGAGACTTTAAATAGTTTTATTAATGATGGTTTATTGACTTTTGATGAACTTGTGGAATTAGGCATAGATACTCGCTTTATTAGAAGTCTTGCAAGAAATAGACATCCACAAGACTTTGAACTTCCGAATAGAAAACTTGAAAGGATAAATAAGCTTTCCACAGAGGTGTATTTTTGGGGAATACCTTCTTCTGGGAAAAGTTGTGCTTTAGGTGCAATATTGAGTGTCGCTAATAATGGCCATGTGGCTAAAACGATGATGAAAGACAATGATTGTATAGGTTATGGCTATATGAATCGACTAAGTTCCTTGTTTGCTACAGGGGATGTAAGCGTCGTGCCTGGTAAAACTCCTACGATTGCAACTTATGAAATGGGATTTGATTTGGAAGATAATGATGGTAAAGTACATCCGTTAACATGCATGGATTTAGCTGGCGAATTAATGAGGTGTATGTATAGATCTGATGCAGGAGAAAACTTATCGGATGAAGAATTAGAAACATTGGATATCTTGACTAATGCTCTTATAGATCCTAAAACAAGAACCAAAAATAAGAAGATACATTTCTTTGTGATGGAATATGGAGCAGAGGATAGAGAGTATGATGGGTTGAAACAAGATGTATATCTTAATGGAGCTTTGCAATATATAAAGAGAACAGGTATTTTTAAAAATGATACTGTAGCAATTTATATTATAATTACGAAAGTAGATAAAGCTCATGCTGGTCAAGGACAGCTTGGTCCTATTCTGAAAAACTATATATCAGATAATTATGGTGGCTTCTATAATGGTTTAGTAAAGATATGCAAAGATTACGAGATAAATAATGGAGTAGTAGAAATAATCCCGTTTTCTTTAGGACAGGTTTGCTTTCAAGATTATTGTCTTTTTGATGAGAAACCTGCAGCTAATATTGTGAAAAAATTATTAGAGCGGACAAAGGGCTCTAAGAATGATCGTATTCACCGTGGATTAAATATATTTAAACAATGAGAAAATTAGGTTTTGCAATAAAGGTTGTAAGTGATGGCGTTTATGAGCCACTTGTTTGCAATAATGGTTCGTGGCTAAAGAAAGTAATTGACCCGCGACACTATTTACGTATGTTCTCAGGTCTAGTTGGAACAGAAAATGTTGTAACAGCTATGTCCTTCAGTGAATATGGTTGTTACATAATGTTACTTCGTGATATTCCTGGTCATGCTGGTGATTGTCTTAGTGCTTGGCTATTTATACCTTGTAATATAGCTATAGAAGATAGTCAAGTTAGGGAGGCGTATCAATATGCAAAAAGTGTACTGTTTCAATCTAGTCTTGCGGCAGTTATGGATGAGGCTAATAATTTCTTTGATAGGGAATATCCTGTAAAAAAAATAAGTAATACATATTCTCCATCTATAGGAGAGAAATTAGGTCTGCGCTATGTAAATGATGAAGTTGAATTTTTTGATTTGATTGGGAAAAAACGTTATCAAGAATATTATTCTCAGTTTAAAGCTGTATTTATTCTGGATAGAAATGCTGAGGTCAAAGTGAATACAGAAGGTGCTTTGTCTTTTGGTGATTTGACAAAGCAACCATTGAATGAATATTGTATCTTAGTACCTCCAACAGAAAGAGACCTTTCAGAAATGGGGCAAGGCACTAAAGTAATATTCCGAAAAGGGAGAACTTTCGATACTACAATAACGATAAAGAAAGGTAGTCGAGTAGAACTTGTCGCACGTCGTAGTGGCTTTGATGAAATTCCTCTAGAACCAATTATGATAGATGAGGATGTTATGCAATTCCCTCATTTAGGACGTTTAAAGTGGAAAAAGAAAATTAGCAAGGATTTCTTTGATATACGTAATTATGATGGGATAAAAATTGAAGTTGAAAAATTGGTGGTGGCAGGTTACGACATAACAAATCATTCTGTTCCTTTGTTAGAAGAAGAATGTCGTAATGCAAAGGTAATAATCTCTGCTCGTAAATATGAACCGTATGAATCTACTGTTGATTTTTTGAGTATTCAAGAAAGATTGAAGGTTACGTTGCATAGAGTTGAAGGAAAATCTGTTTGTAAGATAGTGCTTGCAAATGGCAAGGAAGCTGATATGACGTTGAAATCTAAGTATCTTGACGGATTAGGTGAGTCTCCTTTGGAAGGCTATACTTTTGTTGATGGAGTTCTGTGCACAAGTCTAGGATACAAACTGAAGTATTGGTTCTTTGGCATTCTTACTGTAATAGTCTTGGTCCTAGCCTATGTAGGTATTAATGCAATGGATGCTTGGTCGGATACTCATAACTTTAAATGGGGGCTACCACCATGGGAAGAAATAACTTGTCCTACAGATTCTTCAGATGTAGATTCTGTGAAGTATATGGAAACTCCAGATTCCGCAGCTGTTGCTTATTTGAACAATAACGGGAAATGGAAAAAGGATAGTCTTGAAAAGTATGCTGTAACACAAAATTTATATACACAACTTATAAATTATCAATTTGAAGATTTGAAAAATACAACGATTGATAGTTGTAATAGATATAATGAAATTAAATCTGTTGCTGAACAAGCCTCTTCTATGGCAATAAGAATGTCTGAAAAGTATCCTGACGATGGAACTATTACCATTGAAAGTTGGATTAAAAAGGTAAGACATGAAATAGATAAGGCTAACACTAATGATGGATTTACAGAAGTGGAAGATGAAAAATCCTCTAATACGCAAGGCTCTTTGGCAAGAAAAGTGTCGGAAAAGCAAAATAAACAAGCGAAATCTACTCAGAAAGGAACTGATAATGTAAAAGGAAGTGTGGCTAAAAGTGGCAATGCTGCAAAAAAAATAGATAAAAAAGGTAAAAATGAATCTACGAAGTCTGTAAGTAATAAAGAATTTTAATGAATAAGTCAATAAAAATAACATTGCTGATAGTCGCAATAATTGCGGCTGTCAGCGGTGTGATGGCATATTATAAGACTATTGTCTCGCCGCCATCACACATGAGTTTTAACAATCAATACGTTGCTACTGTAAAAAGTGATATAGCAGAAGTCGCAAACATTTCTACAAATACTGAATTGGATTCTTCATTTGTGGCAACAACACATGAAATAAACTTCATGTGGAAGGAATCATTATTGCAAAGTAAAGAACGGGATGAATTGTTGGAATCTTTTGCTGTGCAATATGTTCCTAAATTTGTAGAAGACTGCAATGGAAAGTTTTCGGCTACGGATTGGAGTGACATAGTTTTAAAGCAAATGTCTAATAAAATAGCTCAATTACGTTCCTTGAAGACAACCGATGGGGCAGATATTGTTGGTGGAGAAGCAAATACCTCTTTAGGAAAAATTCAAAATACAATATCTAACTATTATGCGGCAAAAGCGGTAGCTTTGCATACTGGTTATACAGGATTGGATGCTGCAAAGATAAAAATTGCCACTGCCAAAAAATATGCTTCAATGTCACCATTAAATAATTGTGTAGCATTAGTAAACCAGTTGAATTCTGTTTCTAAGAGATTGGAACAGTCTCATTTTGCTTATTTGGTTGGCCAGGTAAATCGTTTAAGAAATTATTATAATTATAATCAAAGTTCTTATGATGATTTAGCTTTAAGTATATCCGGAAAATTGGATGAATACAAGAAAAATGCACGAAAAGTTTATGGCTGCATTTCCGATATTGCGTCATTGGAACAAAGGGCAGGTGAGTTGTATAGTAATGCACATTTTGATTCAGAAGTAATTTTATATGAATAAGTTGAAATATATTTTAGTGGCTTTATTTGCCATTTTCTATAGTCCAATTATGGGACAAAATTCTGATTCGATAAAATCAGAACATAGTGATGTGCTCCCTAAAGATTCTTTGAGCACTCAAATGTATGAAGTAGATAGTCTGAAAAGTCGTATAAAGATGATGCAGATAGAAATAACGGAAAAAGAAAAACAAATTTCTTTATTAAAAAATCGGCTGATGTTTGCTGATTCTTGCTTTTTGCGCATTTCAAATGACTGTTTAAGAAAAAAATATGATCCAGTTAGAGTTAATGAGGCAATTGCTAATTTTCAGAAAATGTATTCTAAAAAATTGCAAGAAACTTTTTCACCACTAAAGTTGTTACTTGAGAATTATAAAGTTTATTATAACGAAATATTTATGACCTTTAAATCAATAGAAAGCGATAAAGAAGTATTGAATCTTTTCAGCTTTCAAGATGCTGTAAAAAATAGTATTGCAAGGATTAAGACAACAAGTTATTACCGTAAAGTTTATTCTTCGAATTGGACAATTATGTTCTTAAATGATAAAATAGATGAAGCTATAAGACGTCTTGAAACGCATGCTAGGATAGCTGATAAAAACAAAGCTAAAGCTAAGGAACCTGTAAAACTTATGGATTTACTAAATTAAGCAATATGAAGAAATTTCTTGTATCTATTTTTATCGCGTTCGCTTGTACGAATTTGCCAGCAATATCATTAGCATATACTCCAGAATATCAAGGTTTTCATTTTGATAAGAACACTATGATATCAAAGAAAATCAATAAAGCTAAAGCGTATATTGAAAAAGGAGATTATGTAGCTGCTCAAAGTCTTTTAAATGGTGTGCTGAAACTCAGCCCTTCAAATACACAGGCAAAGAGTTTGTTGGATGCATGTAAAAGAGGTGTAGTGGCGCAAAAGCAGAAGGAGAAAGAAGCTTATGAGAGAGCATGTCTTGAAGGTTCTGTTGCCGCATTACAAGCGTATATCTCAAAATATCCCAAAAGCTCATTTGCCGATGATGTAAAGGAACGTATCAAAGATTATAATATTTGGAATGAAGCAAGAACGATCAATACATTGGAATCATATCATTCGTATCTTGAAAAATCTCATTCGCAGATTTATAAGAAAGATGTTGAAAAAGCATTGTATGAAATTGAAGCAGAAAAGGACTGGGAGAAGTGTAAGCAGACATATGATGTAGAGTCGTTGTCTAAATTTATTGAAAAGTATCCTAATTCCAAATATTCAGATGAAGCAGTTTATTGTTTCAATATTTTATTAGGAGAGAAATATTATGAAACTGATAGATCGATAGCTTTATATTATTTGTCAAAAGCAAATGATCATCAAACTCTAACGGGAATTCCAGCATTACATCTGAAGAATTTAAAAGATGAGAAGGGAACAAAAGATATACTTGTGAGTAATGATATACAAAGAGTTGAGGCTTTTTTTATGACTCTTAACTCTGATAATAAGTATTATAAACAAGTTTCAAATCATATTGCTAACTTAAAAGCTGGCGAATTAAATGCGTTTTCTCCAGATTATAAGATGCAAGAAGCTTTATCGTATGCAAAAGATGATGAAACTCGTGCGATAGTTGAAAAATCTATACGTATAGCAAAGGCAAATAGAGTATATTATACAAGGCGAAGACGAATAACTGCTAGAAAAGCATGGTGGAAAGATCGTGTAAATATTGGCTGGAATATAATGCATTTTGATTATTTAAATGATTTCTTTGGTATAGGAACAGGTGTAAAATTGCGATTTGGCAAATGGAGTGATGTTTTAAATTTAATAGTAGGATTAGAATACTCATACCATATGTATTATGAAGAAGATGATGATTATTATTCTTATGATGAATCTACCAATGTCGCTCATCAGTTGGATATACCATTAGGACTACATTTAAATTTATTCAACATTGGAAATAGTCATAAGATATATGTTGGATGTGATGTCATATTTGGATTTAATGTAGCAGATGGTGACTCCTATTTTAAAGATTTTGTATGTAAAAATAATTTTTCATTATCACCTCAAATTGGTCTTGCATCAGATCGGTTTGATTTTGGAGTCTACTATCGTATATATTCGGAGAATAAACCATTCTTTAGAGATTTTTCTTCTAAATATAATCAAAGAGTTGGAGCTTTTGTAACCTGGTATTTCTGATCATGCCTTATTAGGCAGACTCTAACCGCAAAATATGTAAAGGAAACATTTTTAAATAACATAATCTAAATAACTATATGACTATGAAAAGAAGCATTTTTTTAAGAGGTTGTTTGACGATAATTTCAATGTTGTTTATCTTGTGCTCATGTGACAATGTCGTGAAGAAACTTATGCGCAACGGGGAACGTGAAAAGGTTGTCAGGGAATTACTTATGCTGAAGAATGAGTTGCCAATGAAAATTGGCGATTCGGAACTGGAAATAACTGATGCAAGTATAGATGGCGATACTCTTGTCTGTGACTGTTCTGTGCCAACCGAATACTGGGAAATGATACAATCTACTATTGACAAGGCTAACACAGATAGGAATGTAGCACGTGTGGTAGAAGACTTCAGTGACGACTATGTAGAAAAACTGATTGCTGGAGGTTTTGGCTTCAAGTATGTATATAAGAATAATGATACAGGTAAATATCTTTTCAGTATATGTGTTTCTCCAGAACGTTTGAAAGATATAAAAGACAGGTTGGATCGTGGTGTGTTGAAGCCATACAGTGTGTTGGAACTGACACAGATGGAAATAGATAAGATGAAGATTCCGAGTAAAATTGAAGATGGAGTATGGCTTACCAAAGCTTATATAATGGGCAATTCTTTATTTTACGAAGTTAGACTAGACGCAGAGGTCGATCCGTCAAATATCTCTTCTGAAGATGTTTCTAATATTCGTCAGGGAATAATTGAGAGTCTTAAAGAAGAAAAAATATTAAAGCTATACAACAAAAACATTGTTAGCGAAGGCATTCACTTTGTATATGTATATAAAGATAGTCGAGGAATCGAATTAGCCCGAATAGATATTGGTCCAGAGACTTTTATGTATGAATAAGCAAATAGATGGAGGAATAATATGAAAAAAGTAATATCACTCGTAATAGCTATTATTACATCTGTAAGTTCTGCTATTGCAGCACCACAGGTTGTTGCTGATACTACACAAGTAGCAAAACAAGCTAAGAAAGCCTTGAAGCTGATGAAGAAAGACAATGAGAAGGATTGGCAGAAAGGTTTCGCTATGTATAGGGATGCTGCCTATAAAGGGCTTCGTTCTGCCCAGCGAGAACTTGTCTATTTCTATATGTCGCAAACGCCTCGTGCCGAGGATGATGCAATAGAGTTCGCCACAATGCTTGCCGATGAGGGTGAGGTGGAATATCAGTATTTGGTGGGATACTATTATACTATAGTAGACTCTGCTGCTACAGCTCCTCGCAATGCTGTTTTAGGGGCACATTATTTGAAGATAGCTGCTGATAATGGTAGTGTAAAGGCATCAGCATTGTATGGTATGTGTCTGATAGAAGGCAGAGGGTGTATCTCTGATTTTGATGCTGCAGAACATTATTTCCTCATTGCTGCAAATAAAGATGATGATGCAGCAATGGAAATGTTGGGCGAGATGTATTATTTCGAAAAATATGGACGGGTTAATTTGGAGAAATGCTTCAAATACACGATGATGGCTGCGGAACGAGGTAATGGTGATGCAATATTCAATATTGGTTGTCTATATATGAATGGTGAAGGTGTTACTAAGAATCTTGATGAAGCAATATACTGGTTTACCAAGAGCTCAGGACTTGGCAATGCAGGGGCCAAGAATAATTTAGCTCTTGTGATGGAGGAGAAAAATGGTAAAAGTGATGATGCCTTATTTCTGTTGCGCAAATCAGCCGATGAAGGTGATGCTATGGCTCAATATAATCTTGGTATAAGCTATCTTAGTGGAGATGGCGTGATAAAGAATGAAGAAAAGGCATTTTCACTTTTTCGGAAGTCTGCCGAACAGGGATGTGCCGAGGGACAACGTGAACTAGGTCGTGCATATTTGGATGGTATAGGTACAACTGCAGATTCAGCCTTAGGTCTTAAGTGGCTTGAAAAAGCAGTGCTTCAGAATGACAGTACGGCATGTGTTTATCTTGCTTCTTGTTATTTCTCAGGTAATGGAACTGATAAAGATGATGATATGGGATTCGTTTATGTAAAGAAAGCTGCAGATATGGGTTCCGCATTAGGACTTTATGCGATGGGATCTAGTTATCTTTCCGGATTAGGAGTGGCTAAGTCGGAAGAGACAGGTTTCAGATATATTAAGCAGGCGGCAGACATGTGTAATATTGCTGCATGTGAGGAATTGATATATCTTTATCTATCAGGAATCGGTACGATGAAAAATGCTAATCTTGCCATAAATTATGGGAAAAGGGCGTTAGAACTAGGTAGTGAAAATAAAGGAGCGATATACTATAATATCAGCTTCGCTTATGGCGATGCGGATAAGAAAACTCGTAATGAGTATTTACGTAAGTCTGCAGAACTTGGATTTCCAGATGCATTGATTAATTATGGACTTTATCTGTTCTATGGTGATGGAATGCCTAAGAATGAAAAGAAAGCCAAAGAGTATTTTAGGAAATGTGCTCAACAAAGTGATAATCCGGAGGCAAGCGCTGAGGCTAAGGAGATAATGAAGGAAATATGGAACAAATAATGGTATTAGAATATGACAATGACAGCATTTAGAAAAATAATATTGGTGATCTGTCTTCTGACTGTAAGTGACACATTCGCGCAGACTAATGTAAAACGACCGGATACGTACAATTACCAGTTAGGTATAGAGGCATATAAGGAAGGTAGATATCGTGATAGTTTTGACTATTTTGAAAAGGAACTTGCACAGAATCCAAAGAATGGGTATGCGATGCTTTGGGAGGCATATATCTATCATGCAAACAAGATGTATGGCCAGGCACTTGCCAACACAGAGAAGTGTCTTAAATATCTGCCATCGAAAGATAAAGAATTCATAGCTACAGCTTATGGAATGATGGGAGACTTGCATCTCTTGGTCGGTGATACGATACAGGCAATTTCTGACTATGACCGTGCATACAAGGCGAATAAAGTCTCTGAATATATGTTGAATAAATGCAATATTTATAATTTGCAGGGAAAGTATGATGAAGTGAATACCATATTGCATCATTTGCTTGAGAAAGATAAAACCGATCCTGTGTTGTGGGTTTATCTTGCACGTAATGAGAACCAAAAAGGTAACTTTGATTCTGCCATTGAAAAGTGCACGTATGCTATAACTCTTGCGCCTAATTACTCCTCAGCCTATTCCTTCAGAGCAACTTCGTATATAGAACAGCACAAGTATAAGGAAGCTGTGGATGATGTTATAAAGGCATTATCCGTAGATAATGATGACGTTAGAGCACAATATCAGATGATAGAACTCGCAGACAAAGCTTTTGATTTACTTTCTGTTGGACTTAAGTTCCAACAAGTGCGAGATAGTAAGAATCCTATGTGGAGCTATTATTTGGGTTACTTTAATGCGTCTAAGTCACGACATGTTAATGCTGAACAGGCTTTTCGTAAGGCATTGTCTATTTCACAGGAAGAGGGCGTAAAATCTTATCTGCGCAATATATACGGAAGGCTCTCTTACACTCTCAATAAACTTGGAAAATATCAAGAAGCTCTGCAATATGCAGATGATGCTCTTGCTTTGGATTCTACCTATACAATAGCATATGGTGATAAAGCTGATGCTTACTATAGTATGAACAAAACTATGATGGCTATCGAGGTGCTTACCGAGGCAATCAGACTATGTCCGGATGAAGTCTCGTTCTATGGTGAACGAGCACGCATGTATATGTATGCCGGTTTGTATCGCAATGCTATTGACGACATAGATCTTGCCTTATCAATGGATAAAGAAAATGTTTCATACTTGATGTCGCGTGTAGAGATTTATCAGCGAATGAAACGCTATGAAGAGGCAATAGTAGACTGCAAGAATGTGATACGGATTGAAACACAGCATTCTGAAGAATTTTGTGATAAACAGATGCTTACCTACGCATATATTAGATCTGGTGACAGGGTAAATGCATTGAAGATAATAAAAAATGTCTATGATGAGAATCCTGATGCGGAAGATGAATACGACCTTGCATGTATGTATAGTCTTATGGATTTCAAAGAAGAGGCTCTTAGTCATTTCGAACGTGCTTTGAGCAAAGGATATTGTGATTTTGTACATGTTGAAAACGATACCGACCTTGACAATGTACGTGAAGTTAAACGTTTTACACAACTCATAAACGAATATAAGGCAAAACGACTGTCGGAAAATCAGTCGTCGAATAATGATGTTGTATTAGAGGAGTATGACGAGAAAGTTGTTGAAGTGCCGTTTACCAAGGAAGCTGGTATATGCAAGGTCCGGTGCTCAATTAATGGTCTGCCGCTTCATTTCTATTTTGATACTGGAGCTACAGACGTTACTATATCCAACATTGAGGCGAAGTTTATGATGAAGAATGATTATCTTAAACCTACAGATGTAAAAGGTTCCGCATATTATAGTACAGCCGATGGTAATATAACTGCAGGCACTGTGATATTATTGCGTAAGGTCAACTTCGGTGGTCTTGAGCTGACAAATGTACGTGCTAGTGTGGTAGACAATCAGCAAGCACCGTTATTGCTTGGTCAGTCTGTACTTAGTAGATTAGGAAAGGTGGAAATAGATAACGGAAAACATGTATTAAAGATTACTACACGTACTCCGAAAAGGTAAAGTGGTTTGGATATATCTCCTCAATCTAATTTTTAATGTGCGAGGATATCCTATTGTTGGTATAGAATACTATACATAGTTAGTGTTAAACGCAACTCATTTTATATTATGTGTTATGGATATATATAATCTATCACGCTTCGTTGAAGCCCAAGATTCTTATTCGCAGTATGATTATGCGTTGGAGGAGATACGTTGCGGACGAAAGCGTAGTCATTGGATATGGTTTGTGTTTCCACAGATGAAAGGACTGGGACACAGTTACAGATCGGAATATTACGGAATATCGGGGATTGATGAGGCTCTTGCTTATTGGCAACATCCTGTACTCGGTAAGAGGCTGAGAGAGATAACAGAGGCGTTGCTTGGTGTTGAAGGCAGGTCTGCGAGGGAAATTCTCGGCGGAGTTGATGCAAGAAAGGTGAGGTCGTCGATGACGTTGTTTTGGAAGGCGACAGGGGAATGGTTATTCCATCAAGTGCTCGATAAATATTATGAAGGGAAAATGTGTGGAAGAACTTTATCGATGTTTGAGCAATTTGAATGTAAATTTAATTCTGAGAAAAAGGAAGAGTAATTCCTTTTTCTCAGAAGTATATAAGTTGATAGAGCCTAACAAACAAAAATATCTTTATGAATAAATTCCTAAAATATAGCTTTATATCCCTTGTCACTTTATTGTTGTCCGCAGTCTTGGCTGTCGGTTTTCTGTATATCGTGAAACCGAGGATGCTGAGGCGACTGCTGGGAAGGGCGAGGCATACGGTGTCTTACGTTTTTCGAGACAGACTGAAGGGACGGCCTTATTCTGAAGGGGATTATGACGGAATCGACGTGTCGAAGAATAATGGGGTAATACGATGGAAAGAGGTGGCAAAGGATGAACGGATAAAATTCGTGTTCGTAAAGGCTACCGAGGGAAAGGGATATGTTGACCCGCTATATCACAGGAATATAAGGCAGGCAAGGAAGGCTGGACTTATGGTAGGCTCTTATCATTTTTTCACGTCAAGGGCATCGGCGATGGTCCAGTTTGAACATTTCCGTGAGACGGTGAAGAAGAGTGAGCAGGATCTTGTGCCGGTATTGGATGTGGAGGAACTCGGCATTAGGGGCAGATGGAACGGCAGAGAGTTGCAAGACAGCGTGAGGGTGTTTGCAGAATTAGTGAAGCGATATTATGGCAAGTATCCTATAATATACAGCAACGAGCATTTCTACAATAAGGAGTTGGGACACGCCTTTAACCGCTATTACCTTTTTATTGCCAATTACAGGCGGAAGCCTAAAGTGAAGGGCAACGGGGAGCATAATATCTGGCAGTATTCGGAGCGCGGACATTTGCACGGAATAGGAGAATATGTAGACTTGAACCGCTTTCAGAACGGTTCAAGTGTAGAGGATATAAGAATGTAGCTCAAGGTAAAAAAACAAACAAGGCAGATGGAGAAAGTATAAAGATCGGGTCGATATTGCTTATACTTCCCCATCCTGTCCAACCAGCCATTTAAGAACATTGATTCGCTTGATTCCGTTGTAGTCGGCTGTCGGGTCATCATCGAGTGTAAGGATGTATTTAGGATATTGATCATCTATTAACTGTAGAGATTTTAGTTCGCGTTTTAGAGTCGTTTCGTCTCTGACGGTGGCAGCAACTTGATAATAAGTTGTATTGTTTTCATCAATAGTAACGAAGTCAACTTCAAGGTTGTCGCTTTTCCCGATATACACTTTCTTTTGGCGGCGCATCAATTCAAGATACACGATGTTCTCGAGAATCCGTCCAGCATCAAACGAACGGGAGCCGAGAAGCATTCTTCTCATTCCGATATCCACGAGATAATATTTTCCAAGAGTTTTTAGAAGTTGTTTGCCCTTTATGTTATATCGTTTTGCCTCGTATACGAAAAAAGTTTCGCACAATGCAGACAAATATCGCTCTACGGTTTTCTGGTCAATCTTTCTTCCTTCGGCAGTCATTAGGTCGGCAATTCTCTTTGTAGAGAGAATGTTGCCGATATTGTCGGCTGTGAAGCGTATGACGCTTTCAAGCATCATAGGGTCTTGCAACCTTTTTCTGCTCATAATGTCTTTCACTACGATAGTATTGTAGACGCTGTTAAGATAGTCGGATATTTCAGATTGTGTATCAAAGTCCAATGTGTATGGAAAGCTGCTGCGGACGATGTATTCATTATAGGTTTTCTGGAGGTTAGCAAGTCCGTTGGTTGCTTTCGCATATTCTTTGAATGAAAGTGGAAGCATAGGAATCTCGATATACCGTCCGGACAAAAGCGTGGCAATTTCGTTCGAAAGCATATAAGCGTTAGACCCGGTGATGTACATATCAACGTTGGGTCTTAGATTTATGCTGTTTACGACATCAGGGAAATTCTCAACATGTTGAATCTCATCAAAGAAGACATACATATTTTTGTCTTTCAGAATTTTTGACTTCATATATTCAAATAGTCGCATTTGATCGCGCAGTTCAAAGAAGTCAAAATCTTCAAAGTTGATGTATACAATCTGTTTTTCTTCTATCCCGTGCTCCATTAGCCAGTCGCGGTAAATCTCCATTATGGTTGATTTTCCGCAACGCCGTATTCCGGTAATGACCTTTATTACCTGCTTGTCTTTATATCTAACAAGTTTGTCGAGATATTCTTTTCTTTCAATCCTTTTCATCTTGCTCCCT
>ERZ808252.879-NODE-879-length-25618-cov-3.208896_pt1 | contig 25618 bp, 39 predicted proteins | sample MGYA00521242_ERZ808252 | MGnify/ENA primary metagenome ERZ808252 (study PRJEB31516, sample SAMN03275581) | gut metagenome | biome: mammalia-associated habitat; material: feces | host: Papio cynocephalus | place: Kenya | collected 2012-08-07 ...
ATCTATCGCCCGCAACTATTAAAACCGCGCTATTGAGCGAATAACTTTGTCAGGGCATTTTTGCCACTGCGCACGAAATCAAAAGTAGAGCATTCCGGCAAGAACGGGAACTCGACATTGAAGAAAATAACAATGTGTTCATTGGACACGTCAATATGATCAACGAAGGTGTCAATCAACATTTTGGTTGACTCAACAGACTTCACAGAGGCGCTCTCGCTGTATTTAGCGATAGCGCTTTTTATTGCCTCGATGCTGACGTCAGGCGGCGGTGTTTGCATTTTGGCACGTTCCGCAGACAAATACTGCATCTGTTCGTTCAACTCGCGTGATTTTTGATTGTACGCGGTTTTGTCAATTCCGCCATCAAGGTACAAGTCGAGAAGGCGTTGCTGTTTCATTGATGTCGCTCTGATGTTGGCGTCAACCTTTTTGACCGCGTCGGGATTGCCGGGCATTATGGTTTTCATTCGCTCTTGAAGAACGCCCGAGATCCACGCCGCAGAATCCGGCGCGAAGATTACGCTACGAACGGCGTCACCAACGAAAGACTCGATGTCGTCCTTCGGCAACATTTTGAGCGGACATACTTCTTTGACGTAGCCATCATCGGTCTTGCGGTTAAACGATTGACGGTTGTCATGCGAGCAACGATATTTGTAAACGGTGTAATCGCGAACTTCCCCGGTTGATTTGAGAGTGTAGTGCGCGTGCGATTTGAACCCATACAAGTGGCGACCGCAATATTCGCAGTACAAAACGCCCGTGAGAAGATAATCGACGTCGCGATTACGTCCCACAGGTCCGGTCTTGCGCGCCGAAATAACCGCGTTCACACGGTCAAACAGATCCTTCGGAACAAGCGGCTCGCAAGCGTTCTCGACGACAATCGGCGTAACGCCTTTTCGCTTGGACGTCGCACCCCAAACGTAACGCCCTATATATATAGGGCTTTTGACAAGGTTCAGAACGCTCGAACCCGTGAACTGCTTGTGATGACGAGTGAGTAAGCCGCGCGTGTTGAGCCAGCGCGCCACGGCAATGGAAGACTGCCCGGCGTCCAAACGCGTATAGATTTCAAGAACGATGGGCGCCTCGGTAGGGTTGGGTGTGTAGTGCTTGTCTTTTGTCAAGTCGTAGCCGAAAGGAACGGCACCACCGAGATGCTGGGCGTTGCGGGCAGCAATGCGCTGTCCTTTCAACGTTTCACGGGACAAGTTCCGAGAATAATATTCGTTCATCGTTTCGACGATACCACGGAACAGAAGGGACTCGGGCGAATCGTCCGCAATAATAGGTTCGAGGACGGACAACAAGCGCACCTTGCGATCTTCGAGTATTCGACCATAGATGGCGGAATCGTAACGGTTTCGAGCAAAGCGGTCGAGTTTGTGAACAACGATAGCCTCGAACTCGCCGGACTTGGTGTCGTCAATCATATCGAGGAAACCTTCACGGTCGTCTTGCGTTCCGGTCTTTGCCTCGTCGATATAGAACCGCAAGAGCGTGTGATTGTTGATTTCACAATAAGATCTGATAGCCTCGGTTTGAGCCTCGATTGAATAACCGTCCTTTTGACCTTCGGACGAAAATCTGCAATATCCTACAACTTTCATAATTACACCCAATTATAATCACCGCGCAGGGCGGCGGAACCGTCAGCGTTCGTCGGAATCGACGGACGAAACAACGGCGCGGAACTTTGCGAGAAGATCCGCATCGCAAACACGATCCAAGCCGTACGACTTGACGAACCGCGAAAAACTTTCTTCGGCAGACGCTCCGAGCAGATAATCAACGGAAACATTGAAAAAATCGGCAAAAGCAAGTGCGTGCGGAACACTCATCACCAGCAATCCGCGTTCAATTCTTGAAATTTGAGTATGCGAAATGCCTACCAATTCCGAGAGCTTTCTAATAGATAATTCTCTTTCTTTTCGTAAAACTTCTAATCTGTTCATTATTTTATTCATTGTTTTCGCTGAATTCCTTGTCACTCAAAGACGAAACGAGCTCATAGACGGTTGCAAGGTTTTTGACATCCGATAAATCTTGAAGTTTGTCGAGAATGCCGACCTTCAAAGACATTTCGGGGGAAAGGCTCGGGTAACCGCCATAAACGCGACCACTTGCGTCAACGTTGAACTCGCGGAAATTGCGCTTATATGTGTCGATGAACTTGTCGAATATTTCTTCAGCGGACGCGCCGAGTAAATAATCGATGGATACGCCAAAGTAATCTGCAAGAACCGACGCTTGCGCAGCACTGATTTTTTGTTGTCCGCTTTCAATTTTTGAAATTTTAGAGTGGGAAATCCCGGTATCTTCGGCGAGCTTTCGCATTGTCACACCGCGTTTCGTCCTTAATTCATTTAGACGTGTCATAGCACACCTCCTATTTTTTCTAATCCCATTTTATTGATTTTGGTGCCAAATGTAAAGTTATTTTTACTTTTTGCAAAAAATACCTTGACAAATGGAACCATTGATTTATAATGTTGACAAATGGAACCAAAAATAAACAAACGGTTCCACGTGGAACAAAACGGAGGTACACAATGAAATTTTACTTTGATCAACACGACGGAACAACAAAAGAATTGACGTACGAAGAACTGCGCGAGCATATGAGCGCTTTTCAGATAGACGAGGCACTCAACACGAAAGTCGAACGCCCGGATATGGAACTGACATACGGAACGGTCGGCGGCAGAATTCGCTTTGAGTGCGGCGAAAGCAGAAAGTACGTCATAACCTACGGTGGCAAGGCAGACGACGGCAGCGACGCAGAGAACTGCGTAACTTTCACGACCTACACCAAAGAACAACGCAAGTTCGCAACGCCCGGGAACATCGATGCATACGCCAAAGCACACGCTGCGCTTAACGGCATAAGCGACGTTTGGGTTAAGACTGTAGGAATTTACGGCGCACTTTGATGGAGGGAACGATAATGACGACACTTCGCGAATTCAGCTACGAGCGCAACTTGAAGATTGAAACGGCAACGTCAGACATTGGCAGCTTGAAGATAGGAAACGATACGTCGGCGGTTCTCGTAAACACCGGCGCCGGGGACGGCGATTGTGACTTTGCGATTTTGGAAGACACGACCGAAGTCGTCTGCGGCATCGGCATCAACTTTGACTACTGCGGCATCGTCGGAACGGACATAGGTGTTTACGATTACGACTGCAACAACGGTGAACCACAATACAAACTTAAACCGGGGATGTATTCCGTTTACTCGGACAGACACGGGTTCGTCCTGATACACCTTATAAAAGCATTCGAACAATAAAAATACACGGAGGTAATTATGAAAGTTTTACTGAAACAACCACAGCAACAACCGATTTCGATTGAATTCTCAAACAAAGAAGACGAGAAACTTCGAGCGTTGCAAGCGCTCGTCGGCGGCTACATTGAAGTTGCAACCGTCGTCACGCTCGAAGGCGTAGGGCAAGTTGCCATTCTTTGCGACGAAGACTACTTCTACAAAGAAACACGACGCCCAATCACCAACAGCCTGAATGTCGGGGAACCGTACAAGTGGCGAGTGTATGGCGCCGTCGTAATGGTCAAGATCCGCCACACGGCGCACGGCGACGATTTCAGCGGCTTTGACTTCGAGGACGAGATACAAAAAGCGACAAAGTGGCTCGAAGACCACGACCTTTGCAAGAAGGAACTATGGGGGAAACTCGACAAGCAATGACACCGAAACGCTACGAATGTATATTAGACGGTCAACGACGATGCATAGACGAGTCGGAACTGTTGCGCAAGGCGGCGGTCATTGCGGACGGGATACTGAAAAAGACCTATCCGAGTTTCAAAGACAGCCACGAAGATATGAAACAAGAGGCACTGGCGGCGGTTGTGCGCGGAATGCAAAGATACAAGCCCACCGGCGACGTTCACGGATACATATTCAAGATAGTCGCATACAAGATACGGGACGAGGCAGGGAAGATTATCAGATACCGAAAACACGTGCAGCAACTGACAGACGAGATGGCGGAAAGCATAGAGGCTCCGACGCCACCGGACAGCAAGGACAAGCGACGATATATAGAACGGCTTAAAAAACAGCTAACGCCAAGAGAGCGCCGAGTCATAAATATGAACCTTGCCGGCTACACGGACAGAGAGATTGCCGGCGCGCTCAAAATAAAGAAGAAACACCGAACAAGTGAAATGAAAGCGCTATGGAACAGCATAGCGGCAAAAGCAAAGCGGATGGAACCGCAAAACACAGGAGGACACAATGATTAGAATTCAGAAGATCAAAGGACTGATGAGAGAGGCAGGCGAAACGCAAGAAGACCTTGCAAAATTGCTGGGTAAGTCAAGGGCGGCGCTCAACTACAATCTCTCACATTCGACTTTTACGGTCAAAGAACTCGGCATAATCGCACAGCACTATAACGTCAGCATTAAAGAACTCGTGGAGTAAGGCGCTATTTTTTTACGCTCAATGTTTCCAAAAGGAACCAAGAAATTATGACACAACACGAAAAAGACAACAAGGTAACAAGATTTGCAGAATGGCTCATAGGCGAACTTATGAACGCACAATTGCTTGAAAGTGACAAAACAAAGCCGTCAAACAAGGCAAAAACGAAAAATAAGCCCGTCCCGACCGGCCAACACGGCAAAAGAGCCAACAGCGCAAAATAGGGCAAATGGCGCGCCCACAAGGGCATAAACGCCGAATTACGCACGAAAAACTAAACGGCGTATCATTAATACAAGCCAACGGAGGTACAAAATGGCTAAAATCAACATCAACATCACATTGAGCAAAGACGAGCGCAAGATAATTCTTCAAATCGTCGGATTGGCGCAAGACGTTCTGAACGAACTGAAAGCGATGAACCAAAAGCAGAACATACTGGACGCTTTGAAGAAGGCGGCGGAAAGCAGAAAGAAAACGGAGGTACAGAACGATGCCGAAAAATAGTATGACGGATCTCACAAATCACCTTTTCGAGCAGTTGGAACGTTTGAACGACGAAGAACTGTCGGATGAAGAACTTGCAAGAGAGTGCAGCCGCGCAAAAGCGATGGAAGGCATAGCCAAAACGATTATAGACAACAGGAAACTGGCGCTGGACACGGCGAAGTTCTTGGACGAGAACGGCTACACCAGCGGCAATGACGTCGCAGACACGGTTCTCGCACTTACGGTGGGGGGAGCGCTAAATGAGAGCAAACCAGTACAACGCCGGTTATACGAAAGAAGAAAACGACTGGCTGTGCGCACACGCATACGGTACGCCGCGCAAGCAGCTTACGCAAATGTTCAATGAGCGCTTTCCGGAACGAACCCGAACCGAAAAGGCAATAACAGGACACTGCAAAGTTCTCGGCGCACTCGTTCAGACTTCGGACGGTCGCTTTCAGAAGGGACACGTACCGATGAGTAAAGGCAAGCGCTGGGACGACTTTATGAGCGCCGAAGGGCAAAAGAACAGCCGTCGAACTTGTTATAAAAAGGGCAGCATTCCGCACAACGCCCGGCATTTAGGCGCCGAGTCGGTCACGAAAGATGGATACCGCAGAGTCAAAGTGGCGGAACCGAACGGCTGGGCATTCGTCCACAGGCTTATATGGACGATTGAAAACGCCACGCCACCGCCAAAAGGGTACGCATTAGTTTTTCTGAACGGCAACACCCTTGATTGTTCCCCGGAAAACCTTGCACTTGTACCGCGGCGCGAATTGCAGATTTTGAACAATCACGCGCACGTTTCGGAAGATAGACAAACAACGCAGGCGCTATTAACGCTTGTGAAACTTGCGAGAAAGAGAATGGATCGCGAGCAGAAAATAACAACCAAAAACACGGAGGTAATTATGAAAAACATTAAGTCAGGAACAAGAGTCAACATCGAAGTCAGAGTCGAACAAACGGAATACTTCGACAACCCGGAAGGGAAAACAAACCGATGGGTTAGATTGCTTGTTTTTAAGGAAGACGCAGACAAAATAACGGCGGCGGTACAAACGGCAAAAATGCTCGATAAGGAATTCGGGATAGCCGAGATGAAAGACGAGGACTTGTGTCTGCCGTTGAACTTCGACAAAGGCAACGGATACTACATAGACGCGGTACAGGTCAACGTGGACGCCAAAGCCGGCAGATCATACCCGGGAATGAAAGCAGACGTGCAGCTTGAATTTATAACGTACAACGACCGCGGCATAAGCAAAGGCATTATGGCGCTTGTAAAACACATAACGGAGGTAAGAAAATGAAAAACGATAGGCACTCAATTTTTGTAAGAAGTGATTTTTTTGATGAAAACGGAATAGTCGGCACCATTCTTGAAGAAGACAAGAAAAACGGTTCCGCAACAGCAATATTTTATTTGAACTTGTGCTTTTATGCCAAGAAAAACAACGTGCGCACGGTGCCGTACGAAAACGCAGTTCTTCGAGAGATAACCGGGGATCTAAAATTGTCGAACGAGCAAATCGAAGGTGCAATTACAACGCTTATTAAGCACAAACTGCTACTTTGCAAGACGTTCCCGGGCGACGTTCGCACGCAGCTTGTCCTTGTGGACATTCCGCAAATCAGTTTTGACGAACCAAAGGGGTGTGACGAAAATGGCAAAATATAACAAGGACAGAAACTACTGGTGCAGACTTTATGAAAACTTCTTCGACACACAAAACATTCGTCTTGTCGAGGCAATGCAAAACGGGGTGGAATACGCCTACTTTTACACAAAGCTGATAACAAAGAGCCTTCGATACGGCGGCGCCCTTCGATTGAGCGACGCAATAGCATACACAGACCAAATGCTCGCCGTAATAACAAACATCAATATCGACATTGTTCGAAGTGCCTTAAAGGTTTTTCAGCAACTCGGTATGCTTGAAATTCTCGAAGACGGTACCTACTTTTTACCCGAAGTCGATGATCTAATAGGCAGTTCGAGTTTAGGCGCCGAGAAGAAACAAGCACAGCGCCGAAACCACGCAAAATTGCTCGCAGAAACAGGCGAAAAAACGGGGGTGGACAAAGGGGTGGACAAATGTCCACCAGAAATAAGAATAAAGAACGATACTGATGATGGTGATGATGATAATAATCAGGCGTGCGCCTGCGAGGACGCAGATCCCGAGAGTCAATTCTTCTTCGATGCCTTTTCGGAACACGTCAAAGACATTAAGGACGAGATGCCGGTTGCAGCGCAAAGACTGCAAAGTTGCGTGGACTACGTGCAAGACAAAGGAACCGTCCTGATTAACGGCACAAAGCACAAGGCGGCGGAAGTGATAAGTGTTCTTCTTTGGTACACGGTGCCGAGCAACAAAGACAAGCTGGTCGAGATACTGACGCACATAGACGATAAAAGCGCCGAGATTACGAATCAACTCACCTACACCACTATCGCGCTATACAACAGCGCAAGAGCAAGCGGCGCAATGCCGGGAACAAGGAGGGAATAACAATGGGAATACCTAAAACCAACGCAAAACGCAGATACCTTGTCACATTTCACGTCAAGGCGGAATGGAAAGACGGCGCCGGTGTCGTACACGACCTTGCGAACCACTACGTCGAGAGATTAGGACACGACGCAGACAGCGTGTACAACAGCGCTGCCCTTGAATTCCCCGGGTGCATTTCAAAAGTGTACCCGGACACGGAATACAACCGCAAAAGACTGGCGGCATTCCGCACAACACTTATAGACATAACAGGAGCACGCAGATGACCAAGCACAACAAATTGCGCCAAATCGAAATCACAGAGGCAATAGAGGCGGCGGAACACCGCAAGCAAATAAGAGCGTACCAATGCCACTATTGCGCCCACTGTGACGAATACAACGGCGTTCAGACACCGTGCGAACTCGGAATAAACCCCGACGCACACAATCAAGCGGCAAAATGCAGAAAGGAATTCGTGCAATACGAATACTACGACCGCCAAGCGCAAGTGACGCGCGCAATCGAGATCCCGGCGGAATGTTACGACAGGAGGTACAAAGATGCACAAGAAGACGCTGAATAAGGAAATCACCGCATCGTCAAAGCACATACCGACAGTCGAGGAATGCAGCACATGCGCACACGCCAAAGATTGCCACGGCGGCGAATTCTGCGTCATAACGCGCATATCGCGCGAGCGTAAGGCGCAAGAACGAGCGGCAGCGAAAGAAAAGGCAACACCAAGCGGATACCGCGTCGTCAACAAAGAGGCAGGAATGAGGGCGGCGGTTCGACTGACAGATCCTGCACGCACGGTAATTATTACCGGCTACAATTCGTCAATCATCGAAGACATAGTCTTTGACGCGAGGAAAGAGGCGGCGGCACTGGCAAGGCGCCTAAACAAAGAGCCTGCATATCAGGAATACGGCGGCAAATGGACAATATCGGAGGTACACGCAAGATGACCATTTACTATTTCAACAGCAAGAAACAAGAGAAGACGCTCACAAACGTCAAGCACATACAATGCTCTGATAATCGCGTTTTATACGCCACGACGGAAGACGGCGCAGAACACACGCTCGTCATAGAGAACGTCACGGGCATAATCGACAAGGACGAAAACGAGTTGAACGAGGCACAGAGAGAACTCGACGAATTCAAAAGGCAACTTTATACCAAATACGGCGACGGACGCACGGTATCGGTGGCGAATATCCCAACGCGCGAATTGACCGAACTCGCACGCCTGACGCAGCGTTGCCAAAAGATTGAAAAGCAATCGGAGGTGGAAGAATGATGACAACACGATATCACGCTTGTTTAAGCATAAAGGGCGCGCTTGAAAACGCGGAAGATTTTGTGGGCTGTATCGAAGACGAGAACGGCAACACGCTTGATACGGTCGAAGAAGTAAGGGCGTTCTTCAAAGAACAGCAGGCGATGGGGCGAAAATTCCTGCCATACGGAGACTGCGACAATTTCGACTACGAAACCGGCTGCAAAGGACACATACTCGACAACGTCATAGAACCCCCGGCGAAGAACATCGCGTTCAACGGCGCGGTATTGCATAGACAAACACGACCAAGCACAAAACTCAAACCTGTGGCGGCGGAACCCGATACTTATAAATTCCGCGGAAAGAGAATCAGCGACGGCTTGTGGGTAAGTGGCTGCCTTGTTTGGATAAAAGACGGCGCGAAGTGGACGGCGTACATATACGGCTACGGCGCCGTTCATCCCGAGAGCATCGGGCTGTACACCGGACTATATGACAGTGAAGGGAACGAAATCTGCGAAGGCGACATAGTGGTCTTTAATGAGGCAGAAGATCCCGATACAGAACACGGCGTCGTTGTACTCGATGACGGAAGGTTCAAATTGAAATACTTTTGCGGATATTTGGACGACGACTTGGACGGCGCAACGGCGCAAATTATTATCGGCAACCTATTTGACGGAATAAGCGAGGGAACGGAACAATGAGAGCTGTTATGTTAGCAATGCAACCCAAATGGTGTGAGAAAATAGCAAACGAAGAAAAGACTATCGAAGTGCGCAAGACGGCACCGAAACAAATACCATTCAAAGTTTACATCTACTGCACAAACACGCCACAACTTCATCACTTATACGATTTAAGGCATGTCAACGGTGGCACCGGCAAAATAAGACTCGGATGTGTGCAGCATAACAAGTACAGCCTTGTAGCAGCTGGATGGCTCAACGGTAAAGTCATAGGCGAATTTGTATGCGATAGCGCTGATTGGATGTCGATACGAGATTGCGACAAAGCCTGTATGACACTTAAAGATGCTATTGATTACGGCAAAGGCAAAAAACTTTACGCTTGGCACATATCAGAATTGAAGATCTACGATGAGCCGAAAGAGCTACACGAGTTCAAGATAGAGTGTCCAAAGACCAGCGCAAAACGCGACGACTGTGCAATCTGCCCATTCGAATACTACGAACCGGGCGCAAGAGTTCCAAGCTGCGACGCATATCTTAAAAGACCACCGCAGTCGTGGCAATACGTGGAGGAATTAGAAGAATGACAACAACCGAAGAACGGCAAGCGCTCACACTCGAGATAAAGGCACGCGAGAACCTACTCAAACGCCTTGAATACCCACGCAAGCAACTTGAAAGCGCTGTAAAAAAGGAAGACGAGCAACGTCAAGCAATCATTCAGAAGGCGGCGGAATTCAGTAGTGTTGAAGACGCAAGGGAAATGTGGGGCTATGGGTTTATCACAGACGACGAGTTCGAGATGGTCAAACAATACTTTGAGAACAGCGCTGCACTTACAGACAAACCGTCTGCGTCACGATACGCGTTGCAAATGCTACAAGAGATAACCGAACGGTTGCGGTTCGAGGTCAACAGTTTCAAGTTTGACCTTCTGCCCGAAGACGAGCAGGCTCGATACTTCGAGGCGCAAGAAAAGAAACTCTCGGCGGCGGAACAGGCGACGCAAAACACGGCGCCTTCGACAAACAATTGAGAACGACCGCAAAACGGTCAAAAACGGCGCAAAAAATTCCATTTTTGAAAAAAAGTTAAAAAATTTTTCAAAAACTTTGATTTTTTGAGCAAAAATCGCAATTTTATTATTATTTATAACCAAAGTTTATTGTAGGGGGGGGGGATCAACCACCCCTACATTGATTTTTTGAACAACGGGCGAGGAGTTTTTTACACATTTTTGCCGAAAAATTGAAACGTCATCCCATTTATATATATAGAGGGGCAAAACGCCCGGACTTTGGAGAACTTGATGGAAAAGGTAAAACTCAAACTTTCAGAACTCACGCTCGATCCCGATAATGCGAAAATTCACACCGACGCACAGGTGCAACAGATCGTTGAGAGCATACGTCGCTACGGATATAACGATCCAATCGGCGTTGCCGGCGAGAACAATATGATTGTTGAGGGACACGGACGTTATAGAGCGCTGAAAATTTTGGCAGAAGAAGATCCGAAGTTCGAATGCGTCGATTGCATCCGCCTCGACCATCTCTCTGAAACGCAGCGTAAAGAGTACGCCCTTGCGCATAATTCGACAAACATGGCAACGGGGTTTGACTTTGAAAAACTGCAAGAGAACTTAAAGCAGATAGGTGATATGGAGCCTTTTGGACTTTTGATACAAGTTGACGAATCGGCACGTGTAGTCGAAGACGACTACGAGCCACCGGCGCAAGCGCCAAATAAAGTGAAGTCCGGCGACAAGTGGCAACTCGGAAAGCACACTCTCGTGTGCGGAGATAGCACAAATCCTAATACTGTCGAAAAAGTCGGGGGGGGGGTACATTTGATGCACTCGTCACAGATCCGCCGTACAATGTAAACTACAGCGGCGGAACGGAACGACAACTATCGATCGTAAACGACAATCTCGAAGACACGGCATTTCTTGCGTTCTTGACAACGTGTTTCAAGAACTTTGCGAAACACCTAAAAGACGGCGGAGCCTTCTATGTGTGGTACGCAAGCCGAGAAGTCGTCAACTTCGAAAAAGCACTCGCAAATGCCGGGTTGCTCGTAAAACAGCAATTGATATGGGTTAAAAACACCTTCACACTCGGACGGCAAGATTACCAATGGCAACACGAGCCGTGCTTGTATGGCTGGAAAGACGGCGCCGCGCATTATTTCACGGACGCCCGAACCAAGAGTACAGTGCAGGAAGAAGACCGTCCCGAGAATATCAAAAAACTGAAAAAGGACGAACTAATCAGGTTCTGCGAGCAGCTGCTTGCCGAACAGAACAACGTATCTACAACGATTTGCAGGGAAGACAAGCCTGCTCGAAGTGAACTACACCCGACGATGAAACCAGTCCGCCTTATGGCTCGGCTGATTGCGAATAGCACAAAAGAGGGCGACGTCGTTTTTGACGGGTTCGGTGGTTCAGGCAGCACACTCATTGCTTGCGAACAGTTGAACCGCGTCTGCAAAATCATAGAGTACGATCCCGAATACGCATCGGTCATAGTTGACCGATGGGAAAAAATGACCGGGGAAAAGGCAGTCAAACTCGAAGATGGAAAGGTCAGAAAAAAAGACAAAATTCTATAACAGCAAAGCGTGGCGGAAACTCGCGCACTGTTATGCCGAAAGCAAAGCGTGGTGCTGCGAGAATTGTCACAACGCAAATATTGACTACACACAACCGCTCTATAAGCAACTGCACTGTCACCACAAAATCGAGCTGACAGACGAGAATATAGACAATCCCGAAATATCACTGAACGAGAACAATCTCATCCTGCTGTGCCGTGCTTGTCACAACGCAGCGCACGGCGAAGACGGCGGAACGGTTATCCGAGAAGATCTGTTTTTTGACGAGAACGGGATGCCGCGGAAGAAGGAATGAAGAATGGGCAAAGGAAGAAAAGCAATCCCTGCGAGCAACAAGGATAAAAGCACATATAAAAACGTTGGCGACATCGAGCGACAAAAAGACCTCGAGCCAAAAGGATATTCAAATTCCTTGCCAGCACCAAAGGATTTGCCTGACGGTGCAAGAAAGGAATGGAAACGAATTGTGCGCCTTCTTAAACAAGGGGACAGCGATCTGATTAACAACCTCGATCTATACCTTTTGAAAATGTACTGCGTCGAAGTTGATATTTATGACAAACTTCTCAAACAGTGGACTGCCGAAAATCACGCGTTATTCAAAGACGACGTCACCGACACGCAGCGCGTCAATATGTCTGTTTCAGGGGTTCAGACTTCGGCAAGCATCGGGAAAACGACAAAGAAACAAATAAACCCCTTGCTCAACGAGCTGCAAAAACATTCAAACACAATAAGAGTCTATGCCGAACAACTCGGACTAACGCCGGTAGGTCGCGCAGGCTGGACGGTGCGAAACGCGAAAAAAGAAAGCAGTGAAGTGGACGACTTTATGGGGGATGAATGACATACATCGAAGAATATCTCGACGCTGCTCATTCCGGCAGAGTTGACGTTCCAAAATACGTCATTAAGCAGTACGAGATGTTGCTACCGATTATAAAAGGTCAGGATACGAGATGGATGTACGATCCTGCGAAGGCACACAAACCGATTGAATTCGCTGAAAAATTTTGCAAGCAGTCAAAAGACGAGTGGCTCGGAAAACCTGTTAGATATCTATTGTGGCAAAAGGCAGCGTTCGAGGCTATATACGGCATTGTCGAACGTGGGAGCGGCTACAAAAAGCACCAAAAGGTGTTTATAGAAGTTGCAAAGAAGAACGGCAAGACAACTATGTTCGCGCCAGTAGCTCTTTACGAAACAGCGAAGAAAGGAAATGAAGTGTATTCCGCTGCGAACGGACTGCAACAAAGTCGCATTATTTGGACAGAGGCAGCGAACATGCTCGACCAAAGCCCGGCATTGCGCAAGGCTTTGAAAAAACGACAGTTCGCAATCAAGAATATCAGACCGCAAGGATATAGCGTTTTTATGCCGCTTGCAAACCAGCCGGACGTTCTCGACGGTAAACTGCCGAAGGTTGTATTCCTTGACGAGGTTCACGAACTGGATCAAACGCTCTACGACATACTGTACAACGGACAAATCGCCTGTGCAGATCCGTTATTCATAATGGCATCAACAAACGGCTATAAGCGTGGCGGCTTGTTTGATACAGAACGCGAAAACAGTGTTCAAATTCTCGACGGTGCGATAAAAGACGAGCGCAAATTCTCGCTCTTGTACGAGTTGGATGATCCGAAGGACTGGCTGAATGAGGCGCACTGGGGGCAGGCAAATCCGAGCTTGGGCTACACGTTCCAAATCGAAAAATTGAGAGAGATTGTTCAAACGGCGCTCGCAAAACCAAACGATTTGAATGCGGTAAAAGTAAAACACTTCAATCTCGGTGGCGTTTCCGAAAAGGCATACTTCGAGTTCGACACGATAAACAACGAAAGAAAATTCGACATTGAACGCTTTGAGGGACACGACGCGATCGGTGCGTTTGACCTTTCTCTCACAAACGACCTTACAGCGTTCGCTACGCTGTTTTGGGACGAAGAAAACAAAGAGTTCTGTGTTGTGGTTATGTTTTGGATTTCGCAAGATTTCTACGAAACCGCAATCAAAGATCCAAGAATGGGCAACGTGTGGCGTATGTGGGTGGAACAAGGTTATATCAGAATAGCCGGAATTAACAGCATAGACCACACAGCGATAGTGGATTATGCGACCGAAATGGTGGAAAAGCACAAAATCTTTTATCGCTGGATCTACTACGATCCATACTCTGCAAGATACCTTGTGACTGCAATGCACAATCAAGGTTTCAGAGAAGACAAATGCCTTATTCGTTGTTATCAGGGCAGCAAAACGCTGTCGGTTCCATTCCAACGTGTCGAGGCAGAGCTCAAAGCAAAGAAAATCAACTATAACAACAACCCTGTTGTGAAGTGGTGTATGACGAACGTGGCAATCAAAGAAGATCCGCGCAACAAAAACCCTTTGCCTGAAAAAGCAGGAAAGAACAACACAAGGAAAATAGACGGTTTCGCGGTCATTCTTGATGCATTCGTCGGCGTATGTGACCACGAACCGGAATTCATAGGTGAAGAATGAGATTTTTAGGACTCGAGATAAAACGCGCGCAGAAACGCGGAAAATTGCCGAAACTCGAAGAAAAGAGCGAGAACAAAACGCTGGCACTTCAATTCGGCACATATGCCGGGCTTGCACCAGCTTTTGCTGCGCTCCCCGGTTTTACCGAGAGCGATAAGTACATGTCGGCACTTCGAACAAACGCAACGTATTGCAGCAAAGCCGTATTTTCATCTGTAAGAATAAAAAACGGCGGCGCACAAATTCACGACTGGAAAACGCTTGATTATTTACTTCAAGTGCGACCGAACAAGCTGATGAACGCCGCGACCTTTTGGGAACGCGTCGCGTATTACTACTATCACTACAATAATGCGTTCATCTACAAAGAGTGTCTGCCAAACGGCGAAATCCGAGCGTTGTGGACGATAGATCCATCCGAGTGCGAGTTTGTAAAACTCAAAGAAACGGGCGAGCTGATAATGAGATTTGCAATCAACGGGCAGCAAGTGGTCTATCCATACGAGTGCATTATACACGTCGCAAACACAGTCGTCGATAACGCAATCTTCGGAATGTCGAACAAACCGTTACGTCGCATTCTTAATCTCATAAACACCAACTATCAGGGCATCGACAATTCGATAACGACGAGCGCGTATATCCGTTTTTTGATGAAAATGAATTCAAAGACGAGCGACGACGCATTGAAAGAGAAGGCGCAAAAGATTACCGAATCATACCTTGATCCATTAAAGAAAGTCGGCGTAATCGCTGCCGACTCATCATACGAGCTCACCGAGCTAAAAGGCGGCGAGCAAAAGACAGCAAACGCAGTTGTTATGCAACAACTTGACGACGCCGTGTGCAAATACATGGGATGTCCGCAGGAGGTAATGGCAGGCACAGCCGACGAGAATGTGATGACCGCTTACTACGAACGAACGATTGATCCATTCCTCGATCGGGTATCGCAAGAGTTGACTGAAAAGATATTCACACAGACAGAACGAGCATTCGGGAACAAGATCGTTTATTCCGACAGAAAATTGCAATACCTGCCAATGTCCACAAGACTTGCGATGTTCGACAAGGTTCGAGAACTCGGAATCGTAACGTACGGCACACTCGGGGATTTGCTCGGATTGCCAGTACCCGAAGACTTGCGCACACAAACCTGTAAGTCGCAAAACTACGCCGGCAATGAACAAAAAGTAAAACCATCTTCGAGCAAAGAGGATGAAACAGACGGAGGGAATAACAAAACAGAGGTAGCAGAAGATGAAACAAAATAACATCGAACCACAAATGCGAGATAGGTATCGCGACTATCGCAGATTGATGGACGTTCGCGCCGAAGAAATACCGGACAGCGGTGACCTCATCCTTACAGGAACCCCGATAATTTTCGACAAAGAATATCTTTTGTTTGAATACAACGGAATTCAAGTCTATGAAATCATCAGGCGCGGCGCTTTCGACCATACGGATTATAGGGACGTACCCCTAAAGTACAATCACGGCGATGCAAAAGGAACGCCGGCACGAACCACTGCACGCACAGAACGCGGACGCTTAACCATAAGCGTGCTTGACGATAGGGTGGACGTGAGAATGAATCTTCTTCCGACTACGGGCGGAAAAGACCTGTACGAAGAAGTTAAAGCCGGCACCGTTCCACAGATGAGCTGGGCATTCATTCAAGAGGACAACACCGAAGAACGCATCGAGCAGGGGAACAAGATAACGTTTATCGTAAACGCGGTTAAACGCGTATTCGATATAAGCGCCGTGGACTTCGGCGCAAACAGTGAAACAACCATATACGCAAGACGGCGCCTTGATCTGGACGAGAGAATGGCACTGCTGGACGAGCAGGACGTCGCAAACAAACGAAAAATCATCGAAATTTTATCTTATTAAGGAGAAAACAATGAAAAAATTAAGCGAAATTATAGCACGTCGCCAAGAGATCACGGCACAGCTTGAGCTCAACAAGCGCAAAGCTATGGAAAAGGACATCGACAGCGCAACGCTCGATAAACTTCTCGAAGAAACAAGAAGTTTGAACGCAGAATACAGCGCGTTGAAAATGGAAGAAATCGAACTTCGCAGTCAAATCGAACAACAACCGACGCTCGACAATCCCATAGGTTCCGGCAGCGAACAAGCGGTCGAAGAACGCCGCGCGTTTGACAAGCTGGACAAGATGACCTTGCGTCAAAAAGTCGCATTCAGCATCGGACGCCAAGCGAGAGGCGGCACATTCTCTGAAGTCGAAGTCCGCGCACTCGGAACGGCTCTCACAACGACGGCAAAGACGTACGTGGCAGCCTCGGCAAGTGCTGACGGCGTAAACAACGCAGGTGTATTCATTCCGACAAACATCGTCTTTGATTTGTTGAGATCAGAGAAAAAGTTGAGTCCAATCCTTGAAGACATTATCTTCACAAACACACCCGGACTTACTTCGTTCCCCGTTCGCAAATCCCGCTCGAACGCCAAGTACGAGGCGGAAGGCAAGTTTACCGAAGGCGACGGTCAAATGGAATGGGAAGTCTTGCAAGGAAAGGCAGGCTATATTCAAACGAATATAGCTATAACCGACGAAGTCAGTGCAATGACCGACGAAGAATTCGGTTCCTACATCGTTGAACAATTGCTCCAAGACTTCAACGAAGACTGGGCAAAAGAAATCATCTACGGCACAGGCACAGGCGAGGCTATAAAAGGTATCACAATCGGCGCACTCGACGGCTCATACACCGGAACTGCGTTTGACGGCATCATTGCCGGCGTCAAACTTTGCACAGGACAATACAGACGCGGCGCAAAGATCTACGTTGCACAAGACATTGCGGACGATATCCTTTTTGCGAAAAACAAAAACGGCTCCTTCCAATATCCAGTAATCAACAACCCGACAGGCATCTTGTCAGTTGGTACAATGTCAGTTGCGGTTGATGAGAACCTCAAAGCCGGGGATTTCATTATCGGAAACGTCGGCAAATACTACAAAGCAAACAATCTCATTCCGCTCCACATCGAAAAAGAGCGCAAAGTTGGCAAGAGAATAACCCAAATCTTCGCAGGTCAATACCTTTGCACTTTGCCCCTTGCAGGCGCATTTGTTTACGGCAAAAAGACGACAGCATCAGCCGGTGGCAATAGCGGCGGCGGTACAGATGCCGGCGGCGAAAGCGGTACCTAATAATGGAGCATGCGCCTTATGGATATAAGCATTGAAAAATTACGAAATGCATTGTCGAAAGACGACCACGAATATATCAATTCGAAACTCGAAACGCTCAAAGCCGAGGCGATAGCCTCGCTTGAGCCAACGATTGGAATTGATAGTGAAGGCGCAAAAAACGTCGCAAAGAACAGCACACTCGATATTTTAAGCGATAGATACATCGTGGAATATTGCCGAAAAGCGCTTGACGACGTCGATAACGACAAGGTTCTGCTTGCGCTGCAAATACAAATGCAGGTTGTCAACAAATGAAACAGCATAAATTCAAGTTTTACTACACGGAAAAAACCGGGACAAAACCGAACGAAACCATCACTCGACATTTTATCCATAGCAAAGAAAGTTGTGGACTGTGGGCGGAAGTTCGAGATTTGTCCCGGAAAGAATTAGTCGCAAACAACGCGACCGGGCAACAAAATACCAAGATCATCACAGTAGGATACAATCCGAGAATTCTCGAACTGTACACGGATCTGATAGCCCTTGACGAGCAAGGCAAGACTTATCGCATCAAGAACAAGCCCGACGAATTCAACTATTCGAAGTGTGACATTAAAATTGAAATAACCGAGTTTCAGAGCAACGAAAACTATGGAGGCGAAGATGTATATGACAATTCTAAAAGCGGAAATGCTGGCAATTAAAAGCATCGAAACAGCCTTCATAGGCGCAGGGTGGAGCGACGGCAGCGCAATGACCGACGCAAAAATAAGAAAGGCAAAAGAACCTATCTTTTATAAAGACTCAACGCCCAAAGTCGCGGCAGATGCGGTTGTGACTGTTGACAGTATCGGACGAAAGCTGTACTGCATCTACAATATAATTGCGCCACGAATGGCAATGTCAGGAAACGAAAGCCATCACATAGAGGTCACGGTCGCGCTGGCTATCTACACGGACACACAGTACTTGTTTGCAGAAAATTCAAAGCACGCAAAATACATTGATGCCCTGCTTGATGAGCTGGCAAAAGAAGACTGGATAATCTCATCAGCCGGAGCCGACGAGTCGGTCGCAAGCCAAGACGAACAATCGCCTTACATCTATCGAAAAACACTTTACGCGACAAACGTATTTTAGGAGGACAACATGTCTAACGGTAACGATCCCAAAAAAATCATAACAAGAGGACTTGCGACGATTGCGACGCAAAAACTCAACGATGAACAAAAAGGGTATAGCACCACGCGCAACACGTGGGACGGACAACACGAATGCACTATCACCCCGAATCAAGATAAAACACTACTGCCAAGCGGTAACGATCCAGCGTGGGCAGAAATCAGAGGTCCGGTTATATGCGACGTCGAATTGAAAATCTATGCTATTCCCGTAGAAAAAATGCAGGAATTGCTCTCGGTGGAATATTCCGAGGCAGACGGTGTCAGTTTTTCAAGCGACGCGGACAGCATCTTCGTGGGTATGGATATCATCGTCGATGCCCAATCGACAGCCGGACGTTCAAAGCGCAAAACAACTCTTTACAAAGTGTCGTTTGACCTTCCGGAAATTTCTGCAAAATCCGTTGCTGAAGGCGACGTCGCAGTTGCAGATCTCACCTTAAAAGGAAAGGCATACCCCGTCTTCTACACCAAAGCAGACGGCAAGCAAGGCGACAAAACGCTCACAATCATCGATAGCACAAAACAATCAACTGCGTGGACTGCGAGAGAAAATACTATTATCTTCCCAACCGCAGCAACGACAACGCCGACTGAAACGGCATAACAACAAGCCAACGGAGGTACAAAATGGCTGTAAAAACATATCAAAGGCACTTCGGAATCTCATATGAATACAAGGACTCAAACACGGGCGAAACAGAGGACATTCCGTTTGTGGCAAATGCAAAACTTCTTATCCTTTTCAAAACCATAACCGGGGTAGAAATGTCAAAAGCGCTTGATGATTACAAGAATTCGATAGCAAACGTTGTATCGGCAGAGAATATGCAAGCGGTATTCAAATTTACAAATGCAGAAACACCCGACGAACGACTCGAAGTTCTTATGTCAAGCCCCGAGCAGTTCGAAGAATTGTTAAAAGCAGCGCTCGACGTAAGGCAATACAACGGCGTGGACTTGATAACGGCAATTCTTATATCAGCAAGAATAGCCGCTATGAGGGATGAAGATCAAGCAGAGGCGATAACGCTCGGCGAGGAAATTCTACCCGAAGAAGTCTATCAAAACCCAACACTGGCATTTGATATTCTCAAACTTGCATTTGATTACGATGTGTACGCAAAAAAAAAGTCGCGCAGACAAGCGTAAAAAGCCAAATGACACGAGCCGTGGAAGAATACGGAATAACATCCTGCTTGCTATACACGCTCGCGCAAATGGGGTTCAAAATTGACATTCTCAACTACGGGATGAACGTGGTGCTTGACACAATTTCATTCGGCGCCGCGGTTTCCGATGTCGCAGAACAAGGCAACGTTTTAGACGTCGCCAACAGCGATATGGACGAAATGGTGGAATTTTAATGGACGGAATATCAAAAGAATTTCAAAAGGTGTTTTCGGTTCTCGAGTCGGTGCCGGGCGTTGCGGTTGAGGCGATGAAAGAAGTCGTGGACGAGGCATCCGAAACGCTCTATGCAGGGCTTGAAAACGACGTGCCTGTTAGAACGGGAGGCTTGCGCCGGAGCCTTAAAAAGGCAAAGGCGTCCTCTCCCGATTGGTATGGATACAAAATCGAATTCGAAGGCAACGCCCCGAACGGGGAACCTTATCAAAAAATAGCAAACGTATTGAATTACGGGCGCGCCGCCTCGGAAACGTCCGGCGGAACAGCAGGCGAACACTTCATAGAAAAAAACGTCCGCAAATTGCGCGGACTGAACGATAAAATCGAGGCACGGTTCGAGGCAAAAATAAACAAAAAGACAACGTGAAAGTGGTTCAAGTAGAACGGTGTGCAGGTACCTCCGTCGCACAGATATAAGTTCAAGCCTTATCTTTCACACCAAAGAGGTGCAAATGGCGGTTGAAGTAGGGCGCACGATAAGCGCGCTGACAAAGCAGACAAACAAACTCACGCAAGAAGTCAAAAAGAGTCGCGCGGAAGTATCGGCGCTCGATAAAGAGCTGAAACTCAATCCGGGAAACGTTGACCTTGTTCGTCAAAAATACTCGGCATTTGCAAAGCAGCTAACGTTGAATCAGCAAAAGATAGCAACGTTAAATACCAAAAGGAATGAACTCGATACAGGGTTTAGTTCCGGCGCAATCTCACAGAAAGAGTACGAGAAAGAGATTGTAAAAATCAAAAAAGAAGTCGAGAAGACGACCAAGTCAATCGAAGAATGTACGGTTGCGCTCGGACGACAAAACGCAGAGATCAGAGCCGCGAAAATGACAAACCTAATCTCGGGGCTCGAAAAGGTGCAGCAAAAAGCCGAGAAGGTGTCAAAAGCAACGATGGTCGTGGTTACAGCATTCGGCGCTTTGCTCAAAAAGGGGCTCGATGTCGGCGGAGAGCTTGACGATCTCGCTAACAAATACAGCACAACCGCCGAGGCGATACAACTTCAAGAACATAGGTATTTGAAAATAACCGGAAGTAGCGAGGGTTACACGGCAGCGCTTCAAAAAGTCGGCGCAATGCAATCATCCATTGCGAGCGGACGCGGTGCAAGGTATCTGAACTTCTTGAAACAACTCGGGCTAAAACAAAGCGACCTCGAGAACAAGAACAATGGCGAGATTTATGATCTCATTTCAGAACGACTCGCTGGATTAACCGATCAGACACAACGCGCGACAATTGCACAAGGGCTGTTCGGTACGGTTGGACTCGATGTTGCAATGGTCACGGGGCAGACGGCAGAGAAACTCAAAGAGCTCGATGACGTCGTCTATGCAAACGGGATAATTACCAATGAGCAAGCGCAGGCAGCAGGCAATGCAGGGGACAGGTTCGACGATCTGAAAGGAAAGCTCGAATCAGTCGCTGTCGAGGCACTGGTTGACTTTATGCCGACAATTGAGGCGTTGACGTCATTCTTAAAAGATACCGTGTTGCCGCTCATTACGAACATCACGAACGCAATAGCGGACAGCGGTCCGGTGGGGCAGAAAATGCTCGCACTTCTAATTGTTGGAATCGTCGTACTGCCAAAAGTTATCGGTTTCGCAAAAACACTACTAACTACAATGCAACTCGCACGTGGCGCAACATACGCCCAAGCGGCAGCAACCACAACACTAACCGCAGCGTCCGGTCCGTGGCTTGGCGTAATTGTCGCGATAAGCGCAGCCCTTATGCTTGTTGTGACGCTTATCAGTATGTTTATCGGCAAGAGCAAAGAGGCGATAAACGTTTCAGACGATCTGATGAACTCGCTGGGGGATACGCAGTCAACACTTGAAGGAATGGGGTACAAGATTGAAAGCGCCAGCGAAACAACTGTAATAAACAACCAAAAGAAACAACTCGACGTCAAGGTCGATGTGAACGCACACGGCGACACAAAAAGCAGCCAAGAGTATGCCCAAGACGTCGGATCAACAATCTCGGACAAAATAACCGCCGACGTCATAAACTACGCGCTGGGTTCAAAAGTGAGGTAAAAATGCAACCTTCGATATGGCTTAAAAATTCAAATGGCGATATATGGAATTTGCGACCACGCAAAATCAACGACTCGCAATGGGAGAGTTTTCTAAACAATATCGCAGGACTCGGTCTAAAAACAAAAAAGACATATGCTCGAATCAATAACGATTTCATCGAAACAAAGGATGAGCCGCAACAAGTGGATATAACCGGCACAATGCTTTTTGCGACGCCGGCGCAAATGCGGAATTTTAGCCTTTTTGTCGGGGATTATAGCAATACGTTGCAACTTTTCTATGATCCCGAAGGCAAGATAGATCCGCGCTCGCAAATCGATCGTCCGTGGTATAAAAACGTAAATATCACACTTATGGAATCGGCGGAGCAGACGACACTCGGATTGTTTGAGTGTAAGATGAACTTCACGCCGCTCTGTGCTATGTGGCGCCGCGATGTTCAGGTTGCAAGTACAATCACAACACCGATCGGAACACCACACGTTATCCCGTTCGTGTACCCATATTTTTATCAGAGCGAAAGGAAACTTTATCTAAACATTTTGAACGAAGGCGAGAAAATCGGCTGTCGCATCGAGATAAAGAATAACAACCAAACCGCACTTCAAAAACTTGAATGGGTATGTACAAGCGGAAAGCACAGACAATATGCCAAATGGCTGGAAGGTATTGGACTGGCGTCCGGACGAACGCTTGTCGTGGACAGTACGCCGTCAGCGCAAGAAAGCGCCGTCAAACACGATGGCATTTCAGACGACGTGCAAGACTATCAAGAGGCAAATCCGCAATATATAAACTTCATTGAGCTTTACCCCGGGAACAATCAAATAGTGTTCAATTTGGGACAAATCGAAGGCATCGACATAACGGTGTCGTACATCGAGGAGGAAAGACTGCTCTAATGCAATACCGCGCTTTCAAAATCAAAGAGCTTGACGAACCATATCAATGGGCGTTCAAAAACACAAGTGGCGTAATGAAAACGTTTACAAATTACGACACGCTGGCATACGCAGCAGGTGGCGCAGTTTCAAAATGGAGCATTGACGACGACTATCTCTTATCGAACAACAGCACAGCAACGATAACGGCGCCAACCAAAGCCGTCCCCGGGCAAATAATAGCTTTAATCGATGACGCCGGAACAAAAGCGTTCGGAATGATTACAGGTGTTGATAATGACAACCTTCAAATTACATTTAGAAGTGTACTTTCATTCTTTGACATCGATATTTTGAACCCAATGCGTGAACTTGCGGCGCAGGAAGATGACGACGTCAAAATTAAATACATGTACGACGGTGTAGAAGACACGGCACTTATGCTCGCTGCAATCTTCTCATCCGCTGGCACCGATAAATATAGGCGCCTACCGGTCAGAATTCGAACATCGGGCGGTGGAAAAACAGACGGGACATACAACGTTCCTGCAATATGGAAGTACACCGATAACACGTTTAATTGCAAAGAGTGGCTACAAGCGCTCTTTGATACGCATAACGTTGTTGTGCAATGCAAACTGGTATTCGAAGTAAGCCGAGCTTTTATCGAAATCTACGTTGCACACAACATGCGCGGTGGACGATTGGTCAAAAACAACATTCACGCAATGACCATTACGCACAACGAGGACTCGGCAGCGAAAGCAACAGTGTGTCAAGTTATCGACAAAGAATCAAAGGAACTTTTAAGCACGTGGTTTCTGCTTGGCAACAACACCGTAAGCGAGGATGCAAGCGCCACTAATCGAGTGCAGCCATACAAACTTACAGTTGCGGAATTCGACTCGGATAACACGGACGACGCCACCGAACAAAGCATCGCAGAGGATAATCTTCTTTACAGTGATTTGAACCACTATGTGAAGTGTGAGTTTGACCGAGAGAGCGCAATGTATCCTAAAAACTTAAACATAGGCGACTCTGTGACAATTGTGCCAAAACTCGAAGAAATGAGCGACGACAAGGCGCTCACAAACGAGTATGCCGATAAAATTCTCAAAAGCATCTACACGGGCAAAAAAGAAGACAGCGACAACTCGATGGTGACGCTAATCTTCGGGAAAATACGAATCAACTATACCGATATAATTCAGATGCGCTACCAGCGCAAAGCGAGGGACTAATGAGATTAAGCGTAGCTGCTGCAGGCAACAGCGTGGAAAACATCAATCTAATCAATGCAAGATTTCAAGCCGAGGCATTGCGCGCACTTCGAGGAAAAGACTGCGGTGTGCTGGATAATTCCTTTTATTCGACAGCAGACATGCGCGGAGCGACAAGAGATCAAAATGCAGATTTTATGTGGAAACTCACCGCAACCGACGTCCAAAACATCACTGTGGGGCGCGGAATGGCAACAGCATACGGTTACGACATTCAGTCGGAAAGCGACGTGTCGTTTACAGCAACAGCACCTTCTGCCGACGTAAAATATGTGTTTATATACCTTTCGTGGGACTTGTCGAATCCGGTTCAAGCAGACGGCGAAATAGATATCCACGATAACGGCGCCGGCGCGGAATGGCAACCTGAATACCAAGACAACCTAATCACCAATCCACTCGGCAAATATCAGATGCCGTTGTATAGATTAAAAATCAACACAGCTGGACAAGTCGAGGCAATCGCAAAATGGAGCGACCTGCAAGTTGATACGATTACAGGCGTAACACACGCTACAAACGCCGAAAATGCAACCGAGGCAAAGTATCCCGAAGGCGGTACTCACGACAAGACGATAAACGAGATACTCACCGAACACAATAACCGTCTAACCGCACTGGGTTTTGAGTCGGCAAGCTTGTCTGTCGCGGGGCTTGCAGAAAAGACGATTACGCGACAAGGCAATTATGTACTGATAAATCTTTTGTTATCTGCTACACCGACGTCGGAATGGCTTGCTCAATGGTTTAAGACCACAAACACAACACCGCTGGCAACCCTTCCGCCACTATTTAGACCAAAGAAGACAGAGTACGGTTCGGTTTGTTTTGTGCCAATGGGAACAGACGTAATTGCTGCTGGGTATCCGATAAAAATCAACGTTCACGGCGCCATTTATGTGAACGCCAGCGTGAATTGGAGCTCGATTGTTGACAAACAATGCATCGTGTATGTCAACGCAGGCTTTGAGGCGCCGGCAAGAAACTCGTGAGGTAGGTATGGCAAACATTGAAATTACATTGCTCACATCAAAAAGGACATTTGTCAATGTGGACGGACTCGGCTCCGTTGTTGCTGCGCAAGCAG